>JAABUQ010000274.1_pt1 | contig 117393 bp, 131 predicted proteins | sample 5560001 | NCBI WGS metagenome assembly JAABUQ01 (sample SAMN10711888, study PRJNA513371) | rock metagenome | isolation source: Antarctica rocks | place: Antarctica: Victoria Land, Finger Mt nord | collected 2015-12-18 | reverse complement strand
CAGGTTATGAGGGGGGTTGAAGGGTGAAGGGAGGGGGAGGGAGGAAGGGGAAGGGTATATAAGCAATTTGGTAGCTCGCATCGTCGAGTCTCAGCGCTATGTTCGTTCGTAGGGTCTTTCCTATGCGACGCATGCTGTGTTATGGCCTCTCCAGTGGAAATATTGAAGCGGAATTAGACAATCGGCATTGGACAGCGCAATTCGATTGAGAGAGATGGATGGATGGACGGCTGTGGGGGAAGCGTGATCAGGGTGTAATTAGAAGAAGAGAGGGAGGAAAGGAGTTGGACTGCCTGCAGAACATAGCGAATAGTAGGGAAAGCAAGGGGGGGGGTGGATCTTAATCTCTCGTGTCTCGATGTTACAATGACGTTGAGGATGGCTGCGTATGCTCTTCTGGACTGCGGGGAGTTACTAATGGATCCATCTTATATGGTGTCTGTCACGAAGGAAGATCCGTTTCTGTTCTGAGAGACTAATTTTGTTGATTAAGTATCTCTCAGTAACCAGCTTGAAACCGTCTTTCGATAAAACTTGGTATATACCCGCCAAGAATTCTTTAGGGATGAATTTGATGTTTTCTTTTGGCTCCACTGGATTCTCCAATGACATTCTCAAGACCGACAACGCGTGAGGAAGATACGCAGCTTGTGACTTCGGTATTTGTTGCGACGCAGCCGGCGCATATGGCCACACTTTGCTGACAATAATTGTGGCACAAGAATGCCAGATTTGCTAAACTGAAGAGTGTCTGCCCCATGTGCATAAACCACATGAACGAACCGATGCATGTTGATCATGCCGTCAGATTCTGTGATAAGAGCAAAAGCTTCGAGCGTTCCCAGAGCCCTGATTAAAGATATTGTTTCGGGCAGTTCTTTCGTAAGCGACCGGGGCAGCAGTTGGTCTTGAAATGACTTAGCAAAAGTGAGCAACAGGGAGACCGGTATCTCCTGGCTATCGAGCGTACTCAGAAAACATAGGAGCATTCGGCCTGCGATTCCATGTTTAACTGGTCGAAAGATATGAGGAGTCTTGGTTACAGCATTCCTCGCGTCTGACTCGCGCTTGGCATCGCAAAATTCGTATTCCAGCAGATCTAGTTCCGCCTCTTCACTCGAAAGGTAACTCTCCAGATATCCGGACACTTTTTGCGTACTGACGACCATGAAGGCGGTTGTTTGAATGATAGCAAGGGGTAAGTAAGCGAGCAATCTTTTCAATGTGAGTATAGCAACTATTCTGTCGGCAAGATTCCCAAGTCTGTGGACAATGAGCTCTTCAGCTTGGGCCTCCTCCAATCTGGCAATCTCAAGAATGATGGCCTGATTGGAGGTTAACCAATATGCCAGCTCTTTGTTTCGCGTTGCAATGAGGATCCCACCATGAGACACTCAAGGTAGCCATCCGAAGGGCTGTGATGGTCTGACCTCCGGCTGTCCGGAGGAATGTTGCTCGCTCTCGAATGCTCCCATCAGGTGGTTTTCGGTATCGGCACCATCAATGACCATGAGCCATGGACCACTCTGCTGACGGTGAAGCCATCTGATGACCAGCTGGGTTGTATTTGTCTCTAGATGTTCGTCTTCTAGGCCATCTACACCGGTGCCTATGTTGGCATTACTTAGATCACATAGTGTTTGGCTTACAAGCTTCGCTTGAGAGGCGAATTCCATGAGTGACTGAGGGATCCTCGATAAATCGGCAGCGTATATTCAAAGAACATGTAGGTTGGGAACAACGTTACGTAGATGATCGGCGAATAAGCGAGCAATGCGTGTTTTACTATTCAAAGTTAGTAAGTACACTTCACTTATAGAAGTCGATCAAAGGGCCAACAATCGGGCATGAAGAGTCGGTCAGTGGCTAAGCGCCACTGCTGGTGATAATCCGTGTTTGACTTTTGAAGCCGTCTGGTTACCACGCCTAGTAGCGGGCCGTTCTTTGCACTCAAACTCGGCTGTGTGATCGATAACTCACCCAATTAGACTCAGCCCTCATAGAGCGGCTCGAGCATGCTGGTGTCCGTCGAAAGCAAAGCTTGCTTCTAACCGCTTAAAAACGTCACCACGACCGACAATTGTTGATCCCAATAGTTCTTCAGGCATGTTGCCTGTCATTCCAAGCACTAACCAGTCACTTTCTTGATCACAGGCTGCGTACGCTTGACTGGCTTGTTGCGTAATGGAATTATAGCGATGAGCGAAACGGTCAAAGCATGTCTGGAAGCAGCGAAGTGTGAGCCCCGATCGACATTCCAATCTGGAGGACCCACTTTCGTAACCCTGCCACCCACGTTCTCAGCTTACTGATACCTCTGGCAATGGACATGTGGTGATTATTGACGGCGTCATGTGCCATCTGCTCGAGATGGCCAGACACAAGCTTATAAAGGCCATCGTCTGCTGAATGGAATTTGCACATTGTTGAATGATCGCGATCCAGCGGAATCAGCTTTTCGAGCCCAGGATCGACACCCAGCGTGGCTGAAGAAGCCTCGACAAGCTACACACACTGATTAGACAAGGTATCAATACGGGCAGCGTTATGATTGTGGGAATGTATCTATTGCGAGACTGCTCAAACAACCAGTGCTTTGTGAATAGGAGGCAAAGCAAGGCTGGCCTCGTCTTTGCTGTACTAAAGACGGTAGGTGATTATCAAACAGATTGATCAGGACATCTCTCTGTTGCGCGTGAGAGGTCACATACAAAACCATTTTTCGTTTTCTTCTGCTCGAGGAAACTCAGTACATGGAACGATCCGAGCTGACTGCGATAGTCTTTACTGAGCTCGTTCGCCAGCACCGAACTGCGCTTCAGACTTTTCATCAACGTATTTGACGGCTGTATTTTCACAAATCTTACGATTTCGGCTACTATACTGCCAAAGGGGGCGTGTGGGCTCCCCCGGTGGGGTGTACCAAAGAAGGCTATACCATAGGTGGCTTTGCGTATCGTGCCATAATTTGTCGGGTCCAACATCGCCTCAACCAATGCTTTTTTGACCACTAATCCTCCAAGACTGTGTGCAACAAAGATGATGGGTCGCTCCGGGCATCTCCTTCTCTGGAGGGCCAGATAGCCCAACAAGTTGTAGGCATGGTCTCTGAGATCGCTCGTAGCTGTGTCGAAAGCAACGTTGGAGTTCCAGCCGAATACCAGAATTCGAGCGTTGGGTAGCTTATGAGGTAGGAAATCTCTGAGCCATAGCTTTCCATTTGAGGCGGTCCAAGTTTCGTAAGCGTATGTTTTTTTGTTCTGAGGATTCAGCCCATGGACGGCGATGATGCTAGACAAGAGATCAGTGTGTTTCCGGAGGGACTTCCGTCTCAACCGAGTCTCGTACCGGAGTGACCTACTCCCGATTATAATGATCTGATTCTTTGAAGGGCTTAAGGACACTCAAGGATGGTTCCATCGTATGGTCACCGAAGTGGTCGCTCACACCAACACCGTCGTGATGCAGGACGTAAGGGAGCCTTGAGAGAGGAATTGAGACAGAGCAAGAGACCTTCAGCAAAAGACAATGACAACATCCCACAAGCTTCGTAGGAGGTGCTTTGACTTAGATGCTGTAGATCGAGAGCCTTCAGCTGCAGGCAGCATAGAAGGATGACTGACGATCATGACTATTTGTACGATTGGTGGACTTGTCTGCGCCCCAGTCCGTCGGTCTAGACACCCATCTTGCTCGTGCCCATTACTCACCCACGTTGACATGCATTGGTCATAATTTTCATGCAAGAGAATTCATGTGTATGAATCGTCAGTCTACTGCGTCGAACAAGGGATTCCCAGGCCGAGCAGATGCAGAATATGGGTTCCCTGACGGCCCGAGGCGCCGGGTCGAGATCCCCTTTGGCAGCCTATTACTGCTACTTGTACAAGTAGAAGTACTTCTACTCGTTTTCACCTATTAATGCAATCCACCTATCAATGCAACGCGCTAGCAATTTAGGTGCATGAACCTAGGGTTAAGACTGATAACCCTAATATTGCACCTAAACCACTAGCGCGTTGCATTGATAGGTGGATTGCATCAATAGGTGAAAACGAGTACAGTACCTGGACAAAAGTATTCGCAAAACCCTACTTTACACCGAAACCCACCATGTTCGCAACTTGATTTCACCCTCTAGATAGGTTTTTAAAATTCTATGAATTGAAGACATCTTAGATAATTACAGAAGCAAGAGATTTGTCAATTCGAAATATTTTATTCGCAGCTTTGGCATGTTGAGAGTAAATCCAAAATTAATTTTGACGATTTCCTATACAAATTTGACCAAATTCAGATATTTTTATTCTAACTTTTATACTCTTGCATTGTCTACAAGAGCAACACAACTTAGAAAAAATTCCAATCTATAGATCTATGTAAACTATAAAGTTTTATACGTATTTAATGATTTTAGACAATTCTGTTAGCTAAAAATGCTTGTGTCGCCTACGAAGTTCTAGGGTTTTGGTGTAAAAGTAGGGTTTCGCGAATACTTTTGTCCGAGTACTGTAGGTTCAAGCGAAAACTTCATCTTGCCTTCTTACTTAATGTAAGGTGGAGCTTTCCTCAGAAAAGGACTTCCATAATCATCCCGCACCCTGTAAAGACCACAGTATCCTACAGGCCGACGGAATTACGTATTGCATGCAATCAACGCAAATCAAGGAAGGTACATGGCGTTCTCAATAGTCGCTACCAATGATGCGGATGTACCGTATCCTCGACGACGAGAGGCGACGAGAGATACACACAGCATTATAAGTATACCAATTAATTCTATGTACTATCTTAGCTGCCTCTCTAAGCGTTTTTGAACCTGGATGGAACATGTATCAAAAGTTCAATTTGAGCTTCAACATCGATCTTGCAAACAACGCGATACACTTGTTGTCGAACAAGGAATCGAGACAGCTATACAGACAGACATCACATCGCCAGATAGTCTCTATCAAGAATATATGTAATCAACGCTATAGATGTCTCGCTGTTGCTGGCAACGATGAAAAAATTAAGTGCCTTCGATTCAACAGAGGTAACCAGAGACTCGAGAAAGAAGGAACACCATTTATGGTGGCGTTCGGTAATCAATTGATGTACATCGCATGATTGCGCTGCAAAGGGCAATACGTGATTCCGTCGACCCGTTTGTTATTGTGGTCCATTTCAATGGCGGGATAGTTACGGAAGTCTTTTGTCGACCTTTCTTTCATTGAGATAAGCTAGGAAACATCAACCAGCAAAGGGAAAGCTGATATTCAGGTCGTGAATTGCAGACACGAGGCAGCACCTAGTCCGACCGAGTCCAATTTGATGAGTTGTATATCTTCAAGACCGGGTATTTAGCACGAGTAAAGCACAAAGTGATATCTACCTTCATTGTTCACCAGCCACGTTCATGCATCCAGCCTTTCCTTGATGTGTTTGAACGTAGCTTTCAGAGCCATATCAGAATGCCTGCCCTCCGCATACTTCCAAGCTTTCTTCAAAATTTCAAAATCTATACTGCACGGGTGGTCTCCTCACATCCTCCGGGCTCACGGGGCTATCTTCCTCGTCGTCCGCTCTTCGCCCGTTCTCATGGCTCGGATCATAGCTCTGCGAGCGTGCGTGATACCCCATCTTAGAAGTGTGTTCAGGCTCTGTATTCAGTGTGCTTGATGGTGGGAGACCGTAATCATGCGGCTCAGCCTGCGTCTCATGATGATCCGAAAATGGGTTCTCCTGTGTCTGCGCCTGCGCAGGCGGTTGTGAAGCCGGCTGTTTCCTCCTCGAAAACAGACCCGGGGCAGGTGCGGGATTGGGGGGGGGCTCGGACGTCCCGTTGGTCTGTGGTGGAGGCGCGCTGGATGGTGCAGGGGGAACGGGGCTTGTACCGGCGCCAGTAACTTTTCGTGCCTGCAGCATTGCGCGCTGATGCCTGCTCAGCGCGACAGATAGCTGATCGTTCGTCTCGATTAGCGTGAGAAGTGTATCTTCATCCGGCGCTGGATTGTCAGCATGTATATACGCTTGTATCGATCTCGATGCGGACTGGCATCTATCGACGAATTCCTTGATGAGGTCGTTGTAAACGAAAACTGCGGGCGCCGTAGACTGTACGACTTGCTGTAGCAGTTTCGCGCTCGTTCTGGCTTCTTCAATGCGGCCTGCGAGTTCCTGAGGTGGGGGTAGGGCGCGGTTGGAGTGTGTGCGGGCGAAGTAGTTCTGGCTGTGGTGATTTTGTTGCGGCTGAGTGTGGGCGTATGAGGTATGGGCATATGAGGTTTGGTTTGTGACCGCGGCGCCAGATCTGATGGCTCCTCCCTGACCGTTGGGGGCGCCTCCGCGCTTTTCCATCTTCTGTTTATATTTCGTCCACATCTCACGCATGGGCGCTAGATTCTCGTCGTTCTTCTTCTCCGTCTCGAAGTTATCCAACGTCTCTCTTAGGATTTGCTGAACACTCATGTCCCGCCCATCGCGTAGAAGCTCCTTAGTCGTCGTCACGAATCTTGAGTCCAGGTTCTTGGTGAAGGTTTTACCGGGATTGTCGCTCAGAATACGGACGAGCATGATGGCGTTGTATTGCACGTAAGCGCGCTGGAAGTTTCCTTTCGCGAGGAATTTGCGGATGCCGCTGGCGGCTTCGCGGGCAGCGGCGGGGCTGGACTCGGCGGCTTCGACGATGACGGGGAGGTGTAGCACTTCTTCGCCCTGGTGGTTGATGTCAGCTGGCGGTGTTTTCGGACTGCTGTGGGCATGTACAGACCTGGTTGTTGGGGCCGCCAGACTCGCAAAAGAGCCTCTGTATCCGATCTTAGCGCTGCTGATTCCGGAGTAGATCCGCTGAGCGGCAAGACTTACAACGCCCCGGGCGACACTGGCTTCTGGGGTATCGCCGTTTGGAATAATTCCATCTCGTTCCCCACCTATCACCTGTCAGTCAGGCGCGCAAATGCGCCTTGGTTGCATGGAGTTGCGTCGGCATTCCGTGAACACATACTTGCGCGCCGACCCATCGATCCGAGGAACCGCTTCACAGTCGCCATGATTGTATATTCCAACGTGTACAGGAGCTCGGAGGAAAGCAGGCAACCAGCCGGGGTGATTTGGGCAGCAAGCTGTAGCCTTGTGAGCTATGTCCGCGCTTAATGCCGACGCTTGGCGTAAACTGCCCCTGGAACCCTACATTGAGTTGTCAAGCACCGTTTTCCTGACCAAGCGTCTTCGTTCAGTGGATTGTTATCTCAATGGACAGCAAATCACTCTTTACGCTGAGAGCTCTTGAGGATAATCGGGAAACGATGCATAAAAGTGGGCAGACGGTATTGTTACGTGTTTGCACAGCCTCAACTGGAACCACGCATCAAGAAGTGGCATTGGATCTCTTCTTGCACGAAACTTCTGTGACAAAGCCTCTTCGGGGTTACAATTCCAGACTATGGTAAGGATCGAACTAAGGAGCGTGTGACAAAGATCAACAATATTCCAAGGCTCAGCTATCCATTGCGCTTGACTAACGTTTCATGTTATTGAGTATCTCTCTAAGCCTCCGCCATGGGCCATATCGACGGATCTTCCCATGCATATCTCCATGTACAAGCCCGCGCACCATATGCATATGGCCCTCAAATTCTTGAAATAGCTCTCAATTATTCCCCCAAACAAGCGTGGTTTACCTTAGGTCCATCCCCGGGTCACGCTACCAACGCCGATCCAATGGTTCGCTGAATCGCAAGACCAATACCTGTCCCACAGATGCTATCCCCCATGCATAGAGGCTCTCTACTCTTCGTCGTCAGCTTCACCAACAGACTCCACGATGAGGTTTACGCTGCGACCCACGCTGTCGCCTATTGAGCCGCTGCCGACTTCGAAGACTTGTCGCGGCATGGGCGAAACGAGCTGAAATGTGTAACTGTGCTCGTATGCCTCTGGCTTTGGTGTTGGATCGACATCTGAACCCCGAATATTGTGGCATTCGACAAAGGCATACACCTCTTCCATCCGGGCATTGGCGACAAACTTACGTATGATTCGTTCACCTGATGGCATGCGGATACTGAGTCTCGATACGTCTTTCCCGTCCGCCCCGGGTTCCGGAGCGATTGATTGCGCCCTCCAAGCTCTCCACTGCTCGAGATCCCGCTTTTCTTTCTCCACTGCTGCATTCTTGGCTTGTTCTTCCTGCTCTGCACGTACCCGGGTCGCTTCGACCTCCCGCCTTTGACGTGCGCGTTCACGGTCCTGGGCCAATGACCTCTCATATGCACTGTTTTGCTCTTCCCGCAGGTTACGCGAAGCCTGCTGCTCATTCTGGGTCGCTCTTACCCTTTCCAACGCCGCCGATTCCTGCGATATCGCTGTTCGTAAACGAGCGACAAAGGCGGACGGAGGTAGAAGACCACTAATGCGGGCAATGACAGACATAGATGACGATGAGTCTTGTGGAGTGTGCGCGACCAGTGCGGCGAAAGGGAATTTGCTGCAATTTAGTGCAGTAGAGATCTGATAAGCCTCCGAGTCTTGCACCGTGCCTGCCCACAGTAGAATGTTGTTCTGCGGGTTGTTGATGAAATTTACCACCTCCTGCGAGAGTAACGTCCCCCGAACGAAGCTTGATGTGTCATCGTGTTCTGGTGATACGAGCACCACCAGAAGAAATTTCAGCTCTTTCTTGGCTAGGTCGTGCGCCCTAGCATATCCATCCTCAAAGAATTGCAGCGAATGAGTGCCGTACTCTTCTTCGAATTCCCGTAGAAATCTCGCCGCAGTATCTCGAGCGTCCAGAGGTCTTCGCCCGCTTAGATTCTGCCTTGAGCCCGACGGTGTATTTCGATTTAGCAGACCTGATAGTAGCCGCGGAAGAAATGGAACGACATAGCCGATGAAGCTGAAAGGTCCGGAGAGGATGCGGTAGAGAAGATTGAAGGGGGTGAAGAGGAAGGAAAGAAGTAAGGGTGGCCGGTATGATGTCGAATTTAGCGGTTGTGGTACTATCCTCGGCGCAACCTCCCGGTCCGATGAGGCACTCGACCTAGGGCGAGATGCAAGACCATTCTGTAGGTTCTCACGCCGCGATTGTTGAGCAGGTATGGGAGACGAGGCTAACGCAGCTCGGGCTTCTTCGACAGGATCGGGGGCTTCACCGTCGAAGAATTTGGCAATCGCGATCTGCAGAATTATTAGTCTCCGACTTTTAGACCCTAATGCAATTCAGAAGCTTCCTGCACCTGAACGTTCCACTCTGATCTTCGGAGCAGCGGTATAGCGGCCAAAGGTTCTTGATTTGTCATAGATGTGTAGGTCCCAAGGGCAAGCTGCTGGCTTTCGCTCAGCTGAGCTGGATCAAACGACGGATCGGTCATTGTGGAGTTGACCGTGGGGGAGGCGGAGAGGCAGTGTGTGGGGTGATGGTGTTACCGACAGAGAAGGGTCATGTCGCAAGACATCCCGTAACGAGGCAGGCTTCAACTCTGCGAAAGTGTTGTTGATCGCCGAATCTGACCTGCAGCCGCCGCGGCACTTTTGCCGAAGTTTAGCCAGCGTTATTTATCCACCAACATGTGGCTTCTACGTGCTTACAACATTCGCTGATTCTCTTCGTTCCTCCGTTGATATCTTCTTGTTGTATTTCTCATGGATTTTCGCGCTCTTTTTCCTGTAGCTGCGAGGCTAGCCGCTTGATACGCTCTAATGGGTACTGCAATGGCAATTTCTTGGAACACCATTTCCGAGAAGATTGTTCATGATCCCTAGACCTTATAGGCTCGATCAATCTCACAAAATTTCATAAGCTTCTTGCACAGACTCTGGCCCAGAGTGGAGGATCCATGAAGTATTCTACTTCGAGTTTCCAGCATGTAAATCTAGCATAATATCATGACCTCGATGCCGGGCATTGGAGACGAGGTGCGGCGATCAGGGCTGTCTCCGCGGCCGAAAGGGCGTGGTAAGTCGGAAACTGTCCCTCGTGCCTACTTATCTTCAGTCGCTCTAGGAAGACGAAGATCCAAGAATAGGGGTGATTACTAATGGAGACCTGGGGAGATAGAGACTGCCAAGGACACACTATGTAGAAATGTGACGATTTATGGCCATTGTCGTTATGAAGACAAAGGTGAACGGACAACCTGGTGGAGAAGATGGAGCTAACATCAGGTAAAGGATGTGCCTTCAATCATGACTCGAAGAAGAATCATGGGGTCCAGCCGCAGCCTGAGAGGTAGACAAACTCCTTTGCTACAACGAGTATGGCTGAGACAGATCATAGTGCAAAGAAGAAGCTCAATGTTGACTCTCCCAGCTTTACGCCCTCGTCCCTTTCTGTGAGCAGTTCTGGGCAAAAATCTAGGGGACTCTCTCCAAAGGCCGCAAGTGCTGCACCTTTCAGACCAAAGAATGCATCACCAGGTAGAACCTTCGGAGAATATAAAGCCTGAAGCCTGACAAGTACCAAGCAAACTCGACAACGCTTCCTATGTCTCAAGAGAAGCAATATAATCCAAACGCACCTGATTGGGTGGCACCCACTCGAGACATTCCTGAATTTGTGCCATCAAATTTCGGAAACCTAGAATCTGTAAGTAACTACTCCTTTTGCTGCTTGTATCATTGTCCTGAGTCAAGTGATGTCTGCTCTTTCGCTCTTGGAGGTGTCGCATATAGCCTTACAGAAGCTCTATACCCCTTATGCATATCCTTAGATATATAAGACAAGTGGATTGTTACGTTACGCAAGAGGTCGAGCTGGACCGCCTTTTCCGTTGTGTTCACAGGCAAGGACCTCGAGTCTGCTCGTATACAGGATATAAATTAGGACATAGGATCCACATAGTTACAATGGATGATATGCGCGGCATGAATGCACTAAATGATCTTCGTTTTGGTTGGACAGGTTATGAGGCTGAAAAGATTTCTATACTTTATTTTGAACGAAAGAGACACACACAATGAGTTTGACTCGAATTACCTCTCCTCGTATTGACCATGGTTTGAATGCTTGAGGATATTGGATGCAAGACTAATGGGCACGATTACTTAGGATTTTGAATTCTCCCATACTACTCCCTTCGACACCGACCCCTTCAGCAGTAATACCGACACCTTCAACAACAATACGCAAACTCAGGCTCCGTCGAATCATACAAACCAGCCATCGCAAATGAATCCTTATGCGCAAGACACCGGCAATTATGGGGGGTCCGCATATTTTCAAAATCAAGGCAACTACACTCAGCCGGTAGTACATATATCCATCCTCACGCAACTCACGCTAACTGATTGCCAAGCTGCAACATCATCTCTACGCCGCGTGGGGCCCGCACCGGGAGAATCTACAACCCAATCAGAGAGCAGCCAAAGACTTCTTCATACCTGAAGATTTACGTCAGCAGTTACAGAAGAAAACGGAAGCAACTTTGAGAACCTTTACAGGTACGGAGTCAAGAAAGGGGTTTATCTACACGACTGACGTACAGTACAGGTCTTAATATGCCTGATGTTGAGCAATTCCATAGCCTGACGACCATAAAGGTTCCGAGTACGAAAACCGACAATCTACTCGAGTATACGAATTGGCTCTACAAGGCAGTATCCAGCCATGATGGGCTTGTTTACTGCTTGAGACGGCTTGAAGGTAGGCAAGCTCGATCTATTACCATGTACAGCGGTTTGAACTCACCATAAATACACTACTTTAGGCTTCGTCTCCACAAACCAAACCCACAACGACGTCAAGTCCGTCGCCCAAAACTGGAAACGCGTCCGCAACGCCAATGTAGTAACCGTCCATCTTGCCTTCGCCAACTCCCGCTTCGGCAATCCCTCCCTCTTCTTCGTGACCGATTACCACCCTCTCTCCGAAAGCCTCGCCCAAAAACACTTTACCCAGCAGAACCGCTACTCCAACCGCCACAACGCATCCCAAATCCCCGAAATCACGCTCTGGAACTACATCTCCCAAATCAGCAACGCCCTCAAAGCCATCCACGACGCCGGCCTCGCCGCCCGGGTCCTCGACCCTACCAAAATAATCCTCACCTCCGAGAACCGCATCCGCCTCTCCGCCTGCGCCGTCCTCGACGTCGTGCAAGGCCAAACCTCCACCAGCACCCCGATCTCCACCCACCAGACCCAAGACCTCTACCTCTTCGGCACCCTCCTCCTCTGCCTCGGCACCCTAAACGCCTCCACCACCACCCTCAAAGCCTCCCAACCCAAAGCCCTCGACCTCTTCCGCCGCTCCTACACGCCTAATCTCTACATAACCCTCACCTGGCTCCTCGACCACTCCCCAACCGGCAGCAACACCGACCCGATCACCTCCTTCCTCGCCCTCACCGCCTCCAACCTCGCCTCCGCCTTCGACGCCTCCCTGCACGCATCCGACACCCTGACCTCGCATCTCAACCGCGAGCTCGAAAACTCCCGCCTCGTGCGCCTCGTCACGAAACTCAACACCGTCCTCGAAAGGCCCGAGCACGACCACGACCGCAACTGGAGTGAGCAAGGGAAGTACTACCCCTTGCTATTGGCAAGGGACTATATCTTCCACCCTGTCGATGCGCAGGGGCGGCCGGTGCTGGATCTGGGACATGTGATTGGGTGTTTGAATAAATTGGATGTGGGGCTCGAGGAGAGGGTGATGATGGTGGGGAGGGATGAGGAGACGCAGATACTGGTGAGCTGGAGGGAGATTAGGGGGTTGGTGGAGGGGGCGTGGGGGGAGGTGATGAGGCGGAGGGGGGCGGGGTAGGGGAGGTGGAGGGTGAGCTACATGCTGTGTGCGTTTTTGCATCCCTTAACGTAAGAAGTCTTAACATCCATAGTGAATGCATGTATGTGAATTCAATTAAAAACCACACAAAATGAAAACATGTCTTCTACTCAACCCTTCTGTACTGTGCCCTAACATCAGCGGTTGACATACTTTTTGGCTACCTTATGTCATGAAGCTCTTAATAATATCAGCGCTATGCTCCAACATCCCATCATTCTTAGAACAACCCACAATGGCCCTTCCCTCTCTCAAATTATTTTCTTTTACTACCAAACTCTCATTCATCATTCGGCCAAGCCAAGCTCCACAAATAGCTACACTCCCGACTCTGGAGACCTAGATATTTACACCCTCGCTTCTCATATCATCCACACTTCCCTCCCAAGTCCAAGTACAGATGCATAGAATTGCAAGCCTAGAGCGACGATATAGCGGGTCTGCCTCTGATGATCTCCACTAATCCATCTTCCCCAGTCGCTGGGCGTTAATCCGTCAAGCCAAATGCCCACAATCTTCGACAAACCCCCTCTATACCCGACATCTGACACCTCATCTACGTTAGAATATACACATCGGCAGCCCATCCATAGCAGCGGCTTCGGCGACGTGTATGTACGTATTGAAACCAAGTATTCACAATTGCCACATGATAAGCTTTACAACGTAGACGGAGATGTTGTAGTGGGTGTTTATTGATATCTTTCTGAGTTTGATCTCTCTCTTCTGTGAATGTTTACAATCACTGCCGTGATACAAGCATGCATATTGGATCGGAGGATAACGAAATGGATATTTAATATCCTGGGATGCGGCGATTGGTTCGCTCGAGAGTATATCGTTGCTTAGCGACCAACTGGCTAATTTGCTGTTTCGAATATAAGTATTCTCTTTTAAGATATTAAGTCCAAGATTCTCAATCTTTGTAATACTTAATCTCTACAATATTTAATTTTTGCAATATTTAACTTTTGCAATACTTAGTTTTTGCAATACTTAATCTTTGCAACTTATTTAATCTTTGCAATGCTTAATCTTTGCGATACTCAATCTTTGTTGCAATACTTAATCTCTAGTACTTAATCTCTATAGTGCATATCCTAACGTTCAATCGACTTGCCATAGTTTAAAGTTTCTCGACAACATACTTCTCTACTTTCTTCAGAGTTTTCTCCTACTTACAGTCACAGGTTCGACGCCAAAGCATTTATCTATCTTGGAGAAGAAGAGAAAGATCAACGCAAAGCGTCTATACAAGAGATCTTAGCAATCTACAATAGATAGCAACTACATTACTCGTTTCTCTTAACTTCAACTAGAAATCGAAATATTAATAGAAAGATTGCGTAGTCTCAATTGAATTAGTTAATTCAATTGAACATTGCTCGATCGAGTTAGCGTCGTTCTAAAAAGATAAGCAGATCTAACGACTTAACAATGCAATTGAATTACTAATTTAATTTTTGTAACAATAATATAATTGCATCATCTCTTAATTTAATTGCATTAATTGCTCGTCTAGATATAAATCTTATTGTGTCAAGCAAGTTTTTGTATCGCAAACGAAAAAGTAATTATTTATTTAACTCGCAAAAATATATTTAAAATTTTACTTTGTAGATCTACTACTTACGCAATCGACTATTAGACAACGTTAAAATTTTAACAACAACACAACTTTATATGCTCTATAACTTGTGCGTAATTTTAAGATAAAACACTTAAACATGCGTTATAGCATTAAGAATCTTTAAATGTTGCTTAAAGTGCTTTCTAACACACAACTCTAACAACTCTAAGAATTTTTTTTGCAAACTTTTTTTTTTCAAAAAATATGTTGGACAAAATAGCATCTTATTGTATCTTTAGAATTTATATTAATATATACTTATATATCTCAAAATTAGATAGAAGTTGTAAAGTATATCAAGTTATATTAATATTACAATTTTAAGATTGTATAATAATCAATTACGTTAATAATAGATTTATATAGTAGATTTTTAAATATATCTTTGCAAGTTAAATAGATATTACTTTTTCGCTTGCGACATAGAAACTTGCTTGACACAATATAGCTTAATTATATCTTCTTGTTGTTGTTCTTCTAATATCTCGCGATATATTTAATAGTTAATTGCATATTTTCGATTTAAACTCTTGAACTTATTTGCAACAACAAGTATTGTAACAATTATATTTATTTTTGCAATTCTTGCAACAATTAGAGAATATACAACAATTATCTTGTAAATAAAAAAAGATTTCGATATTAAATTTGCAATCTTTTTAGCAATTGTTTGCGAAAGAAGAAGACAAAGCAATAATATATAGCAAATCAATAGTATATAAAATTTGAAGAAAAGAAAGATAGATATAGAAAGTAATATTAATTTTAATTTTAATATATTATTAATTAATAGACAATAAGTATCTATTTTTGTCTCGATTGTTTTTGCAACTTTTGAAGAAGATTTTTTGACAATACTTTTTGCTTCTTAGAAAATTAATCGAACGAAAAATTGTTAATTAGATTAAAAGATAATTTATAGTAGATAATTAACAAAGAAGAAAAATATTATACTAGTTAATATTTATATAGTTAAATTCTCAAAATACAATATCAAGTCTATGCAACGATTTTGAAGCAAAATTCGAGACAAATTCGAGACAACAATAAATTATAAATACGTTAAAATTAATCGATATATAGATAGTTTAATAATTAAGAGAAAAGTTGATATTAAAACTTTATATAAATTAGAGTATGCAACTCGAGACAACAATTATATTTAAACTATTAATAAATAGATATTAATTGTTTAGATATATTAGAAGAGTAGAAATATATTACGAGTCGTATACTAATAGATATCATTTTTTGCACATTGCTCTTTACAAGATAATTAAAAAGAGAAGATTTGTTAATAGAATTAAGATAATTAAGATAATTAAGATAATTAAGATAATTAAGATAATTAAGATAATTAAGATAATTAAGATAATTAAAGTTTTAAATATCTTAAATATCTTAAACTTTAAATAATAATAAAATATATAACTTTCGAACGCAACTCTTTTATAAATTGTGTTTAACTTATCTTAAGTTTTTACTTATTGTTACTTTGATTTATTGAATTATTTGTAAAGATTTATTATATATAAGATTATTTATAGTTGCAATTCTTATTATTAAGTAATTGCTTATATTGTTTAAAGACGTTTACAAATCTCTTTAATAATATAATTTACTTTAATAATTTTTACAAAAAACTAGCGTAATACTTTAAATACTTTAAGAATATTTTTATTAAATTAATGCGTCTTTATCTCGAGCATTAGCTTAATAGTATTACGTTAATTCTTTGTTAATAAAGACAACAAGATAAGAATTAACAAGTTTAATATCTATTATAAAGATCAAATTAATCTAAAGAACTAATTTATATAAATAAATATTTATTTTATCTTTTATCTTGTTCTAGCAAACAAAAAAACAATTTTCGAATATATATTTTTTAGAGAAAGAGTCTAGTATTAATTCAAGTTAAACTTACGCAAGTATTTAAAAAATTATAACAAAAATTCTTGAGTAATATTTACGAACTTTAATAATTTTAAAAGAGAGTCTCGAAGAATCTTCGAAACATTTAATAAGAAACAAATTGTAAAAAGAGTAGTTTAGCACTTAATTTAATAAATCTTTGCAATAGATTACGTAGCAAGATTCTAAAAGTATATTAATTTTATTAAGTAAAACAATATTGTACTTATAATAATATTTCGACAAGATCTTAAAAACAATTTTAAGAACAAAATTATGCGTAATGTTACGAGATTTGTGTCTAATGCTCTTGTCAAATGACAAGAGGGCGTTTGGCGCCTGCCAATGACGCCTGCTCTTGGACAATCAAGTATAACTTGATTGTCAACTTAGTTCTTAGAGAATCACCTTTACAATCATCATAGATGTTTGCCTTGTTCACTTGCGTGCCTTTTCACCTTGCCTAGTTGCCTTGCCTGCCTAGCTGCCATTCTTTGCCTAGCAAATGATAACTTCAATCAACGATTCAAGTCAATCGTTCGTCTAATTTAGACGAACGACATTGATCGCCAATCCTCCCACCTAGTCTCGCATTCACCACTAGACATTGGGTCATTGTATCAAAGTCGACATTCGTCTGCGTTTAGCAGCCACCAAGCACTAGATCATTGCACTAGAGCCAACATTCGCCTACCTTTCGCGATCACTAGACACTAGGTTATTGCACCAAAGCTAGCATTCGCCTGCCTTTCGCAGGTGTCTATCTAATCGTGTTGAGATGCCTTCCTTAGCCAAACTAACTAATCTTGCCCTTTTCGCTCTCACTTATCAAATTTTGCAGTTCTACACTATTGGGCATCAATATATCTCTTGCATTAGTGAGTCAACTAGACTAAGAGTCGAAAAGCTTTCTAAACTTTTGCCTCGTTCGTCTTCACTCGAATCGATAGGTAGAACTCGTCGTTCTACTTAATTTGCCCAATCTAGTGAAAACAAACGAATTTGATCAATTGGATAAGCAATCGACAAGACTTTATTCAAACGAGCAATCAATAAATTCGAAAAATCGCAATAGACAACTTCACTTAACACGATTAACAACGAAGTTTCGACAAAGAAATTATTATCTATTATAGCTCACAACGAGTCTTCGACAAAGACATCATTGTTTATCGTTCTTAATTATTAGATTTTTAGAACATCACAATTTGTTGTAGTTGACGTCGTCACTTTAAAGGCATCATTGTCTTCTACATTAGACGACATCATTTCGAAGGCATTGTTAGAGTCGTTAGCAAGGCAATTATTTAAACATCAAAACGAGCAATCTAAGCAAAAGAATTTGAACGTCTATCTTGATAACATTTTAGGTCTAGAATCTTTTAATTCGATCGTCGCCTTAAAGCATCTTGACGAAGTTCTCGTCGTTCAACGAAATAGGCTTGCGTCTTTAAGCACCTTTAGGTTCGTCTTCTTATTCGCATCTTCTATCTTATCTTCCTTCTTAATTAAACAATCAATGATTGACTCTTTCGACAAACTAAGAAACGACAAGGTTGACGAATCAAACGACGATAAATCGCGCAAAAACACATTAACGAACGTTAACAATCTACATCGTCGAGAGCGAGCTTTCTCTCTTGAAAAAAATAGTATAAATCGTCGTCGTTGACCTAGAATTAATTAGGCGAATTTCGAGATAAACAATAGATTTAGAATGATAAACTTACGCTCTAACAATTCTTTGCAAAGTGATTGACAACAATTTGATCAATTTAACTTTGTTGCGCAATCGTACAATTCATAGACATTCAACTTATTTAACGTTAAGCAATATGCTTAGTATGATTAGCAACGAGATGTCGAATCTAATGTCTTATAGCTAGATGCCTAATCTATTTATTCTTCGCTAACCTAGTCGAATACGACTACGTTTAATAATATAGACTCGTAGCAATAGCAAGAACTTGTTTGACAATCTTCTAACGCTTAAGTTAATCTTGTAACTTTTAAATAAACTTCGTTTTCGCAACTTAATCTTGCGATCACGCAATTTAACTTTGCGACTTTTGAACAAACTTTATTCTTTGCGACCTTTGGTCTAGACCAATTGCGAGCTATGTTGCGTGAAAAACGTTAACGTTCTTCAATAGAGCAAGCATGGCGTTTGTCTCGAAATGAATTGATTAATTTTCGTCGCGCTTCTAGATATTTTGATAAGTCTTCACAAGAAAACATAGATGTGTCTTCTAGCTAATTTAAGGCGTCTAATCTAGACTTTTTTTATCTAGACGCTCTAGACAACTATGAGTCAAGCAATATTATTTTCGCTCACAAGAAAACGATATATAGAGAAGTTTTTATCTTTGTCGAACGCGTAAATGATTACGCACACGTTGTTGACGAAGTCGTCGTTTAAGACAATCTCTCTCTTTGTCTTCGCGACTTTGTCATGACGTGATATTTTAAAGAGATGAACGACTTTAAACGTCGAACGTTTCGAAGTTTGTTTCTTTTGAACTTCATCAATAAATTGTAGAATCGCTTCAAAATAAGAATTAGCAAGACGCTTAATAAGTTGACGTCAAAGATCTTTATCGCCAAAGATGCTAAAACGAACGAGAGACTACAAGATATTTGTAAAACATTATTCTTTATGCGCAATTAATAAGCATCGAAGAAATCTAAAAGCAATTGACTTAAGCATGAAATCAACTCGAGATAAAACTACGTTCTATTGTTAGCATATCTATTGTCCACACATTATCTTAGAACTTTATTGAGAAACTTGACGCAAAGCGCGAGATGTAGAAGACAATGTTTGCTCATCGCTTTAACTAGCAAAATTCGAATCGATTAAATAAACAATTAGAAGAACGAATTGTTCGTCAATCTACATTATATGTGCCTCGCTCAATTTATTTCTCTCGCATGCTCTTCTATTAGTAGTTCGACTACGCATATTTCTCTTGACAACAATTCGCAAACTACGAATATCTTAAATAGTCTATGCAAGACTTGCAAGATTTTAACGAGCAATTTTGTCAATTAATACAATAAACGTCGACACAATTCTAGACATTAAAGTCTTTCTCAAGACTTACAATTACAACAACGACAAATTCTTTCGCGAATAGTTAGAGCAAAAACTCTTACTATTAGAATTAGAAAGCGAAAGACAAACAAGACAACGCACAACGAGATTAAGACAACTATTAAGATCGATATCGCGAAGATTATCGCGATAACTATTAGAGCGACTACGAACAAATAACAATCTATTAAGCTCTTGTTGTGACAACATACTACGCAAATTTTGCGAAATATATAGAGTTCGTCTACTACTTTATGCTCTTCGAAGACTTCACGAATTATTACAACGATTCTCGTGCGAATACGACAACATATTACGTCGTTAACAATTAGTTAAAAGAGATATACTATGTTGAGAAGAAAGCATTAGCAATCACTTATATAATTAACTCGTTATAGAAAGCGACTTATTAAACGAATGCAATACATGTCAAGTTAACATTAGTGTCTCTTTCTTAATCCTTTAAGTGCAAAAGTTATATCTTGATCTTTTCATTAAGAAACAAGCTTTTTTAGCACATTGAAGACAAACATAACAAGGCATGTCGTCGAAAATTCATTAAGGCATTTCATGTTAACTCTATTTTTGTCAAGATAAATCTTATAGACTTAGAGTTAATCAAGTTAGACGCTTTATCATTGCATTAGAATGAATTAACTTTTAGACGTTAACATTATACGACATATTAAATGACATTCTTATAAGAAGATATCTTGTGTGTTGTTTGCGTCAATAGCGAATGCACTATGTTATTAATCGACGATAACTTTCTTAGTGACTTGGAATTGAAGCATCTTACGAGACAATTTAGCGTCGTCGTATTCGTGCGCGACATTAAGAATAACAAGCATTTGATCAACAATTATCTTTAACTCTTAATGTATCTTTAGAGCAAAATAAACGACAAAATAATTGTCGCTCACTTTTGTCAAGAAGTTCACGTCGTAAAAAATGTAAAAACAAAGCTATTGCTTGAAATAAATATTATCGATTTCAAACGTATAATCGTTGACGCGAATAAACGAAAATTGATCATTAAGAGTTGTCGAAATCTAAAGGCAAAGTTAAAGATAAAGTCAAAAAACGACATTCGAATAAAACGAGTCGTTAAGATCGAAAAAAGTCTTGTAATTGTCGCTCATTTTGTTTTCGAAATTCTAGTAATCGTACAAGACGAGATCTTGCCTAATAGAAACTATCTCTTTGAATCGATCTTATTCGACGCTTACTTTTATGTCGTAAATAGAGAAATGTCTTTCGTATACGTTTGTAACGATCGTCTTGTATCTCTTCGCATCTCGCAACACGCGACGTTAGAACGTCTACTAGAGTTTAAGAAGCAAGATTGTTATCAAATCAACTTTGACGAAGAGAGCTAGACAACTAAAGAAGATATCAAGATTAACATGTTTAATAATAACTATTAGGCAAATTTGATTAATGGCGTTTATGTCTACGACAATCTAGACGAAATCATTGTGCTTTAGCGTCTCGTCAAACGATTGCATGTCTTATGAAAGAATATTGACAAAACTATTAATCTTGTCAAGAAAAATTAAATGTCAATTCCATTAAATAGCGACTAAAACTCTACATTAGCGTCGAAAATAAAATACAAGATTTATTTCTTAAGAAAATGCGATCACAAGATAGTTGATAAAGAATTCGACAAATTATATGCTCAAAGCAAGATAATGTAATTAATTAAGTTTTCGTCGTTCGAATTTCTTGTCTTCGTAATTTGACGAATCTTGTTAAACGAAACTCGAAAGCATTAAGTAGTAATTAATATTCGCAAATTAAATAGACTAGTTACTACGAATAAGCATTCAATACTTGTTTAGACGAACATTATAGCTTAAATTCGTAAACGTGAGCACATAAGTTTAATAAACGAATTAACTTTCTTCTTGCAATTCTTAATTTCGTTTAAAGATAAACATAAGTTTTTCTTTATTATTTATCGAGACAAGAAACAACTTAATGTCGTTGTCATAAGATTTAAAAATTCGTTCGTCTACGTTCAACGAATAATGAACAAAGAACTTCGTCAATTTAAAGACTTTTATCGTATTTATATTGATAATATTGTTGTCTTCTCGCAATCGTTCGACACACATTTAGCTCATCTTACTTAGTTATTCGACAAATTAGTCTTGCTAAACGTCACGCTTAATTTCAAAAAGATCTATCTTAATTATTTTAGCATTATTTTGCTAAGGCAAAAAGTGAACGTCTTTGACTTGTTTATCACTTGAAAGCGTATTGTTGTCATTAAGACAATCAAATTTTCTAAGAATTTAAAGACGCTTAAGATCTATTTTAATCTCGTCAATTACTAAAGAAACAAAATCGTTTAACACGTTTAGCGAACTAATGTTTTACAACAAGAAAAAATTCGTCTTTTTAAGAGCTTCTCTATTGTTAACGAGCAAAAGCGAAAGACGTATTCAAGAAATACGTATATTGAATATTCGTTTACTCTTTTTTAATTCTTCTATTAACTATAACGATTCTTGATAGCTTTGAACTTCTTGATTTATTTCGACAACAATCGTCGATTGTACATAGACTTAGACGTCTTCAAGAAACGCGAATTTAATGTTAAGATATATTATGTTAAAGGCGATTTAATTAACGACAACTTTATACAAGACAATATTTAGCATGTTTTGTTTCTATTCAAGACTCTAAGCTTCGTCAAAATAAATTATTAATCAATTAAAATAAAAGTAACTTATCTTGTATAAATAATACGAAAGACTAAACATTTAGTAAAAGCGATCAAGAGACTCATTATAATTTATACTAATTATTCGATTATAACAAGCATTGTTAAACAAACGACGCTATTCTTCTTATTAACTAACAAGCTTAATATTTGTCGCATGCGTATCTCGCAATATCTTTCATAATTTTCGCTAAACGTACGTTATTGTACAAAAAAACTATATATAATTTCGAATGCATTGTTTAAACTTCTTGCATTTGAAAATAAATATAACAAGAACAAATTATTAATCTTAGACGAAATAAACAACTTTGCAACGAATGTAAAGACTATAACTAAGTTGATGCAACAAACTTTTAAGAAAAAGTCAAATTTAATCGATTAAAATACGATCGATAAAGCGATCTCATTTTACTTAAGTTTTGTTCAAATGAGTGAAATCTTTAAGAAAAGACTTCTCGAAGTATACGTTAAATTTACCAAATAAACAAAAATTCTAACGATAATTCGAAAATTATCTATGTCTTTTAGCATTTAATTTTTTGAAAAAGACGACTTATTCTACTTTACAAACTATGCAAATCGCAAGAAACTATGCTTGTCCAAGAAATTTAAGATCGAAATCTTTTACTAGACGCACAACATAAATAGTTATGCTAGCTTTACTCGCATTTACGAAACAATAATTGTTAACTTTTATCTTCGCAAACTTGCCTCTTAATTGCATTAATACGTTGCTCATTGTTAAGAATGTAATCTTTATCAAATTAAGCGACATCAATTGTATAAGAGTCTTAATTTAATTTTGAGTTTTCTCGTATCTTTTTATACGATATGCATCGATTTCGTTTTAAGATTGTCGTTATATCAAAACTTCGATGTTGCCTTAACGACGACGTGCAAATTTTTCAAGAAAGTAACAATTTTGATTGATAAGACAATTCACATTGCAACGAAGTAAACAAGTATTCTTTTTAACGATCTTGTTAATTAGAAAGTTCTAAGGGCGTTCATGTACAACAAGAATTGCAAGTTTATATCTAAATTCTAGACAATTATGTTTTAAAAGCTAGAAATTTAGTTTTTAATCTCGACAATATATCATTCACAAACAAACGAACAAAGTGAACGAATAAATCAAATAATTAAGATAATTTTGCGATATGTCGCGACTAGCAATTCTAACTTAAATTGAGTGTCGTTCTTGTTCGTACTTTGCGTTCGTCTTAATAATTTGTCTAATGCGTTTATCGAACTATTATCAAATAAAATAATTATAAGCTTTAAGATGCATAATCTCTTATTTCTTCTTAGATTTAACGATGTTTAGACAAATTGATTGCAAAAGAAAATCGTTAACGTCTTCGAAACAAAAGCGACAATTGCATAAGCTAACATAATAGTCAAAACAATATACGATAAACATTATAGATCTATCGAATTTTCGATAAGCAACATAATGTATCTTCGTCTTCACAAGAGCTACTCTTTGTCATTCGTTAAATCGTTCAAATTGTTAATTTAACGCATCGAGTCTCTTAAGATTCTCGAACAAAAAAGCAATCTAATGTACAAACTAGATCTCTTGACAAATTAGAAGATTTACTTAATTATATTTATTGCTTATCTTAAGTTAGCGCCAAGCGATAAAGATTTATACAATTGTTTAAAGCTAAATCATTCGAAGATTATTGTTAAATTAAATGTCAAATAACATTTTTACAAAATCGAAGTTTTTATCGAACATCGCATTTGTCAATATGAACGAAATCGTCTTATCTTGAAGTATTTTGTTCGATAAAAGAATTACGATACTAAGTGAGATCAATAATATGACGAGAATCTACTAAACAATTTTGCGAATTTTGTTAACGACTACAAGGCAAAGTACGAAATGTTTATTCTCTTTATTATAAGACGCCCTAAAACAACTATTATAGTATCTAAAGTGATTGTCTCGAAGTTCCTAGTAAACATTATTGTTCTCGTATTATTATTAAAGAAGCGCGATCGATTATCTAAGGCAATAGAAAACACGCTCATGTCTAAGAAAAGAGATAGATCGTCTAAGGTTAAGACTACTACAAATAGTAAGAAAGACAACGACGTTAAAACATTATCTTGATGTTATAATTGTCGACGTTCAAGAATTGATAACGATAAACTACTTGTCTAGACGTGACGTTAAACGATCATAATTTATTGTTTACTTACAATAGACGCTTTACAAGTTTTAGTTACGAGGCGCGATTTATTAAGACACTAGTATGATTAACATTAATGTTAACAACATTACTAAAGCTCATTATCTTTAATTCTATTAACACGTATTTTTGCTTACTATCGTTAGCTATTATCTTTATATTATTGACAATAACATTTTCATTATTGCTATCGCATTGCAAGATCGTCTATCTATTGTCGTCGCTTAGCAAGCAATCAACATGACTTTTAACAAAAAGAACAAGAACTTTTATCTTAGTTAAAATGTTGCAAAAGCTCGCGAACGCAAAGTCGCGAACTAGGCAATCAAAGACGATCTCGCAAAAACGCTAAGTTAACAAGATGATAATAACTAAATTGCATTAGGCGACGACGAACTTAGTCAAATAGATGTCAAGATTAAGAGCGATTCTCTTTGGAAGCACATTATGATAGACGTCGAACAACTTATTTGCGAGATGTTTATGCTTAACAACTATTTTATCATATTTATGCTTCGCAAAGGCAATGACGTATCTTTCGCTTATTTAGTTCTTAATTTCGAAATCTTAAATGCGAAGGCAATCGAGAACGATGTCGCTCTATTTTGGTCTAAAGAAGAGATAGAGATCGACGATTATCTTATCTACTTAACAAGTTATACGTGTTTTATTGATTACAATGTGAATCGTGTTGTTCGCGCCAACATCACAACACAAGATCGCTTCGTCTTGTGACTCGCAACTTTTAACAAAAACAACAATATTCGCATGTCACGCGCGCTCTTAGGGCTTGCCTTTGTGTCTATGAGCATCGTTGATATTTTCAAAAAAAGATATATTTTGCAAGGTGATGTCGACGTCTAATTTACTTAAATCATCGACTCGCAAAAGAAGTACAAGACGACTAAGAAGAACGATCTCGTGTATAGCATTATGTCTCACGACACATTGATACGCTCTTAAAAGTTGTTGCTTTTGAAGAAAGATTAGGTTTTCGCAAATTACAAGACTTGCAAGTTTGTCTTAAATCTTGTCATGTTTAACGATCAATCTTCGAATTTATACTACAACAAAGGTCTTAAAACGATTGACATTGACAAGAAGATTATGTTAATCGAAGCTCGTCAAGCAATCAAACGCCAAAGCGTAGCTTCGATTGAAGCGCGAAAGACGCGAAAGACGCGAAAGACGCGAAAGACGAACGTCGATCAAGTCTTATTCGAGACAATGACGTCGTCTTGCGAACGTCTAGCTTCGACGATAAAAGCAAGCAAATCGACTTTAAAAATCTTAGTTAACAAAGATGTCTTCTCTAACCTTGTTCTATTCTTCGCTTCGCGAGATTCAAAGTTGTTAAAACGTTACGCGAAGAAGCTCGAGGCAATTAAGGCGAACTCAATTGTGCGTTGAACATCGTTTTCAAAAGATGAATCGATTCGCAAGGAAATAGCTTCTAAACTTATAGATGCCTTAGCTACTAATCGTTAAGCAACTCGATTTGCAACAATTGCTAAACAAATGTTGAGCAAGATAACGAATAACTTGAACGAGACAACGATGCGCTTTCAAGCTATACAAGATAGTTGAAACGCTATTCTTGATGTCGACTTCATTGTCGTGATCGATGTCTATGCTCTTCTTAAAGACATTGTCGAATTCGTTAACAAGTCAACTTAGATCGTCAAGATTGTCGAATCGTTCGAAGATAATTTCTAGGACAACTTTGCAAAAATTAAGCTAAACAAGACATACTTAAATGCGAAAAAGAACGTTTATCGCTAGCGCGACGAGAAGTTCTACGACGAACTAGGCATCGAAAAGAATTGAATTGAGGTCATTCGACAACATGACGCACAAGTGAACAAGAACGACGAATTCATCACGATTGATTAAATTATTAGGGCCTAAATAGAATGATGATTGAGTACGTTTAAGTTTGCAACATGACAAGAGCGTCAATGTCTTTCCTTTTAAGGAGGGCATATGTTACGAGATTTGTGTTTGATGCTCTTTCCAAATGGCAAGAGGGCGTTTGGCGCCTGTCGATGACGCCTACTCTTGAACAATCAAGTATAACTTGATTGTTAATTTAGTTCTTAGAGAATCACCTTTACAATTATCATAGATGTTTGCCTTGTTCACTTGCGTGCCTTTTCACCTTGCCTAGTTGCCTTACCTGCCTAATTGCCATTCTTTGCCTAGCACGTAATAACAAATTTATTAGCAATATATTTAATCTTATCGAAGTAATTATCGATCTTAACAACAAACTATATAAAAGAGCTATAAAAAAGCAATACAATCAATTTTACAAAAGAGCAAGAATCTTCTTTAAATTAATAATCAAATATTAGTAAAGAGAATTTTGTTCTAATTAGAAGTATAGTAATCTAGACTATTGTAAGCTTGCATTTATAGAATTAAATTTTACTTAATAATACGAAAAAAAGAATTTTAGAAAAAAGCAAAATAACAAATTCTAAAAAACGTGTTATTTATATAACAAATCGAGTTACTTTGCAAGAGATTATTAATTATAAAACTTAATAAATTGTCGATAAACTAATATTATATTAAGAGAGATATTTAATAGCTAAAACAATATTAGAGAGCAAACTAATACAAAGACAAATATTCTTAAGATTAAATTAAATAACAATTACTATTTGATAAAGAATCTAAATTAATTATAGAAAGTTCTAGATAAAATATTATTAAACAAGATATTTGTATTTATGCAAGAAGTTAATCGAATACTTTAAAAAACTATTAAATCTTATAGTTTAATTATCAACTTAGACAAAAAATATAACTAGAAGAATTTTTACAAATATATAGAAAATATTACAAATTATTTCGAAACTTTAATTAGTTTATCGAAGATTATAAACAAATGCAAAAAGAAGCTAGAAAACAATATTACTATAGAAAAGAATATACTTAATATTATTATAAAACAATTAAATCTTATAGCATATATAGATTTTAGTTAAACTATATATTATAACAATATATACTAATTTATCTAAAAAACAAGCAAAAAATTAATTGATTTTCGAAGAAATTAAAATTAGCAATTTAGCAATAGAAGAAAGCTTAACGTAAATAGATATTTAAAGTAAAAGTTGCAACATAGAAGCAAAAAAAAGTTTAGATTTTTTAGGAAAGAATATATTAGATAAATGCAATATATTAGTTTAACAACAACAACTAAATTTAACAACATATATACAATATTTTACTATATTAATTAAGATTAACAATTGTTGACTTATAGTAATAATCGATTCTAGTACAATAAGTAATTTTATAGCTAGAACTCTTATAGAGAGAAAAGAATATTTTACTTAAAAGAAGTCTAATATTTACAATCTAGTAATTGTAAATAGAAATTTATTGATTGCGAGAAATAAAAAAGTAAATAAAAAAACAAAATTATTACTAGTAGCTATTTAGCAATATTACAAGAAACTAATCTTTAATATAATAAGAATAATTATTTACAATATTATTCTAAAAATATCTTAATTAAAATAGCACAATCTAGAAGTTAACTAAAATATATAAGTACTTAGATTTGCGCAATATAATTACGCAATTTACATTTAATCTATATATTAATAATATTCGATAATAAATAAAAAATAAAAAATTAAATCAAAACTTGATTACAAGTAGCAAGCTTATATTTTTACAAAAAAATAATTTAATAAAGTTCAACTCCATAGATATTAACAAAAATCAACTAAATTATAGAGTTAAAATAAATAAAGAAGATTATAAATCTTCTAAGAGTTCTAGAGTATCTAATATAGCAAAAAAATTGCTAAAGTATATATTACAAATATACAATAATTAAAAGTATCTATTCTAGAGAAGAAAAAAATTGAAATTCTATCTAAACATTAATTGTAAAATTACAAGATTAAACTTAAATTAGACAAGCAATTTATATTTAAATCTATATATATTTTAATTTAAAAAAAAGTTAGATATACTTTGTGAATACTTAACAAAAAACAAAAAAAAGAATTTATTAATTTTTTTTAATTATAGATAAGATATTTAATTCTCTTTGTATTTAAAAAGAACGAAACTCTTTATTTATATATTAATTATTAAAAGTTAAACAATATTATAATAAAAAATTAATTTTTATTATTTAATATTAATAAGCTTTAGAATTAACTATTTGAAGTAAAGTATTTTATTAAACTAGACTTACAAAAAGTATACAACTAAATTAAAATAAAAATAAAGAAGAAATAAAAGATAGCTTTTCGCATACAATATAAATTATATAAATACACAATAATATTGTTCGAACTTACAAACGTTTTAACAACGTATTAGAAAATAATTAATAATATATTACAACAATATCTAGATTAATTTGTTATAATATACTTGAACAATATTATAATTTACTTAAATATCTTGGAAGAATATATAAATTATATTTTTAAAGTATTAAAATATCTAAATAAGAGAAATCTATATTTTTCATTAAAGAAATACAAGTTTTATTAAAAAGAAATTAACTTTTTTAAATTTGTTATTAAACAATATAAAGTATATATAAATCTTAAAAAGTTATAAGCAATTAAAGAATAAAAATTATTAATTAATATTAAGAAAGTTTAATTCTTTCTAAATTTTATAAATTACAACCAAAAATTTATTAAAAACTACTTAGTTAACGCAATATTATTAACAAACTTTACAAAGAAGAAGATATTATAAATATAAAAATAAACAAAAGAGAATTATTTTAGAATCTTAAGCTAAATACTTAAAGAAATTAATATTAAAGATATATAACTTACAATTGTTAAATAAAATTACAATTAATATATTAGATCTAGTTATCAATATATACTTTAATTAAAAGTATAAAAATATATAGCATTTAATAGTATATCTTTTAAGAAAACTCCTGTTAATTAAACAAAATTATAATATTTACAACAAGAAACTATTTGCTATTATAATCTTTCTAAAATTATAAAAAGTATATATTAAAGAATTACTAGAACTTACAATTCTTATAAATTATAAGAATCTTTTGTATTTTATTATTACTAAATAGTTTAATAGAAAATAAATACAATAATTAGAGCAATATAAACAATACAAGTTTAAGATACAATATATATTAAACAAATATAACAACAAAGTAAATACACTTAGCAAAAGAAATAATTATATAAAAATAAAGAAATTATTTAATTACAATATATTTAAAATTAATAAGAACAAATTACTATTAGCAAATAAATACAAGCTAAATACTATCTTACAAATATTTAGAGACAATAAGAAAGAGTTTCTAGTAAAGAAAGAAAAACTTCAAATATTTATTGACAAAATCAACAAATATATAAAGAAATATTATAATAAATTATTACAAGAGCACTTGAAAATAATCAAAATTCTTTAGCTTTTATATTAATATTGTTAATTTTCTTAAATAAAACAAGTTATCGAGATATATATTAAACAATATCTTAATTGTTAGCAAAACAAACATAATATATATACAAACTATAACAGAATTTAATATTAGAAATTATCTAAATTGTTATAAGATAAAGTTACAATAAACTTTACTATTAAATTGTCTAAATTGACAAATCTAGCAATTAAAGACAAATACAATTTGATACTAGTAATAATTAACAAATTTATCAAATATTTATATATTATTGTATGCAAAGAAAAGTTTATAGCAAAATAATTAAGATACATTGTATTGAATTGATTTATATAATATTATAATATACTTAAAGAATTAATTAGTAATAGAGACAAGCTCTTTATGTCTAACTATTAAAAGATATTTCTATCGATATTAGAAACAAGACTTAGAATATTTATTATCTATTATCTAATTACAAATAATTAACTAAAGCAAACAAACTAGAGTCTAGAGCAATATTTAAAATATTATGTCAACAATACTTATAGCAATTGAGTATTACTTTTATCTATAATATAATTAGCACTTAATACAAAGATTTTAAATATTATTAAAATAACTTTATTCTTTGTTAATTATAGCAAAGAATTTAATCTCTTTAAGAAAGAACAAAAGCATTTATTAGCTTAATTAGTTATCGAGAAAGTAATAATATTAAAAAAGATATATAACAATATTTTAAGAATGCAAGAAAAGTCGATTAAGTACTAGAACAAAAAACAAAAAACAATATCTTAATTAAAGAAGAGAAATAAGATATATCTTTTTACAAAAAATCTTAAGACAAGAAAGTTAAGTAAGAAATTAAATTATATTAAAGTTAAATTATTTTTTGTTAAGAAGACAAAGAAATTAATTAATTACAAATTTGATTCACTTAAGAATGTTAAAGTATTTCTAATATTTTATATTTTATTGTTGAAACTAGCGAATTTAATTACGTCTCTACAAGATATATTTTATTTTTATTTATAAGAGAAGAAACAATATAAAATTAAGAAAATTCTATAATAGAAAAATTAGAAATATCTTATTAAATAAAAAGAATATTTTATTTTTAAGAACATATAAGAGTTACTTAAGAATCTAAAGAAGTATTTTAACAAGCTACAACAATTTTGTTAGCAACAAAATTATTTATAAGAGCAAATGGAATATTAGAGAATAAAAGAGCAAACAACAAAGAATTAATAATAGTATCAAATAGAACTTCAAGTATTTCTTCAATATATTTAATCTCTCTTTTGCTTTTCTTAATCTTTAGAATATTCTTCGACTTTGCATTATTTATATTTTTTAAATAATAAAGTTAATATTTTCTGTGTTTTGTCTTTTGCGCAATTCTTAAACGCAATTTTATTATTTTATTATCTAGCTTTTTAGTCTTCTAAATAGCTTTATTTATTTCTTGATAATTAAAAGTCAAATTATATTTTCAATTCTTTCGTAAATTGATTGTTGGTTTGATTTTCGATTCCAACTTCTAAAATCGACTCGAATCGACAATTCAACTGTAGAAATCGAATTAAAAATCGATTTGATTTCAACTATTTTAAAATCGAATCAAATCGAATCGAGTCGATTTAAAGATTTAAAGATTGAAATCGAATCGAATTGCCAAGAATATCAAGAATGTTAAAAATAGTATAAATTAAGTTTAAATTTAGATTTTTTATTAATTACTAGATAATGCTTAGTAGTAATACATTTATAAAAAGAAATTTCTAATATGTTTATTAATTAATTTAAATAGATTAACTATTTCTATTAAATTATTAATTAATTATTACTAAAAATAATAAAATTTACTAAAAATAGTAGTCTTGACAATTCGATTCGATTTTTCGATTCGATTTTCGATTTAACTTTTGAAATCGAATCGAATTGTCGATTTCAACTTTAGAAATCGAATTGTCAAGACTTTCGATTCGATTCAATTTTTCGAATTGAACTCGATTTCTCGAACCGACGCGATTAGTCTATTCTTTCGATAACACTTCTTATACTTAAGATATTTTCTATTTACTTAATAAGATACGTCAAATAAGACGCAAATTTAATAAGAGCACATTATAAGAGAAACATATTTATAGCGACAACTCGCAATACAATTACGACATTTTTTAATAATTAGCTTAATTAATATAATAAGAAAGAGTAAATAATTTCAAAACAAATTTTTTTAAAAAGAGAAGATAATGTTACAAGTTGCGTGCTAATAGATATTATTTGTTGCGCATTGCTCTTTACAAGATAATTAAAAAGAAAAAATCTATTGATAGAATTAAGATAATTAAGATAACTTAATTCTTAAATATTTTAAATTTAGAATTAAGATAATTAAAATAATTAAAATTTTGAATATCTTAAATATCTTAAAATTTGAATAATAAAAAGATATATAACTTTTGAACGCAACTTTTTTATAAATTGTGTTTAACTTATCTTAAGTCTTTACTTATTGTTACTCTAATTTATTAAATTACTTGTAAAGATTTATTAAATATAAGATTGTCTATAGTTGTAATTCTTGTTATCAAGTAATTGCTTGCATTATTTAAAAACGTCTACAAATTTCTTTAATAATATAATTTACTCTAATATCTTTTACGAAAGTACTAGCGTAACAAAATAAAAAAAGCTCTTTATAAAAGAAGAAGTTAGAAACAAATGCAAAGTACAAAAAGAAAAAAAAATGTTTTAGTTAACAATTAAAGAATAAATTAAACTACAAATTCTTTTTTTTTCTATTGTCTTCTTTATTAGTAACAATAATAGTTTCGAGAATTAAAACAATTCTAAAGATAGTAGCTTAAATAGTATACTTTCTAATATAGTAAAAATGCAAATAATAATGCAAAGAAATCGAAAACTATTGTAAATCTTATAATAGAAGCAAACTTTTCTTCTAATAACAATATAATAATAGTAGAAGATTTAAATAATAACAATTAATATTATACAATAAGAATCTTTGTTTTAGAAAACAACAACAATTTTCTATCTATTCTATCTTCTAAATTGTCTTTAAGTAGATCTATATTGTCAAAGTTTATTAAACTCGAAAGAAACAAAATTGCAAAATAGTCTCGAAAACTTATTGTTTTTGCAAAGTTTGCAAAAGATATAAAGATTTCGAAAAGAACTAAACAAATATATATAAATATAATAAACAACTTTGATTTAGATATTTTACAACAAATATTAAGCAAGTACTTTAAAAAGCAAAAGCAATCGACAAAAAATATATTAAGACAACAATTTTTGCTAAAAAAGATAGACAATATACTTTAGAAAAATCTTGTCGAAATAAAGAAATTATATTAGATAGAAAAATTAAAATTAAAAACTTATTTTTAGATTTTCTTTCAAGAGTATTACGAAAATAGAATGCACTTTTACTTTAAATATATCGTTAAAAATCTATATTACTACGCAAAAGATATAGATTATTTAACAAATTAAAACAACAAATTAAATTACTAGATACAACAAGCAATAGTTAATTATTTTTCGATCGACAAATACGAATATTATATACAATTAGAGAAGACAAATAGAAGTAAATATTTAAAAAGAAGAATAACAATAAAATATTTAATTATTAGATTTTTGTATACAATATTGTCTTTTTCGAAAATCTTAGATATTTAATAAAAAGATATAATGCGTAAATTGTAATATAAACAAATATAAATTGCATTTATTTTATCGATATCTTGAAATTTATTCTCTAAATAAACAAAACAATATATTAACATTTAATTGTATTTAATTAATAATATCTCTAAAAAATCTTCGAGACAAATATATAAAATTTAGATCGAAAAATATTTATATTAGCAATATTATTTACAATTTCAATATTTTGTCAAACTAACAAAAGCTTTTTGATTGTTAAAAATATATATATTAATATATAGTTGCAAAGATTTGATATAATAATAATAAGAAATAACAAGAAAGAAAAAAGAGAATAAAAATTGTCTTTGAAAGTCTAATTAGAGATTCTTCTTTCTATTTAAATAGCAATAGCAATAGCAAGATTTAGAGCAACAAATAGTAAAGATTAGTATTAGAAAACTTAATCGAAGCTAGATATATATATAAATATAAAAAGAAAAATCTAGTATTTTTATAATATAGAGTTTTCGAAATTGCTAAAGATCTTATCGACTTACAAATATTTTAAAAAACTAGAAAATTGTATTGCAAAACAAAATTCTATCTAATTGTCTTATAGATATATATAGCAATTAGTTAGAAGAATTGTTGTTAAATAGAGTTTTTTAATAGATTATAAATCTATTTTTATTTGTGTTTTAAAAGTATTAAATATTTATAAATTCTAAATTAAATTAAAGAAGTTTCGACAACAATACAAGCTTTTAACATTTGTTTATTAAAAAAGATCTATCTTTTGTTTATATAATTTAAATAAAAAAATATAATATACAATTAATAAATATAGATTTTGTTATTATACATTTAAAGTTTTCTTTAGTTTTTAAGTAGATTCTTTTATTCATTTTGCAATTTCGATTTTTGCAATATTGCAATATTGTTTATTTTATTTTTGCAAAAATTGTAGATCGATTTTATTAAATTATTCGAACAAGTAATAGCTAGCTATACTATTTTATATACTTTTTTATAGTTAGAGTAATAGAATTTTTATTTTATATTTGATTTGCAAAATCTCTAAAAGATTTTATCGATAAATTTCTATATAGTGCTTTTGTCTCTAATCTTTTTACTTTTTTTATTGCTCTAACATATCTTTTAAGACGTGTATAGATAAGTGTTAAATACTATCGTAGAATATTGTTGTAACAAATTTTTAAATATTTAAAAAGATTGTTAAGAACGCAAAAGAGATAAAAAAGAGAGCAATTAAATTGTTTTGTCAATTTAAATAGTCAACAAGAATAGAATAATTTGTATAGAAGAAGACAAAGAGCAAGTTTAAAGAATTATTTTGTATAGTTGTTTTACTTAATAGTATCGATTGCAAAGTAATTAACAAACCATCGAATTTTCTTCTTAATAAATTGTATTATACGATAAAGTTGTTTAGAGAAAATTTGATTTAAATCGAATTCGAACGCTCTATACTTTATTGCTTTAATATATAGATATCAAGAATTATTAACAAAATATTAATTCAAAAAAATAATAATAACAATAGCAAAAGCGATAGTTGTAGATATATTCTAATTGTTGTCGATCAATTAAATCAATTAAGATATAGTAAGATAGATTAAGATATAGTTAATATTATAATAGAAAAGAAAGAAAATCGATTAAATGCGATAATTATTAGATTGCGAAGAATATTATTTGATCGAGTATAGTGTTATCGGGCTAGCGATTCTAGATCTTACTAGCTCCCGCAAAACCAATTGTATTATTGATTCAATTGAGGCTGCGCAACCTCCCTAATCCCTGTCACACGCGGAATCTCTGTCGTCGACTATATGGATCATTTGTATAGCTGCACAAGTCTCGAAGATCGGGGAAGGACACGATGAAGATAGTAGAGAAAAGCTGCGGGCGATGATGTCAGGGATACAGGCGGCAAGGACAATTGGGTCTTTGCAATCCAGAGAAGATGGTGAATAGAGAGAACTACAGTGGCCGCCAACACCCGCCAGGACTGGGACGGTTTTCGGGCTTTTGGAGATACTGGCGATGTTGTCGGGTGCTCTAGTGTGAAAGATTTTTCATCTTGGGTTGTAGTTCGAAGAAGGTAGAGGACTTTAAATACCTTCATCAAGGCCTAGGTGCGAGGTTAGGGGAGGAATAGTTGAGACGTGCAGCACCTCCTTCATCAGGGAACGATCGTTTGTTTGGGGTGGGATATCATTGGTGGTTGCTTTTTGGGTAATTTGGCTCTGACCCTCTTGGGTTAAGGTAGGACAGTAGTTTTCCAACTCACAAGGCGAAGCTACTGTTCGCAAATCATCGTCAATACCACCACGCCACCACGCCACCCTTCTTCGCGATGCCCGTTCCTTGATCACAAGCGAGTTGTTGGCCGTGCCGAATTCCGGAAGGAACATCAAGCTAAAACTAAGCCGTGCTGTGCTTGGAACTCTACTTCCGTTTGATGGTCTAGCTCAACTGACTTCCTGCTGTAAGTCCCAGATTGCCCCTAAGGACTGTTGCCGCTACAGAGATAAGAAAAGTGTTCTGGGTCCATGGCTGTAATCTCATTCGATCTAATATTGAGAGATCTCGGAGCGTTTGAAGGGGTGGTGGGATAGACTATCTTGGGTGAATAGGATCTGAATGATTGGAAATGCAAAGGCCTATATGGGCAGTTTCTATGACACCTAAAGTTATGGGGGCTGCTCGCTGCGTACTTAGTCTCTTGATGACTCCGACTTATTATTAATAACCATGAAGACCGTTATCATAATTATCAATGAAATCATCGTATTGGCCGAAATCCTACCTCGCGCTATACCTAGAGCGCCGAGTCGATCACCACCTAATGCATAAGAAGTCTCTCTTAAACCAGGCGCTAGACGTTCTCCCCCTTCACAAACCCGATTCCGTATCTTTCGCCGGCGTTGGTTTCGGGATCCCATCGTCCGGCAATCTTCGCTCTCCTTCTCTCGCTGGCTTCGCGTCTTCCTCACCCTTCCCGTCTCCCGGCCCGAAAACCGGGCTCTTCCCCTCTTTCTCGGTCTCCACTCTGTCGCCAGCACTCTCAGCTGCTGCATCATGCTCCCTATCGCTCTCCGCTCCCGACTCGTCCCTATCGTCCCATTTGGAATATAAGTCCCCCGGCAATATCTTTTTTCCATCCGCCTTCGAAACAACCAGTTTATCACGCCCAACATCATATCTGACAACCGCACCCCCCCCCCTAACCCTCACCACCCCAACGATCCTGCTAATCAATGCTGCCAATTTCCTCAAATCCACCTGATTGCGCCCTTCCCATCCCTTAATCATCGCCGCTACATCCTCCACCTCCACTCTCTGAAACCTCCCGTTATGGTGGTAAGCGCGCACGAGCTTCGGGGTTTGCGATACCCAGAGCTGGGGGGCGATTTCTTCGATGTTGAGAGGTTTGTGGCGGACACGGGTTTTGATTTCGAGGGTTGAGGCGAGGGGGATGGGCTGGCCTGATGGTTTGATGGATAATTTGGAGGCTGCGGAAGTGAGTTTAGGGGTGGTCGGCGATAGAGACAGGGACCCCAGCAACCTCAGGAGATTGTCGCTTTCCGGCGCTTTGCTATGGGATGGAGGTGTAGCGCCTACATATCCGTCCGTTTCGTGGCGGACGATGAAGTTCAGGTCACCGAAGCGGTAGGAGATGATTCTGTGATGGCCTGTGCTGCCGTTGATTTGGGTGGTAGTGTACACCTTTTCGAATTCGTGACCGAAGCCCCGGAATTCATGTGGCTTGATAATCTCGTGGGTCGCAGTCTCCACGCGAGAGAAGATTGCAGTGTCCTTTGCGATCTCGATGTTGAAAGTAAATGGTTCGAGTCCGTTTCTCGTCGAGCTGGGGTTGATGATCGAGAGAAGTTTACGGATGATGTTGCGGTCGGTTACGACATCAATCGAGCGGATGTCGAATGAGGGATTTGCGATGTACAACGCGCGAAAGAGGGGTTCGAGCGGACTGTCTGGATGGCGGGCTGCGTTTTGGGCGATGTAGACTAGACCGGAGTCCTTCTTCAACTGTTGAGGAGCTCTTGGAGGGGACCAGAGAGGTGGACTACCTGGGACGGCGATGGTGGGTGTGGGAGCCTCGATCCAGTTGTAGGAGGAGAGGTGCTTGACGTCGGTGATTGATGCCGAAGGAGGAATACTGAGGTTTAGAAGATCTGCGCGAGAGATCTCGGCTAGGATGGTGGGTGTAGTCTGAGTGGGTGCCATGGTTAGAGTTTGCACGATGTATTCTCAGCTATGCTTAGCAAGCCAGTATGAAAAAAGTAAGAGAAAGCAAGATGTCTCGTCGCCTAATATTATGATTCTCTAGTGACCAGATATGTTTGCACGGACATCAAACAATGTTGTTATCAAATATCAAAACAGCACGTGCCTGCAAGCATTCTGCCGGTCCAGTATTTCTGCAACACGTTCGTACAAGCAAGCAATCGATTGAACAAGTAATGTCCCCGTACAAGGCGCTCATCCAATGCGCTCATACAAGCAAATGCGCTAAGAGAAATTCAATAAAATATGAGGTTTCTCTTAGCTTGGCTATGTCAAACCGCTTCGTCACGACATTACACCATACTATGTGAGGTAGTCGGAATGGGTACTTCATTGTTGCACGCGGAAGACTTTAAGAAAGAAGTATTATGTATCAGGCAACTCACAGGCGCCACGAACGCAGGAAGTGTGGAAGCGACTTCTCTGTTCTACTCTTACATGTATGTCATCCCTTAGTACATACGATGGTGATTCCTTAGGACAGCCTAGCAAATCTTTGGTGGATGCATCAAATGGTAGAATGCACCACTTTTATTGTAGGGCTGCGTTATCTGCTTGTCGGTGTCACGTCCGTCGTTTGTAGTTTTAGTTCAAGGTAGATTTTGGTGCATGTATCGATCTACCCTTCATGGTAGTTGAGAAGGGTTGAGTAAGCTATTGCCACCCTCAATACATGGTTGGAGTAATTGAAAGTACCCCCGGGCAGACTGAATACTCAAGCCGCTTGCGACGCCCCATCTTACCTTGATTGCCTAGCTTTTGACGGTAGGCACATCTGAGCCGATCACCAAGGTGGAGGTTCGTCAGTTGTATGTGTGTGTAGGTAACCTGACGTCGGAGATGGCAGAGAGCGTTTGTTGGGGACTGTCGGTAAATGGGCATATTCTTAGTCGTGTACGTTGTTTCCTGCGCCCTGCTGTCAGCCTGTAGCTCAGATCACTCCAGGGCTGAAACTACATGAACGCTAAAATAGATTAGAGAACGTTTCAGGATCAATCCATCGTGTTTCAAACCCTGTATATGAAGGATGCTTCCAAAGCCACGATCTTCGGCGAATCAATACGCTCCTGCATCCGCAGTCGGTACCGATCTTTTTGCTGTGCCTCACGCCTCGGCATGGGCTAAGTATGTAGGATGAGGCTATGCTGTTAGTACTTTACACATATTCTGCAGTCGGGAACGCAAGATTTGGGCTTCCCCATCATCGTGTCATTCTTCATCCTAGAATGTTGTGGTGAGCATTCAGAAAGAATATCCTCATGTTCGTATCTCCTCCTCTAGCCTTCCAGTTGATTCTTCTCCTTCTCATCTCGATATACCCTCTATGCGACGCGATATGCTATTATCCGGATCTCCAGACCGTTGCTCCCCAAGACGTCCCTTGCCTCGGTGGTACAGATGCGAGTGCCTGCTGTGGGGCGGGCTACGCGTGCCTCTCGAATGGCCTTTGCATGTCAACGAATGCCACTCATGATACCCAGTCCTCGGATACGTATGTGCGAGGCAGTTGCACCGATCAGCAATGGCGTGCAGCTGCGTGTCCAGCATTCTGCATTAACCCCCAATTAGGTACGCTACGAAAAGACCAATCCTCCTTCTCTCGTCAAGATGCGGAAATGGATGATCGGATACTGATGAGTTCCTATAGACAACGTTTCCGGCGGTGAAGGAGTCCAAAAGTGCGCCAATAGCGGAGTGGACTCGTATTGCTGCATTGATGGTGGAGGTTGCGACTGTGGGAATGGTACGAGCACACTTCGGTTTCAAGGCACGCCGAGCGTCCTCACGACCATTGGAGTTACGTCAGCGTCAAGTTCTTCTGCCTCAACCACGTCAAAGACGCTCGCCGCATCGAATACCAGCCGGAGCAGTGCTTCCAAAGGACCGAATACATCGGCATCTACTTCAAACCCGACGTCTCTCTTGACGTCTCCAACATCCGTTGCCAGCACAACACTACCAACGTCGCCTTCGTCAAGTTCGGCGCTAAAAGTTGGGTTGGGCGTTGGGATCCCACTTGGAGCCCTTGTCCTCGTCCTTACGGCATACCTCATCTTTCGAAAGCGGAAACAGCAGGCTAAGTACCATAGCCGGCTTACACAACAGAGTGAGCTTTCTACATATCAGGACAAGGACTACCAGGAACCGCTGCCGCCGACTCATCAGATACCTTTGCAGGAGCTGGCGTGGGATAACGAGTCAAGAGAATTAGCGGCGGTCGAGCGAAGAGAGTTGCCAGTGCCATAAGATATTGCGATGATATGAGCGTCTTCGCCAAAGGTGTCTCAAGCGAAGACAACAGTCTGGCATCGGTGTAAATGGGCCCAGCATACTAGTCATGTTTACGTTCCATTGATCATGTCCTGCAGTTGAGCACCGTTAGTAGAATACACTATATAAATAGTAAAATCCCGGCTTGTATGTAATAGCAGAAGTATGGATATCCCGTGAAGTTTAGGATCCCTGAAGCGGCGAATTTTGACAAGATGAGAAGGGTGATGGTCCGTGTTCGTAGCTGACACCGTAATTCGCGTCTTGCAGTGGGCTCACGTAGCACCGATTCTGAAGGGATGAGCTTCCGTATTTCTGGCCGATGCAACATCAGTGATAAGCTCAAAGGTTAACACACTGCGTGGTCGAGAATCGATTGGGGCTTACAGAACGTATTGATCCAAGCTGACAACAGTCGGATCGCTGAAGATCAGGAAGAAGTATTTTAGCGTTTCCGCCAGCCAAAAGCTCTCCATTCGATCTGCCAGCGGTGGGTTCGGGACGGTAACGTCATCAACTGCCGCATTAGCAACATCCGTGTGAGAGATTGCGCGAATGGCACTGAACATGTCCCATGCCTTGTCGAGGAGGACAGGATCCCCAGTGATACGATAGAGGTAAAAGACCGACTCGATGGCTTCTGGCCTACAGGAGGAATTTCAGCATCCGATTATAGTCAATGACGATCGTGACCACAAGACAAGAACTTACCGAAGAATGTATCGTTTGTCTTCGATACTCGTGTAGCCTGACACCAGTCGCTCATCATGTATCTTCGACTTGACGCGCTCGTCTTTGGAGCGAGTGTCATCTTGACTATCTTCCAGGCGTTCTGCGACACCCGAAAACCATTTGTCCTCCTGCCATAGACAAGGATCGGCGCAAGGTGTGATGTGGAAGATCTCGGGCATGACTCCTGACTGGGTGCTGTTGTAAGCCCAGATGCAACCATCGGTCAGCTTGCGAGCCAGGGCTAGGTCCTCATCGCTTTGCATTATTCTCGCACCCAGTGCGAGCATCCCGCCAGCAAAGCACCCTAGATGTTGCACTCGTGGCTCCATATTCGCTTTTCCAGAGTCTTCCACATGCGTATCGCCTGATAAGAGGATGTCATCATTTTGCTTGGTCATAGGCCGAAATAGTAGGTGGGTTTTTATGGGACCAAGTGATCCTTCGTACATCTCGCGGTATTGAGAGGTGGCACCATTTAATAGTAGGTGCTGCTGTGATAGGGTTAGTTTGTGGTGAATGGATAACGCTATGGACCCTCACCTTGGGAAGGTACTCGTACAGAGAATCTGACATAGCGCCAAGTGTGAAAGTATTGTCCCCAGAAAACGATGGTGTACGCGCGTCGACGACTACCGGCCACATGCCCGGGAGTTTGGTATGATTCTGCGCCTTCTGGAGTTCGTCCGTAATTCTCTGGATTGCATCATAATATTTGTCATCTTTTGACAGCCTCGACAAGGTAGTGAACTCCAGCGATAATGAGGCGAGCTCGGCCACGAGCTGCCCGTCAGATGCTTGCATCGCTTGGCCTTCAACAGATGATTTCCAATCCCATCGCGTTACCGGCATGCGATTGGGCGTGTCGAAAGCAGCGTAGAGCATTTCTCCCACTTCGATTGCTTTATCAAGCAAGACCGGGTGCTTCCTCTCGGAGATCTCGAAAGCGCCTAGAAGACCTCCTAGATACCGGATGGTGTACTCGAATACATTTACGACCGTCTCTTCTGATCTGCCAAAGTCGATTTGAGCTACCGCTCTCACAGCCTCCTCAAAGTCCTCCTGTAAGCCCATGATCCACAGCGAGTCGAGCGCATCAACGAGCGTGGCAGCGAGACCGCCAAAGCTGTTGCGTGAATCGCCTGAGATGGGAGCGACTTCGTCTTTGAGCCACGCATAAGTCTTGTAGCCCGACCAAGCGTGCTGAAAGACTTCTTTGACAGCATCGCGGCGTCGCTGTTGAAGGTTCTTGATTTTGGAAATTTGGCCATCTGCAAATGTGTGCTGAATCGTGAAGACCTTGCCTGGCTTGCCTGGCGGCAGCGTAGTTATTGAATGTACTGGGAAGTGCTGTGGCAGGCTAGCCCAAGTTGAATCAGATTTCTTTGCTGAAGTGGTTTGGGCGACAGTGTCGCTGGTTGAGGACGTTGGTGTATATGGTGATGTCTCCTTTTTCAACTCAGGGACATTCTCTGGAAGAACCCATCCGCGCGAGGTGCTATTGAATAGAAGAAGAAGGATAGAGACTGCAGCAACAGCAACAACGAGAAGCCAGCGTTGTTTGTAAGGGGCGAAAGCCATTGAGGGATAATGGATTCCAAAAGGTAAGAATCGAATTGAAAGAAAGGAGCCTCTGATTAGCTAAGGATGCTATTTCCTGACATCAGCCCGAGACTGGAATCATAGGCAACCCAATTCCCGTCGAAGCTTCGCCCTCAAGGATCGAAACTCGAGACACGACGCCCCGATCCTGTTGGTAGATCCATTGCCAACTTGGGTCTGGCTGCAACGCGGCAAAGCCCAGCCAACAAGCGCCCGGCAATCCGCAACGAATTCCGATCGGTCGTTCATAGCACTTCAAAGTTTGAAGTAGGGAATTGAAAGTTCGAAACACAACTTGCGTCACCGACTCCGAACAGTATGTACCAAACTGTGGCTACAGGCAAATAGTCGTAGAGATGGATCTTCTACTAGGACGGATGCCAGCCAGCTAAGGGTAGCTCGCCCGATGCTCTGCAGGTTCCGTTGCTATGCGACTCCACGCTCAGAAAATCTCCCCGATGCCCTCCCATCTTCCCCCTTCCGCCACCCGCTCCCTCGTCGTCCAGTACTCCCGCTTGCTGATCCAGCACTCCTCCCCCGTAACCTCCTCCCTCCCCTTATTAAACCACCGCGGCTCCCATACCTCGCCCTTTGCATCCATCTCCCTCTTTCTCGCCCTCTGCCCCTCTTCCACTCTCGTCTTCTCCGTCGCCGCCCGATCCCACTCCCCTTCCTCCATCGCCCGCTGATCTGGTCTGAACCTGGTATCTGTGGGTGGGAGGAGCGGGCGAAGACGGTCGGGAAGGGATTGGAAGGACACGGCGAAGGTAGTGAGGTTGAAGGGGATGTTCTTGGGGCGGTGATTAGCTTGCCAGAGCAAGAACGCCTTATCCGTCCCCGCTTTCGTTGATGACAGCGAAAGCTCCTCCTGTCTCCCAGGCGTCAGGCGCGCAAACATCTGGCTGTTCCATTTGCCGCCGATACTCCACTTGATCTTCCCATCTTTACCCAGTACTTTCCCGGTAACATGATAAGCGGAGCTCTCGCTCCAACCGCGGGGCTTGAAGTTCATGAGGCAGACTTCCCCGGTGGTGTGGTTTTTGATCTCCATGGGGCCGTAGTTATCGACGGTCGGGTTGCCGGTGATGATGCCGATGACGGAGGAGGTGATTTTCTTCCATGTGTAAGTTTCGGTCGTGCTGGGGGCGGAGAGAGGGTGAAGGCGAAGGAACCAGGTGCCCAGGGGGTGGATGTCGAATGATTTGCCGTAGAATTTGGACTTCACTGCGGATTCACCCTGATGCAGAAGATAGGTCAGCTAGATAAGCGAGAGCGGGATAGGTAGAGATAGGCTTGGAGAGAGCGCACGAAATACTCCCATCTCGCCGACTCCGCCCACGCAGCTGCAACGGGCGGATGGTGGCTAACTTGCTCGATCAAAAAGCGATAGCCTTTGTCTGGGCGGACATATTCGCAGGTTTCCCCTAGTAAAGGGTTGAAGGGCTTCGCGATCCGGTCGATCATGGAGGCGTTATAACTTCCAGCGAAAGCGGCGACGTAGAGCATACGTTCGGTAGAGTCTGTGCGGGCAGCTGCTGTGTCCAGGAGTTCGGTATACTCCATGTCTTCTGCTACACGGTGCAGGAGAGATGTGGGTTCGTTCAGGGCGACAGGCAGGGCCATTTTACTCAGGTCCTTGCCGATCATGCTTTTCAGGGTATTCTGTTCGCTATTAGCATGGGAAGAGGGATCGTAGCAAAAGAGTAATACCCATAGGGACCTCGGTGGGCGATTATTTGGGTCCAATTTCAATTGCTGCCGTATAGGATCCTCGTAGCCTTTGAAAGATGGGGAAATTTCGGCCTTCTTGACCTCTCCCGAGTCCTTGACAGCTTTCTCTTCCGCTTGCTGGGAGCCAGGGGGTGGGCTTGCTAGTGCTGGTGGCAATTCAGTGACCTCAACCTCACCTGCACCGACGGCATCGAAGAACTCTTCATCTTCCTCGGAATCAGAATCAGAAAGGTTGGTCAAGCTCGCGATTGTCGATTTACGCCTTCCACTTTCTTGAATACCGCTTGACTTTCTTCTGAACGGTACTGCCCTAACTTTGTTATCTTGCAGCTTATCCGCTACCCCTTGGAAGCCCTTCTGATCCTCTGATTCTCGTTGAATGCTAGTTCTGCTTGGAGGTAACGAAGTACTTTCCAAAGCTTCGCGAAGTGCCCTTTTCGTGCGCTTACGCTTGTCCTCAGACTCGCCTATGCGGCCTTGAAGTGCCTCCTGTTCTCTTGCAACCTGTGCCATACTCTCTTCCCACATTCTTCGAGCGTCCGCTTCTCGATCAAGCCGGAACTGCCAGTAGGCATCTCGATCTCGTGAGATCTTGAGCAGATCACCGACAAGATCCCGTAGACTTCGAACAGCCGACTCATACGTGGATATTGCTTGCGCTACGGTTGGATCAGATATTGGAGTCGTGGAGCCTTTAGAACATTCGGCTTGTAGTGCTGTAGATACTTGAGCGAGTAGACTGAGCTGCAAGTTTGCGGAGTGAGCAGTAATATTGAACGCGTCTTTGCTCACTGGCTTCATTTCTTGACTGCTTGTGTCTTCTTCTTCTTCATCTACATCGTTTGGCTGTCTAAGGTCATTTGCGGTGCGTTTTTCCTTTACGGACCGGGTAGCTTCATTGGCAGTTACGCTTTCTCCACAAGACATTATGGAAACTTCATCGTCTCCAGCCAAGCTAGCAGGTCCAGTCATGGTGTCTTGAAAGGAGACACGAGAGGTTGTTGTGGTAAGTGATAGTTCACCTGCCGTCATAGCATTCAAGCCTTTTGAAGAAGGCTTTGCGTCAACAGGTAAAGAGCTCTCTCCAAGCTTTGCCATTCGCAATTGCTCGGCATCACGCTGCTTCTGTCTCTGCTCTTCCTTGACCTCGTCCTTTGTCCATTGGATAGCATTGGTCAACGTCCAAAACCAGCGCTTGGCTTCGACCGCATGATTTGCTTTGAGATGATACTTGACTGATGACTTGCCCTGGATCTCGAACCTCGTTTTGTCCTGTGGATCCATGTGTAGTGTGGTAATCTTCATATTGATCGCGCCTCGGCAGGCAGAACCAGCATCATCTTGAAGCTTGTAGTAGCTGAGAACGCCATCCTCAAGTACGAACCATCGAAGCTTATATCCGCTGGTATAATTGGTCCATTTCTTTAGATAGCCTTTCATTTCTCGAGCCTCCTTGCCGCCTGGCGTACTTTCACCTCCAGGGGAAGGACTCGTCCCCAGAACAGTCTTCTCCTGTATACCTCGCTGTGCAGCTGCCGCCGCCGGAGATCGCTTGAGAATGTTGCGGGTCTTATCATCCTTCGTGACATCCTGTGGTAGCTTACCTTTTCGATCTCGCCTAAAAGGATCAGCTCCGTGCATCAGAAGGAGTTGGATCAATCGAAGATCCTTGTTGCGCGCTGCCTGGTGGAGCAGAGTGCCTCCACTCTGTACTGTAATCGGCTCAGTGGCTAACTCTGTAGTATTCATATCAAGCACGCTTTCGACCCGTGAGTCCTCGAGTAGCCTTTCGAGCCCACGGTAATTGCCATTGCTGACTAACCCCTTTGTCTCCTTCACTAAGGAATCCATGTAGAGGGAGCGGAAGAGCTGCAATTGCTGGAAGATCTCAGCTGTTCGGGCCAGGTCCAGCGGGAAGCGACCCTGGTAGTTGACAAGGGCATCGTTGATACCTTTCTGTTCAAGCAGCAATCGAACAGTACTCGGCCGGCCAAGAGTCGCAGCCAGATGCAAGGCCGTATTCCCTTCTCGATCGCGTGCATTGATGTCGAGTGCTACACCTGGGGTGGCCTTGGCTACCGAGAGAATCTGCTCTATCACGGAAGGATCGGCGCACTGAACAGCCAAATGAAGTATGGTAGTTCCTTCCAGTGCCCCAGGTGGCCTTTTGCCAGTCATATCCTTCTGCTCGCCTTCACCGGTTTGGGAAACCCGCGATGTCTCTTTCACCGCCTGGGCAACTGCAGCTCCGTCTCCGCTTCTCAGGATTTCGAACATCTTGAACTTCCTGACTGACTGCTCGATAGTCTCACCAACATCCTGCGGGCTTGGCCCACTATCCTGGCCCAAAGCTGGCACACTCGTATTTGACAGCTGCGTAGTTAAGGGTTCCATAGCCAGCTGTTTGTGACGCGAAGAATGTAGATTGCTCAAGGTCCGGTGATGCAAAGATTTTCCAGCGGTTGATCCGATCTCTGAGTCGGCGTCTGAGCCTGTAGTACTTGGGTCATCGTCTCCGCTGTCATTCTTGGGTTTGTCGCGATGCAACAGTGAAAGGGCAAGGGCGGATTTGGAGCGTTTATGGCTGACAGATATCTCATTAGTATGAATGTACAAAGGACGTAATGGGGCTCGTAGTTGTTACCTCCCAGGCTTTGCGTCGGACATTCTGGATTGACGGCGTGCTCGTGGGTTGTTGATCAGAACATCTCGAAGACGGTTTCGATGTATGAGATCATGAAGCCGCCAAGCGTTATTTTTACAGGGTGGCGGAGCAGGTCCAGGCCGCGTTCCTGAGGGGATCTGCCCGGAGCCCCCTGCCGGATCCTTCGAATTGTTAGGCATTTGTGGGGTACATCACCTACATGGATGTTTAGCTCAGATCTATCCGCACTGCCATAACCCCCAGTAGATAAGCCTGGTCCCAGGAGCAGTAGTCACTAGTGATGCACATCCATCATTTACCGCATCGCTTACTAGCGGTAATTACCGTAAATGACGGTAAATGAAAATCCTCATTTACGGTCAGTGACGCACTAGTAGGGGGGGGAACTATTAATAGTATATTTGATGCTTTACAACGGTAAATAGTTATCAAATCTGAGCTTTACTGACGAAGCTCCTTCTCTTTAACACGAAAGAGGAAGGCGCTAAGCCTATTCGGGTACTCTCCCACTAGGCCTCATGTTACTAGCGTGTTATTTACACTTACAGGCTGGATTTCTCCTCATTTACGGTAATTACGGTCAGAGATCGTTCCTTACCGGTAAATAACCATCACTAGTAGTCACAGACAAACAGACACTGGACAGTCATGCCGAGTTCAAGGTTTCAAGAACGTTAATTCGCGATTCTTGACCAACAACACTCTCAGCATCGCTATATGAATGAAGTATAAAGTAGCTAGCTACGTCACCATTCTCCTATGGTAGCGGATCAGCCACCAGCTGTATGCATCGTTATATGAGACATAGGGTACATGTACTCAGCACAATAGCTCTCCTCCCCCAAAGCGCCATCGCTCAAAGTAAATCTTACATGCATCGAGACCCTGACCATCGGGTTCGTCAAAGCGGCATAAAGTATCTCTACATCTCCGTCCTCCCACTCATGTCCGCTATGGGAGCCACGACTGTCAAGCTTTCAATCCCCTTGCTCGGTTGGTCCGAAAGCAACATTGGAGCCACCACAGGAGCAGTAGGCGGTGTCGGCGGCGTGAGTGGTGCTTGGGTCCACATCGCAGCCGCTGCCTCATCCAGATAACCATCACTGTTGGCATGGCCGACGCCAAGGCCATTCTGTAGCACGCTCGAACCGTTAATGCTGGCAAAACCCTCGACCGTTGGCTGCACTTCCATATTATCGGGAACGCGCGAAGACTGCACTTCCTCCACCATTTGGATCTCCGAAGGCATCTTCGCAAGCTCGGCATGTGCTGGCACGGGCGCTGGGGGTGGAGACGGAAGCCTCTCGCTAAGTCGAGGGAGTGGTTCTACTCCGCCATCGAGATTCATGATGCTGGGCTGTTCGAGCGGAGATTCGGTCCTGGCCTGTGAGGAGGGAGAGGCTCGGGTAGCGACTGTACCCGCGACGTGCACTTGGATAGGCTCTTGCGAGCGCGGGGTCAGGTGCCTCTGGTGAGGTTCGTCTTCGTCAGAGGAGGAGATTTCTTCTCCGAGCAGTTCCTCGTCCGCTACACCCTGTCCGTCGCGCCTATAGTCTCTCTTTCTAGGTCCTGTGGACGCGGATCGTTCGCTTCTTAGTTCTTCCTCTAAGTGGTGTCTTGCAGTAGGTGGCTCGTAGTTCTTCAATTCATCGTCCTCGACATCTTTCCAGCTGCACTTGGCATGTTTTCTCGTGCAACCCAAGCACGCCGTTAAGTTCTTGCAGCAATCCATGTGTAGTCTTCTACAGCGGTCGCAAGGTGGAACGATCCTGTCTCCTCTCTGCAACTGCTCCATCCGAGATACCATTTCCGCTTTATAGGGGCCAGCATCGTCGAAGCGCTCTGCAGGTGTTGTCTTGGTGTACGGCAAGAGGGAGGACGGCGTATTGGACACTGGGTTGGGCGAGGTACTAGCGAAGAGAGTGGCATTTGCATGTTCAGAGCCTTCAGGGACGGACCCTTGACCAACTTTTGGTTTCGATGGGCTCATCATCTCGTTTGTGCCTGTTAGGGGACCGGAAACCGGATTAGAATTAAGGGCGTCTTCTGCGGCGGATGCGCGAGCGCGCTCGCTGGTGGTGAAGAATTTCGAGAGAAGCTCGGCTCGAGTAGCAGCGCTGGCGGTGTGGGCGGGTATGCCGTTTGTTTCGGACGTGCGCGCATTTACGGCGACGAAGCCAGAAGAGGGTGACACAGAGGCGCGCGTACCATTTATTGAATGGGGTGAGTAAGGGCTGTTCGAGGATAGGGCTTCGGACTCGCGGCGGGCGATAATGGCGTTCTTGCGGTTTTTGAGGCGGTGGTTGAGCTGGCGCGCGCGGGCTGAGACTGAGAGGCGATGTTAGAAGGAGAGTGTGTGTAGGAAGCGGAAGCTACGTACCTTGATCGGCGAGCTGGACAATATGACCAAGATTCTTTTCCAGTATCTCCAGTGTACCCAGCTCTTTCTCTTCGTCTTCGAGGATCGGCTGTGGGGGTATAAGCCTTTGGGGCATGCCAGACGCTATGAGTTCATGGTCTTCCTCCGTAATCTCTACGCGGCTCTGCTTGGTATAGAACTGGCAGACGGGGTGGCCGTCTCGCGTCTTCTCCAGATTGAACTGCTCGGGCTTGTTGCGCGCAAAATCCACCACATCTAGCCATCCCACTGTCGTTCCTTCCTTTCCATGCGTCTTCAACACCTTTGGCGGTCCATCGAACAGTCGCTCGAACCGCTTGATGAGGATGGGCCCCAAAGGTCTTGCCCCAAGATTGCCTGCCATGCTCTCATGCCGGTGGAGTACGCCGTCGTAGTCTTGGACCAGCGACAGCAAAGATGGCAACGAATCGTCTGAAGCGATGAGTGGAAGAATGTCGGAATATTGTCTGGTGAGGTAGTTGATTTGTAGGTGACTAGAATGGGTCTTTGCGACCTTGATGGGAGGTGGTAGAGCGGGCGAGGGGCTCCTCTTTCTCTTGGACGAGGGGTTTGTGGTGTCGGCCATGACCGAGCTGGAGATATTCATGCTGTCTATGGAAGCAAACGGTGTTAAAAGAGATGGGGAAACGGCGCTCAACCGGTGAGGGTGGGGGTGTGGTTAGGCAAAGGAGGAGGGTGGAAAGTGGTCAGCGGAAGTAACGATGGGAATCCGACAGAAGCGATGGAAGAGGTTCGGAAGCGATATGCATCGTGTGGTCAGATGTCCTCGGCGACGAAAGGAGAAGAAGAAGGGTAAAGGGTAGGGAGGGAAGAACTTGAAGAGGGGAAACGGGCCAGCCGTCGTACTTTTAAAGCCGGCGAACAAGGAACTCCGCCGCCGCCCTGCCGCGAAGCCACCCATCTCTGTCGACCACCCATGACCTCTGCCCCCCTCCCGCTTTCACCCACACGAGACATTTTCCACTCCCCCTTCATCCTCCATCCGCCGAATGAATGTCAGACCGAGGTAACTTCAGAGGGGGACGGGGCAACCGCGGCGATCACCGTGGAGGTAGGGGTGGCGGGGCCGGCAGGGGTGGTGCGCAGGCCAGTGCCGAGAAGCCTAAGAAGGAAAACATTCTCGACTTGACCAAGTACATGGACAAGGAGATCACTGTGAAATTCAACGGCGGACGAGAAGGTGAGTCTTCTGCATCGGAAAAGGAAGGGCGAGGCTAACAAGTCTGGTGGGGTTCAGTGGTAGGGACTCTGAAGGGGTATGACCAGCTTATGAACCTGGTGCTCGATGATGTCAAGGAGACGTTGAGAGGTGAGCAGAGCATGCACGATTTAAAGAAAGGGACAAAATAGTAACATGACTACAGATGATGAAGGCAACCAGTCAACTCGCTCGTTGGGACTCATTGTCGCTCGTGGGACACTGCTGGTCTTGATCTCTCCTCGTGACGGTAGCGAGCAGATCGAGAACCCCTTCAATGTGGCTGACGAGTGATTACACACTTCTGAGAGCTTGCGCGATCTCTTGGATCATCGAACCAATCAGTCCCAGGCAAACGTGGGTGGCTTCAGGCACGGGGCAATGCTGTTAGGGCATCTCGATGCGCCTTGTGATTCAGCAATATCACAGATCTTTGATGGCTCGAGAACAAGAAGAATGTCAGTAGTTTGAGTGTACGGCGGACATTGAGTCTCAGCAACTGACATGAAAGAGCTCTGACGAAATAGTTCAATTCGTTTCGTTTCGTGTGTGTCATGCTATATACCAACATGACCCCAAGGCGTGCTATACAATGAATCAAAATCTGGTGGCCCACAGCTGTTCCTCAACAGCCTTTCCTACCACGTAAAGCTTTCTTCTACAAAGTCCAGCGTGCCCTTATACATATTGTCGCGCGCCGCAGCTCGGACCTCGTCTGCAAAAGCTCCGGGGCCACAGACAGTAGCAACAGCAGCCCCTACCCTGAAATCCATCTCCGCCGCTATGATTGATCTCGCGTTCGCCCGTCCTGGAAACATGAGCACCTTCTCACTTCGGCTGCGAACCTCCTGCGGGTTTCTCGGCTGAGTGACGTGAATTAGCACCTTCAGCACCTCACGCCGGCTCTCCATGCTCAGGATTTCGTCCATCCAAGGGCGAACCCAGTCCAACTGCTCCGTCTGGCGAACGGACCATATCAGGACGATCTTGCGGGTCGCGACGGTACCGGTTTCGTAGCCCTCGAGCAAGTCGCGGACGTGGGAGAGCTGATGCGTGATTCCGACGCCGCCTGCAAATAAGAAGACGGTCCCGTAGGAATGCAGTGACTCGAGCCCGCCGTAGGGCCCTTCGACAGCGCCACGCAGCGTTATAATGCCTGTTGGAGAGGCGCGAGCTTTGTTGTAGAGCTTCTCCGTCATGCCGCTCCGTTTGGCCATAATGAGTGAGATGGATGTAGTCGTGCGGCCCGGAAGAGGGATGTCAAGGTCGGAGTTTGTACTGGGAAGCTTTCCGTCCTCGAGGCTGAGGTAGGGCGTTGGTCGCTGTTCGTGCCATGCGATGGAGAAGGGGTGGGACATCCAGAGCGAGACGCCCGGAATGTAGGCGTAGACATGGCAGCCGGGTGTGTAACGCCATGGTCGCACAAGCTCAAAGGTAACCCTGCAAGCGTCGGAGGGAAGTGCTTCGACGATTACCCTTGTGCTGCTTCGCCATCCGAGGTTGCGGTAAACGATCCTTGCTAGTCGGGCAAAACGCTCTACTACCCAGATGGCGAGAATCCACTTGATGTAGACGAATTGTGGTAAGACGCCTAATTGAGCGTGGTACCAGATGCCGAGTAGAGCTACGAAGGCGAGAAGTTGGTGGAGGTGCAGGAAGGTTTCGTATGCAGCATGTCGGATGATAGATATTGACTGCACCATGATGATGGACATGGCAATCATCGCAGCTAGTCCCCATTGCAAGAATGCGTTGTGGGTCAACCTTTGATCTGCCTTGTGCGCACCAACATCTGCGAACTCGTTGATAGCCCAAGTAATCGTATGTACGACTGCTTCGACGACAACGATCCTACCAATCCAGCGATGGAAGAGATTCCAGGTGTCGAAGCTGACTCTGAGGAGTTGGATGAAGATGTTGTTCCTGCCAGCGAAGAGGAATAGAGGCAGCATGTTAAGGACCGAGAGATGGCCAGATCTTCCTCTGAGCTCAGCAATAAGCTTTGCCTTATTGGGAACCGTGAAGTCGAGATAACAGGTCGCTACAATATTGAAGAAGAAGTAACCTCCTAATAGAACCGTGTGTAGGCGCGAAGGAAGCGTTCCCACGTTGTATGCTCTTGTGATCTGGAACTCCCTGTTGTGCCTCTTTCGATTGAGGGGAGCGTAAAAGAAGTTCCTCTTGATCCATGGCCAGTACATTGTCCGGTCTATTGACCAATAGTTCTGCTGCACAGGATCCGTACTGAGGTTCAGACATTTGCGAAGATGAGCGTTCGTCCATTGACCGATACGTATGACGAATATGGTGATCACGAGAATGCCCATTCCGGTGCATATGGCGGTTGACAAGGAGTTGTCCACGTCCAGGTTAACGCCTTCCAGCCCATGAGTGTAAGGGGTGATGGTTGAGTGGGGATTCGATGTGGTCGTGGTGTTGGTGGTACGCTTTAGTATTTGCGCCATTGCCGCGAGACGACTTGCCATCGCCACGGATACGGCGTCTTGGATATAATTATTTGGTTCCCGAGTGTCCAGCATGTGGGCTGTGACCGGCACAGGTATGTTTTGATGCTCGAGAACGATGATGGTTGTTGGAAGTCGAGGAGCACACGAACGGTAAATGGTGGCACTAGCTCGATCTGACAAATGAAAATAATGATAAGGAACGTAAAGTGGGGTCAAGAGAAGTGGGCAGCAATAGGCCAATATACTGGAACAATGATCCTTTGTCCCTGGAGTGACAATGCCCTTCTTCTCTCGATTTCATTGTTTCACTCGCCACCGTCGGGTACACCCGGAGTCGAGAATCACCAGAAGTGTCGCATGATGAGAAAATTGTAAGCTTTGATGTCGAAAGTGCGATCAACCCACAAGCTGATTAAAGATTAAGTTCGCAGCGGGCGTGTGAATCAATTAGGGTCAAGGAGCGAATATTTGGGGGCACTGTAGGTGATGATGCAGCAGGACAGAATAACGATTAGTATCGCCTCGGTTTCAGCGTGGGTTAGAGTAACATCTGAGCGTCCTGATTGTTGTTGGGCAAGGGCGCGGACAATAAGGACGCGAATAGAGTGATGGCAAAGCTTCACAACAGCAGCTTCACACAGAAAGGAGAGGGCGAGGCATGATCAGATTTAGGAGACACTGCACTATGCTGACATTGTAGGTCAAGGAAACGAGCCCATGCCTCGGATCTGTCAGGACTCAGGGGGTGTTTGATTGGGACTCGCACTTGAAGCGTTCGAGTGGTGGAGAATACCCAGGCTTTGCTTCATTGCGATGGATTCTTTGTCGGAAGCTCAAGAGGTTAAATCAAATACTATGTAAAGGCCCGATGAATGGACTACAAAGGAAGACAGCCCGAAACAACAAGATGAGATCGCGTATTGTGAGAAAGGACTGCAGTCGAGTGGCCAAGACTCGTTCCCAGGATATCTTCACACTAGCGTGTCTCTATGCTTGGCACCCGTTAACCGCTTTGATTGGTCGTGGAAGCGCCAAATCATTTTGGGGTTGAAATGGGAGAGCTTCTTCATCAAGGACCGAGATATTACAAGTGACCATCAACGTACTGAAGTGTTTCGCCTTTAATGTGGCAGGGTGAACGGGAAACCTGGAACGTCAGATGATCGTCCAAGGATTTCCTAGCGCGGAGTTAATTCCGCACTAGGCAGCTAAGCCATTTCGAGGTTTACCTTTCACCATGTCGAACCTCGAGTGGAGAAATGACGATCCGGGGTCCATCCCAGGAGCATCCTGAGAGCATCTCAAGAACACCTTCAGATCAAGATTCTCCGAGCAGACTAATCTCGGCACCCCTCTCCCTCCTCCCAAATCTCCATTCCTAGCCTCTCCTCAACAACCCCACCACCACCATGCCCCCCCAAACCCTCCACCTCGCCGTCTCCCAATCCCGCACCCTCCCCACCACCGCCCTCACACTCACCGCCCTCTCCGCAACCGCCCACCGCGCCTCCCACCTCGGCATCCACCTCCTCCTCTTCCCCGAAGCCTACCTCGGCGGCTACCCGCGCACCTGCAACTTCGGCGCTTCCGTGGGCGCACGCTCCCCTGAGGGCCGCGAACAGTTCCTGCGGTACTTCCACAACGTTGTTGACCTGGGGGATACGCCTGCGGGCGCAGGGGATGATTGGGTGGAGCGGAGGCTGGAGAAGGGGAGAGGGGGTGGGGAGAGGGGGGACGGAACGAGGGAGCGGCTGGAGGAGGTGGCGCGGGAGAGCGGGGTGTTTCTGGTTGTGGGGGTGGTGGAGAGGGCGGGTGGGAGTCTGTATTGTGCGGTTGTGTATGTGTGTCCGAGGGAGGGGATGAGGGGGAAGAGGAGGAAGGTGATGCCTGTATGCTACAACAAGACATCTCTTCCCTTTCAATCCAGATCTTTGGTCAGAAAGATGCGATATATGTGCCTTCGAGAAAGGGAGTTCAGAGGCTGATATTTGCGTGCTTCATACAGACAGGATCCGAACGCCTCATCTGGGCCCAAGGCTCCCCATCCACCCTCCGAGCCATCACAACAACAATCGCGGGCGTGAAATTAACGCTCGCGGCTGCGATCTGCTGGGAGAACTATATGCCGCTCTTGCGCTTCTCGCTGTACTCCCAGAACGTCAACCTCTACCTCGCTCCAACGGTAGGCTCCCCCTTTCCTCTACGCCCAACCCTGCTTTCCTTGATGACCTGCGTCCGTCATCGCATCCTTTTCTTTTTCCGTGGTCACAGCATCTCCGTCCCAAAATCTTCTCGAATCCTCATTCATCACCAATTGACGCACCACACAGGCCGACGCCCGCGCAACCTGGCTCCCCCTCCTCCGCACCATAGCCTTCGAATCCCGCGCCTACGTCCTCAGCGCTAACCAGTGCCAGAAACGCAAACATTTGCCCGAGTGGATAACCTCTTCTCCTCCTCCCACAAACCCAGCGCCCACAAACGCCCCCTCATCAACCCCCGCCCAAGCAACGAACAAGGAGGATGGCGAGGAGTACCTCTCCAGCGGCGGGTCCTGCATCATCGGCCCTGATGGGAGTGTCCTTGCGGAACCGATATGGGAGACGGAATCGGACGACGACGAGCGGGAGCGGAGCGACGGAAACGACCCCAAACAAAAGCGCACCAAAGGCGAGGGCAAACTCCTCTCCATAGAAGTCGATTTCGAAGATTGTGAGCGCGGGCGTTTGGATCTCGATGTGGCGGGGAGTTATTCGCGGGGGGATGTGTTTGAGCTTAGGGTGCAGGGGCTGGATATTAGTCCGCCGGCTTAGGGAGCGGGTGGAGGGAGGGAGCGGGGGCTCTGACTGCTCATAGCCAAAATAGAAAAAGTTGAAAGGACACGTTGGTTTGTGTAGCTGATCAACGCTTTGACGCATTCCCCCTGCCCTGAGACACACATTTGAAAATCAGTAATAATGTAGAAACACGCAATAGCGTAATGACGGGTTGCCAACCGGCTGGTGAACCGATGATGGGATATGGGCAATGAGGTGAAGCGTTGAAGGATGTGGTTAGAGGGGAGTGAGCGAAAATCCTCAATAGCGTAATGACGGGTTGCCAGTGGGCTGGTCGGTTGGGAATGGAAATGGGTGATGAGGCTAAGCGTTGATGGATGTGGGGAGGGAATGGGTGGGGAGTGAGGGATGGGGCGAGATGGGTGTGAGAGGGGTTTGAGGGGGGGATGAGTGGGGGATTAGTGGTGGGGTGAGATGGGTGTGAAAGGGTTTTGAGGGGGGGTGAGTGTTTGGGCGTAAGGGGGGTGAGAGGGTTTGAGGGGGAAATGAGTGATGAGGCGTGGGGTTCTTGTTAGTTGTAGAGTCAGGGGTGAAGGAGCTGAGTGGTGAGGTCTGTCTATGTTGCTGTTTGGCCCTTGGCCCGTTCACTAAATAGCTTACACGTGAAGTCGCTTTTCGACTCTAGTCGCCGCCCTCTTTCCCCGGTTAGACACTGGCCTCGCCAGCTTCCTCGCTCTTCTTCCCCTTCGTCGCTCTCTTGAACTCTTCCTCCTCGTGCAGTCTCTCCGACTTCTCATGCGCAGCTTTGCCCCCATCCCCGAGTTTTTTGAGGAGGTCCTCGACCAACTCCTTACGCTTGAGGAGGCCCCATTCCAAGACATTATCAATGTCATGTCGTAAAATAGCCCATGACTTAGAATCCCACATCGGGTAGGACCGCAGAAAATGCGTATGGAATTTGACAACGCGACCATCCTTGACCTCGGCCCAATGAACGCTCATGCGGCCTTCCGTGGTGCTCATGGCTAGTGAAAAGACGTGAGAGCGGTTGTCCGCCCCCGTCGTTATCAGTGGGGGAGTCCCAAGAACCGTGTCGAGATGGCGCCAGGATGCGTTCAGAACTGCTCCAGCGCGAGCGGCCTGATTGATGCCCTCTTCTACGTTGCCACTCAAGCCCTTCGCCTCGACGATGAACCAAGGGAGAACCAAATCATGGCTGAGATTGGTGTAACGACCGTATGCCTTAATGATAGCGGCTTGTTCGGCCGAGCACCAGTCTGTGAGATGAAGCCCGTACAATATGTCAGGCTGGGGCAACGCCAACATCCCTGTCTTTGTACGATTTAATTTCTCCGCATCCGTAGCGTCGGTGGTGGCAACGACACAAGTGGAGAGGAATACTTGGTCTCGCGACCCAACGATGTATTCACTCATCCATTCTGATGGTAATAATGCCACATTTTCCTTGTTGTTCGGCGTGAATTGCTCATTGAGTAGCTTACGCCAGAATTCGCTGAAGAAGGTTGGCTCATTGGACTTCTTGTACTTGTCGTAGGTGCTCTTGGCTTTCTCTACGGATTCTGGTCTCATAGCGGAATGACGATCGCCGTTCGTCAATCTCTCCACCTCCTCCAAGAAGTCGGCATGGCGGGTTTTGGCGGCTGAGTCTTCGATATAGTGACCCCAAATCTCTAATCTCTGTCGCACGACTCGTACGCTACTCGAATTCGAAACTGACCCCTCGCTGGATTTAGGCATGGTTGGGTCGATCGTGCGAAGGTTCGCTTGAGTCAGAGGAAGTGTAGAGCGTACTGGAGTATGCACAGGAGACAATGCTGGTGGAGTAGCAGGTAGATCAACGTCCGTGTATGCTAATTGTGTAGGTGACAGCTGAGCAGGTGACTGTAAGCTCCGATGCAAGTGAGGTGCTTCAGTCAATGGAACTGTAGGTTCTGATGGTGTATGCACAGAAGAAACAGCTGGTGGAGTAGTAGGTTGATCAACGTCCGTGTATCCTTGAACGTCCGTGAATCCTGGTTGTTCTGCTGATTCTGGACGTGCAAGTGATAGCTGAGCAGGTGAAAGTGCACTCCGTTGTAGATAAGATTCTTCAGTCAATGGAAGTGTAGGTTCTTCAGTCAACGGAAATGTAGGTTCGTCAATCAGTGAAAGAGTAGAACGTGCTCGTGTATGCACCAAAGGGATGTCTGGTGGTGTGGTGGGTAGATTAACGTCCTCGTATGCTTGTCGAGTAGTAGGGTGATCAACGTCCTTGTATGCTTGTGCAGTAGCAGGTAGATCAACGTCCGTGTAACCTGGTTGTTCTGCTCGTTCTGGTTGCTCTGGATGTTCTGGTTGTGCAGTTGACAGCTGAGCAGGGGAGAGTGCGGCGTCTGGCGATTCACTGCGCTTTCGCTTCCGGCCTTCGGACGTCATGATGCACCGTAGAGTATGTGAATACTGAAATGCCAAGACCTGTGAACCACGATACAGACTCCGGCAGTACACAGAAGATACCTATACAAGTTGGACAACGGCGACGGACGATGGAGATTTTTGGGATTCGGGATGAGAAAAGAAAGCCTCGCCCGGTGTTTGTTGACGCTTATCGATAAGGAGCGCGCTGGCTTGGTGTTGATGGTGGCGAGGTATCAACAAATAGAGGCAAAGGAGCAATAGAACAAGCTAATGGTTTGCGCAGACGGAGAAATACTTCCTACCGTTGGCTATGCGACGTCCAGCACCTACTATTCCCCAGCAGACCTGATACTGCGGCCCTGATCAACCAAGGAACTCCTTCGTGTTCTTGCTTTAGACGTTCTGACTCCTTCTTTGGATACCAGGTCAGGGTCAGGCTCTCAAGCTGAGACAGCCAGGCACAGCTCTGCAACGCGTGCAGAAGCCCTTGATCGACCAACCAAGCCCTTCGACTTCTCGGCTTAGACTCTCTTCCTCTTCCACCCCCCAGGCCTGCCTCAAACCCTCAAGCAAAACCAGCCAGGCACAGCTCCACAAGGCATAGGCAACTCCCCAGCAACGAGCCAACTCTGGACCACAAGCCTCTACCTGCGCACCTAAGAACCTCTACAACCCTCTTCGCATAGACGGGGCATAAGGAAACGCCCTCTAAACTGACGATATCCCCCGGCAGCTTACATCGGCTTCGCACACATCCGTCTTGGGCCCTATTGAAAAGTGAAAAGAAGATAAGGAAGCATATACACAAGGAGAAGAATCTACCCAGTCTTTCGCATAAAAGAAATCCTATACATTCGTCCATCTATATTTCCCTATGCTGTCTCATGTGCTAGAGCTGAGATTGGCTGGGAGATGAGTCGTCTTTCTAATCTAAATGTTGGTTGAAAACGCTGCTGGGTCGAAGGCTTACTCAAGGAGGTTGACGGGGATGTAAAGCAGCTTTAGGACTCTTAGTTGGGAGGATAATCTACTCACGGTGCCTTGGTTATATTTATTGCTTGCTTGGAAGAAGACGCGAAGTGTCATGTTAGGGTCGTGATATCGGTGATCCGTGTTCTTTGCTAAAATAAAATCCCGGAACCGCCCCGGGAAATAGCCACCCTGAACGGGGCGCTAGTATCAATATACACATCGCACATCCCAATAATCTATGAAAATAATTCCCACCGCCTTGAAGGCTGAAATTACATTGAGCCGCGCAACCTCTCAAATATTTGATGTGTTCAAGGGGAAAATAAAATATAATTGGAATGTCGACACCTACAGGACTCGAACCTGTGCCCGCGAACGGAATTGATTTCTAGTCAATCGCCTTAACCACTCGGCCAAAGTGTCTTCGACAACTTTAGTCGCCAATATTGTAATTTAGTCAAAACTATACTTTCGGAGACGCATAGCGAAAAGGGAAGGGGAGGGGGGATGGAGGGTGGATTTACTGATATGGAGCAGAGCTACTAGGCAACGAGTCGGGGAAGATGAGGAGGTGAGGAGAACCGGTCAAAGCTTGAATGGTCTGCATTTTTTTGGAGTTCCAGTCACCGTAATCTGTAACCCATCCCTGGTCAACCCCAACCTAATGTGACGCCTCCGCGAGTCTGGGGTATCTCGAACAATGTGAATAACAATAAGACCCAGACGCCACTGTCCCAAACGTGTCTATCCCGCTATACTCGCTTCATTCCGTGATTGGACTCTCGTGCAGTGTTTCCCCGTTAAGCACCTCACAGCTCCTTCTTGACAAAGTGCTCCGGCCGATGACTGACCTCCCAATCAACATGCACATACGCCCTCTCCACATCCGGCAGCCGCTCCAGCTTCATCTGCAGCCCCTCCGCCACATCATGGCACTCGCCCATTCTCCGCCCCTCGTCCATCACCACATCCACCTCCACGATGATCCTCGGCCCCGAATGATACGCCCGCACGGTGTCGATCCCTATGATGAACTCCGGGTCGTGCGTAAGGCAGATATACGTGATCCACTGCTGGAGGCTGGTGCTTGCGGAGACGCCGATGAGGAGGAGAAATTGACCGTAGGCGGTGCGCAGCCACAGGCCGGAGATGAGGCAGGAGAGGAGGATGGCGCCGATGGGGTCGATCCTCCAATCGAGGAAGGAGCCGCCGAGGGAGGTGAGGAGACCGAGGGAGTTGATGATGATGTCGTTGCGGTGGTCCTCCCAGAGAATGCGGATCTGCGAGTAGGTGTTCCGCAGGCTCCAGCAGTAGAGAAAGAGGACGGTTTTCACTACGCAGGCTACTCCGACTGCAATAGAGGAGGCAAGGTGAAATTCCTTGAGCTGAAGGGGTGGGCGCTCTAATTTGCCGCCAGAATCGCATTTGTAGGGTTCGTAGTTGCCTTGACCAAGTTCCATGACGGAGAGCACAATGATGAGGAAGGAAACGGCGGTCATCAGGAAGCAGAACATGATGTTGCCGACTGTTTCAATCCGGGCCTTTCCGGAAGGAAACCGCCGCGAGTCGACTTTGCGAACTGCGCGATTACATACTATGAGGGTGACGTTCGATAGAGGATCGAAGACAGCGTCGACCATGGTTGTGAAAAGGGACAGAGAGCCCGAAGAGACGGCGCCGAATATTTGCAGCGCTGCGAGGAGAAGATTCGCGGCGAAAGAGCCGTGTATAGCGATCTTGTATTTGAGGTGGTTGTCCCCTTCGAGCTTCTTCGCGTCATCGACATGCTCGTCCACAGGCTTGAGCCAGCGCTCGATGTTTTCGTTCTGGGTCTCGTAGAAGGTCTGGAGGCGGCGGGCTTTGGTAGCGGCTTTGTTGGTGGTAATATTGCCGAAGCCGTCGCGCTTTCGAGAGGTGTTCGCACGGATGAGGTTCAACTCGGAAGCTGTTTTAAGACAAGGTCGAAGTTGGTAAGGGTCATTGGAGTTGGGTGTCGCTGGGGTGTTCTCGATGTCGGTCGAGGAGCTGGAGGAGTGGTGAGCGGGATGCCGAGAGATTGGGTCATTGTCGTCGGAGGGAGGGGTCATGGGTTCGTAAGAAGTGCTGATGGCGCGCTTCGAGGTGCCCGCGGAGGATGAGAGATGGGTGGAGTCTCGGCGGTCTGGTTGGGACTGGGAGTGGGAATGCTGTGGGTTTTCGAGCATGGGAAGGAAGGTGGGCATGTTCGATGGAGATGCCATCGTATGAGTAATTCTGCTCGACTGTGTTGCAGGGTCGTGTTGCTTGCCCGTAAACGTTGAGGAGTCAAGCAAGAGCTCCAATCGGGCATGATGTGGTTTGGGAAGTTGCTTGCTTGGAAGCCATTGGAGATAATACTTGCGCGATTACGATCGAAGTCGACACCTCTCTTGCAGCTCCATTGTTCAACAGGCGTAATGGGTTCGAATGATTATGTCGAAGGGTGAATTGTTGAGGTGGTTGTCTTCTGATAAGAGAATTGGCTACGCTAGCTTTCCCGGGCCCGCCGAACATGATTGCCGCAGCCTAGGGCAGTCTCCGTGGAATACCCGGAATCGGATGGAGCAGAAGTTCGAGTATTCCTACCCCCATAACGAAAGATCGAACAACAGTTGGAACGGATCTGCTCGCTTTGAAGTAATCTTTGGACTGTGTTTGGATTTTTCTCATAAAATGTACTATTCCGAAAATCGTCTCCTGGGTCGTCCATCTCCCATTCATCCACTCCACTCCACTCATCTCATTGTATGGAGTCCCAAACCCTTTCCAAACGCCCAAATTCCGTGATCCCTATGAGCAGCTGGGCCATCAAGGGGCCGCGTAGCGAAAGTGGTATCTAGAAGCGAAATGTCCCCTCAAGCTCTTTCATGCCAACCATCTCATGCAAAAAACCAGTACTCGGCTGCATATTGCACTTCAAATGTCGCATCCATCCCATCACATGTCGCTGGTGCGCCGCCACCTGCCGTATTGACACGATAGATCTCCTTCACCCCTCCAACCGCATCTGCAACATCGACATCCCCGTTGGGAGTGTTGACTTGTAGCTTTAGCCATGCCACAGGCTTCGAGCCGTCGGGGCCGATATTACTCTCGCCTGACGGGTTCGTCGCAGGCGCAGCTACGTTGGCGACCTTCTTAGAGAAGCTGATACCATAATTCGCATCCTTCGTGTGCAAATTGAATGTGGGCACTGCGTCGGTGAAGTAGTGATGCCCTGACGTGATGCTCTGGGCGGGGAACAGCTTCTTGTCATTCCCAGGCTTAGGAGCTGTGACGGCGGCGGCAGGAACGAGAGAAAGCATGAAAGGGTTTATGGCAGCGAGGCACGACGTGTTGAAGAGTGTGGCTAAGGCACCGATAGCGATTGGCGCGCCGGCGGGGTTGGTAGTGTCGCATGTGTAATTCTGGGTACCGCGGCCAACGGCGATGTGGTACGGTACTAGGCCTGTGGATGGCGGAGGGAGCGACGAAGTGGGGAGAGTAGCAGAGGAGATGGTGCATGAGGGTGGTTGAGGGGTTGTGGCCGATGATCGGATGGTATTTATGCGTTCAGAGCAGGCTTCCAGAAATGACCGTACTGGTGAAGGCCAGGGAGTGTTGTGCCGCCTTTCTATGGGGTTGGAGGCTGCAAGGCAGGCGAGGGATGCAAGAAGCAGGGGGGAGAGCTGCATTATGGCGGATGATGGTGCGGTAGCAGGAGGTTGTGGGGATGGAAAGGCCCAAGATGGGCAAGCAGATGAATACGAGCTTGGTAAAAGTTGTTGCAAACAGTCGACAGTAGGGGAGCAGACATGATTGAGGAAGTGTAACTTAAGTATATTCGACCGAACTTCTATTCTCGTCTCGTCGCGCGAGGTTGGGGAAGTGGGTCGTGGCAGGAATTGGCAGCAGCTCGAAATAGCCAGCGGTTAGCCCGCAGCGGCAGCCATGCCAGCTTCGGTTAAGGACGGGTTCTTAGCGTAGCGGCTCCAGGATTTGACTGGACCTCCCACTCAAGGGTTGCTGATTGGCTGCAAGTAAAAGAGGACATCACGAGCTGGGCCTTTTGCTGTGGGGACTGGGGATTGATGTTGTGTAGAAGACGATAGATTCTTTTCAAGTTGAGAGTAAGGTTCTGTTGTAGCCTCCAAGCTCTTTTGTCCCTGTCAGTCACACCTTCGCGATTGGAGCTTCGAACGTGGGGCCTACTTGAAGGTTGATGCAACCACAAGGTTCTTGCCTAGCGTGGTCTTCAGTCGACCAATCAGTAAGATGTCGGGCTTCTGGATGATGCAGACTAACGTTGTCAGCGATCCACTCTGGCGCTTCGGGGAGATCAGACGATCGTTCGTTCGACGGGAGGCGTGGAGCCTGGAAAGACGCTATGTATGCATAAGTCGAAGCTTTCACATCCAATAGAGACCACCAAAGCTCGCGCGTGCACCACCTAAAAACGGATCGTAGGACCCCAGTCCTCGAGGCTCCGTGGATGTGGTGGTCCAAGAACGGCCAACCGGATAATGGAAGCCGAATGAAGGAGTGGAGGAGCGGGCGTGGCGCTCCAAAAGCTGTATAGTTGGATGCACCAATGATCCATGTATGCAAGAACGTATAAGCGTCGCTGAACCAGTTTTCAGATGATAAAACTTGCTGTGGCAGATACAGCGCAAGGCATTGTTATGTAGAGCCAGCCTGAAAAGGCTCCTGCTGCCAATCTCCGTGCGCACTGGCTTTAATGTCCCCTCCAGTGGCTGCTGCCCCTCCCATGACAGCAGCCGCTGTCTCCCCCAAGTTGCTCGCGTGCTTTTCGATATCAATCGTCTGCATCCAATAGAGCATGACAAAGATCAGAACGTGTAACGCGAGACAGTACCCCGCAAATAGATTTCTACTGGTCCGGTTGGCAAGGACCATTCGGGTGACGGAGAAGATGATGCGCTCCGGCAGGCTCATTCGCTTGTACGCTCGTGTCGACTCGCGCCCTCGAAATGCAGCGAACGGAGAGATGTTGGCCTCATAAGCAGATCGATATCGATCGACAGAAAGGCCGGACGGTGTGTCGGACGAGATTTGGATTGATGTGGTAGCAGGAGAGCTAGAGACGTACTGCGACGCGGAAGGTGATGGCTGATTGCGGCTGTAGGTGGAGATGTATCGAGACTTCTCGTACAGATTGAGATTGTCCTTCTGAAGGGAAGCGATCTCCTGCCGTAAGGATGACACGGTACTGTACTGTTTGGACAGCTCCTGCTCGAGCTCCGAGTTCTTTTGCTTGAAGCGATCTCGTTGAGCTTGAATCATCGGCATAATACCCGATCCCCCACCAACGGGCTCGCCAGCACGGATTGCTTCCATGGTACGCGAGGTACTCGTGGGGTCGATGCCCGAGATGATTGACGATGTCGGAGAAGCCCTGCCCCGACGACTGCCAAGAGCGCCGGCACTCGGGTATCTTGAGGTGTAGGTTCCGGCCATAGACATGGCTGACGAAGGAAACCCGTTCGATGCCTCCTGCTGAACCCTGACCAGGTCTGACTCAAGCGTAGTGTTGAGATTTTGGGTCCGCTCTAGCTCCGCATTTGTGCTCGACATCGTTTCCTGAAGGATATCAAGCTGCCGCTGTAGGTCTTGATGGGAGACTCGCAGAATAGCCATTTCGTTACTGAGCTTCTTGTTCCTTGCGAGTAGCAGCTGCTCAAGGGTTTCCTTGTCGCCTTTGGATCCCACGTCTCCGGTTGCTTCCCGCTCAAAATTCACGGTGTTACTCCCGTCATCGTCCTCCAACGTCGCAAATTCGATAGACTGCTAATATCAGCTACCATCTGACCATGCCATTACGGTCTTTAACAAACCTTGAAAATCTCGAGCTCCCGTTTGATGTCTGGATAGTCACGCCATGCATCGACCCGCTCTCGCAGGCTTTCTTTGTCATTACGGAGTGTCTGCATATCTCTTTCAAGCGTGCGAATACGCAAATCGTGCTTCCGCGTCTCGGAGTCCTTCCCTAGCTTCATGTTGTCTAATTTCCTCAATAACGAACTGTTCTCGGACCTCAGCCTTGTGTTGGTAGGATCCTCCTCAACTACCGGCCTGCGTTGGGCGTTTGATGTACTTTGTGCCAGATCAACCCGCAGCTGTTCGTTACGAGCTTCAACTTCGGCCAATCGTTGGCTTGTGCGATCCAAATCAGAGCTCATGATCTCAAGCTCGGCAGCGCTCGCCGAGGCTTGCCGGACGTCCCCTTCCGTGTCAGAGCCCTGACCCAAACGTTGGTTGACTTCGTAGCTCGCTTTGAGCTCGTTCAACAAGCGGTCCTGGCTCTCGACCTTCTCTTCGAGACTTCTTTCCTTGGCTTCCCAGTTGTCTCGCTTCTCTTCGAGGACAGCACTCCAGGAACTCTCCACCTCTGAAATCTTTGCATCCTTAGTATCCTCCAACTGCTTCCGAGCTGCCCGTTCCTCCTCTAATTGCCGCTCCACGTTCTCTAATTGTTGGGTCAACGAAGCCACATTCTTCTGCAGATGTTCATTTTCAGCAGCGATTTTCGGTAAGGTGTCTTCCGACACCAAAAGGGCATCAATGGAGGCTTCGAGCAGAGGGTAGGGGTCCGGTGCTTCGGAAACAGAGGAGTATAGTTGAAGGAAGGCGGAAGAGGTTGTCTTGCCATGAGTTGTAAGAAGATCGATAAACGTTTGGTATGCTACCCGTCGTTAACATAGACTTTTTGCATCGGTCTGCTTGCACATGCCTTTCAGCAAGCCCTTCCATTCGGCAAGCTTTGAGGCATCATCGAGTTTGCGGAAATCCTTCGTCTTCTGCGCCAAATCCTTCCGTGAAACCAATGCGTCTCTTTGATTCGTGACTATTTCCGAGGCAGTGTTGTCTAGCCCAGGTACAAGCCTCGTGAGATCGATGTCTGCGAATGCATTTAGTCAGATTTCAAGATGCGCGCTTTGAGGTACCCACTCCTCCAAGCGGAGATAGCACATTGAAATTTGTTAGTCTCTTCGTTCGAAGGTCGCGATGTCCCATTGCTCGTGGCTAGCGAAGGAAGTGTGCTTTCCGTAAGGATGTCTTGGTCGCTGTCATGGTTTGAAACGGTGTCCAGATCAGCAGCGGAGACGTCCATAATGCATTGGCAGGCCTGGAGGGATCAGAGAGGAATACGCAAAAGGCCACCTGCGTAGTGTTTGCGAGTGAAGAGCATTACATATACCGTGTCAGTCAGCTGCGCGATGTGGCTCCTCCACTACGAAGCTTCATGTTGTATCTAAGAAAAGATGCTCTTGGCGGCGCAGCTTGCGCGCTTATCTATTCTAGGGCTACCATAGGTCTGCTTCAAGCCTATCCTGTTTCTTCTGGCTTCGTATGCTCTAATTTCTTCGGACTAGTTGCCAAGACCCTTCGATGATCTGAGATGGATGTATGGCTTCGCAAGAAGCTTTTGCGCGCAGTGGTAAAACTACTAGTTCCGGTTCTTATGTATTGAGACCTCTAGTCCAAGATATTCCATTATCCGAAGGCGAAGATGAGAGCGTCAAGATAACATGCGTTGAGCTTTGGGAAAGCAATCTATACGTCGGCACCTCTGCAGCGGAAGTACTGCATTTTGTGGCCATTGCCCCGGCATCCGGAGATGAAGACCAAGCGCCGACATACATCTTCGCTTCCAGACTCCAGCCAACTTATACGCCAAGCAATGCCTCGCAGTCCAAGCCGGGAGTGCAACAGATTATAGTCCTACCGAGCATCGGTAAGGCTTGCTTACTAGCCAATGGTACTCTCAGTTTCTATAGTTTACCAGAGTTGAGTCCAGCGCTCCGGAATGCGGTGGTTTCCAATTGCAGCTGGGTGGGAGGTACGGATCTCAATGCTAGCAACGAAAATGAAGGCGTGGTCTTGACGATCTGCGTCCAGAAGCGGATACGCCTTGTTCGGATCGGTGACGAGATACGACTCATAAGAAATATCGAGTACCCAGGCTGTTTAGTGTCTGCTCGGCGTGATCAGTATGCCTGCGTTGCAGATCCACAGTTGTATGCATTGCTCGATGTGGAGAACCAGCAGAAAATTTCCTTATTTCCGATTTCATCATTGAGCGAGAATACCGCTGGCGGGCGAATTGAAGAGTTATCGTTGCCAGCGAGAAGTTCTTCGCTGCGGCCTATATCAAGGGATGGAAGTGCAGATGGCCGAGGTCATGCTAGAAATTCAAGCTTGGGGGCATTTGTTGGAGGCTTAGCGAGAAGGCAAGCGAGCCCACAGCCACGAGAGCAGGATAGATCGGCTTTGACTACCCCAGAGCCTCCTGAAGGCCCTACGTCGGCAGTGAGATTTTCGCATAATCGATCAATATCTGCGACAGCGAGCCCAGCCGGACGGAAATCGAATGCTGATAAACCACTACCAACGCCTCCGGATGGTCCATCAGCACAACAAGAGACACCCAAAGCCACGAGTCAAACCATGATCTTACCCCCTCATATCTGCTCTCCAACGCGAAACGAATTCCTTCTCACCACGGGCACCGGCCCAGCAGAGCCCGGGGTCGGTATCTTTGTCAACTTAGATGGAGACGTAGTTCGCGGCACGCTGCAATTTAGTGTCTATCCCAGCGCTGTCGTCACTGACAGGCGAAATGCTAACGTAGAGTCTAACCCAGAAGGCGTCGCCTACGAAGGCGAGGGCTACGTACTTGCTACTGTGACGCGGTCAGAGGACGGCAAAAAAAGTGCTGCGGTTGAAGTGCAGCGATGGGATACCGACAATGCAATGAGAGAATGGTTGACACCACCGCTGCCAAACAGCAGCCAGGCGGAGAATCGTTCGGCGATGGATCTTGGCATTCGAGAAGTCCATACAGCAGCGGATGTCAATTCACCAGAGGTTGGCATTAAATTGCGTGCCCAGCGGCTCCAATTGCTGAAAGAAAATCCAGATCGGGGCGGGGCAGCAGACGACCAGGGGAAGACAAGCGTGCCCAATGACTTGGAACACAAGCGAAACGAGGAAGAGCTGATGTTTGGGCGCCGGCTTGGAGTAGGGTCCGCTCATATTGTTGTATGGTCCGGGTCTACGATCTGGTGGGCTATCCGTAATCCTCTGATACTGAAGCTTGACTCTTCGATCGACCAAGTTCTACGAGACTCTACGGAGGTAGGCGACGAGTTCAATAGCAGCCAGCTCCTCATGATTGTCAATGGTATCCGAGGTCAGGAAGCGACCACAGAGACCGAATTCCTTAGCCTGGGATATATCCGGCAAAAAGTCAGCCTTCTTTTGTTTGCGGACCTCGTGTCCCGAGCGCCAGGTCGAGCTGCTGAACAAAGCGGCAACGGACAAACGGTTGAGCAGCTAATGATGGAGGGTGCTGTAGATCCCCGCTCGGTGCTCTGTATTTTGCCCTTTTTCTACTATGATATTTTCGAGGGCGCGACAGGTATATGGATACACACAGGCTTGATCGAGACGGTCACAAAGTACGCCCTGTCGCTCCAGGCTCAGAAAGAGGAATTGGGTTCCACGAGAGATGTACTTGATGAACCGGAAACTGCGAACCTTGTCAAGCGATATCTTCAAGCTTGGCGTCAACGCAAAGGCTTCGGTAGCACAGCTGATGAGGTTGAGGTTTTCCAGTCAGTAGACGCGGCCTTATTGCACATTCTTTTGCATTTAGACCGGACCCATCCCGCGCGAGTACCATCAACAAGAGCCGAGCTCTACTCTGTTGTGGACTCCGGCATCGACTGCTTCAACCGAGCAGTCACCCTCTTAGAAAGCTACAACCGGCTATATGTCCTCAGCAGACTTTATCAGCAACGGAAGATGGCTCAGAAAGTTTTAGAGACTTGGAGAAGGATCATCGAAGGTGCTCGGGATGATGGTGGCGAGCTTGTTGATGGTGAGAATGAGGTGCGGAAGTATCTTGTCAGGATTCGCGACCCAAGCTTAGTCGACGAATACGGCATATGGCTAGCTCAAAGAAATCCCTCGCTTGGCGTTCAAGTCTTCACCGACGATAATCGAAGGGTCAGAATGCAGCCTACGGAAGTAGTCCACCTCCTGCGACAAAGAGCCCCTGAGGCCGTAAAGGTCTACCTCGAGCATTTGGTTTTCGGCAAGAAGAGCTATCAATACGCCAATGATCTGATATCTTACTATCTCGATAGTGTTCTGGCCATTCTCGAGACGTCGGATGAGGCTCGTTCTATTCTTTCGCAATCCTACGAGTCATACCGCGCCCTCCATCCGCCGAAGCCGACGTATCGTCAATTTGTCATCGACAACGCCGTGCCTGAGTCTTGGTGGCATGATCGTTTGCGATTACTTGGGCTACTTGGAGGAAGCCATGGATCAGACTTCTCGTACGACGTTGCCGGTATACTGGCACGGATTGAACCATTTGAGAAAGAGCTAGTGCCCGAGTCTATCATCTTAGATGGACGGCAAGGACGACATCAGCAAGCTGTCCGGCTTCTGGTCCATGGCCTTGGTGACTATCATACGGCAATTAACTACTGCCTACTAGGTGGCGCTAGTATCTTCCATCCGATGTCTGGCTCTGTGGCGCCTGCAGATGCGCAGTCAAGAGATGAGCAGAGTACCCTGTTCGGCTACTTACTATTGGAATTTCTCCGCATCGAAGACTTTGGTGATCGGCTAGAGCGGACGAGTGAGCTCCTGGAACGGTTTGGTTCTTGGTACGATGTTCGCCAAGTTCTAGAACTTATCCCAGAGAATTGGTCGGTCGAGCTAGTCTCGGGGTTTCTCGTCAGTGCATTTCGACGAATCAATAGTGAGAAGAACGAAGCGATGATTGTGAAGTCTCTGAGCGGAGCAGAGAATCTTCAAGTGGCCGCGGCGTTTGTGGAGAAATGCGGTGCATTGGGTCCTCAGATCGAAGAAGTCGAGTGAGCCCCACTGCAGACCCAAGATTAGACATTCTAAAGCGTCAAGTTCACGAAATTGGGGCAAGCGACCGTCCCTGTAGAGAATCGAGTCCCCAGGTTGCGCGAAGTTTGCGCATCGGGTCAGAGTTCGTAGAAGGACTCAATGCCCTGGTTCCACAGGTCGGTAATGGTGTGGTAGCTTGCGCGACCATGCTCAACCGGAGGGAACATGACTGGTCAAAGTCCAGGAATTCCAAGACTGACTCGCTATCTTTAGCTGAGGGCTTGTCAGTTGTATTGTTTGTGGAGAATACAATGCGCTATATGAGAAAATTCGATCATACGATTCGAAGCAGCTCGATCCGAGGTCCCATGACTGATCCGCGTCTGGTACTGAGATTAAGGTATATATCAATGCATGGCGTGGTGCATTGAAGAGAGGTTGAAACAAATGGCCGATTCCTCAGTCCTCTTGCACATTCCATCACGTCTTTATGTTCGGTGGACTAATCAGTCAACGGTTACCTTCTATTGCCATGGGCCAGTCTTGGTCAATCAACTTATCTTTATTCCGTCAACACGTTCTTTCGAGTAAAATCAAGAAACGTGCCTTGTTTCTTGCCAGAGCGTCGGACGTTAGCAGCGCGCTGTGAAGTCCCTTGATTGCTGGAAGTCGTCGCAGCATCGATGGAACCCAGTTGACATTTACCTCAATGTCATCTTGCTCGATCGTGCTGATTGGGGTATAATGGCTGACCAGAAATTTGGTACCTGAAGCAGGATCGCTATGTTTAGCAGAGGGTTTTCAGATGACGCTGGTTCAGACATATGCAGCGTACGGACTGCCCAATCAGGAAAAACGGGACGATACCGGCTCAACTTTGCTCAGCCAAGGGTCAGATAAGTCATTTTGAGCAAGTTCTGATACTCTTGAATCTCGTTCTCGAAAGTGAAACCAGATTCTGCTTTCAAAACTTCTTAACCTCTGCACGATATAAAAAGTTCCTATATCATAAGTTGTCCTGTGATTTTCTCATCGATCCACCAATTTGAAGGCATACCCACAACCTGCAAAATCATTTCCACCACATACACCCGCCCACCCAGAACCTTGCCACCACAATCACATCAACCATCGCAACATGCCTGTTACATTCTGCACCTGCTGCTCCTTTTACACCGGCACCCCATCGACAAGCAAAGACGGCATCCCACTCCACCACGCCTTCTGTCCCGCATGGACCATGATCGACAACTACGTCTACCCCGGAAACCACTTCACCCACAACGACGGATCAGAGTAAGCGTCCCCCCAGCCCAACCCCCGCTTCCCCCAGTGCATCCCCCCCCTTTTCTTTTCGCACCTCCTGACGCCCTCCCTCCCCCAGCCCTTCCCCCTTCTACCTTTACACCTTCGCCCCCTCCTCCCGCCCCACAATCTTCTACGTCCTATCCTACAACGACCTCAACCTCTTCCTCGACTTCCCCCACATCTACCACCTCTCCGCCACCGTTCGCCGCGAACTAACCCACGAATTCATCCCGCCCACCGAGTACTTCATCTACAAACACACCACCCCCCTGCACCGCCGCATCATCCGCAACTTCGCCCCTGACATCCGACCGCTCGATCTCAGCGCTTTTAAGTGGCCGGTCGTGCAGGCGTTCGTGCTCTTCGTCCACGCGTCGCCGAGGCTGGAGACTGACGGGTGTGGACTCCGCACGGAAAGGCAGTGGTTGCAGTTGGGCGCGCTGGCGCAGATGTTTGAGATGCAGGGGCTGTTTGATTATGCGGCGGAGGGGTTGAGTGGGGCGGTGGAGAGGGAGTGTCGGAAGAGGAAGAGGAGCACTGCGGTGTGGGAAGTGGTGGGGCGGTTAAGGAAGATGATTGAGAGGGATCCGTGGATGGGGGTTGAGGATGAGCTATGTAGTTTTTGAGGAATTGGGCTCCGAGGACCGAGTTTCGAAGCGAATGGAAAGAATCTTGGGATGGTGAGCATTGGCGCATTCGAGAAAGACGGCAGCTTCTGGAAGAGGTGCGTCGATTGCCCGGAGCACTGCGGGTCTTCGAGGTATAGGGTCACCTGCTTTGGATTCTGTAAGTTACCAACCTTCATGGATGCCGTTTCTTATATCTCGTCGCCATCTCTAGGAGAGCCCCCACACATTAACTACCCAATTTACAATTCAATATAAACACCCCTTCCAGCTAGTCGGAAATGCCTTGCCAGCTGACTTATCAGAAAGCATTCCCAAAAAAGGATACCCCTATCACTTCCCAGCGATTTCGATGCAGGACAGCATACCGCCATTGCCCAGATCACGGTCTTAGGGAAAAGAATGCCTTCATCGTCGCCATGACCTGCATGTCCAACGTTTTACAATGGTGTCGACAACGGCGACTACCCCCAAAACAACCATTTCCACCATACCGGCCGGTCAATCACGTAGGTTTTCCAGGGTCTCCAGACGGGAATGTGACCCAGTCGATGCTCGTCCCGTTTGGTTTTGAAATTACACATACTTGTCGCCCTCTTTCGCGACAAGATCGACAGCCTAGGGCTCTTCGATGGGCTTCATGGCTTTCGATCATCACGAATCCCCGAATACTATCATCCACAACAGTGAGAGTCCCCAGGATGTTCATAACTCGTGGTCAATGCAGGACCAGTCTTTGCAACAGAAACCAGAGAGCCAGCCGTGACGTTGCCGGACATACTGCTCTCGAGAACAAGCCCCAATGTTCTCCAGCCGTAGTCTTCCTGCCCAGATCGCATAATAAGCGAGTCATCTGAATCCGCGACCGTAGAGCGCCGACCTGAACATGCGTCGTGTCCGTCCTTAGACTGCGGATCAGGCTTCGCGCTAGCACTTTTGTTCTTGTCTTTGGTCCGTCGTACTAAAAACTTTCTCTTTTCTAGAAATCGATCCCAGTAGTTCATTTTCCAATCCCGAGCACTTCCACATCATTGCACGCTCTAGCGAACTACTTATAGGTGATAAGCAGAGAAGAAGAGAAAAACAAAGAACAGCCTATGTCGCATTATAACGCTGCTGCCCAGTTTTTCAGAACCCGGAAGACTTTTTCTCAAAGCTGGCTCTGTAAGACGTTGATTGTGACCCACTCTCTCATTTCTTCGTGGATCTATTGTCCGGTTCTCCCACAAATCAAACCCTATACCCGAAGCTGCGAGTGCTTGGAACGTCGCGTCGGGGGGAGTTCTTGATACATATAGCCGCAACGTGTGTGAAGCCATGTCTCCCGCTCGCGATGTTTCATAAAGTCTTGCGGTAGCGGAACTGAACCTTTCTGCCTGCGCCTCAACCCCATGTATGAGCTGCCATTGCTGCACTCTTCTTTCATTCATCTTCATCCCCCGCCCCGAATTTCCATTCTGCTGTCCATTCTGCAACAGAGGTCCAGCATAATTCGCGCAGGCTAGATGATCTTTTCTCGACCAAATCTCAACGGCGTTTGACACAGGTAGCCCAAAAACCCCTCCACCACTTTATCCACCACTCCACACCAACAAACAATGCCCCCCCTCTTCCGCTTCAGCTTCCTCCTCGAGCTCCCACGCCCCTCCACCGACCCCAACCCTATTAACCAAGACATCGCTCTCGACCCGCCCGACGACCAAAACCATCTCAAAACCTCAAAGCAGGGCTTACGCCAGCACCCGTACTTCAGTCTGCGCGTCACAGCCCTCATCGCCTTGTCCCTTGGTATCATTCTCAACGCCGTGATCTATAGCACATATGGCCGGCAATACTACACCGTCCGCCAGCTCACAGGCGCGGCCGAGATAATCGTGCGTCTGCATCTCCCCTTCGGCTGCCCCATCCCGCTTCTCCCTCTCCTCTTCACCACTCCACCAGCCAGCCATCTCCCCCCGCCTCCCCCCCTTCCCCCAGTCTAACCCCCCACAGATGCCCCTCTCCCTCGCTTACCACCTCCTCCTCTACCACCCCTCCCTGCTCCCTCACACACTCCCCACCTATCTCCTCCCCACCCCCTCGAAACCCTCAGTTTCCTCCTCTTCGGCACCCTCTTCGGCTTCAACGTCGCCGCCATCGCCCAGATGATCGGCCCTTACTATCGCAGCGAAGCCGCCGTGCTGCTGGCTTATGACTCTGGGGTGTGGGTTGTTTGTCTGTGAGTCCCTCCAAATCCATTTCCTTGTGTCATTTAGAGGTTCAGGTTGGGCTTTCTGCACCGGTTATCAATTGGATGCAGGGGAGTTTTAAGGTAGTGGAGGTTAGGGGTGGGGGGGGGGGGGGGGGGAATGCGGGGGGCCACCCTTTGGCGCGGCATCACAGCAGACTCATACCCACGCAGCTACTGACTAGAACTTCCGCTGTAGGATCGTGCATGCGATCATTATAGCGCAGTGCATAACCCACCGCTCACGGCCTCACAGCTCCTGTGCGGATTGCGCGCACCATCCTCCAGGCGCGAATCCCGAAAACGCTGGAGATGAGGAAGAGGCCTTGCTCGGTCCCGAAGCAGCGCCGGAGAGCTCGTTGCCGAAGGAATATAGGGACGAGGAGATCGAGGACTCGACTGCGCATTTTTAGAGCCCATGCGAATTGCGCAGCGACTCGCTCTCCTCTCGACTTCTTGCAAAGAATGATTTTGGGACCAGCGTGGCGTGCATGAGCGGAAGGAGCCGAAGCCATGATCACGAGGGCAGAGGGAGACGAGCGCCGTGAGTGCGAAGAAGGAAAAGCGTATCGCAGCTCATCGAGGCTGAGTTTAGCGCTGGGGACCTATAGCCGCTGATAAGCCTCCCAACCTAGCTGCTTGCCATCAAGGGCAGAGACGTGCCGAACGAATTGAAGTTTAATCCATCTATTCTCTCTCCTTCAATTTCTCTGCTACACACGAGAATTCCGCACCGTGGTAGTGTTTGCTACTCTCATCAGCCGAAGTGAAGTCCGGCGTGCTTACAACAAATAAGAATCGAAGACAAGCGCTTCACGAGGTACGGCATGGTGGAAGCCAGAGGTCTTTTGTGAAGCCCGGAGGCTTCGAAGTGGTATTGATTTGATGGTCTAGTTACATGTGTTTCGTATCTACGTGTATCAACATGCTTTATGGCAATCTCTGAATTAAACACTCCATCCATGTTGTGCTGTGTGAGAGACCTGTGGGTAGTATGGTGTCAGCAAAGAAGCCACGATGGAGAAGTAGGCTTGCTAGATGTGAGCATGGAGCTCGTATTGCCGATGTCCCTCCTGTTACCGGTCGGCTAATGCTGCTGTACGGTGGTATTCTGGAGGGATTGCAGGGCCGGAAGACTAGTCCGTACTGTATGTTAGGTGTTAGTATGTAGTCTGGAGGCCTGGTAGGCTTGCGTTATGATCAAGCGATCACCCTGTCACTGGAGGAGGTACTCTAGGCGATGCCTTAGACAAGTTTCCCTCATACCGGGCTAGGGTTTGTTTCTCTTGCATGGGGCTTCAAGGGCTCATGCGCCGTTCGGGGCTTCGTTCGACTTCTTCCTCTTGACTCCGTTGGGTGGGTGAGGGGTTCCCTATGCGTCACGAGCGATAGTGATTAGCAATGCTAGATCCTGTAGTAAGTGATTTCTACCAGAGGGCCTATCCTCGAATATCATTACACAACATTGACTGGGGTCAGAGCATACCTCCTGCTCGAGGCTTCTCTTCCTTATGATAGGCTTCTTCTTCGGTCTTGTAGGCTTTGTCTCGCCGGGTTCGAAAACGTCATCGGGAAGGTCATAGCTACGAATACGAACGTAAGTCATAGCCGAGTATGGTGAAAAGGACCATTTACTTCCGGGTATGCACAATGTTCAGTGAATTCTGCTCCAGACTGTAGTTTTGCCAGTTCTTGCAAAGGGTTTTAAACTCCTCCGTCTGGTATGAGATGTCGAGACGCTTGTTTCCATCTGCTGACCATCAGAGTACTCCTAGAGCGAGGAACAGAACAGACCTTGATGAAGTTCGATGCCGATATAGTAAGTCGTGGTGTAGATGGTCTGTATTTCTTCGCCATTGGTCGTTGTTTCCGTCAACTCGGCGCCCCCATTTGGCATCTTCATGTCCTCACCGCCGCCTTCGGCAGCAGCATCATGCTTGGGATCTTTCACCGCATCAGTAGTCTCCGTTTTTACATCTGTAGCTTGGTATCTCAGATCACCACTTGTCGCTACGTCAACTTGCTCCTCTTTGCAACGATGCACACGCTCAAACCCCTTGTTAAAAGGGCGTGCCACCGCTATCGAGCTTTGATTATCAAGGTTCGATACTAAAAGGCGAACCTTGGATTCAACGAAACCAGACCAAACCTGCTGGGCGTCTTTGGTCCGGCTGGCGGCAACAATGCTTAGATAGTACTTGTAATCCGTGGTAAAAAAGGTGTGCTTCGTGAAAAGGTCGTCCCATTTCAACTGTCCGGTAAAAATCTTGTCCGTAACATCTCCCCCTCGTTCAAGCTCTCGCGTGATGATCGTCTTGGTGGACATGGTGATATTATGGGTCGCGCACATGGAAGGATAGGCAGGAGTGATAATCGGCATTAGATGGAACATATCGCCCTTGTAAACCTGGACCTGATCAGCGCACGTGCCATAAACGTAAAGGAGTACAATACCTTTGGATTCCACACTCGCACTTGCAAGGGACCATCTTCGATGTTCTTCAAAAGCACAGGTTGTGGCCAGCCCCATTTGCCAATGATGCGAAAGAACTTTCCTATGACGACCGAGCCAGTAGCGTGAGGGTAGAGTTGACAGACCCGAGCAACGAGCATAGCCCAAGCCACACCACCGGGAAAGCCTATCACATTTGCATAGATTGCCCGTCCTGTATACCACGGTCAATGATCCAGACGCTGTTCGTGGGCGTAGACTCACTTTGAGCCCATAGTTTGATTCCCCGGAGCGCTGTCCTAAAGGTAGTCTTCTGTGGCACTAGCTCCAAAATCTCGTCTGTGACCCGTGTTCCGTTCAATGACCTGAGATCTCTCTCTTCTAGGCCCCGCAGCAAGCTTGTATCCTTGAGAAGTAACGTAACTGGTACCGATGGAATGGCAAGGCGTGCGAAGATGAGATCGATGCTAATGCCAGAAAGCTCGAGCTTGATGATGGGTACGAAGGCGTCGGGAACAGGTATTAACTCTTGGATTGCACCAGGAGGAGCCATCTGTACAAGGATCTTGGGGAGGTACTCGAAGAAGTCTTCCCGGTAGACATGCTTTGGAACAACGACAAGGGTATCAATATCCGAACCTGGGATGCCGTCAGCAGTTGCCCTTGCGCTGGAATAAGGCAATCGCACGAGGCCCATAGACACCAAGACGATAACTGCCATATGTGAAAATCTTGCCGCCCGCGGCATCAACAGCATTCTGGGGTAGCTTTCTCACTTCGCGGCTAATGTGCCTTACGAATTCGACCGTGATCTTCTGTAGGAGCTGTAAAGCATTTTTCCTGGAATCACCGTTTAGTAAGGACCTCATCTGTGCTATGGTCACCACCGACCGCCTCTCTGTCTCCTCAAGACTCTCAAAGTTGTTCTGTTTCTTCAGTTCCGCTATGAGCGCGTCGTTGGCCGCGAGCTCCGAGTCAGTTGGTAGACTTTGAGAGATAGGCGGGGTAACGCCCCACTGCTTCTGAGGAGTAGCCATAGTATGCAGCGAGCTGTAGAATGGCAGGAGAGTGCACGTTGTTGAAAGGCAGTAATGTGGAAGGAACAGTTGGTGAAAGGAAAGATTGCCGGCCCCTTCCAATGCATGAGAATTGAAGTGCCGCTGACGAGCTCCACTATCAGTAGCAAAGATACATCAGAGAAAACCGCAGAACGCCGTGGGCAACATCAAGGTTGCGCTTACGAATATAGAAGCTGTGACAGAGGCTGTGACATGGAGGAATCGAAGTGAAGGTACTGTATACTAGTGTTTCGGAGCTCGCTAGTCCAGAATAGGAAATACCTCAACCACGGAAACTTAGGGCAGCAAAAGTCGAAATACCTTCAGCTGGGGTTTTTCCACTTCCATCAGCTCATCAATCACCTCCCAGCCAGTGCAGAGCTGCAAATGATGAGGCATGACACTTTCTGTTCTTTCTATGGGTATTGTCGTTCAGACTTTGAATTCAGTCATCCCAGCCGGCTCTAAATCGGTAGGACATTAATTGTGTAGCCATGTCTCGCGTGCAGGTCCCGACTTCTGCAACAATGCATATATCTATGTGCGTGATCTATCCTAACACCAACGTCATTGTCCTTCTGTTTTCTTCTTTACTAAGCCCTCCGTCTCGCCCTGCTGCTGTTTCTCGTCCCAATCTGGCCGCGGTAGCTCAACTCCGGTCACTGTCCTTCCGTATGTGACTCCTCCCAGCCGACTCATGGGTCGGAGTATCGATGGATCAATGAGATTCCGATCTTCGTTGATTGCGTCTTCCCGGACCCAAAACCTAACCCCCTCGATGATCGCCAACACTCCTGTCTTCTTTCCTTTGATTGCGCGACTCTCGAATTCTCTTGTCTCCATCAGCTTACCTTCAATGGCGAATATGCTTTCCTTGACCCGGCTGCAGGCGACTGAGGTGCACTTAGCCGGAGTCAGCCCAGACAAAGCCCACTCAGAGACTCCATAGGGAGCGTTGATCGAGCAAGCGTTGGCGGCTTCGAGCATGTGCTCGGAGACAAGATTGATGGTGCACTCGCCACTTTCCGAGAGGTTTCGTATACTATCCTTGGCATTTTCCCAGCCGCCTGCAAATCCAACGGTGAAGATGGGAGGGTCATGATTGACTACCTGAGTGTAGGACATGGGGGCTAGGTTGGAAGATGTCCCTGCTTGCCATCAGCCTACGCAACTCCCCTAGTCTCACAGAGGATCTTCTGCGAAAGGAGAGCACGGCCTCTAGCGTACCGTCTTTCGACTGGGTGCCGATGAAGCCTATCGGTCTGGGTATGATGCCGGAGATCAACAGCTTATAGTTGAAAACCGCTGGCCTCCCCTCTTCGTAGGGATCGATCTCCACGTGATCCTTCCTCAGGCTTTCTCCGCCGTCATTTGCACCGTCGCCAAGCTTCCAATCCGGATTGCGCGTCTTGGTGAATTGCCATTCTGGATGCTCTTCCCAGGCCGGTCTGGACGCTTGTACCTTGCCGAAGTCTGGGTGGGGATTGCGCTGGACGTGCTTTTCACCGTCAAAACGCTGTTCGTGAGCAGTAGGGTCTTGGGCTTTTTGCTCCGCATCGGAGAAATTGGCTGGCATACTCGTCGTTGCGTAAAGCAGACGGCGCAATCGGAACGGAGTAAGCGGGACTTTGGGGCTATACAACAAGCGATTGATGCAGTGGTATCGACGCCGAGTCAGCGAAGTCATACAACAGATGTAGCATTCAAAAGGGTCCACGTGAAGCAGTTGAGGATTGGCAGATTTGCTGCTGTGTTATTGGCCCTTTGACCCGCATGAACTACTACGTCATCGTCAAGCAACTCGGAGATAGTCGGACTCAATGGAATCCTGTGCTTTAGCACTTGTTCGAATGTTCGCATTTATGTCAGCATGTCACGCCCAGATGATGCGTAGAAGGGTTGCGGCGTCTTCCGTAGAAGCGATAACGGGACAACACGAGAGAACGAGAGACCTTAACGCGCGAGGAGAAGATGGACTTAGCTTATTGGTCGTAACCTTCAATTCTCCACATCCTAAACGACCTACCTGTAGAAACACTGTTCCTTGCAAGTCTTCGGATGCTTACATGTAAGAGTACTCTTCTACCCCTTCCGTATCATCCATGCTATAAGGTACTCTTCGGAGAGCTGGATCAGGCTCGATGACGGAAAGACAGACGTTCTTGTTCTCGAGCACCTTTGTTGTGTAGGATTGGAATCCTTGTTGCACATCAGAGAGGTGCGCCAAGCCTCCTTCAGCCGCTCTGCAACCGTCCCTCTGCCTCTGAGCTTGATCCTACCTTATCACCATCATGACGGATTGGCCGGAATCGAGGTCGAGATAATAACAGAGGAGTAGGCCCCGCAAAAATTCGAGCATGAGGACATCATGATTACAGAGACATTTGCGCGTTTCCACCTCACCAGCGGAGTCACTCCCGGTGGTTGGTGCGGGACATGGACGTCGTCGGCTCCGTGAGCGCTGTTCTTACAGTCGCAGCAGCAGTCACAAAACTTGCGAAAGGCCTCAACGAGGTCAGGGATCGCTACAACAATGTCGCCCTCACAACCACTCTTGTTTCTAGTCAGCTCAACTCCATCCGAGCTGCCCTCGAAGCCATCGCCGACTGGAGGATGACAACGCAAGACACCTCGCGCTCCTCGCAGCAGCTGGACGAGGATCTGGCGGTGTCTCTCAATTGTTGCGCCATCCTCGTCACCGTCATCGATTCGAAATTGGGTGAAGCTGGTTACACGCCCGGGATAAAGCAGAAGATAAGGCATCTGTGGTTGGAGGACACACTCAAGGAATATCTTTCGAATCTCGAGGGTCAGGTCAGGTCTCTTCAGCTGTTGTTGACCATCTTCCAATGGTATGTTCCTTACATCACTGTCGTGATGGGGCTTGGCCAATGCTCTGTGCCAAACCCTGAATTGGTGGAAGCGTACATTTGCCCGCGTCGCCAATTTGTCTGCCTGAGCATACGATAAGAGAGAAAGGACTAATCACTATGCAGTCGAACAACATCCGAGCAAAGACAAAAGCTTGACAAGGAGGAAAGCCGAACGATCATAGAACGACTTCGAATCGATACGATATCGTTGAATGTCGACTCCGACGCTGTTTCGATCTTCTCGCTCAACCCTTCAGTGGACCTTGAAGTAGACTCAATCTTGATGAAACATCCTAGGTATATCGAGGCATATGGAAAGGTGGGAAATCTCCGTCCAACTAGGACTAGAATTGACAAACACCTTACAGAATCGGATAAACCATCGCGACCAATCGACTAAGCCCGACATTCAGTTTGAACACAGAGACACTCTTCTATCTCCAGGCATGACCGCGAAGGCCGAGGGACTTGTACTAGACTACACAGCCGCTGGCGTATTCAAAGATGACGAAGGCGTGGAATCACCAGTTGAGGACCGGAAGCGGCCACCCTCAAGCAATGAGGATAGTAGCGCTGAGCATCTGCTTGAAAACCAGAAATTACCCCTACAGACCGAACAAGAAACTTCACGCGCGAGGTCAGCTCAGAGCAGGCCTGAATCCAGTGATGAGAGTAGAGCGACTCGGCCGGGTGCGGCGCCTCCTTTCCGACAATTATCTCTTGACCTGGGGTCCGACGAGAAAGACTTTGGTCTTGTGATAACTTCCGAGGGACTTAGCAGAGCCAACTTTGATGAGGTTCGAGAGAGACAACAGTTGGACGAGACCAAGACCCAAGACAATGACGTCACGGCAGATGTTGACGATAATTTAGTATACGAAGAACAAGCGAATGGTGATGTTTCAGCACCAATTGATAGCTCGCAGAAACTGAATATTCCATCGTCTGTCACCGAAGCCGTAGCGAAGAATTCGTCAAGGCCTCTTTCGTTCGATTCATTCTATGGTGTCAGTATTCGGGCCCCCTCGGTAGAAGAGGCCAAAGAGTCAGCACTAGATGAAAAGGAGCCTGTGCTAGGTGTAAAAGCTTCCGGTTCTTTTGAGGACACTGCAAGCTCGTTGTCAGACCTTGAGCCAAGTAAGGAGCATTTCAGCGCAAGCCTTTCTGGGCCCTTTCAGTGGCATCTTGACGATCTGGACCACATCGTTCCAGAACCACCTTTGTCAAAATCTGCCGGCCCTGACAATGACGGGGCTCCTCCTCTTCCCAAGCGTCCGGCCCCGCCCATACCACAGCTATCTCTCAATGCTACCCCCTCCGAGTCAGATGAATCTGCAGCGCATACAGACGGGAATTCTTTTCCGACACCCAGTAACGGTTTCACAGATCATCGACATCGACGAAGTACTTCATCAAATGATGGGTCGTCGTTGGCTTGGTCAGAACAGAGTTATTCACATACCGCAATAGTTGCGTCGCCGGAGACTGTCGCATCCTCCACGTCCTCTCCCACTTCGCCTCGGGAGAGGGCACAACTAAAGTGCCAAGGGCTACAGCTTCAGCTTGCGGAAGCCAAAGCGAAAGGTGATAGTAAAGGAGCTCAGCAATCCCTGGAACAAACCATCCAGATCATCCATCAGACGTATCTGCCAAATGCTACTTCCCGGCCTCCCGTTACATGGCCACCTATTGCTAAAGCGTCGAATCGAGGAGGGTTGTTGCGATTGCCATCGCTAGCTCAATTTACTAACCGTGGTAAAAGACCACAAGTCCAAGCTTTGTTTAACGCAGTACGGTGTGACGATGTCCCCACGATCAAGGACTATCTAAGTCAAGGCGTAAGCGTCAACGTCAGATCCGAGGGTTTTGAAACTCCCTTGATGCATGCGGCCACACATGGGAAGCTACGTTCGTTAGAATTTCTGAAGCACATGGGAGCTGATGAGTTTGCGGTGAACGGTAAAGGCCAGACAGTTCTTCATATGGCTATCGCAACCGAGCAGATGTACTCGGTTCAGTGGTTATTAGAGGCCTATCATGGCAGCGATACCCCAGCCCCCAATGCGAAATCCTGGAGGCTTTCACGATCTCCAAGCTCGTTGTCACTTCGATCTTCCAAAAGCCTACGTGAGACTTCCGATAAAGAGGGCTTTAGGCCGCTTCATGTTGCTACGAGCCAGAACCTGACGGAGCTACTAGAGGTCCTCATCACGGACGGTGCCTTCATCGAAGCCCGGAACAACTGGGGCGGAACGCCCCTTCATGCGGCCATTGTCACGAACAGTCTGGACACTGCGCGTGTGCTGCTATCTAGATCGGCTAACGTAGATGTTGTCGACGCTAATGGCATGTCTCCCCTGCATTGGGCTGCGAAACTTGGTCACATTGAAGCACTTAATCTATTGATAAAAGGTGGGGCCAAATCATCACACGAAAAAAATGGCGATCTGCCCATACATGTCGCAATCCGGCAAGGTCAGCTTGCTGCCGTCCATGACCTCATGTTCCACGGTACCGACGTCGAGGCCAAAACCTCCAAAGGCGACACATTGCTACTCGCCGCGACAATTTCCAATCAGATTAAGATTGCCGAATACCTGCTGCAGCAGAGCGCGAATGCGAGTCCCTTTTCACGATTTGGCCCCACCAAAATGAGTGCCGACGGCACAATCGTGACCAAGCAATCAAGCGACCGCAGTCAGCCTCCCTTGACAACGCCTTTGCATTTTGCCTGCTTTGCTGGATGGTACGAGATGGCTGCCTTACTCCTCGACCACCAAGCCTTGGTCAACGTGCCCAACTGTGATGGCAAATCACCTCTCATTCTCGCCACAGAGGCTGACGATACCAATCTTATCTACTTGCTCATCGCTCGTGGTGCCAAGGTCAACGCTACGATACCGAGTAACATGCGGACGGCGCTACATATTGCCAGCGTCAAGGGGAATCTTGAGACCTTACAGAAGCTCTACCAATCGGGGGCAAACGTCCATGCCCGCACTACAGATATGCGTATACCCGAAGAATACGCCAATCGGTGTGGTGATGTCAACAAGCAGCAGGCTATGCGTACGTGGTACACTGAGATCCGAAATATAAGGCTTTTGAAGGCTCGGCAACAACAGCAGCAGAACCAACAAAACGGGGCAACAACGCAGCAAGTCCCAGGGTTCAATTATATTACCGGTTCCCCGTCGCCGCAGAACGATCTAGCCCTCATCCAGCAATTGTCTCCTCCTAATCAATATCTTGATTCTCAGTATGATTCATTTCCAGATGCCCCGCCTCCGTATGTGGCTGGACCTTCAGCGCCGGCAAGGCTTGCTAATAGGACTGGGGTGTATCGGCCGCCGGGCGGTTAATCATTATCAAGATATAGCATGTATCAAGTATCGATGTGCGCCAGTGGTAACGGTCAGGGATTGCGATATGTACTTGCATTCTCGTCAGGCATAGCGTTGGAGTCAGTGAGATCTTGGATACCCATACATCAATTGGCCGCAACATGGCCTAGCTCGAAGCCCAGTCACAAACGTCAATTCATGCTGCGGCTTTGGCTACAATCCTTCACTCCAGCAACCACAGTGCAGCTATGCCGCTTTCCCCCTTCCTAGACTGCTAAAGTAATCCTCCATCTCCACAACCCAACAGAGCGAACTCTCAGAGCCGCAGCTATAAAACCGTCAAGCAAAGTTTCCTGCTTCATCAGATCATCAGCCCGCACTTCGCCAAAGAGATCAGCAGCTCCAATAACGTCCCCTCAGTCTCTCTTCAAACTTTACGATGTTCGCTAGCACGAAACGGAGACTCCGGAGGGAATGTAGACTGCGATGGCAACGCTGGAAGCCTCTCTCCTCGTCACACACAATCAAGAGAACACGAACAAGCACAGCTCCGAAGCTCGGATCGCTCGAGAAGGTATTACTGGTACAGGGCCCCATGAGATATATTTCGAGTTCAGCTACGTACACCAGGAGCGCTATCACATCCAAATATCTCTGAGGGACGGAGACGCTCAAGCACAAGCCCCATTGAAACAAGCCGCGAGATCTCCACCTGCAGATCTTCACCTTCAGCCAAGCCAACCGAGAAGGAGATTTTTCTACCGCGCCCTGACACTGCGACTGTGACCCGGGCGACGGTGTACACTAGCTGAGAGGTAGAAACAAAGATCAGGAGACTTGGTCGGTAGCCGTTAATCTAAGAATCCTAGGTCGAGCATACAATCTGACCTGCCACCCCCCCCCCCCCCCCCCGCAATCCCACGTCAAACCTCATTCCATATTTCATCCCAATACTGGAGCGTAGGTCCTGCCCTACAGCGTTAGCGGAAACCAGTATGAGCCGCACATCACGGACTTCAACGTCGAGCGCAGGCCAACAATTCTCCGATGCTTGTCGCGAGCACGGATCTTTGGCTTCGGAGGGGTTCTGTATGTGGTGGTGCTGATGGGCGGTTGTTGCTGGTGAGGGGTACAGCTGGGCGACTGGCTGGGACTTGGGGTCAGGCTGACGGAGGTCCAAGGTCGTAACTAATTACTATATCGCGCTTGACGTCGCGATGAATACGAAAGACTACATATATACAGACGATTTGAGAGGCGTATCTGACTTCGCCAGACTCCTTCGCCACTATATAACGGAGCTGAGAACGCATTGGGTATCTATACAGTCAGCCATTCCAATCCTCACTCACCAATCTACCGATCCAGCGCCTGCGCCCGACACATACCCCAATACACCCCCCTCCTCGCCACCAACTCCCCATGCGTCCCCTCCTCCACTATCCCCGCCCCCCTTTCCCCTCCTCCACCATCACCCTCCCGCCCCCTCTCCCCCAAAACCACAATCCTCCCCGCCCCCTGCACCGTCGCCAGCCGATGCGCCACCACCACAACCGTCACCTCCCCACTCCCCGCCACCCTCTCAATCGCGCGCTGCACCGTCCTCTCGCTCGCGCTATCCAAACTGCTCGTCGCCTCGTCCAGCAGCAGCAGCCGCGGCTTTCGCAGGAGGGCGCGCGCAATGCACAGCCTCTGCTTCTGGCCCCCTGACAAGCTCGCATGCGTGCCCGCCGCCAGGGGCGTGCCATAGCCCTGCGGCAGCGAGACAATAAAGTCGTGGATCTCCGCGGCGCGGCACGCGGCCTCGATAGCGGCGTCGTCAGCCCCATGGGGGAGGCCGAGGACGAGATTCTCGCGCACGGTGCCGGAGAAGAGGGTTGGTTCCTGGCTGACGAGCGCGCAGGCGGTGCGGTATTGGGCGAGGGGCAGGGCGGAAAGGGGGTGGTGGTCGATGAGAAGGGTGCCGGCAGAGGGGGCGTAGAAGCGGGCGAGGAGGGAAATGATGGTTGTTTTGCCGCAGCCGGAGGGGCCGACGAAGGCGGTGTAGGAGGCTGCGGGGAGGGTGAGGGAGAGGTGTTTGTAGACGGGCGTGGCGCGCGTGGGGTAGGTGAAGGAGACGTCGCGGAATTCGATCGCCATGCCGCTCGAGTTGGTTGGAGGGAGTTTTGGGGTGGGGGTGGTGGTGGTGGTGGGGGAGTAGCGCACTTCGGGCTCGCTGCGGTAGGCGAGGATGCGGTTGGATGCGGCGGTCGCCTGCGCGATGTTGGGGCCGAAGCCGAGGAACGCGCCGGCTGCTTGGCCGCCTTGCACGATGGCGATATAGATGATAAAGAACTGCATGACGTCGTACTCGTGGCTGCCGAGCAGCTGGCCGCCGTACCAGAATGTCAGCGCCATGCAACAGAGCTCGACGGAGTCGCTGAGCGCAAAGACGAGGACTCCGAATCGCGCCTTTTTGAACGCCTTCCTGACGTGGTTGTCTAGAAGAGCTTGGTAGCGGCCTGTGATTGCGTCTTCGAGCGTCAGGGCGGCGACGGTGCGGAAGGCGCCGATGCTCTCGGCGGCGAACTTGCTGGACTCGGCGAAGACGGTGGCGTTGAAGGCCTCGAACTGGAGCTCGTAGCGCATTCGCAGGAATTGCGCGGCGAGGATGACGGGCAGCGCGGCGAAGAAGGTGACTAGTGTGAGCTTCCACCCGAAGACGAAGCTGATGATGGTGCAGCCGATGACGTTGAAGACGGCGATCAGCGGGAGCGCCATGTTTGGACCCAGTATCTCTTGGAGCTGCTGGGGATCGTTGCTCAGCCGCGTGGTCAGCGTGCCGCTTGAGTTGGCCTCGCCGTCGAACCATGGGATTGGCTTGTTGAGGATGCTCTCGAAGTATTCCTGGCGGTAGGTGGTGCTGACGTGGACGGAGAGCGAGTTGGTGCTGTAGCCGATGATGGCATAGAAGATGCCAGCGGCAACGGACATGATGAAGAACATGAGGGACCAGAAGTTGCCGGCCGATACGAGCTGTTCGCCAACGTACTGGAAGACGACAATAAGGTGAGAGAACAGATACGCTTGAGTGGAGAAGACAGCCCCTCCTCCTAGCGCACCCAGGAAGATGCACAGGTAGATGAGGCCGTGGTGGCGCTGCTCGTAGAGAAAGACGCCAACAGAGCGGAAGAAGCCGCGGTTCTTGTAGCCATCAATTTCGGACGCAAGTGCTGTTTCTTCGTCGGCGAGCTTGGAACCCATGCTCCGTGTTGTTGCAAGCGCAAGGTCGTCAGCTTCAATGTTGGCAGCTTGCTCGAGTGCCTCGGCTGGCTCGTTCTCATGAGCGCCGAGTTCGAGATGTTGCGCTCGAACCAGAATGGAATAGACGCCGTCCTCATTGGCCAGGAGCTCGTCGTGGGTACCCTCTTCCACAGCGGCGCCTTCCTTGAGCACCACAATATGGTCGGCCTTTTTGATCGTAGATAGTCGATGTGCGATGGTGACTGTGGTTCTGTTCTGGGAAACACGGTCCAATGCGGCCTGAACGATACTTTCTCCACGGACATCGATAGAGCTCGTCGCTTCGTCGAGGATGAGAACAGCAGGTCTCTTGATGATGCTTCGAGCTATCGCAAGACGCTGGCGTTGACCACCTGAGAGCTTGATGCCACTCTCGCCCACCATTGTCTGGTATCCCTCTGGTAGCCTGCGGATGAATTCGACTGCAAAAGCCTCCTCGCAAGCCGCCTCGACAAGCTTCTTCTTCTCCTCAGCTGGAGCATCCTCCCACTGTGAGCCTCTGAGACCTTTGCACACATTTTCGAAGATAGTCTCGTTGAACAGGAATGGCTCTTGCTGCACAAGCCCGATCTGCGCACGCCACCACTTGCGATCCAAGACGTCGATATTATGCTGTCCAACGAATATGGAGCCGGAGTTCTGGATGACAGGACCGGCTTCGGCATCACGCGCTTCCTGTTCAAGCTCTGCAGCGGTCTTCTCTCCTCTTTCCCTCGCCTTCTTGACTTCTTTCTTTGCCTTTTGCTCAGCTTTACGCTCTTCCTTTGTCTTCATCATGGGATTGTCGTCCTTTTGCTCCGCGACGACGGAATAGCTCATGTTGATGTCGGAGACCTGATACCACCGCTCAAGCAAACCAACTATCGTAGACTTGCCAGAGCCGGAAGGTCCCACCAAGGCTGTGATTTTCCCGGCAGGAATCGTGAGGTTCAGGCCCTTGAGGATCGCGGTACGTGGACGACTGGGGTAGGTGAATCTGACATTCTCGAAGCGAATATCGGATGTGGCTTGCGCGTCCGGCGCTTTCAAGCCCCCGGTTTGTAGCTGTGGGGCATCGATGATTTTGAAACACGTGAACGAGGCTGTCGCGGCCTTGCTGATGCCCTGGACTGGGACCATCACACCGCCCAACGCCGTTACAACCAGCAGAACCGAGAAGAGTACGGTGACAACGGTACCAACATTCGAGATATCGCCCTGGCTGTAGAGTCTGACGCCAAACCAGAATGTTAGTGCCATGTTGGCATAGATTGCAAAGTAGGCCGGTGCAAACATTCCAGCGCTATAGGGAGATCTGCTCAGCCCTCTTCTCCTCGCCTCTGCAATGAAGCGTGCATATCTCTCCGTGACAGCATTCTCCGCGCATAAAGACTTTACTGTGCGGACTGACTTGAGCACTTCGCCGGCTACTGCTGCGGCTGCTGAGTTGCTTTCGTTGACAGAGTGTTCGATCTTGATCAAAGAGGAGATGAGGCTGCCGTAGACGATGAACACGAAGACAATGACCGAGCTCGACGCCAAAGTAAGCGCCCAAGAGTACTTGAACGCAACTACATATGCTGATAAGATAAGCGCGATAGACTGCACCAAGATGGCCAGCTTGTCGGAAATACCAATTTGAATCGTGTTGGCGACGGTCGTCAGCGAGTCTGTGGCTGCACCGGGCGGGAGCTTGTCGATGACGCTGATGGGCTGGTTGAACAGCGCAGTCAAGTAGGCCATACGAATAGCGGCGGAGATCCGGATCCCACTCATGCGGAAACAGTAGATGGAAATGTAACTTAGTATAAACTTTCCGAGAAACAGATAGAATATATACAAAGCGTTGCGGTTCACACTTGCCAGGAATTGATCTTTCGTAGTGCTCGTCCCAGGGATGAAGTAGTTGTTGAAGTCACCGACCAGCTGTCCGAACACGATATTCATGAGTGGGAGAGCGACGCCGCCGCCGCCAGATGTTATGACTCCAATGGTCATGAGGCATCTATCCAGAGTCGTTCCATAGCTCAAGACACGCCAGAAGTTGCCAATGCCAGGCGTCGGCTCTGCTTTGAGTGCCTGCTTGCCGTCGCTTGACGTTGAGGAGGTCGACCCTGCAGCATCATCAATGTGAACCACAGTTTCCGCAATGTCGTCTGCTAAGGGCGAAAGCGGCTTTGAGCGGACGGCCTGCTTTTCGGATACTGGTAAGGGCGGCGAGACATCTGCTGATACCGGCGGCTCGGCCATGATGGGTGGTAACAATCTCGGCGTGACAATGATTGAGAACCTATATATACATACTGAACAAGACTCGATTCCTCATACGCATGATATCTTGCAGAGACGATAGAGCAAGTAGCGGGAGGGGAGATAATAATCAATCGTGCTGCCTAACCGACCAATATCCGATCGATCGACGTTGTACTCCGTACCGGTCAGCAACAGTGCTGGTTTCATCTCTGTGTACCTGGAGAGGTGTAGTGTCGAGTTGTGCGACGAGCTCGGCTCCAGACGCCTAAAAGGAGGAACCATAATGAACGCACGAACGCGACGAATGGCAGGCAAAGACAAAAGTATTCGAAATAGGTGACGCTCCGGGCATAGCGACAGGATCTCCGAACTTGCCTGATTCAGACTGGTATTTCGGGCACTAACGGCGCGATAAGGATGCCGGATACTTTAGGGCTCTATTATGTTGGTGAACGTCAAGTTACATTATGGACATTCTGCAGCAGGCACATTCCGGCTGCTCGAAATTTCGAGTAAGAGGGCTTCGTATTCAATTGGAAGATTCCATTAGCGACTCGCTATACTCGCTACGTCAACACAGATCCGATTTTGTTGAGTCTTCTGGTGGTATAGCAATTGGAGGCGAGTCACTCACTAGCGCAAGGCAGTATCTGAATTGGAAGTTAAGCCTGGCCTTTGCGTTGATGCGTATCTCATCACAACGCCAGACTAGACGCAATATCTCCTCAGCTGAGAGGATAGTTGAGCGTCCTCTTTGGGTATTAAGAGTCGTGCCCCAGTGTAAAATCGTCGAATAACTCCCGCTTGCCCGGTTGCCAGTGTTCATGCCACATTGTCTTATTCTCGACATCAAAAATACTTCCGCAAACCATTTGCACTTCGCTCTGACCCTCTCGTGCCTCATAATCCTGCCGGCGTGGCAGGCGCCAAGCAGATAATTTGCCAGACCTGCGAGAGCTACCAGATCGGATCTGTGAGCCAGCAGTGAGACTCAAGAGGAGAAGCAGTGGAAACTGGTTGGACTTCGCTCTGCCAATCATCGAACCCATCAGGATCTGGCTCTGCAATGTTCGGTCACGGCCTTCGAGGCACTATGTCCGCTGGGCAGCAGAGAGGATGACTTTCTCCTCTATCCACCGTTCATGATGGCCGCAGCGGACGAAGATGAAGCCGCATTCAATGCGAATAGTCGCCTGACAAGATACGAGGAGGCATTAAAACTGCAACCGGTGGAGGTGCAGCGCAGAAACTGGACTAGAAAGAGACATGGCAGAGCTGACGGCCAAAACAGCAATTAGTTGCCGACTGGACGTCGGCACAGAGCTACCCGAAACCATTGGCTTAATATCAAACAGAGTACTGGAGGATTGTCAGCTTGGACTTGAACATAACATTACTCGACGCCCGTCTGATTCGGATTGGCCTTTGCCGAAGCCTGGCTCTCTGCTATGCGTCATTGTCGAATGGTTCGGCCATGGGCCCAACCTACTAGGCGGTATTGTGGGAGCATCAGTCGCGATGCAAGCTGGACTCGCACTTCATGGCAGAAATTGTTGGGCGCGTAGTTTGTCGTCGTTTTCGAATTGCTAGATGCCCTCTTCCATCTCTCAGGCCCAACGGTGCGCTTTGACTTCGTGCCTTGTCGATGCCAGCGGGGACACTCGTTCTCTGTCATGACGATCTTTAATCCATTCGCGAAATGGCATTGGACTAGCAAAGCAAGCAACGCAAGCACGTCGGCGGTGAGCCAGCAGCCTGGCCTGACTTGCAAACGAAGACCAGCCCTTTCCTAATCGAGCGATCATTGATCGCGGATCACGAGTTTTCGCGCCGTGGCGCTTCCGGGGTACGCGCCATAAGGTTTTCATGACTTCACCACTTGGAAACCCACGGCAAACACCGTCTTCTCTCATTATGTGCCATTGGCCAATCCTACTGCAATGCCCCTGCAGCTGTCATCTTGACAAGGGCCAGATCGCAGATCTGACGTGACCACTATCGAGCAGTCAGATTAGCGAGGTGCACTAATGCGTGGAGCTGGCAGACTAGCACAAACTCTCCGACCTCCCCACTGCGTTCTGCTTCAGCTTCCCTATGCTAACGGCTGCTACGAGCCTACGACGTGCTACTTCACGCAGAAAGGCATCATCATTGACGCTATCCGGAGCAGCGTGGAATGGGGAATTCGGATCTCGATCTTTCGCATGACGGACGGATCCGTGCAAGGAAATATTCACAGGGATTGTCATCCCCGCAGTTACGAGGAAAGTCACTTTCACCACAGTTCATCGCCTGTCCTATTGGACGTGTCTGCAGGTTTCCTTCCTTGAGTGACTTTACCTAGCCCCCCCGCTTGTTCTGCGCTATCATGACACGGCTCGAGTTGTTGATCTTGAGCTTGCGAGTTCTGAGCATTCGGTGGAAGTCACATTCCTTCGCCAGCGCCCATGCCTGGACCGTATTTGCTCGTTGTGGGGGCCGATCACCTGTATGCTCGCTCAGCTAAGTGAGCATTAGGTTCGCTTCCTAATGACACTAGTCCAAACAACGGTGGAGCTGTCTGATTCTGTACGTGGGGTGGGGCCCCACTTCGCTTGCTTGCAGGCAGCAATGACCTCACAGTCCCCTGGTGAACACGGGGACCGAAAGGAATTCTATAAGAAACCCCATCTCCACCGCCATATTATCTCCATCTTCTACTTCTCAATCCATTCCCCAACCGAATATCAAACACCCCCACCCACAAATTTCAAAGCTATCAACATGTCCAACCCAGGCAACGTCGTCGGTACATCCTCCCTCCCTGACGATCCCGTATGTCCAGAACTTCACTAATCTTCACTCCCCAGGCGGCCACAAGGCCAACCTAAACAACCCAAGTACATCTCCCCCCACCGCCATTCCTCTCCTTCCCTACTACATCCGCCCTCAGTCCTCCCAATCCCCACCCCTCATTCTCGACCCCTCCCTTCTGTTCCTCCGTGCCTAAACGTAATAATGCTAATAACCCAGACACCTCCGACGAATCCAAGCAGCACTCGAAGGATGTCCTCGATCAAGAGTATAACGGCGGCGACATCGACACCTCCAGCGGCGGCGAAAAGAACCCCAACAATGTGGCCGGTGGATTGAAGGCGTATGTCTTCCCACACCATTCCTCTTCTCCGATTCTCTTACTGATGGGTTTCCAGGACTGTCAAGAACCCTCAGGTTAGCCAGGAGGCGAAGGATAGTGCGCAGGAGCGCTTGAACCAGATGGGCCAGTGATGGCAAGTCATGTGACACGCTTGAGGGAAATGTTGGTATGGGTGTTGGGCGGGTGATGATGTAGTAGACATGTTAGTCAGGGGACTGAATCAAAAAAACCCTTTCCAGCCTGTTATATCTTCCATCCTGAACCGCTCTCACGATCTCACAGTAATCATCAAAGACAAAACTATGGAGCTGTAGTAACCATCAGACACAAAACTATGGAGCTGTTTTCCATCCATTTCACTAACTTGCTCTCTACCCACATTTGTTTCCAGAGCAAGACAAGTCAACCGAGTCAATTCACCAAGCCACCTAATAGCTACCTCCCTCCCGGCACGGCCATTTTTCATCACTACTACCATCTGTACTCATATTATCAGACTTTGCCCAAACCATAATTCCAAAATTTACTATTCGAGAGCGCTCTCGAGGATGGCTGGTCATGCTGCTTCTTCTCCATCCCCCCTCCCCCTTTGATCAATATCCCTATCTCCATTCGATTCCTCCGCTCCCTTTTGTCTCCCGTATTCCGCTTCCCCCGGCCCTAGCCCTCCTTACCCCTTTCCCCCTCCACCATCTCCCATATACCACTCTCTCCTAGATGTAAGGGGCACACGTCGTAACAGTCAGCGAAAGCTACTATCACTAACCAACAAACCAGCGCACAAAGCCATCCCCACCTAAAATCGTAGGATCTCACAATCATCGCGAACGTTGACAAAGAGGTACTGTCGGATGCTTGCTTGTGTAGGTAGGTTATATCAACCTTTGACTGGGCATTTCTATGAAAGGGGATGAAGTAAGGTGAGGTAAGGAAAGGGGAATAAAGTAGGGTGAGGTAGGTGAGGTAAGGTAAGGTAAGGAAAGGTAAGGTAAGGAAAGGTAAAGGTAAGATTCTAAGAATGGCCATGTTTACGAACGGGATCAAGTACGGTACTAAGAACGTGAGCAAGAGGCAAAAACCATCGGAGACGTTTGTGACAGGTATCGGTCAGCGAGATGTACCATCGCCAAGCAACACAATTAGCATACAGCGTCAAACCCCCCTCCCACCAACCCCTCTCCAAATTAAGCAGCAGAAAACTCCTATCAACGAACAGCCAAGAACTAAGAATGGAGCGCTTAGTCTATCAGGTGGTCCGTAGCTGTTGGAAGAAGAGAAAACCAAGATGCCAAAAACTTGAATTCATAGACAAAATATCGGGAATGTCTTCGTGAGTATGCTGTGAACCAATCGTGCCAGAAAATGGAGAGAGCAAAGAATGTGTGCTCCGTTATGAATACGCGAGCATACGGGCAAACCAATCTCGTTAAAAGTAGGGAACGACGCATGAAGAGAGCAGGAATTGTGTACCGTTCCCTATTCGTGAACACACCTTCTCACACAAATCCAATGTGGTAGCTCAACGCGAATAAAATTCCCGGTTGGAAAATCCTTCTTCGTCCCCTTGTTGACACTGATTCGCACAGGGTGCTGCACTTCAAGCCTCGCCATTGCCCATCATTCATTCGTCCCAAGCGTCGTTGTCTCGATGTCCATGCCTTAGTCTCGCTTGTTGATGGTAGCGCTGGCAATGCCAATGAGCGCAGGGACGGCTGCCGTGGGAACGTGGTGGTGGCGATTCAGGAGCCGACTGGAACCCTGCTTCTGATGCAGACAGGGGTGGTGGAGAGCGGGGCGTCGGAACGAAGATGGTCGTATGGATGGGTTTTGATCGGACGGATAATTCGGCTTGTATGGAGAACCGTGATCAGTTGGGGGCCCTCGAGCAAAAGGTGGACCCTGGCCAGATGAAGGCGGCGGCGGCGGCAGTAAAGGAGCTGGTAGCGTGGGAGATGCAAGCTGAGAGACTGCTGGATGGCCGTCGATTCCAAGCCATATACCCATTGCGAAAGCAGCAACGATAGCGATGGCGACGGGGATCATAGGATTGAGCCAAGAAAGCACCGCGAGGGCGAGGATACCTGGCGGAACAGCGCGAAGAGCTGTATTGAAGTTGTAATCTTGGATCGCGTTTTCGAGGACGCTGAGGCTATTGTGGTCGGTTTGGATACGGAGTTCGGGCATGGTGGCTGCTGGGAAGGTCCGTGTTGGAAACCGAGCTGGGAGTTTGATAGAATACGAATATTGGGAGGAGGTTTGGATAAATATAAATAAAGGGAAAATGGTCGGGTTTAGAGAGCAAAGAACTTAGACGTTCGCTTGCTCTATAAAAAGTTTGCAGAACTGTGGTGGGAACTTACATGAGAGGTTGGGGAACCATCAAAGCGCTCCTTTGCCCTATTGTAGGCATTCTCTGTTATACTTTATGGATGCAGACAGTGCTGTAGACTTAAGATGGAGACAAGTCCAGGAATACTATAAGGAGACAGACCATACAAACAATATTGTGACATGCAGTCTTTAGCCTAGAGGATCAGACAACGCATCTCTACTGTATCAAAGCCAGGTTCTTCCACAAACAAGCCAAGAGCAAGGGTTTTGCTAAGCTCAATGACCATACCAATTCAGACCTTGTGAAGAGAGGTGACAGAAGTCCGCATGAATACAAAGGAAAGTCTGCAAAGCCCGAATTGCCCGAATATATGTGGAATAAGCGAGATCAAGACCCACAATGACAAATCCGTCGCGTTCACATGTCGCGATAAATGTCTTGTACTCACCTCCCCAATCTCAAGATCCACTCGCATCGTAGCGCCTTTCCAGAACCAATAACACTCCTCTCTCAATACCACACTGTCCAGCCTAAACCCTACAGAAGCTACCGCCACCATGACCAAAGCGAAGGATGAGACCGAGATGGGTGGCGTACCTATCACCAACGGGACCTTGACAAACGGCACTCTCACTGCATATGATCCTGATCGCAAACTACCCAAGATCACCCTTTACCACCTGCAATGCTCGCGTTCGATCCGCATCGCCTTCCTACTGGAGATGCTCGCGCTCCCCTACACTGCCAAATGCTATGACCGCAATGCCGATGGCAGTATCCCGGAGGAGTTCCGCAACGAGGTCGGAAAGGGCATGGGCATGATGCTGATGGGCAAAGCGCCGGTGCTGAGGGATGGCGAGATTATCATCGAGGAGAGCGGTGCTATCACCGAGTAAGTCCTTTCCTTGCCTGAGCACTTGCCACAGCATCTGTCCAGCTCCTAGCGAAACAGGTCACGCCGGATCTTCAATGTTGGGAACTGAATCAGGGATGGGAGCTGTAGGCAGGGTAGTAGCTAATGAGAAAGCAGATACCTCTGCGAGACTTACGATCCCCTTCACCAGCTCATCCCCGCCGACGAGGAACAGCGCATCAAAGTCCTCACCTACATTCACGCCGCCGAGGCCACCTTCCTCCTCGTACGTATCCCTCCACATCCCCATCCTCACCCCCACTAACACCCCCTCCCCCGCCCCCAGCACGGCCTCATCCCCTTCTACGTCCGCCGCGCCTCCCCCACCGCCGCCACCACCCACCACACCGCTCTCACCGCTGACACCGGCCACGATCTCGACCACCTGGACGCCGACCTCGCCGCCAACGGCGGGCGCTACCTCGTTGGCAGCACCGTGACGGCCGCTGACACGATGATGGCCTTCTCGATCCAATTCATCCTGAAGTTCGGGCTGGTTCCCGAGGGGAAGGAATGGTTGAAGATTCAGGAATGGCTGGGGCGCGTGGAGGGGAATGGGGCGTATCAGCGCGCGGTCAGGAAGACAGGGCATAAGCTGGAGCTGTAGGGGGAAGGTTGGTGGAAGGGGGTGTGTATGGGAGAGGGCTTTTCGTTAGTTGCCTGGTAATGGAGATGTCAGAGGAAACGAGGCAGTATTCACCACGATCAGCCTAATACTGGGAACACGGGGTTGCGGCTTTGTTGTCACAGAATCGTGAATCCTGGCCCCTGCCATTACAAGCCCACATGCCGCTGATTTGGCTGGTTTCTTTCTAAGACATCAGGAGTCATGCACGCAAAGGGACCAATTGATAATCCGAATGAGATCTCTGCAGCAAGGGTGCAAGATTCGACTTTGCCGCGGAAGAGAAGATCTGGCATGACGCAGCACTGCAGGAGATGTGAACAACCTACATCTGCCACTGCCTAATCCCTCGTTCTTCTTTCTCGCGATACGTCTATCTTTGAACTTCTATATCACAATCCTTCCTTCTCCCCCTCATGCCCCTCTCCTTCTCATGAACAACAACCACACCTCCTGCCCCATATTCCCACTATACACCAACCCCACCGACTCCGGATAGTCTTGTAGGCTGTAGAAGATATTTGCTTTAAGCATAAAATCGTGCTTAGCCACACCATTCAGCGTTTCTCGTGCCTAGTCGGCGGGCTGTACATTAAGGGTGCCGATGGATGCGTGATTTTGAGGGAGATGAGAGCGGTGAAGGGAAGGGATACGGTTTGGGGGCTGGGAGGGGGGGTTGTCAGCCAATCCCAGAATATGTGAAGTACATTGCCGACCTAAGGATTGGGAAGGAACGAACGGTAGAGCAACATGCGGGATGCGGGCGATTTGCATGAGCGGTACGTACCTGCGCAGTCTGCACCATCACTCCGTACATCTCTCCTCCGTATCACTCAAATGAAGCACCGCATCGCGTCGCATTGCACCCTAGTGTGTTTGGGAGAGTATGCACCTCCACCACCACATCGTCCTTCTCACCTGGGCCATGAGCAACCACATCTGCAGCACACGCCCTCATCAACGCCAGCCCTTTGTCCCGTCATCAGTACCCACAGCCTGCAGCTCCAACGCCCTGGCAGGCTGTACGCCCAAATGTCCTAAACCGCCTCCCAACCCCCCAACGCCGCACCCACATCCCAGCCAAATCTACCGTCTCAGCCGCTTTCAATTGTTGCCTTGGCGAGAGGCGGCGAAGGGAGAGGGAGGTGCGGAAGGTGCCAGACTGGGCTACGCTGATGATGTGGCTGAAGGACGCCACGGCAGTGCGGAGAAGTTGGGGGGTGGAGAGCCTGGGGTGGGGTGGGGTAGGGATGGCGTTAACAACGTAAGGGGAACGTATTACTGAGTGAGGAGAGGGGGTCGGTGAGCTGTGGGTGGTGCGAGGTAGGCGGCGAGCATGATCTCGAGGATGCCTTCGACGAGCATTGTTGAGATAAGGGTTAAATAGGGTGTCTAAGGCGGAAATATTTGTCGGGGTCACTCTTTCCTCGAGAGTCGAAGGAGCTGTATCGCGGGATTCTATCCTCCTCCACCGGCGGAAAAGAAGCTTCGTTTGCGGGGCGACATCACGGCTGCTGCTTTTTTCTGCAGGGGCTCTGGGTGGCCCCGTAAGGCATTCTCCACTGTGAAAATCGTAGGATCGGAGTATCAAGGAGAAATGAAGCTGGAGTTCGCCAGGACGATCTTATATGGTGCTTGAACGAGAGAAGTTTCCAATTTTTCAGCTGTAGAGCAACGTCTGGCAGCCTTATGAAAAGGCTGAGAATGCCGAACCCCCTCCCTTTCTCCCTCTTTCCTTCATCAACTTCTCCATGAATCTCACCATACAATGATGACAGACACTGCAAGCGTCGAATTGCTCCTACTGCTCGACTCCGTATACTAAGCGCTCCAGGCATCCCATCTTCCACCTCACGACAAATAAACCGTCAGGGTCACGGATGCCTCCCCAACACCTGAAGTCCGTACGAGTCCATAGTCTCTTACCCACCCAAGGCTTGGAGCACTGTATTGTGCACGTTCATGCTATGCGTCCATAGCTTGGGCACATGTCACAGCGATGCTGGATAGTCCACCGAGGTGTCGCACCAATGTCAGCCCTCCGTTCCAGGTTTCCTGAGTGGCCTGGATTTGCAAGATGCGACCGCGCCCGCGATACGAAGCCATGATAAAGGGAAGGACAGGGAGCATAAAACGCACTGCTCACCGTATAGAGATGGCCGCTGCGTCTGAGCATTGTCTTCCCGATCGCTTGTCTATTGGGCCGCGTGATTGACCATGTTCTTACGCGATCTACGTACTTCCAGCTATGCGGGGACTATCGTAGCGCTACAACTCCGTAAGGGCGGCTTCGTGACGATCAGTTCATTCCAGAATTTATTTACAAGGCTCCATCTTTCGACTGTCACGCATTTCCTAGGAATGGTTCTCAGACTATGCTCTGTTTCCGATCCGTGTCAGACCTCTATCTTTGCCACGCATAAGCTGAGCTTGAGTGTGGCTCACTACACGGTCATCGGGGCCGAAACACTCAGCTCGTTTTCTTCGATAGAGAAATAAGCTGATGAGGAATCGTAAGCTTAATGGGATACCCAGGCCCATTTGACGCAAAAGTGCCATTCTCTCCTCCTGGCTCAGGTTTGGCGAAAACAGTTGCTCTTATCTTGCTCCTACCCCTGGGAAGAAACATCGAAGCTGCACATCTTTGGCAACATTATTCTTTGTAGCCAACGCTGTGGAAGCCGTGCGATCATCCTACAGATCCTACAGACGCAGTTCTCCATTTTTCTTTTCTGATGGCACCAGCCTGGGCCACTCAACACATAAAAGTGATTGGACAGCAACCCTGCCTCACTTTTCAGGCCGTACTGGCAAATCCCGAAGTTGCATTAACCACATCCCCTACCAAACCCTTTCCCAGTGGCGTGATCAATAATTTTAGAGAATTGAACCCACACTCCTCCTTTGACCCACGTGGTCCAACAATTATTGCGTCCACGAGCGCTGGCGATCCATGCTTCGCCACCTCCCGCGCTATCTGTACCAGCGCTGCAATAACAATCTTACTGGGCGCCGCCGTGCCGAGTATGGGAATTACCCATTCTATCATGTGCCATTTGGTGAAGGAATCTGTGTCGTAGTATGATTGACCGGCTTCTTTGGGGGCGAGCGCCGGAGGAGGGTAGGCGTGTTCTAGGTTATCGGCAAAGTCACGGATAAACTCTTGGATTGGTGAGATGTTGGGCGAAGGCCGCTTGGCATAGGAGTATGCTGACAATATCACGAGCTTGAAGTTTTCGCCAAGGGGCAGTGCGTAAAATTGAGTAGGCCAGGGCGACATGGTTATGTTGGTGGTCGACGTGAGCAACGCCCGATGCTCAATTGAAGCATCTCGCTTTGTCCAGATGTTGTCCGGAGGTTTCGAGTTCAGGGGCGCACAGAATAGGATTTGTGCTGACTGAGAAAGGAACATTGCCATGTCTGTAAGAGATGATCTCATCCTTCGGCCTTGAGGAGGATTTGCTGAGAGCAAGACGCAAGCAACTGCGAATTTTGGTCAAGAATGGAGTTTCCCACAACGTCGCCGCAGAAGAATGACGAAGCACACGTCCTTCGACGAGATCCGCGAATGACGCTTCGCATCGGCTTGTCGCAAGAGCGTGCTGTTTGATCGCAGGCAAGGTACCCGGAGAAGAAGATAGCGCCTGTCGCAAGTTAATCATTACTGATGGGTTGAGTTCGACGTCCGCATATTGAAGTAGACCCATACGCTCGGATATTTCGGGTCTTCTCCTGATAGGGCGTTTCATGATCATGGGAGCTGCATGCCGACTAGGGAGAATTCACGATGCCCGCTTTCCCAGGTAAGAGCTTGAACTCCACTTGAGTTGGAATGAGGCCGCGCTTACAGCGTTTGTTGCGGTAATGGTCTTATGTCAAGCAAAGGAGGGAAGGATGGGTTGCCTAACTCCAATATGCTATTTCATCTATTTGAGTGGACGCCGCAGAGCCTAGACTTATACAACAGGGACATCTACCAGTTCGCTGGTCTGAGCACAACGTGGTCGTCGAGAGCGCTATCCGTTTGTCTGACCTGCTCTCCCTCCGTCGGAGAATACAGCGACAAGGCCCAGCTCCCTACCCCTGAGGATCACAGTTGTTGATTCAATGTCATACTGTCTAGCGCGCCCGACGGCCAATTCAGCAAAAGCAGAGAGACTTCTCGCTTTGTCTGCGCGGTTGCGATCTTGAAGCTTTTGGGGAGTGGTCTATGAAGCCTCTTGGCATGGTGACACAGCGCTGACGCATCTGTCACGAGGAAGGTGCGAACGTGCAGCATTTTCCATGTCAGTACGCCATCTATGGCAGATTTTTGGGGAGCTCCATGTCGAATCGTCCTTCGGCGCAACTACCCTTCAAAGTACAAGCCATGGTCCCTTCTACTATCTCTTCCCTACTATCGTTCCCTTGTTGAACCCTCGACCTTTGCTTCTTAAATCTCTATATTTTTATTTTCCTAGGCCAAGTCATCAATCTCCATTCCTAAGAGGTCACCAGGGACATAGCGGCATGGATCCAAGGACATCGTGTGGTCCAACGAAGAGGCTTATCGTAGCCTGCGATGGTACCTGGCTGGTCTGCCTAAATCTTTTTTTTTTGGTAACCTGAACTCATACTCCCTAATCAGAATAGCGACAACGGCTATGTCCGTGACAGCTATATTCCTCCTAGTGGCCACCTTGCCGTCCCTTCCAACGTCACCCGCATCTGCCGAGCCCTACTTCCAGAGACCCCAGAGGGCATCCAGCAGATCATATACTATCAAGCTGGCGTTGGGACTTCTGGCAGTACGGCCTCGATGATCTGGGGCGGTGCCACCGGAGAAGGATTATCGGAGAACATACGAGAAGCCTACGGCTTCCTTGCGAGCAACTACGACCGCGGAGATGAGATATTCCTTCTCGGGTTTTCCAGAGGTGCATTTACCGCTCGGAGTATCTGTGCCATGATCAACAGCGTTGGTCTCCTTACAATGCACGGGATGGACGACTTTTATCCAATCTTCAAGGATTGGGAGAACCAGGATAACAAAAAGCACGTTACAGCATGGCCAGACAGGCCATTTCCAGACAGACCAAACATCAGGGAGCTCGCGTATGCACGGCAGCTGGAAAGTGTCCGTTTGGATGCAGTACTTGCTGCTCCGCCATGGCTGACAACGACATAGCTCGGTCTCTCACGCCTACGCATTATCGTAAAAGTAATCGGCGTTTGGGACACCGTCGGTACGTACCATCAAGGTGTTCGAGCTGACAAGTCATACTGAATTAACACAGGAGCACTTGGAATACCAAGTATCGGACCTTTTCCGCCTAGGCACCGCGAGTACTCGTTCGTCAACAATCGGGTTGCGGCCAACGTCGAGTATGGATTCCAAGCATTGGCCCTAGACGAATACAGAAAGGCGTTTATGCCAACGCTGTGGGAGCAACCAAATGGTCCTTCAGCTTTGAAACTCCTAAGGCAGTGCTGGTTTCCTGGCGTGCACAGTAATGTGAGTATATATACGCTCCCATTAGGTAAGAGGAATTGACTAATCCCATTCCCTACAGGTTGGTGGCTCCTATCCCGACGCGTCACTCGCCGACATCTCTCTGACATGGATGGTCTCCCACCTGACTCCGTTTCTCTCTTTCTCCCCTACCTACCTCCCCCACCAGTACAATCTGACCGCCTCCCTCAATGAACCGAGCCGACCTTACCCTCTTGGCCGCATTTACAATTCATCCACCGGCTTCACTGCTCTTACCGGCTCCAGTTACCGTACCCCGGGCATGTACTACGCTCCTGTTTCGTCGCGAAAAGGGGAGAAAAGAATGTTAGAGGGTACCAATGAGGTCGTCCACCCGAGCGTGAGGATCAGAATCGAGATGGGTGGTGCAGGCACAGCGGATAAGGGGCTGTATAAGCCGAGAGCATTGAAGAGCTGGAAGGTTGTGGGCTATCCTGGGAAGTATCGGTGGGTGGGTGGTGAGGGGAAAGGAAACCGGGTCAGTAACCAGGAGGCCCAGGGTAAGCGAGTTGACGGGGTTCGAGAAGGAGAAGAGGAGGGACAAAGCAGGGCAGATGGTAAGATGATGCTGCCTGAGGAGAGACTGGGAGAACTGGAAATGGAGCTCCTGAGACGGACGCCGGAAGCGCTGAAATGCTACATCAAGGACGGCGGGGTGTGATGGTACAATGCAGATGATGTGCGCTGGGAAGTCTCAACCGATTGCAGTTCCAGGCAACAGCTTCGCTTTCAAGCCCGGGAAAGGGAGAAGAGAAACTTTAGGAGTCCGAGGGTTTTCGCATTCCCTTCTTTACTCTTGTGCAATCCTCCATCCCTTCCCCTGCTCTCAATCTCTATCAAATTCCCTTCGCCCTCGATTCCATCTCGACAGGCACAGCAAATCTCTCGGCTTTTTCCACTCCCAGGGAAGAGCTTATTATCTCTAAGGCATCCTTTCTCGCGTCCACGATCCCCTGTGGCTGGTTCCTATAATCTCATTCATCTTAGCTACCACAAAGCCCTTCGCGCTTACATCCTGGACTGATCGTGGGCCGTTCCAAAATCTTGCCACCAGCTTCCTATCGATGAGCAGCTAGCATCCTTGCCAGCACGCACCCCACCGCACGACTTTCATCTTCACCAAATCACGGGTCTCCTGCGTCGCCATGGGATCGCGAGATGGAGACGGATGCGGAAGTGGCGGTTCTGTGTCACTGCATAGGGGTGCAAAATGCCTTCAATACGGGCCTCTCAAGACAAAGATCTTAGTGACGGATCTTGCGTTTGGAATTGTGAGTCTACGGGTGAAGATTTGGTGGAGAGGTGTTCAAGATCAGATACGAGAGTGCTCTAATCTCTGCTCTGGATCTTGCTTCTGTGACACGGATGATAGGGAGATTCCACATGAAGACGTACGCGCTGCTCCTTCCCAACCCATTCTTGAATTTTCTGTGGTAATGTACCTTCAAGATGTTCATATAATGTACGAGGACCGGGTGATTGGTTCTCGTGGCAATGCCAAGGAAAATGAGAACGAGATCTTGCCGATCGGGCCGTTCCCCGCAACGCGCTAATAGCTCGTGCGTCACGATCCAGGAACAGGTTTCGGGTATGGCAATGGCCGAAGTCCTCAACGATTTTTGCTTTCATCTAATACAACTTTCCCCTATCCAGTTCCCCGGTTCCTCAGACCTCATCCTGACATCCTATGCCAATCAAGAACTCCTAATTCTAGTCGGTTCCTTGCCCGCCATGACAGGCAAGCCTCGACCTCATGGCTTCAATGGCAGCCGCAATTACAAGCCCGATGACCTTGAAAGCGCCATCTCCTCCACGCGTCGAAAACCTCGTTTTCGCGACATTGTCAACCTTACAACCGAGGATCAGTTCCACAACGAGCTGAAACGGAAACTCAAAGAGGGTGTCGACCGCGAGGGTCTGGAAATCTATCGCAAGACTGTGAAGGAGATCAAAGGAATGAAGAACAAGAAGATCAAGAGCTTCTACGAAAAGCAGAACGGCAGTCTCAATGACTGGCTGGAAGTCGACATGCTTGTTTCAAACATGGCGGACGAAGTGCTTGATAGCATGAACCCTCGCGACTTAGATGGCGATGGCGTCGCCGAGAATGGCGGGGCTCTGAAGCGAAACGGAGGGGATATCGAGCCTCTACTGCCGGAAGATGAGCGTGAGAATAGGCGGAAAGGGGAGCGGAGAGCCAAGTGGGCCATCAATGTTTGATAGACGAATCCGCTCTTGCAGACTCCGGCTTAACGCTGACTTACAGTAGATCAATGTGATCGCCAACATCGTTCTCCTTGTAGCCAAAGTTATTGCTGCCTTCAGTTCGTCGTCACTATCGCTCATTGCCTCCCTGGTCGACTCCGCCCTAGATCTTCTATGCACATTGATAATCTGGACTACCAATAAGCTCGTGCAATGGAGGATTCGCAGATTACAGCACAAGTTTCCAGTCGGCCGAAGGCGTCTTGAACCACTTGGAATCCTAGTTTTCTCCATCATCATGATTGTCTCGTTTCTTCAAATCCTACAAGAATCCGTGATCAAACTTCTACCCGGTGCTGCACGAGACACCGCGACACTCCCGCCTACGGCAGTTGGTGCTTTGGTCGCTACAGTTGTTGTAAAGGGTATCATCGGGATCGGTTGCATACGGATCAAGACAACGCAAGTTCAAGCTTTGGCGCAGGGTGAGCCTGGTCGGTCGACCTCAACCCAGTCGTTGGCTAATTCCTTCTTGTCTAGACTGCAAGACTGATGTGTACTTCAATACACTATCGCTACTCTTTCCTTTGATGGGTCATCAGCTCGACCTCTGGTGGCTTGACCCTCTTGGCGCCGCGCTCCTCTCGCTCTTCATCATCTACGACTGGGCCGAGACATGCTTAGAGAACGTCACACGTTTGAGTGGCTCGAAGGTTGATGATCGACTTCTCAAGAAAATCACCTACATGGCTTGGCGTTTTGCACCAGTCGTATCAGCCTACAAAACCATAACGGCCTATCATGCGGGTGACGGTATATGGGTGGAGATGGATATCATGCTGGACAAGGAAACAAAGTTGAGCAAGGCGCACGACATAGCTGAGACGCTCCAGTATTGTCTAGAAGGTGAGCTGGCTCCAGTCTACTGGGATTCTATTTTCTCACTGATGTTATAGGTCTTACCGAGGTAGATCGAGCGTTCGTCAGTGTAGATTGTAGGTCCCACAGCTCCTATTCCGATTTGATGTGTCAATACTAACACTCATGCCAGATACAAGTCAAGGTCCAACGGGCCATGTAGAAGCTTAAGTCGCTGTAATATTACTCGTGCTGATTCCGCTATCCTGCAGCACTGTTGTTTCGTTGCCACTCAAGTCTCTAGGATTAACAGGACGAACGCCATGTGGATGAGTTTGATAATCGTTCCAAATGGTGTCAAAGTATGCATCTGTCCGCCACACGGAAACTGTCAAGATCGGTCGTGGTGGCAAAAGAGCTACGAGGCATGGGTGTGTTAGCGATCTAGTACCAAAGAGTCCTTGTAAGCACGAACCCACTCACCCGACAAGAGCGTCACCGCTCCACCTGTCCTCTCACGAACAACACATTTCTCGATTACGTCAGTTACACCCTCGACGATTCGCGTCCAGCTTGTAACACCCGTCCCGGACACCTCGTTTGCGGCAGATGTGTCGTTGAGGCTAGGGGCCCCAGCAAAGCTCATGAGTGCGATATTACAACCGACTGGAGTTCACCAATTTAGCAACGAGCCACATATGATGGTTGCGCCAATACTTCATAGCACGTACGACTAGTCCAGAATCGCGGTACCTGCACTACCTGGGTTCTGAATGGATTAATTATGCCTGGCCACGACCGGCCTTCGACCTCACGGAGCTCTTCATCAAATATACGCAGTTGATTGTCTGATCTGTCTGCGAAAGTTCGAAACAATGTCAAGCACTGGTGCATATGTAATTGGCCGTAGAGCGTCGCACTGCAGATTGTCCGTGCAGGAAGGTCGGCCGCGGCAAGGTCGGAAAGCCCAAACAGGAGAGCAAGAATACGCACAAGGTAAGCCATGAGTTCGCAGCGACGGATTTCTACGAGATTGGAATTTACATGATTCCTTGACTAACGAGCTTGAACACGCTATGCAACAGCGCATACTGTACCGCAAAATCTTTTTCCTGCACGCAAAAGCGCACTTTGCGGAGCGGCTCACAAAATCTATGATGCGACAGCCGCGGAAATATTGTTTCGTCGCTGGCGGAGTTGCCCAAGAGGGTCGATGCTTGCCAACGTCATCGCTCAAAGCTGCAAAAGGACTTCTATCCCGATATATCGGAACATCCAATGTGCCAAAGCTTCTAGATCTTGTCTCGCAGTAATTAAAGAAGAGCTATCCTGTCCGCGATGGTGAATCTTCATGGGGACCCTCTCCGTCAATGTACCTCAAGAATCTCTCAGACTGCATAAGGATACCACTCGACGACCTAAAACGTCGAACTAGTAAAGTTTCTCATTCCCATAGTGTCAAGGATATCGTAAGGGCTTACGGGCCGAAGATCTTTCATGTACGCATTCAGGACATTCTCGAAATTCGAATCTCTCGCATACACATATGCCATCATTAGGGTAATTCCGTGCTCGTCTTCCACCAGTCAGTCAACTCCAATGACGACGGAACGTGGAAAGCCTTGAAGACTGACTGTTTATAAAATTAACTGCGCCTCGGTGTCTCCGGCGCACACACTGATTGATGGCGGCCAGAATCTCCCTCAACACCATGCTCCATGTCGAAACCACCATTGGGTTCCGGACGATACCCGTACGGTCGGGAGAGCTCATCAAGGCAATGCGACAACTGTCTGAACATCAGTCATCCATCACTCGCCTCTTCCAGCAAAACGAACAAGGTACTCACTCAATCGCCATATTCTCGGAAGCTGTACCATACTGGCTTGAGGAAATGTATTTCGCACGTAGCCAAAAGGCTGGTGTAGGTATTGTGGTTCTAGGAAGAGCCTAGGTGCGACGAGCTCCCCTCGGGATGGGTCCTTTGCAAAGGGCAGTTTGTCGTAAAGTGCCAGACAATCATATAGTTTTGGCTGGCCTAGGGTTTTTTTATCGCTCACTGCTATGGCGTCGACTAGCTGGGCTTCTAGAATGAGTAGGAGGCACCATTGTGATATCAGCGCGACCGTTTTGGGGGAAATCATTGCGCTGGTTGCTGATGAGACCGAGTTCGGATGCTGTTGTGGAAGGTGATTGCACTATGCTGTCCGGGAGAGCTTCCAATGGTCCCCCGGAACGGATTCGAGGTAACCTGCTTTCAGACACACGGTGCGGCTTTGCGCATATTCATGCAGTATCTGCGACTTGACCGCAAAGACTCCCACTTTGCGCTGCAACAGCGGTAGCCGATAAGGAACCAAGCTGTCAGCAGCCGGCATCGTGCTTGAATCAAACACGGCAAGATACGGTTTGCTGAGCAATGCTCAGACACTCAGGTTTGGCTAAATGACTTGCTCTGGACCACCGGGTTTGCGAATTACGTTTAGAACCCGTGAATCGAAGGCGGAGCCGGAAGCAAAACATCGACCATTCTTCGAGGCCTTTCCAATCTGCAGAAGGCTATGGCATACCGTCTGTGTCAAATCTTGACGACTTATACACCGCGGTGACGTCAGAGATCGGAAAATTTGCTATGGCTCCTCCTACTGACGGACCTGTCTTGGCAGAAGCATCAAATCCCTGCTACAATCGCGTCATATTAATGGACCGCTGCGTGACTCTCTTTTTAGCCGTGGCAAGAGACCGCTCAGCACGTACGCAAGCGTCTCTACCCGAGACAGTATGGTCAGCCAAGATGTCAGTATCCTCGATGGGACTACGATTTTGTTTAGTTCGTTCACTACGTATGTGCTGCCTAGAACGCCTCCACATCGAGCCTCAAGTCCAGAATCCCCGCTCAGCAAACATTGTGGCATTCTTGGACTTTGGTCGTATACGATAGCGTGAGCTCGGTGTTGGTGGCTTGCAAGAGAGACTCAATTTATCTCGGACGGAGAGATGAAATCCCTTTCAGCAGCTATGGGACAGTCACTGGAACAAGACGAAGTAAGAAAGATAAAGCTCCTGAACGCGCCGATGGCTGATGCAGAATAGGGGAAAGTGACGATTCCCTTCTTCTTGCCACGTGTTTCCCTGGAGTCCACGAGCCCCTGTTGCAGCTTTGAATTACAGGACGAAAGCCTTGATCATGCGAAAGACTACCATGAGTTCTCCATAACGAAGCTCGCTTGGGCGATCCAGAATGGGCTAAGCGTCAAGAGTATCCAACGCTATCTTTCACGATATGCCGACTCCACCACAAGCTTTGGACTTGGCGTCTCCCTCGAATCGTCATCTGGCCTTTCTCGATTTCCCATCCTGTTCTTCGCCGTTGAGCGGAACTCTCCGGAGCTTGTAAGAATTCTGTGTCGGCTAGGAGCGAACCCTGACACAAGAGCTGATCCGACGAACTTGCCACTGCTGGCATACACGATATTCAGTGCAGAATATGAAGTCTTGGACACTACACCAACGTTAATAGCGCTACTCGCAGCGGGAGCCGACCCGCATGGCGTGCCTAAAGGACTATGGCAGGACTATCTGCAAGCTCCAGCCAGATCTTCGGCCGACGAATCCACGGACGCGGTATCTCTTTCAAAGTGGCGTACTGTTGAAGTAGAGGACGCTCTCTGCAGGACCATAAAACTGATGCAGATCTATTCGCTCTGGAAAGCCGATAAGCTTCAAAGGCCGACACCAAGAATGGAGCAATTCGCCCTTGCTTACAAGTTTACGCCGCTCTTTGAGGTCCCTTTCAACATCATAGGGCAGATGCCAGCAACTGAACAAGTTCTGGAGTCTATCACGAGCCATTGCCTCTTTGGGCCCTCCGACCCAGAAGACACCGCTAAACCACTCGTCCTCCTCTTTACTGGTCAAAGCGGCCATGGGAAAACCGAATTGGCCAGACAGATAGGCAGTCTTTTATCTGTCCCTATGGTCACCGTGGACTGCGCCGAAATGGAACGCGAACATGATCTGTTCGGTGCAAAGCCACAATATCAAGGGGCTGGTACTGGTTCTCCCTTGAACGAGCATCTGGTAACGTGTTCTGGTCAGAGGAGCGTTGTCTTTCTCGAAAATTTCGACAAAACCTTGGATGATGTCCGTAAGGCCTTGTTGATACTCTTTCAATCTGGCGCTTACGTCAATCGTCGCAATAGGCAGAAGCTTGACTGCTCCAAGACTATCTGGATACTTGCTACAAACCATGGAGAGAAGATCGTCAATAAATTCTGGGATGACCATTTTAAAGATCGAGATATTGTAGAACGAAACGAGGTACTCTTTGAAAAGCTTAATGCCTTGTTAAGGGACAGCTTCGTCAGTGCTATTGGCGCTCCTATGACCGGGCGTGTCACTTCCATCGTACCATTCGGACCCTTCACAGTGGGCGAACAAGCGGTTATGGTTGGCAAGTACCTGCAAAACTTGGGCAACAAACTTCGCCAACCGATCGATATCCTGTTGAACAAATTTGCCGGACATACACATCTCAAACTCATCAACGATGGCCAAATCGCTCAACATGTGGCGAAACATTACTATATGCCAGAAATTGGAGCCCGATCATTGGATACTGCTGTGGACACACACCTCAAGTACAAGTTGGCACGAGCTATCCAGGCCGTGCCAGAGCTTGTGACCGTGGAATCCAACGACAAGGCACTGGAAAGATATGACGTCCGTTTAGCTACAGTCCTCGAGGGTGCGGAAGAGATTACTGTGAAGCGCTGTGGTTCAACAGACCTTCGAATGCCTCCCGGGAAGACTGTCAAGAAGAAGACTGCAAGGGGGGTGAGAATAAAGAAAAGATCGGGTATGATGAACCCGCACCAGCCAGCAACCAAAGATGAGACGTGAGATCCAAAGCCTGTTCCTCTGCGCGTATACGTAGCCTCCTATCAAGATACCGTGGCTTCACCGCAAACGCTGCGTCTTGCTAATTCTCTTCTTGCCGTTCGGATTTCTCATCGCCGTTGTGGACGTTCTCGAAGCATGGCAAGATAGGAGCCGGGTAGCTTAATGCATTGTAGCGTATAGAATGCCTTAAAGGCCTTCTGCTCACAGTTTGCTGTTTACCATCGGACATAGGTCTTTGTTAATGCTGTCTAGGCAGCTTTCATAAGATGCTTGCAATATCACAAGCCCGCCAGTTCTTAGTACCCCAATCCTTTGACAACTCCTACTCCCGGGCTTCTTCTTACATTAACGATGACCATCGTCTAAGACTAAGCATCCATATCTCTTACTTGTTCTCGCTCTCACTCTCCTAGTCCGCACCCTACATATAACCCACCACACCACGAAAATGTGGCTGGAAGAGGCCAGCACCTTGACTTGATGCGTTCGCACTCTCACATCTTTCGTTTCGTTCGATGTTTGGGCTTCGTGGACAGTATTCCAAGAGCGCCTAGGATAGAATAATCCTTGCTTTTTAGGCTAGACACGCTACGTTCCAGGTCCTTGAGCCATAAACCATCTGGACAATGAATTAACTACTATAAAAGGTAGCGATAGCGTTGCCGGGTTCTGCAAGTGCGTCTTAATATCTCAGGGTACTCGGCGAGGGAATTTGAGTTGCGTCCAGCTGACTGGTTGCAATTCCCTTCCCTCGCTTTGCTGTGTACCGATAAAGTCGTTTCAAGCTCGATCGTATCTGTCTCCAAGTCTGACCCGTTTGACCGGTCTACACGCGGCTCGCTCCAAAATCAGTCGTGGATGCATCTTCCCAGCCGATTATCTTCAAGCGTGTTGAGCTGCGACGAGAAGTTTGACCTGGCAATCACCCCACTTTTAGACACGAGGTCTAAGCAGCCAATACAGAACGCCCGGAGACAGGGCAGACTATTGATGATTTTGGCTTACAGAAGCATCCTGAGGCTGGCTAATTTTTCCGCACTGATCGCCATCCAAGCCACGTGTCAAACCCATTCCAACCGATAGAGGGTGGATCAAAAGACAGTACGACGCGCGATACCAGTATAAAAATGTACTCCTTCCTAATACCCTGAAGCACTTCCCGTTTCTTCTATCGGAACAAAGGCCAGGTCCTGGATCAACCTACACAGAAGCCGTAGGCGCCATGCAGACAAGGCCAAGAATGCGAGGAACCTTCAATCGAGACGCTTGTGATACGGCATGATGCTGCTAACGAAGAAAAACTACAACAAATCCTTGAAGAGAGAGAAGTATGAGCTAGTTTTGTGCTGCCCGACGAATGGTATAGAAAGGATAATTGATTAGTGAGGTATTCCCATAACTCCTTGTGATTTCTCCCTGCTTTCACCGAGTGCAATGGGATAGGTTCGAAGCAGCTATGAATACAAGAAGATCTACTTCGGTCATAGGCGGTCGTCCCTGGGTTCGACTTTTCGGGCCATTGACTTCTGGAATTCAGACGAGCCGACTACGAAGCAACAGGCAGACGAGCTCTTTGGCAAGCACGAAGTTGGTCCGAGGCTCCTCTCCAACAACTTGAAAGCCACAACAATATCAGGTGCTTCTTCCCCTTCTTTGTAGTGACTGAGAATCTGCTATGTACGTTGGAAGAATACGGGATGCGACAATCTTCGCAGAAAAGTTCGAAAGTGAGCTTTCCGACTTCTGTGATTCTGTCGGCCTTCCGAATTATTTGGAATACCACGCTACGGTTCTCTTCTGTACACATCATCTTCCCCTATGCAAAGCCGTCTTCGGCTCGCTTGCTCTTGGCCCGATGTTGAATCTCTCAGAAGTATACTCAGGCGCGAAAGCAGGTATTCTGTGAGCGCAAGTCATGAGGATGCCAACATGACGACCGAGTCAGGATTCGTAAGCGTATCAAATCGCGCTCACTAGCATACACTGATTTCCTTACCTTACTCGAGCAGTTGCTGTGGGAAAATCACGTGGGCATGAGGTGGTCCCTAGGTTCTTCGAGAGTATTGGCAGCATAACCTGTCATTCCTCGATTGGTCAGGAGGTGGGAAAGAATGGGTACTTAATCTAGACACGCTGAGGTTTGTGGTTAGATTAATGCTGTGAATCAGCCTACGGTATATGGGATATGTTCCCCCAATGAACATGGATTGAGCGATGTGCATAGGGGGTAGCACAAGTACGGGTTTCGACTGAAGGAAAGGCATGTGGCACAGTAGGTCGTTGCTAGGAACCTTATGCTATTTCTACTTATGGTATGATAGGTATCCCAAGAGACTCATTCGCACACCTAGCTCGGATCGTCTCTTGCATACACACAATTTACCGTGCCTCACTTTCCGCCGTACCATCTCCTCTACCCCCAATCTGCCCATCACAACCATGCCACCATCCTTATCTCTCGCACACCTCTCAAGACTGCAAACCCCTCTCCGCGCTTCTTCGGCCCCTTGAGGCGCACCTCCCTCCAACCAAGCCACACCACCCAAAGCATCAACCTCCCAAGCTACAGGCGCCCAGGACTGGCTTAGTACTCTAATCGAAGGTAAGTTCCTCCCGTACCAAAGGGTCTGTCTTTCCCTTTTCGGACGCCAAAAGGTGGTCGTACAGACGTGAGTATGGAGGCGAATTGTACACAGTGTACCTCCCTGGAGTGGCTCAAGGCCTGGTCATCTGATAACAAAACCGACGCAGTTGATACGATGTTTTAGTCGCAAGATGCAGCAGAACAATCAGAGCAATGCCTTCATCGAGTGGGTGAAGTTAGAGAAACGGTTCGACTCCTTCAAACAAGCACAGAGAACACACGGCAGACATTCATGGATCACTTGTGCATCTTGCAACCACCAAAACAAGACACTCGACACGGCTTGTTGATAGAGATATGCAATATCTTGTGTGTTCGCTCGGGAGCAGTACTTTATTTGGAGCGCCCCAGCACCTATGCACTTTCTCATTTTCCATAACATACCGGAGCTCCCGGGTTCCTCAACGCCCACATTCATCTCACAAGACAAAAGATCGATTTGCTTTCGAACGCGGCAAGCCTGGGCTAGCACGTGATCGTGGTCGCTGTCGATGTTGAAACCTGCCGACAGCGCCTTGACACCGATTTAGTATACGTTAAGTTAACAGCGTGGTGAACGGGACTCTAGCATTGCTCCACATGTCGATTGCATAACACTGTACATTAAGATGAACATTGACAAAAGGAAGACATAAGTTCAGGGCTTTATGCCAGAATTGCAAGGATCCAACGCCATCAAGGAGGTTTTCTGGACGCAGTCTGACCTGTTCCGCCGAGAGTTGATTTAAAAATTCTGATGGAGATGACTATATGCCCACGAAGCTGGGCAACGCACGATTCCAAGGTCGAGGAAGCTTGACAGATCGAGAAATACACAGAGTCGACAAAGATACGACGATTGCTTTCTTCCTTTCCGTAAGTCGATCAACTGTAGCGCAGCAGAAGAGTGTAAGATAACCTTTGCGAGTGCTTTTGATTGGTGCTCCGAGAGAGTAGTTCGCACACCACCAATACCAGCATAGTCCCTTGCTCTTGCATACAAGCAACCATCTCGTAAACGCCCACCACGTCAAGTCTACCATCTTTATTCCGACATAATATAACATAGTCCTTAACGCGATAGATTACCTTTTTAACTTGAGGGTATAGCTATCATACCCATAGTATTCAGTCTCGCACGTTGCCAGCGCACACTCCCAAGTTTGTTAAACCCATTATAGACTCCTGCTCGTACGATACAAGTCCTTTTAAGCAGCAGGCGAAGCTCCTTATTCCACTTCAGAACTTTCGCGACGGATACACAGCGAAGCCAGAGTGCTTATAAACCCAAGTTACCAGATTATCTGCAGCAGATCACCTTACCAGACACGTAGAGGAGAAAATAAGCTGCAGCAGAAGCGAAACAACATTAGATAGAAATCTTCAAAGAACTTACAAGAAAAGAGCCACCCCCAACCGCGCCTAGTAACATAAGTCCGCTCCTTCTCCACATTGACGACAGACCATCGTTCGTGAAGAACGAGTTCTCCCTCAACAGTATTATATTTACACAAGACAACGAACTTAGGCAAAAGCTGTAGAGAGTCGCCAATCCAGTGCCGTAGTCCCAGAAATCTCGCTAGATTACATAGACAACTTACACCCTTGTCGAACTGTATGTCAGCCTAGCACTTTACTAGAGTACCCACAGAGAGCGTGGGCCGATCACAAGTCGGCGTCAGTTCCAGTGTGTACAGCTTCCAAGTCCGCCGCGCAAAGAAGCCAGCAAGCCCCTGATCTTCGATGAGAAAATGAAAGAAGTCTTGATACCAGATGACGACCCAAGAGCACTGCGAGCTCAATCAGTGTTAGACCGTATCTTATCAGCAAGTGGCCTCGACCATTTGCAGTGGCATCTTCTCTTAATGGATACCCCAGGTAAGTACCTGACTGGCTGAGCGCTATTCCTTTGTTTACTATCCCTAATTGCCATCACTAAGTTTTGGCGTGAGATAGACATACCTAACGCAGCAGTATTTCCCCACGGGATCGTATTTATTCACAGTGGAATCTTTGCAGCCGCGGAAACGGACGATGAGCTTGCCGCTGTTTTTAGCCATGAGATCACCCATGTTCTTGCGCAGCATCCAGAAGCTAATGTGAGTAGCTCTATAATTGCAGTTAGAGCAGGAATACCGGCTTTGCCTTTCGTGGTGGGAGCAATGTTCGTCCTGGAGCTGGCGGTATTGGCTGCGCCACCTCTCATCGTCGGATCTCTGATCATGCTGGCCCTAAATAGAGGGCGTGAAACAGAAGCCGACGAGATGGGCATGTTGTTGATGACGGAAGCCGGCTTTGACCCAACTGCAACAGTCTCATTCTGGGAAAAGATGACCACGCTTGAGGTGAAGATACGAAAAGTGGCCGGTGTAAAACAAGAAGCAGAGTACAAATCTACACACCCACATGTACGTCAGAAGCTTCATTTCATACTGCATACGGCTGACGATGGATGACGAACAGTCGGCTTCCCGAATCGACCAGGCGGCAAGAGGAGTTCCTGCAACTCTTTATCTGACAGGAAAGGCACCGTTTCCGGTCGGGTTAAGCTCCAAAGAAGCTCGAGACATCGTGAAAAGGCAAATTCTATGGGAGGATTTCTTAAGAGCAAGACCCTCACAAAATCCAGGAGAGTCGACAGTAAGTGAGTGAAGCCCATAACATGACACTAGAGGATCAAGTTATGCGGGACCCAGGGGGCGATGGGGAAAAGCTTTGTGGCCGGCGAGCCTCTTTTCGGTTTGTACATTGTATGATAGAATCGTCAAACGGCCTACTTGGTGATGTGCTCCCTTTCCGCGTTCATATGTTGGAGCTGTTGTATGTTAAACAAACCCCAAGCCTAGCTCAGCCTTATGAAGCTTGGCGAAGACCTGAGTACGCATGACGTCACCGTTATCCGAGGTTCTTGCCGTCCCGACCGAGACTCATCTTTTTAACAAAACTTGCATGAATCGTCAACCATTTCTGGCATCCCCCTACATCACCACCTTAACTCCGACAATCCTATCAGTTGGTACATCATCCCTAGTAATGTCTGCTCCTGACGAGCCACCACCTTCCTACCAAGCAGCAACCGCCTCCAGTTCCACCGCGCGGCCCGCTACGCAGCACCTCTCCCCAAATCAGATCCGCAATGGCATCCCACCAGACGCCCGCCGTAGCATGGAGGATGAAGGCCGCCCCCTACCATCAGGCTGGCTACGGCAATACGATCATGCACAACACCACCAGTTCTTCGTCGACACCAACAAGACCCCTCCAAGAACAATATGGCATCACCCCTACGACGACGAGGAATACCTAAACAACCTAGAGCCAGCAGAGCGCAAGAGGGTGCAGGGCCTACACAAGATTCCCAGCGATGCTGATGTCGTAGCCATGAGCAGCGACGAAGATGGCGACCACCACCCCTCAACCCACCATACCCCGCCCGGTCGCTCCACCGGCATCACGAATCAACAACAATCCTCAAGTGGCAACCCAAGCTTCGGCCGCAAGCTCAAGGATAAGCTCACCAACACGACCCACGAACAGCGCGAAGCTCAACGCCGCCAGCGTGCCATCGAAGAGCAGCAGGCCTACGAGCGCCACCAGCATATCCGCCAATGCATGTCACGCGCCATAGAGACGGGCCAGCCTCAGCTCCTGGGGAAGGATAGGGACGGGAAGGATCTATATATCGAGCCGCCGCAAGGGCCTGGCATGCAGGGCCGTGGGGGATATGGCTACAATCCTTACCAGCAAGGCGTGTATTCGACCCCGAATGCGCGTTATATTAGGCCGCAGAATGCGTATGGAAGACCATATGGTGGTGGATATGGTGGCGGGTATGGGCTTCCGCTGATGGGTGGGATGATGGGAGGGTTGTTGATGGGTGATATGATGTTCGGTGGCATGGGAGGCGGCTTCGGTGGTGGAGGGCTGTGAGGAACAAGTATGTCAAGAGTTGCTCTGCCGATGGCGGGCGAGCCTCTTACTTGGTTTGGGAGTTGAGATGGCGGAAACCCAATGAGCATGATTGATGAACAGTATTGAAAGCTAGATACCCGGTGGTGGACCAATATCCACTGGCAACACACATCCCTAGAGGCACTTTTATTTCCATCTCCTCAGTGTTCAACTGCCATGTCAGCTGAACATGAGTGCTGTTGCTCACGCTGGTTCAAGGCTGTTCTGACTTACTAATGGACTTCAAACATCATAAGCTGACATCCAATGTAGTAGGAAGTGGATAAGCATAGGGTGAGGGCAGAAGGGTTGGAGAGAAGACATGGAAGGCGAATGGACCGGAGGATTCTGATTGCAATGAGGGTCAGCACCTAATCCGCGCTCTCAAAGCGCAAAAGCACTGACTACACGTTGCTATCAGAACCATTGGAGCAATCGAGGCTTCTGACGCTGCAATGTAAGTCATTTCCAGATTTGCCACCATCTTGTAGACGTGTCGGCCGTTTGTTCGACCCATCCATTCTCCAGCGCCTTCGCTTTCGCCCACGCTTTCTTCTCGCCATCTTTGCGCTGGCGCTCTCTCTCGTTCCTTTTCGAGCCACGCTTTCCCTTCATAAAGCTTTCAACGAGCGAGATAATCTCGTAATTGTGCGTTTCCTCCGCGCAATTCAACCATTTTTCGAGCTTCTCGCCTCGATCCTCCCATCGGTACTGACTGATAAGACACCCTACAATCTCCACACGCTGTTTCGACACCGCCTCATCAACCATAATAGGTCTGACCACGCCCCCAACCTCGACCATGTTCATAATCACCTCCAAGGAATGGCCATAAAAGACCGCCCAATAGAGGGGACCCATACCACCAAAACCGCCATAGTTGGGATCCGCACCGTGATCTACAGTACTAGGACAAAAGTATCCGCGAACCCCGCCCCCACCTAAAAAACACCTTCCCATTTGCATCCATTGTATACCACGCAAAGAACTGGGAAGCTACATAATTTAGATAGTGATTTGCAC
>JAABUQ010000273.1_pt1 | contig 117426 bp, 98 predicted proteins | sample 5560001 | NCBI WGS metagenome assembly JAABUQ01 (sample SAMN10711888, study PRJNA513371) | rock metagenome | isolation source: Antarctica rocks | place: Antarctica: Victoria Land, Finger Mt nord | collected 2015-12-18 | reverse complement strand
CTTCAAACACAATACACATGGTAAGAATAGCGAGACCTTGGAGACTGAGCCAGTTAGGTCCTGCGAACTTCACACCCACCGCCACGCCAATACCCAGGGCTGCAAGAGCAGGCACGATATAGAAAAACGCAATCATGATATTGCGAACGGCATTGCCTGCTGGATGTTCTGCATCCTCTTCAAACGAGTTGATAACCTCTTCGTCGTCGCCTTTTGCCGCTGAGAGGACGTTGACCAAATCGCCAATAGACATGCCAGCATGGATCACGATATCGTTGATAGTTATCTCTTCGACAATCGGTGCTGGTGGAAGTTGCAATGTGCCTCTTCCCACAAGGCCACTGTTGAGGACCTCACGCGAGAGGAGACGCCCTAAGAAATCGCCGAGCCAATTCCCTTGCTTCTCTTGTGCAGCAGGGATAACAGCAGGCGGATTGCTCGTGTCTGATGCATCCTTTTCACGTTCAGGTGTAGGGTGAAGTTGTTGTGTATTTGGATCTGTCTCATCCTGATGGTGTTGCGTCGATGTATCAGGAGGTATGAGCATGCTCACGAATTAGACTCACTTTCTGGAAAGTCGGTAGAAAACCGAAACAATTCTGAAAAAGGAACGCTATGTACGAGCTTCACACGCCGTTGATCGGCCTTGACAGAGCGTTAGCAGGCATTCCATCAGCCTTCCCTAACGCCACATCAAGGGCGTCGTAGAAGCGTTATTGTGTTGCGCGGTCACGAACAGCTTGCGCCGCCGCTTCTTCTTCCGCTTTCTTCTCTGCTTTGAATTGTGCCTTCAAGTCTGCATGTTCCTTGCGGAATGATGCAAGGCTTTCACGCTTGAAACGCAGTTGAATACGGCTGATCTCAGGAGAGATCAGAGCGACCATACGCGCATACTGTCCCATCATGTACACGCGCCCATCTGCATGTGCATCGTCTACACGCTTGTGCATATCGCGTAGCAGGTCTTCTAGCTCTTGTAAGTCTTCCTCACGAGGTACCATTGACATTTGTTTTCCACTGGGTGTTGTCATGTGTCGTTTCTCCTTGTATTTCTTCCGAACCTTACCTATCAAGGCTCGTGACTACTTACCCTACAGCGACGATAAGCACTCATGAACCTTGAGATTGTGCGCTATGATAAAAAACTTGACGGACCAACAAGACTAAGATTCCAGAAAAGTTGTTGTGCTTGCGTATCAAAGAAGGGAACAGGATTGACGACACGCTGTTGTGTCTGCTTCTGCCACTGTCGTACCTGAGCAATCAGAGCACAACGAGCTTGGAGTAGGTTTTTCTGTGCGACATCAGAAGCGCGGCGCATCTGAGAGGTGAGCGCATGAAGGACTGCGAGGAGTAGAGATTGCTGCACATGAACGAGACGTACATTCTTGCTCACATTGTGCTTTCTCGTATCCTGAATCACATCGTGTCCAGATGTCCCAAAGTGAGAAGAGAGACACGCTTGTGAGACGGTGACATGCCCAAGTGGAACAAGTGGCTCCTCTTCTTGAAACAAGGGTTCCTCTTGTGCTCGTTCACATGTTTGTAAAGCGGGTTGTATCTCTGCTGCATGGGCATGCAGCAGCTTCAAGATACATTTTGAACTCTTGCCTTGTACTCGACAATCCCAGGGAAGCGCAGAGCGTAGTTGTGTCTCAGTAAAGAAGACAGTCAACGCATGTGAGCAAAGATCATCAGGTGATGCAGCAACACGCGCGATGTAGAGATCACCACTACTTGCAACACGTACCAGTTGCAAGTAACATAATCCATCAGAGCTTGCTTCGGTACGTAGACTTGGAAGCGGGGTATTGTTCTCATCTTTGAGCGAGTCATCAGAAAGAATGGTTGCAGGTGCAACACACGTCCAATGATAGCCAATGCGGGTAAGAAAGGTTCGTTGCTGTGCCATAAGAGTGCTCCTTTACAACTAGCTAGCCAGGTCGATGTCCAGAGAAGCGGACATAGAGACACATTTATTTCTTCTTGGTAGAGCGAATGGGTTCCACAGAATTTCATCAGCATGCTCGAAGCGTTCGACTTCATGACATGCAGGACACACAAGATCAACAGCGCGAGAAACCGTCGTATCTCGATTGACAATAGGAGTAAGATACTGACTTTCCTCTTGACACCAATCACATTGTTTCATGCTTCACCTCTTTCGTGAGTTGTATCGTTGCGAACATTCATTTGTTCTTCTGATACAAGTTTACGTTTGAAGTGAGCTTGGAACTTGGTCAGTTAGGTCAGTTATGAGGTCACTTTATAGGTCAGTTTTTGCCTGAATAAATGACCAAATTGACCCATTATTGGAGAAGGGAGATACAAGTAGATGCAATCTACTGTGGACAAAAGAGGCAATAGAAATGTAGCCATGACACGTCTCCTTGTTGACAGGTCAGGCATCATGTAGCAAAATGCTATCGAGTGCCTAACATTCTTTAGTTGGGATGCAATTGGTTGCTCATCAGGTCCATTGTGTTAGCGCACGATGGACCTAATCATATAATCAGCATCATTTTCATTATCAACACTGATATAGTTATCATAACATTATGCGTGCTAATTAGTCAACCCTTCTTGGCATATATGTTATAATTACGCTTATAAAGATAAATACTGAGGGCATGATATGGCTAACGTTATTGATACCAACCGTGAATACATTTCAATATCGCAAGCATCTGAGAGATCAGGGCTAAGCAACGTTTATCTTGCTCAATTGCTTAGAAAAGGTACGTTAGAAGGTGTTCAAATTGTTCGTGACTGGATTATATATACTGACTCCTTAGAAAAATTCCTTGCAACACCTCGAAAATCAGGCCCTAAAGGTCCACGCAAAAAATCCTCTAGCTCTAATGGGCATAATGTTTCTACAGCCGCAAGCGATAACAAAAAATCTTAGTGTCCTACTTACCTGCAATTTTACTGTTGTTATAGTAGAGTAGATAGAATGGTTAGTAAAAATATGTAAGGTCGTTGTATAATATCGCTTTCTGAGGACACCCATGAGTGAGAGCATACACCCGCTCAAAAAAGTTCGGATGGAGTTAAACCTTTCACGAGAGGATTTAGCAGTCGCCACATTGCTAAGTTCCTCAACAATTAAACGAGCTGAGAACAACGACCCTCTAAACGATGATGTGATTTCGCAAATATGCGAATACATTTCTAAGCAGTATCATCGTAAAGTACCCTCAGAGGAATTAGGGCTAAACAGGCGACGAAAAAATAGGGTGCATTTGGACAATGCTTCTACTACGTCAGAAGCTCCTCGATCTGCTCCCACGAACAATATCCCTTTCCAACAAAATGCACAGTTACCAACATTTGAATCACTAACACTGCAAAACGTATATACTCTTGAAGCATCGAACGATCTTCTGCTTCCATCTACAATGATACAGCTAAGAACTTCAAATGAAGTGAAAGATTGGTCTATTTGGTTTAGCGTTAAGGTAGCGCAAATACTTAAGGTAGTTGGCTTAGGTAACGGACAAGCAATTCATTGTGATGATATCCAAACGATTGTAGACCAGGAGATCAAAATGATGGACGAGACACTAAGACAGTATCAAATAGACCCAGAACAGAACATCCCACGCCGACAAGCTCTTGCAACAATCGCAGCACTACCTACAACGCTACTTGCTATCTCAGGATTAGCCAATAATTCAATTGTTGAAGAATTTCTTCCTCAGTGTGCTGCTAGTATCACATCCTGTTGGTATCTTATGAAAGGGAAAGGGTTTGCAGCAGTAGGTGATCTTCTTCCCCAGTTCGTTCCGTTGCTTGGAACATTAGCCTTACGACCATCAAAGCATCAACAGATTGCCGCACGTCTTGCGACTCAAACATCTATAATTCAGGGCATTTTAGCACAACATCGGCTCGATTTTACCAAAAGAGAAGCACATTGCAGTGATGCTGTTCGCTATGCTCGCATCTCACAAGATAGTAAGCTTCACGCAGTGTCACTCATGTACTTGGGATATACGTACTCACATTGCTACTATCCGCGTCAACCGCAGAAGGCAATACCCGTTTTTCAACAAGCATTAAACGCTCTTAGTGACGAAACATCGCTTTTAAGAAGTGATATTTTAATGGGATTAGGTGAAGCTTACGCACAGTGCAAAGAGGAACAAGAAGCCTTGCGGTGTATAGGACTTGCACAAGAATACTTCCCTGCATATCCCGAACATGACCCAAGCTTTATCTATGCTGATTGTGGGCTAAACACGCTTTATCAATGGCAAGGCAAAACATACTTACAGCTTGTAGAGCACTTTCCAAATGCGGATTATCAGCAAAGGGCTGCACAGAGTCTTATGCAAAGTATAGGCATCAATTCAATTTCCGAACGGTCTACAAATGAAACGATAATTTATCGTGCTGATGCTTCAAGAGTTTTAGGGGATTTAGAAATCTATGCTGCATCTCTCAGGCAATCCGTTCAAATGGCAATAGATATAGGTAGCCGAAGACGTTATAGCGATGCGTTCCTAGTTTATCAAAGGACGCCAGAAAAGTGGATTGCGGAACCACAAATTCAAGCGTTAGCGCATGATATATTCAAACAATTGCCAGTTAGAAAGGATGCAAGTTAATGAGAGAATTTATTCAAGTAACCGTTGCAATTAACTCAGAAGCAGCAGCGCATAGAATTGCTGAAATGCTGGTTGAGAAGAGACTAGCCGCAAGTACTTGGGTATCTGGACCAATCACAAGCAGATACCGATGGAAGAATAAACTAGAAAAGTCTACAGAGTGGGTATGTACAATTAAGACACGAGGGGACTTGTTTAGCAAAGTTGAACAAGCTATTAAGGAAGTACATACATACGAAGTGCCTGGTATCTTAGTATCGCCAGTTGTTGCAGGAAGTCAGGACTATCTTGATTGGATTCGCCGTGAAACTACATCGGATGAAACAGGAGATCAAGAGAAGATGACAAAGGAACAACTTCTACAGGAACTTGTTAACTCGCACGAAAGGCTTATAGCTTCTGCAACTGCTGCACATGAACGAGGTGTTACACGAAATGGCGAAAAATGGGGACCTCGTGAAGTTGTGGCACATATTGCAGGATGGGAAGCCAACGCCATAATTCGTGTTCCTAATACACCTGCAGGAGCACCATTCAGCAAGTACGATCAGGAAGCCTTTAACAATGTAGTGATAACGCTTGTAGGAGATCAATCGTTCGAGAAAGTTTGTGATATCCTTCGTCAAACGTACCAACGCGATGTTGAAATGCTGCAAAAGCTTGACGAAAGCATCTTTGTTCCAGGTAACTATGCCTATGATCGTACCGAAGCAGCAATCAACCATAACGATGAGCACGCACAAGAACTAGACGAACTAATTAGAAAAATCTCTGCAAATGAAGCTGCAATGAAGGCTTAACGGAGAGCAATCCTATGGTACAGCCCCATGAAAAGCGGGTACTAATGAAAGTCAGTGAGGTACAAAGTAAAATGCTTCATGTATCCGTCAGCAAACAAGAAGAATACAAAGAATAAACGTTAAAAGGCTGGTGATAATCTTGCAGGTATTACGGAAACCTTCCACAAAGCTATCAAAAAAGCTATTATACATAGTTAAAAATCTATTGTTTCATGTGTTAATGGTCCTTTGGCGTTTTATTGGTTGGATATGGGGAACTGTGATTGTTGGTTTTTTGCTTAGTGGAGCTATCGGCAACGCAGTTTACGCTTATTTGACTAAAGGTCATTTTGACGCAATTGACCTCTCTCATTTGTCTATTATTCAGATTATTAATGCTCATCTCCTCATAACCATAATCATTTTTTTGTTTCTTGGAGGTCTGACCATCTCATCTTTCCTTGCATTTCGGCACTCACAACGAACCCTATCTGCCTCTACTCAGAGCGAGTATACACTACAACGGATTAATCAACTCGAACCTACTAACTTTAAGTTATTTCGTTACATATACAGCGCATATATTCAACGAGGAGCAGATGCAACTGCAAGGAACATTCTAAATGAACTTTCCAAAAGCACCTCTAACACATCTCATTCTCTTGGTATCTGTATCTTCGGACGTCCCGCTCAGGGAAAAACACGGCTCGCTTGGGAGGTGATGCGTGCTGAATTACCAATTTGGACTCTTGTGCGATGGTCACACGAACCCATACATCCACTTAACTTTGCGACTCTACACAATCGAGAAGTCATTCTTTGGGTTGACGATATACATGAATATGCAAATCCAAATGAAGGCGTTGTCTTAAATGATCTTCCGCGTCGCTTCGCTGAGGCAGGAATACGCCTTATTATCGTTGCTACGTGTCGAGATGGAGAAGATCAACTTCAAGCAACAAAACATCTAGGAACTCTCCTAGAGCAACTTATCCCTGTTATGATTGAAGATATAAGTACAAATGAAGCGGCTGATTTAGCAAAGTTATTAACGCAGGAGGGACTAAATGTTTCTAACGACGAATTTGATGGAACACCTGGTTCGCTCATATTTGGTATACAGCGAATGACTAGCCGTTATTTGAATCTTACTGATTCTGCACAAATTGTTCTAAAGGCTATGAAATTACTTCATTCTGCTCGAATTTATAGTTATACAGAAAGAATTGTCAAAAATGTTTCTCATGATGTCTTCGGACTTGAGAGCCGAGAATGGAGAAAATCTTATGAAAGTCTTGATAGAAATGATTTCATTAAAACTTCTATTTCCAACAACGAACGTCTGGTAGAACCTATTGCTGAAATATACTTAGAAAGAGTGGTAGTGAACTATCCATCACCGCATTCCAAGATACAAGATGATTGGGTAAATCTCAAAGAGTGCTTTCAACGCCATGAAGATGCTTCAGAACTTGTCTCTCTAGCTCTTTCTGCTAAAATAGAATTTCCTAAAGCTGTACCGAATATTTATCAATTTTGCGAAGAATGCAATAATACAGCATTGAAAATATTCTTTGATGAACATAATCTTGCTAGTTGGGCAGGAACTCAAAATAATTTAGGGACATTATTCTTAGATCAAGCAGAAGAGACACTTGGTGAACAAGCAGTTAAGTTACTAGATAAAGGTATAGAAGCTTTCGATGCAGCCTTAACCGTTTACTCAAAAGAGAATACGCCAGCAGGTTGGGTCATGGTGCAACACAATTTAGCTAAGCTACTGGACAAAAAGTCTGATCTCGTGAATGAGGAAGAGAAGCTTAAACTAGTTGATGACGCCATCCAAATTTTTGAAGGAATTATGAATATGGAACATGAAAATCGTATTGTAAATACTGCTATATCAAGTGGATTAGGTATTACTTTGTGCAATAAGGCGATGTTGGTAGAAAAAGATAGACAAAATCAATTTTTAGAGAAAGCCCTACAAATATTCCGCAACATTCTAGCTGAGTATTCTCAAAATCAATTTCCCGCCGTATGGACAAGTACTCAATATAATATTGGAGTTACATTTAGCAGAATGGCACTTATAGCAAAGAACGATGAGGAAAGACTTAATTTACTGAAACAAAGTGAGCAAGCCCACCGCGCAGTTTTAACAGTAGATACAAAAGAAAATTCACCTCTAGGTTGGGCCTTGACGCAATTCAATCTTGGCGCATCATTAAGTGACGAAGCTGTACGAGTAAGAGACGAAGATCAAGATGTGTTATTCGAGCAAGCTATTGAAGCTTATCTCGCTGCTTTAACTGTCTTTTCTAAAGAAGATACACCCGTACACTGGGCAAGAACTCAATATCAGTTAGGTGATGTTTTGCAAAGACAATTTCGTTCAAAGAGCGAGAATGAACAACCTCTGAAAATTCATGAAGCTATTCAAGCCTTTAACGAAACGTTAAGGGTTTACAACAAAGTAAATTCACCTAAAGAATGGGCAACAACGAAAGCTAGCATAGGACAAGCACTTTACTACAAAGCTAAGCAATTATCGGGAAAAGAGAAATACAATCTCTTGCAGGAATCTGTTCAAGCTTTTCACGAAGCACTAGAAATATATACCCCGGAACATAGCATGATTAGTTGGAGTCTAGTGCAAAGTAGTTTAGGTATTTCGCTTCATGAGCAAGCTGAAAGTACAAGTGGAGAAGAAAAAGTTCTGTTTAGTAAACAGGCCGTACAAGCCTACTACAATGCTCTAAAAGGCTTAAACAAGACAGACTATTCAGTAGAATGGGCATTAGCACAAACCAATCTAAGTACCGCCTTACTGTTTTTAGCAGCTCGAGCAAACGAAAAAGACAGACAAACACTAATAAAAGAAGGTATTGACGCATCATACGCCGCGCTTTCGTTTTACTCTCGCACAAACAGACCTTTTAACTATGCCAAAGCACAAAGTTTACTAGGTAATTTTTTATTTATTAAAGGGTTTCCATCAGATAAATCAAGGCAAATTGATGAATTTAATAAAGCTATTGATGCTTATCGTTCTGCATTAGAGATTTACACAAAAGAGAACTCTAGGATAGAGTGGGCTAAAACCCAGTCCGACCTAGGGATAGTGATAACGTCACTGTTCGAGCTCTTGCAAGAGAATGTCACATACGATTTAGCAGTCGGTGCTTTCAATGCATTTCAATCTGCATTGGAAGTTTATGATTTCGAAGAATATCCAAATGAGTGGAGTACAGCGAAACTTGGTATTGCATATACTAACTATGTTTCATCTCAGTTTATTACTGATAAAAATATATCACTTGCATTTTTAAATGACGCACATAATATCTTAGAATCTGTCTTAGCCTTTCATAGGACAAATTCAAAAGGTGACGATGATACCTTTTTAATGGCATTAAATCAGCAAATCCAGGCATCCATTGCTGAAATTAAAAACATCCATTAAACAGAATGTAGAAACTTCGTAGAAAAAGTTGTAACATTCGTACTTATTCAAACATTGAACGCTTGCCTAAGTAGCTATAAAATATAGCAAAATTGATAGCAGACCATATTGTTTTCGGTTGCATTTGGTTATACAGCATAGACAAATAGGAACTACTTTACGCACAGAGAAGACAGAAATAGATGTCAGTAGACAGGGTGTGTACAGTCCCCCTTTCGGCACAGAACGAAGCATCCGCATCTACTCCAATGGAGTAGATGCGGATGCTTCGTTCTGTGCAAAAAACTGTATTTTTATTGACACCATCTGACACTACATTTGACACCAAAGACGATGATTTTAGATGAGTAGGAGTGATGTTCTTTGAGCAAAAATGTACCCTGCTACGCTTCACAGCTTCATGCAAAGAGTCTCCAGCATTGTCAAGAAATGACGTTCACAAAAATACAATATTTGTGAAAATCAGGTATTAAGTCACCCAAATATCTAAATCGTTACGTTCATATTCAAGATTCGTTGCTCATTATAGATTTTACTAGACGGTTTATCTTGACGAGGATCTGTATGAAACGTTTGGAGTCGCTTGTTACGGTTCCACTGATTGTCGTTTTCTGCTTCGCGCTCATAGTACGTGTCACGTATAACTTCACGGTTGCGGACGGCTACTATCCGCTTCACGATTCGTTGACGTATCAGAATATTGCGTTTCATCTTGTACAACAACATTGTTATTGTCTCTACTCGCATCTACCAACGGTTGATCGTGCCCCGCTCTGGCCCTTTCTCATCGCAGTAATTGACCGTCTTATCGGGCCGCAAGATATTCTTGTACGCCTTTTCCTGTGTCTTGTTGGCTCGGGTACTTGTGCATTGCTCTACCTATTTGCTAGAGACCTGTTTGGAGAACGCATCGGTATCTTCGCAGGCATTGTGGGCGCGCTCTATCCCTTCCTGTATGTCTACGATGGCTTGCTGTATTCAGAGTCGCTCTACACCTTTTTGCTGCTCGCCTTCTGTTACACACTCTATCGCATGCAACGCTCACCGCATGTAAGCTTAATGATTGCAAGTGGTATACTACTTGGCTTACTCTCACTTACACGTCCTAATGGAATAGCTATTCTTGGCTTATTTGTCGCCTGGGCTGGTGGAATAAGTTGGATAAAGATGATGTCATGGCGTACCACTCTCAAGAGTGTGCTAGTGGTATCACTGATCTCCCTGGTCTTTCTTGTGCCATGGACGCTTCGCAACTACAAGGTTACACATGCACTTGTACCTGTTGCCGTGGGTGATGGCAAGGTAATGCTGGGTGCATATAACTATGAGACCGCGGATCCTATCTATCAGCACGGCTATTACGCGGGCGTGTGGATTATTCCTAGTGAATCAACGCCGTGGATTGCAGCCAGGTTTCCGAAAGATTGTGCGAACTCCTGTGAGGTGATACGTGACAATGTGTATAAAGCCGCTGCACTGCAATGGATACAGGGGCATCTCTCCTATATGCCTTTTATGCTTGGACAACACTTTATCAATACATGGGAAGTAGTCCCACAAGAAGCGGACCTCGCGACGAACCGTTTTCCAGATCGAGATGCGTCGCGTTTCGTTGTTGTGATGATGGAGACGATCACGCCTATTGTCTTTGCACTAGCCGTACTTGGTTTAGTGGTCACAAGCGAACGTTGGCGCGACCTGCTTTTTGTGTATCTCATGATCGTGCTTACACTGGCACAAAGTATCGTCTTTTATGGTATACCGCGCTTCCGTGCACCCATTGAACCAATGCTGATTCTATTTGCCTCTGGTGCTGTCTGGTGGATAGTCACCTATAGCAGCAAGCGGCGCAAAAGAAAACAGGTATAAAAATGGTCATGCACACACTCGGCACTACCAGGTGCGTGCATGACTCATATGTATATCCAATAAAAAACCTGATCCAACTTATTCGTATTCGTTGTCCAGGTCTTCAGGCTCTAGCTCGTCATCCTCCTCGTCCTCTTCATCCTTGTATTCATCCAGATACACCATGTCGGAATAATCTGTTGAATACGAGTCCTTGCGAACGCGGATCGTTGGATTGATAGTTGGGAAAGGCTTGAGACTGGTTGGCTCTGCCGGACCCTCCATCTGCATATCATACGCTGGCGCACCTTCGCGTACTAACACTTCGTCGCCCACCGCCATCGACTCGAAGCCCAGGCGTCTCAGGTCCATCACCATGCCAGGCCAGGTGTCTTCTGCGTCAATAGCCCACCACTCACGTCCCAAACTGCGTACTGGTCGAACGCGCAAAGGTCGGTTGAGATCGCCAATAGTAGCCAGTAAGGATGTGCGTTTCCGTTCGGCTTTTTCCACGGCTATAAACCGTCCCTTCTACAATAAGACATTAATTACTACAAATGTTGTTCCATTTATAAAGCTTCTTTAGAAGAGAGAGATACTTTATACAACTATCTTCTTTTATAGAACTCCTAAAATGGAAGTTATTATGGTAATAACATACCACATTATATAGACGTTCTGCTACTGCAAAAATGGGTATATTCGCTACAGGAATATACGCTGACGTTGCGTATTGGTCACTAAAGAAATGGGACATATGCACCATACTCTCTTCATCCTCCTCCCTTACACTGTATAGTACATAGCAGAAGCTTGAACATTGACAGGGCACAAGAAAACATGCATACTGCACAGATAGAGGGCTATTAGAAATATGGACATGACAGCAATCCTCAAAAGGATACGAGCAATGACTCTGCCAAGAAAAAGGTTGCGCATGCTTTCAGGAACGACAGTGCGTCGCCTCCGCAATACGCCCAACTATCTCTTTCTCTTATGGCGCTGGAGCGCGTGGATGTACGCTGCAATCATCGTTATAGGCTTCCGTCCAAAAATATACACGCCAACCACCGTAAGCATAGGTTTTATTTTACTCGGTGTCACCTTTGTGCAGACACTATTAGGGACGCTCTATGCACCAGTCTTTCAAGTTTTTTTCCCAAACCTTCCAAGACTAGGGGGATTACGGCCTACAGAGCAAACGCTGCGTCGAAGAGCGCAAGATGATGACGTAGAGATTTTAACTCCACTAGCAAGCACACCAAACAGGTATTTCACGATGGCTATTTATGCGCTCGACGTGATTGTATGCGGTCTTGTCGTCTACTTTAGTGGCCCTAATGGTGGAGAGCCTTATTTTGGTGTAAGCTCGCCTTTTCACCGCTATGGCCTTTCAGCAGCGCTCGCGGCAGGATTTGCCTATGGCTATCCAGGAGCACTTGCAGCATCAGTAGGCTTTGATCTTATCGTTGCCTTTGCAATATTTGTACCCGCTCCTGGTACGCCAGCATATTACCATCCAAACGTCTTAGATATTACAGGTTCGCTTTTCGACACTCCTCTTGTTGCTATCATCGCAGCCGCATTTGCGGGTGTGCTTGTTAGCTATACACAAAGCAAGCGACGTGAGCAGGATAATACACGTCGGCAGCGAGCACTCGTTCGTGTCAGCGAAACCCTGGTAAAGAGTGCGATTGACAGACAGCAACTCTTACAGCAAAGTGTGACTCCAATGCGGCAAGGCGGACACTTTCAACGCTTGATGATTGCGCTGGTGAATGTTCCAGGTAGCGATGAAACGAATAAAGCTGCGCCGACAGAACCTATCGTGTGTGTTGAAGTTGATACACACAGCAATACACTGCCAGACGATAGCGAAGCACTCATGCAACAGGCGATGCAGTCAGGACACAAACTCGATACGTTTGAACCATTTCATGATGAAAGTGGCTATGGTATTGCACGCCTGTACCTACCTCTCTACAAAGATGGGCTGATACAACTTGTTCTGGGTGCGGAAAATGTACGGCAGACACCATATGGAGAAAAGCAAGAAGAATTCCTGGCTATTACTGGTGCGCAATTGCTTGTCGCACTAGACAATATCCGCCTGACAGAAGAGACCATAGAGCTGAACGCGGCGGCAGAACGGAGCCGTATCGCACGAGAAATCCACGATGGCATCGCGCAACTAGTCTATATGATGAGCCTTAACGCGGAGACATGTGCAACGCAAGCACATCGTATGGCGGAAGCGTCAGAGGAAGACGCAGAATTAATTACACCGTTGGCCAAGCGTATGGATACCCTGGTGACAGTCTCCAAACAGGCGTTGTGGGAGACACGGAACTACATGTTCAATCTCAAACCACTTCTGAGTGGTACAACTAATCTGACACAGATGCTCACAAATCAGGTACGTGAGTTTCAAGCTATCAGTGGTCTTCCTACACAGCTTGAGGTCAATGGTGTAGAGGTTGAGCATAATGGTGATCAGAAACGTACTCGTCGTTCTGCTCAGGTAGGAGCAGCCATCTTTCGTATCGTGCAGGAGGCGTTAACCAATGCGTACAAGCACGCCGATGCAACACAACTATGGGTGCAACTCCATCTCTCACCTCAACAGGTTGCAGTCGAAATCTGCGATGATGGACACGGTATGCAATCGGCATATTATAGCTATGGCTTAAGCAATGATGGCGAACGACAGCGCATCTATTCTGGACACGGTATGCGTGGCATGCGCGAACGGGCCGAGGAACTTGGTGGCACATTCGATGTCGCGCCACTACCAGAAGGCGGCGTCAAAGTACAGGTTCAGATACCAATCTAACATCATAAGGAGTCGACAGTGGCAAAAACACGCTTGATGATCGTAGACGATCACGAAATAGTACGGATGGGCATGCATGCCTTGTTTGAGTTGGAGTCGGACATCAACGTGGTCGGCGAAGCCAGTAACGGTGCCGAAGCGGTTGCAAAGGTGGGCGTGCTGGACCCACAAGTGATTCTGATGGATGTACGTATGCCAAACATGGGCGGCGTCGAGGCATGTCGCGATATTAAAAGCACACGTCCAGCCGTGTACATATTGATGATTACCTCTCATGATGATGAGAAAGCAGCAGAAGATTCTATTCTTGCGGGAGCGAGCGGCTATCTCATCAAAAACTCCAGCCGTGCTGAACTCCTCAAATCTGTTCGCCTCGTCGCAGCAGGTCAGACTCTTGTTGATCCAAATTCAGCGAAACGAGCCATGACAAAAATTATGTCTCTAGCGAGCGGGACCACGCACATTCCTGGTGAGGAACTTACTGAACGTGAACGCGAGGTGCTCATACTGGTAGCTCGTGGCTATACGAACAAACAAATTGCTGATACGCTCTATGTAAGTGAGAAAACCGCACGAAACCACGTTAGCCATATTCTCGAAAAACTAGGGCTCTCAAGACGTAGTGAGGCTGCTGTGTTTGCCGTTGAAAACAAGCTTGTGCCACCACGCGAAATACGCCATGATGAGTAGTAATAAGGATGCTTCCATGTCAAATATTGAATCTGATCCGATGCATCCATCGTACTCCTCTGGACAAAGCTATCTTTTGAACGAGCAATATAAAGATGCGGCAAATTTGAATGCACGCGTTCAACTGCATGAACGCTTTGGCACAAATTCCTATGACTGGCAGCGTTGGGTATTTGATCAGATTAAGGCTGGGAAAAAAAGTCGTGTTCTGGAGATTGGGTGCGGTCCTGCACGGTTATGGCTCAACAATTTTGACCGTATTCCGAAAGGCTGGCGGATTACGCTTTCTGATTTTTCTCCTGGTATGTTGCAAGAGGCGCAACAAAACCTGCGTGCGGTGCGTCATGATTTTATTTTTCAGCAGTTCGACGCGCAATCTATTCCTTTTAAAGACAAGAGTTTCGATGTTGTGATCGCCAACCACATGCTCTATCATGTGCCAGACTTGAACAAAGCGCTCTCAGAAATACGACGCATTCTTGCACTCAAGGGACGCTTCTATGCTGCAACAAACGGACTACATCACTTGCGCGAGCTAGGCGATCTCGTTAGGCGAGTCGAGCCATCCTATCAGACAGGCCATGTGCCGAGAGATTACTTTAACCTTGAGCATGGAGCAGAGGATTTGTCACGCTGGTTTTCGCATGTCACAGTGCGCGTGCTAGATGATGGCCTTGTTGTCACAGAAACCGAACCCTTGATCGCATTTATTCTTTCCATGCCAGTACAGTCCTTTATGACAGATGAAAAGCTTCAGAGATTGCGTGAGAGCATTGAGCAGGATATTAAGACAAACGGAGCCATTCGTATAACCAAAAGCACAGGGATATTTGAGGCATTAAAATAAGAGTTTGGGGTTATTCATACGGTCCCGTATGAATAACCCCAAACTCTTAGGACGAGGCATGAACACTTAAGTTGCTATAGACAACATCAGCGTCTTCTCCACCAGTAGCGGTGGTAGCTAGAAGCGCGATGTAGCCATTGGTAAAGCTGTTGTCCTTATCCTGTAGTGTCGTCAGATACGTTCCATTTACGTAAAATGAGAGAGTATTTCCATTCGTGATGAACTGCAAGGTGTTCTTGGCATTTACCTTTAAAGCGGACGAAGGTGTCCAATCCTGTAGCGTGACATCTCCTGTGCCTGTACTAAAATTGCTGGACTTTGAGATTTTGTATCTTCCTGTATTATCTACCTCGAACAAGTAGCCAGCGTACGCCCCAAGTGTCTTTCTACTTATGCGGAAAAAGACACCACCTGAATGTCCACTTACAATGGTCATGTCAACGGAGAGCGCTATATTGCCATACCTACTACCTTTTTCGATGCACCCTTGCAGTTGACCTACGTTTAGCAAAGAAGTCCCCTTCTTTATATGGTAGCCATCCGCTGCAAACACACAATTTGAGTTTGCATCCCACTGCGCTTGTTGTGTGGCAGCATTATCGACATTATTAAGGGAGTCTGTATACAGCGCATTGCCAGTGGTCGCGGTTTGAATAACGCCCGCGGTAGCAGTTACACGAGCCTGGGCAGTTACTGTTACTCCTGCAATAGCCGTTGCTGTTCCATGTTGCGCTTGCTGAGTTGCATTCGCGAATGCTTGGGCCGTTGCTGTTTGATTCGGCGTAACAGTAGGAGAAGTTCCTCTAGTAACTGAGGGTGTACTAGAAGCTGATGCCGTTTGCGTGGTTCCTCCTGTTCCAGAAGTGTTTCCAGTACCAGGAAATGCGTTACCTAGTAACACATACATAACAGGGCCGATTACAGCAAGCAACACGATAAGCGCTATAACCGTCACAACGCGAGCACGGGTTCGTGTTGGCGACGGCTGAGGTCGAGTTGTTTGCGTAGAACGACGCGGAGGTGGCACATACGCGGGTTCATTTATGGTTCCTGTAGTTCGTCTAGTGGAGATTTGCTGTGCTACAGGCGTTGTACGATGCGGTAAGACGAGAGGTATATTTTGTGCTGGAAGTTCTTCCTCTTGCCATACTGCACTGGCCGCATGGCTTCTTGTATTTGCCTGTCCATCAGTATTGACAGCCTGACAAAATGCGTCGGCGAACTCAGTTGCACTCGGATAGCGTACGTCAGGATTCTTCTCTAGTTCGCGTAGAATGACGCGCTCAACTTGCGGTGAAACGCTCTGTACAATACTGCTTGGCAACGGTGGACGCTTCGTCATATGCATGGTAACAACCGCGATCTGATTCTCCCCAGAGAAGGGCAGTTGGCCCGTGACCATCTCGTAAAGCAAAATACCTAGCGAGTAGAAATCACTGCGTGCATCAGCTCTATAGTTCGGCTCAAACAATTCTGGCGCAACATAATCGACCGTTCCCAGCACATTTCCTGTCGAGGTAATTTGTGTTGCATCTGAGTTATTACGGGCAATGCCAAAATCTGCAAGGTAGCAATTGTCGTCCGCATCAAGCAGGACGTTTGACGCCTTGATATCGCGATGAATAATGCCTTTTGAGTGAATGTAGTCGAGCACATCGGCAATTTCGCGCAGATAACGACAGGCATCTGCGAGCGGAATAGGGGTACGCCGAATGCGTGAGCGAAGTGTGCCACCATCCATAAATGGCATAACGATGTAATAGTAAGGAATGCCATTTACATCATCTATGCCAGTATCGAAGACAGGCATCAGGTGAGGATTGTTTAGCGAAGCCATCAATCGTGCTTCGCGGATAAAACGCTGTAGCAATTCCTCGTCTTCGCGCTTGAACACCTTTACCGCAACGTCGCGCTGGAACCGCGTATCGAAGCTCCGATACACATCCGCCATGCCGCCACGTCCCACCAACTGCCGCAACTCATAGCGGTCCAGTATACGCCCTTCTAAGCCTGCCATACAAATTCTCCGCCTGCTAGGGGATGAGCAGAGAAGTAAATAATATTGCTGCTCATCAATTAAGTCGTCTTACTTATAAAACGTTACAGGCGTGTTTTAGTTGCTTGTTTCTCTACACTTTTACATAGACATGCGCCCCGTCATCGTACTTGTACAGCGGGTTTCCTTTATGGAACTTCAATATGCCGTTGTCGTTGGAGAGCCAGAGCAGGACGCGGGTGCCTTTTGGGAGGTGAATGTCGTAGTGCCAGTGGTCGAGGGCGTTTGCTCCGGTGACGCTGAAGAGCCATGCGCCCCCGTCGTCGTCGATTGAGTTGGGCATGAGTTGATCGCAGGAGAGCGAGTTGTCGTCGTGCGTGTCGTCGGCCTGGAAATCACAAGCTCGTAGGGTCATTCCGTTGAGCGATGCCTTTGGGTCAGCGTAAGGATAGTTGGGAAAGTCTTGTACGGTTTTGCGGGCAAGCATAGCCTGTGTCCAGACCCATGAGCCAACTTTAATGGCGATTGTTGTCTGTATTAATAGATGTACCTGCACCTGTGGTGCTACACGCACCATCAACATACAACCACCCGTACAGTCGGCAGGCAACTGCTGTCCAGAGGTTTTGATAAGTGGTGTAGGTAGCACTTGCTGTGGTGAGGTTGCGTCAATCTTTAGCACAACACCACCTAAAGCAACCAGAGGATACTGTGGCGATAATGGCAGTACCATCCCCGATTGGAGCGCATGACAATTCTGACCAAGCGAGGCATTCAACGCATTCACGGTGTTAGGGTTTACATCACTAAACACTTGACCAGCACTCGCCATACGCATTTGATAGGTCAGCATACTATCACAGGATTCACCACCTTGTATAGTGTATAGCAGAGAACCAGCCTGCGGTAACACTGTCAGAAAAGCGGGTTGAGGTGTTGCGGCAGGAGGCGGTGATGAAGCGGATAGTCCATAAAAAAACTTTGTTATCCCTGGAACCACATATTTCCCTGCGTTTGCAGCAACGAGGTAAGTGGGTACAGCAAGTGCAACAAGAATAGGGATAAGAATAAGCAATTTCCAGGGTATCAAGCGTGTAACAATGCGTACATTTTCCCCTGGTGTACTTCGTGGTTGAAAGCGGCGAGCCATTGGCGACTCCTCATGCATAGTAAGCTTAACTAGAGCGCATTATAGCAGGGAAAGGTAGAAGATACTAGTCATAAAAAAGCGTATATCCAGAGTATACTCTAACAACTGCACAAGTTCCAGACCTATTTTTTCCTGTCACCTGATTCTCTTCAAGCTACAAGCTTTGGGGCTTTCAAATGAAGGAGAGGTTGCGATATGTCGCAACCTCTCCTTCACTTGAAACATGAATACGTTAACCCTGTGAGAGGGCGGCGTTACTGCTTGAGACCATTTTGCTAAAGGCAGCATCGGCTGAGGATTGACCTTTGAGGACGCTGGTGAAGGCATTCGAGATGATGTTGCGGCACTGGTCCCATGCGGGAACGGTTGAGGCAACAAAGCCGTATTGCAGCGACTGTGGACCGGCTTTACGTGCAGGATTTTTGGTAAAGTAGTCTTGTAATGCCGGGCCATTGAAAGCTGATTGGCGCACAGGCATGTAGCCTGTTTGCTGTACAAAAGTCGAGTTAGAGTCGGGATTTGTGAGAAACTTCATGTAGTCCCACGCCGCCGATTGTGTATCAGCATCAATACCTGCGTACATTGCTAAATTAGTGCCAAAGAGAGTCGTGAACTGGCCCTTTGGACCTGCCGGAATAGGTGCCTCCGAAAGTTGAAATGCACTACCTACGGCTTTTTTAATGAACGAATAGCTAGCAACGGTGCTAATAGCAAAGAGCGACTTTTGTGAGGCAAAGTCGTTCTGCCAAGCATACCCTGTAGTTACATGAAATGCCTTCGATTGTGCCAAAGGAGCAAGTTCGCTAAGAGCTTGCTTTGCTACAGTAGCATTGTCTCCATTCGCAAACGCAGCGCTCTTACCGTCAGAAGAGACAAAATCAGTACCGCCAAGACCTTTGTACAAAATTGACCAGAGGTCAACATCCGGTGTATAGGACAATCCCCATTGTGAACCATCAGGTTTTGTAACCTTTGTCAGGTCGGCCATCATTTCATCAATCGTTGTTGGAGGATTGATACCTGCTGCCTTGAGCGCATCTACATTATAGTACAGTACTATGACACTTTTGTTAAATGGCAGCATGTACTGTGTATTGTTTAGCTGACCATCTTTCAGCATGCTTGGATAAAAGTCTGAAAGTTCGCTCTGGCTGAAACCATTTTTACCAGCGATAAACGGCTGCAAAGAAACAATTTGGTTTGACTGCTGATACTGCGTGGCCCACTCTTCGTAGACCTGTGAGATTGCGGGTGGCTTGCCAGCCGCAATAGCAGCTGTGAGCTTAGTTTTTAAAGTTGTATAGGAGTCGTATGCCTGCAAATTCACCGTTACGTTAGAATGCTTCTGCATATACTGCTTTGTCAATGCTTCAAGCGACGTTTTGTTTGCTCCCGTAGAAAAAGCTTCCCAGAAATTCACTGTGTACTTTTTGTTCGAGTCAAGCACACCTGGGGTGTTGCTTGTTGAGGTGTTGCTCCCATTGCCTGTTGACGAGCCACTACAGGCTGTCAAGAGGAGCAGTGTTATCATGGCGATAACATAGGCCATAGAGAACCATTTACGATGCATGTGAGACCTTTTCCTTTTTTTAGAAAATAGCTTAACGAACGAATAAAAGACGTATTGCTATCTATTAACACATCCCAACCGTTCAATAGAACGCTGGGTCAGTGAAAACTGGAAGATGAACTAACCCTTCCAATGGGCGACCACAAGGGTGCGCCCTACTATACACCGATGAATTAGCCTTTCGTGCTACCTACTGAAATGCCTTCGATAAATTGTCTTTGGGCGATAAGGAAGATAATCAGAATGGGTAGGGTGGTGAACGCGGCGGCGGCGGCAAGACCCGTCGGGTCGGTGCCTTCTGCCGTTGTAAACGCTTGCAAACCTACCTCAACAGGACGGAGGGCGTCTGAACTAGTGACAAGATAGGGCCAGAGAAACGCGTTCCAACTTCCAATGAGCACCTGTAACGCGACGACCGTCAAAGCGGGACGTGCTAATGGAGCAGCGACGAGCAAGAGAAACTTGAAGCGTGAACAGCCATCGATCTGTGCTGCCTCCCAGAGCGAGTCGGGGAGCGACAGGAAGAATTGACGAAGTAAGAAGATGCCTGAGATGCTGACACCAAACGGAATGATTTGCGCTTGATACGTGTCGATCCAGCCTAATGACGACACGATGAGGTAACTGGGAATCAATGTTGCCTCAAATGGAATCATGATGAGTGCGAGAATTGCTAGAAAGAGTGCTTGTCTGCCTGGAAACTTCATCATGCCAAAGGCGTAGCCCGCGAGCAACGAAGTGATTACTGCTAACACAACAGTACAGCCAGCTATGAAGATACTATTGAGAAAGTAGCGTATCCAGGGGGCCATACTCCAGGCACGGACATAGTTTGTCCACTGCCACTCTGGAAAAAAGACTGGAATGGATGAATAGGCGTCATGCGTGGTGAGTAGCGATGAGACAAACATCCAGTATAGCGGGAAAATTGCGAAGAGTGATGCAAGAATTACCGCGATATAGCGTAGCGCGGTCCATGGCTGCTGAGTCCGGGTCCACAGACGTTTTGAGCGTCCTTCTGGAGTCGTGACGGTTGCCATAGGTGGTGCTGTAGCCATAGTGTCTTTCCCTTTCCTCTCTAGTAAGCTGCGTTTGCAGCGCGGCGAGTAAACAGTAGTTGCGCCGCTGAGATCGTAAAGACAAGCAAGAAAATGATGACCGAGATCGCGGCACCGAGGCCATCGTGTGAGTTCGTAGAAAACGCCTGTGAGAACAGGTAAAGGCCAAGTGTACGCGCGGCATTCGTCGGGCCACCTTCAGCACCTACGAACAGGAAAACAGGCTGAAACATCTTGAAGGCTTCAATGGTGCTGAGCAACAAGACAACAAGTGTGATCGGCAACAAGAGAGGCCAGGTAATATACTGAAAGACTTGAAACGGGTTGGCTCCATCGACGCGTGCCGCCTCCGCGAGCGAAGGTGAAATGTTGCTTAGGCCCGCCATGAAGAGGATAGTGCTGAAGCCAACAGCTTTCCAGGTTGTGTAGAAGATGATACTCACTAGCACCCAATGTGGATCGCCGAGCCAGTCGATAGTGTGCAGGTGGAGCAGGCGCAGAACACCATTGAACAAGCCATGATAGTTATCGAACATCCAATACCAGATTGTGGTCGTTGCCACCAAAGGCGTGATAAACGGCGTGAAAATCGCTAAGCGCCAGAATGTCCTGGCACGAATACCTGCCATCAATAAGATTGCGAGAAAGAGTGAGAGAAAGAGATGGAGCGGGACTGAGATGACAACATAGGTCAGCGTGACCTGCATGGATTGCCAGAAGTTCGGGTCGTGCAAGAGAAAATTGTAGTTATCAAGACCAACGAAGGGCTGAGTACCCCGATTAAGAAAATTCCACTTGAAGAGACTCATGTAAAAAACAAAGAGAGAAGGGGCGTAGGCGAATACGGCCAGGATAGCGAAGACAGGCAACAAATACAAGTATGCTTGCCCTGCTTCACTCCATTTCCGCCATCGCCTTTGTGGTGAGGTGCTTACTGCTCTCGCTGTCCCTACCACATTTAGGTCACTTTCCATAATCACTCCTGATAGGATTCCTTTTCGATGTGCTTCTTCAGCATACTCATTGTTTGTTAAGCGATTGTAATTTCTCAGCAAACAACGAGTTAAAATATAGACAGGCATTTCGTATGAAGTATATAAGAATAGGCATAAAAAATCCATAGAAAAGGAGAGCAAGGTTGCTCTCCCGTTTCTTTTCGTCTATACATTCAACGAAACGTTGTGAGAAGAATTATTGTTGAATGTGCGTAACTCTTTGTTGTAGGGACTATGTTTACGGCGTCCACAGACGATTTAGCGACTGTCATGCACTCGTACAGAACTCGCACGATAAATCGCGCCTCGGACGCCGTAAACGTGGTCCCTACTTATATGCGCCGTATATGGCGTGGCCTGCTTGGAGCCAGAAGCAGTCGGCATGTTTGAAACCGACTTCGTGGAGCCAGCGAAGTTGATCGCTGAGGAGTGATGGCTTGTCATAGGAGGTGGGATCATTGTAGTCATAGGTGAAGTAGTTCCACTCTAACTGCTGAAACTGCTCATAGCCGCTCAAGTCGCTCCGTACGGCGAGACTTTGTTCGCGAACAGTGTTCTCATACTGTTGGGCAAAAAGGGCTGCAATACGGGGTGTCGCGGGTCTGATTACGTCTGCTAGTAACAAGGCTCCATCTGGTTCGATACGCGTAAGCATATCGCTAAAGAGGACGCGCTTCTCTTCGTCATCGAGGTGGTGAACACAGAGGGACGATACGACACAGCGCAAAGGAGAAGGGAGCGCGGTACGCCATGCTTGTTGCTCCAGGAGGAATGGGGAGATGGTGAGGCGATTTTTATATGTGGCTAGTTTTTGAGCCATCTGTTCGCGCATGGTAGATGAGCCGTCGAGCGCGACATAGTGACAGGCTGGGAAGTGTTCCAGGATGGCTTGCGCGAGGAAGCCACCACCAGCAGCTAGCTCGACAAGAGTAAACGCTTCGTCGATACGAGCGGGAATGAGTTGTAGGAGAGTTTGTGTTTGCTCGGTACGGTTGGGAACAAAGATTTCGCCCAGGTCGAGGAATGTGGCAGAGTTGCCTTCGTTCCACTGGTTTGCAGGAGTGTTGTTAGTTGTTGTTTCACTCATTACTAGTTCATCCTTCGTAATTATTACCAATTCTTACTGCTCATCACATCAGATAGATCTAAGTAAGTCGAGATGGGGCTTGACGAGAAGAGGTTTATTACCATTCGTTACTATCATTACCATTATTACCGATTTAATGATTTTGTTATCGAGTTGGCGAGGAGAGGATCGATAAGAATGAGTTCCTCGTGTTGTATCTTCAAGGAAAAGTATACTTGAGGGGAGAGGGAAAATCAAGGGAGTGAATTCTGAAATCTACTCAGAAACTCGACTAGCATATGTTGGACTGGGGGCGCTGTTAGCAGGATTAGAGACGGTTGCCAGAACAAACAGTTTTATGCTCTACGCCTTGCTAAAAAACCCGAATGCACTCAAGCGCGTGATCGATGAAGCTGACCACGCCTTTGCACAAGGAGCGCTTAGTTGGGAGATATTGAAGTCCATGACTGCCACACAAGGCGCGGCAATGGAAGCACTGCGCTTATATACAGGAGGTGGCTTCAACGCGATTGTAGCGAAACCGCTCACCTTTGCTGGATATCGCTTGGAGCCGGGGGATGAAGTGTTTGTGGCAATGACGGTTCCGCACTTCCTGCCGGAACTGTTTCCACAGCCAGAAACCTTTGACATTGACCGATATCGCGATCCACGGAACGAACATCGTCAACGAGGTGCATATGCACCGTTCGGTTTGGGTGAGCATACGTGCTTGGGGGCAGGCATCGCTGAAATCCAATTAATGATGATTACTGCAACACTGCTCCACACCTATCAGTTTGAACTAGACCCACCAAATTACCAGCTAACTCAGGATTCACAGTTCACCATTGAGGATGATGTCGATTTCAGGGCTGGTAAACAATTTTGTCTCAAGATTACTGCTACGCGACATTTGACCATGTCGTAGGGACCACGTTTACGGCGTCCGCGCGCGATTTATCGCACGAGTTACATTTGTCATGCAGCTTCTATGGATTCTTAACACGAATTTCGCGTAATGAATTGCGCCTCGGACGCCGTAAACGTGGTTCCTACAACTATCGTTTCGCATTTTGAGTGTGGATGGCGCGTAGAATGCGTTCGGGTGTCAAGGGAAGTTGGCGGATGCGGAAGCCGAGGGCGTCGGCTACGGCGTTGGCGATTGCAGGGGCAACGCCACTTCGCGCAACTTCTACCACTGATTTCGCGCCAAAGGCACCTGTAGCGGCTGTATCGCTCTGTATGAGATAGGTTTGCATCTCTGGCGTCTCTGCCGCGTTGTAGATGTGGTAGTCACCCAATGTTGTCGTAAGGAGTTGACCGTGTTGATCGTACACTACTTCTTCGCTTGTAGCCGCGCCTAGCCCTTGTACCACACTGCCTTGCACCTGCCCCTCAGTAAGCGAAGGGTTAATAACTTGTCCAGCATCAAGAGCGGTAATCAGTTTTACGACACGCACTACTCCTGTCTCGGTATCGACCTCAACCTCGGCCCCTTGCACAGCAAACGAGGTAGGAGGTTTTGCCTCTTTCCACGAAGCACTAGCAATAATTTGTTTGCCTTCACTTGAGAGCAGATATGACGCAACCTGTGCAATCGTGAGCGTTTGCCCATTCAGCGGTGATGGTGTGATCGTTCCTTCTTGTATTGTTAGCGTCTCTGGCATGATGTTGAGCAGGCGTCCAGCGACGACAAACACTTGTCGCCGGGCTTGCTCGGTAGCACGTCGGAGAGCAGCACCAGCATTGTAGAGTGTAGATGCTAAGTGCGTAGTCGTGGTGAACGGCGTAATATCGGTTCCAGAGGTATGCAGAAGGATATTCTCTAGTGGCACGCTTAACACCTCCGCTGCAATCTGCGCAAGCATTGTTTTTAGCGTAGAGTCTGCAACATCAACAAAGATATCAAACGAGCCATCCTCATTGAGCTTTACAAGAGCACCACTACTCTCTGCGTTGCTTGACGTTGTATCGTAACTTGTCAGCGCGACACCTACGCCACGATGGAGGCGACTGTTCGACACTTGCCCACGCTTCGCGCTCCATTGAAGTTTTGTCTCGACAAGCTGCATACACTCTGGAACACTACTCTCTGCCACATTTGAAGTGCCTGTTTTCCCCCAATTTTCGCGTCTCAGTGCAATTGCATCCTTACCAAGTCGGTGCGCAATTTCGTCAAGGTGCGATTCGAGTGCGAACACCTCCGCATCAGCAGCAGGAGTATCGCTGGCAGGTGGATGGTTTGTGTAGAGAACCTCTGTTACAAAACGCGTATGGGCGCAAGGATAGAGTCCTAATATGCCTTCATTTGTAGGGGTGTAGGCACCATAAGCCCCCGTGCTTGTAAGCACAATCATCTGATTTGCAATCAGGGTGCCATCGCGCTTGACACCTGTTTTCATGCGTACAATGTGCTGTGGATAGGCCTGGCTTCCTCGAAATTCCTCGGCACGCGAATGGGCAAGTCGTACAGGCCTTCGAGTCGCTTGTGTCAGTAGAGCACAGATGTCCTCAAGGTCAATATATTGCTGTGCTGCCGAACTTCCGCCAATAGCAGGGTGTTCTACACGAATGTGGCGTGGAGCGAGGCCAAGTATAGATGCTACGGTGCGACGCACAAGATGGGGAGTATACGCATTGCTACGCACAACGAGATAGTCGTTTTCATCAAAATAGGTGATAACAGTACGGGTTTCAAGCGCGGCTTGTCGTGCCATAGGCAGAAGGTACTCGCCATCAATCACCATGTCGGCTTCAGCAAAGCCGCGCTCTACATCGCCTGTTTCAGTGCGCGTACGTGTCGCGACATTGTGTTCAGCATCATAGATGTTCCGTGACTCTGACTCGGAATGAATGCGAATTCCGTTAGCTTCTAATGCCAGGCGAGGATCGAGCAGTGGTGGAAATACGTCGTATTCGACGGTGATACGCTCTAGTGCTTGCTGTGCAAGTTCGGGCGTCTCTGCGGCAACGGCTGCGACGCGATCACCAAGGTAACGCACAATATAATCGAGACTGTAGCGATCTTGTGGGCTGGCCTCGCCACTTCCACTCGCATATGGAATTCGCTGCACGTCCTCATAGGTCAGTACAGCATGAACGCCTGGAATTGCTCGTGCTCCAGATGCGTCAATGCTGCGAATAACAGCATGAGCATGTGGACTGGTTAGTATTTTGCCATAGAGCATACCTTTAAGGGGAGATATATCATCGGTAAAGGTTGAGCGACCTGTCACTGTTTTTACAGAATCAATGGCCTGGACAGATTTTCCTACAGTATTCAACGACGCGTTTGGCAATCCAGTGAAAGGTGTGGTAGGATGTACAATCCGTTGTTTTCCTGTAGCATTCGCTCCGTCTATAACCGCAGCGCGTTGTTTACCTGTTGTACGTGTGCCACTCGATGCATTTCCACTTGCACTTCCATGTTCTGCAGGCACCTCATTGCGCAGAATAGAGGCTGCTCGCAGCACCGCTTGTACGGGTTTTTCATAACCCATACAGCGACAGAGATTACCGGAGAGAGCATCGCGCACATCGTCTTCGGTTGGGTCCGGCATACGGTTGAGCAGGGCAGAGGCTGATAGAACCATGCCAGGAATGCAAAAGCCACATTGTACGGCACCTGTGTCAATAAATGCTTGTTGAAGGGGATGTAGCTTGCTTGCTGTACTTAGCCCTTCAATGGTTGTGAGTGTGCAGCCGCCTGCTTGCGCGGCTAACATAACACAGCTTGTCTTAGGGACTCCATCAACCAATACTGTACATGCTCCACACTCGCCCGTTTCGCATCCTTGTTTGACGCTTGTGTATCTCTCACGGCGCAACAACGTCAGAAGTGACTCACCAGGTGCAACTTCAAGACTTTCTACCACTCCATTAACACGTAACTCAAGTTCCATGATTATCTGCTTTCCTCGCTTTTGTCATTCTGCATTATCGTCTCTGACCCTCTAGGCTCATTAGACGCGCAAGATATGTGGCCTCTTCAATTCCACGCTGCGCAAGTTTTACACCACTTACACGGCGGTAGCCCCCACTCACGTGAACATCTGTCGGTGGACGGAACTCAGACATGCCTGCTTGTATTGCAGTGAGGATACTCTTGCTGTCATCAATATGTTGTCCTTCAAGAGAGCGTTCAAGCACGAGCATACGCGTTGGCTCCATGTTTATGCCACCGAACGCGAGACGCACCCGTTGGTACACATCGTGCTCAAGCTCTACTAAAGCAGCAACATGTAGCAAAGTTCTGTCTGTTGGTGTGCGTCCGATGCGTGTGAAGGCAGTAGTGCTTGTTGCACGCATGGGAGGAATTACTACCTCTACGATGAGTTCGCTGGGTCGTCGCTCTCCTCTTACCACATCATCACAGGCAATGCGCCGCTCTTGCTTGCCTCGAAAGACAACGCCTGAGAGTGCCAACCCTGGTCGCTCTTCCGTACCGCCGCTCAAATTGACGGATGTTTTCGAGCCTGAACGCACCACAACCTGTGCTTCTAAAAGCGAAAGTGCGGTTAGAAGATCGGCCTGTGAGGCTATGCCAGCACCTAGTGTTCCGCCAATAGTAGCACTATTACGGATAAGGCGCGATGATGACGAAGTTTGTGCGGTACGTGCCAGCAGGCCCGATGCAAAGCTCTTGAGGAGTGGGGCATCGGCGATGTTTTGTAACGGAGTCATCGCCCCAATATGAATATTTCCCTGTGAGTCCTCAGAGATGTAAGACAGCCCAAGTTCACGCAAGTCCACGACCGCTTCGATACTAGCATCATCTAGCCCTAGCAAGTGTGTCCCACCTGCAAGAGGTACCGTCTTTACGTCAAGCCGCGTCATCAACAATAACGCATCGTCAATATGTTCAGCCCAATGATATTCAGTAAGGTTACGCAACATGAAATTATGACCTTTGTAGCGGAACAAGAGTAAATGTCTCTACATTCATCAACCCCTGATCCGTTAATTTAAGTGATGGAATAACTGACAACGAGAGGAAACTGAGCGTCATGCAGGGGTGCTCTAAAGTGCACCCAAGTTGCGCAGCCGCCTCATCCAGGTGCCGCAACTGTTGTACTAATTCTCCGGCGGGCAATGGCGAAACGAGTCCACCAAGCGGCAATGGGACACGCGCTCGCACCTCTCCATCCACGACGCACACAAATCCACCACCCATCTCCTGCAATGTATACGCGGCTTGCACAATGTCGCTATCACTTGCACCCGCAATTACCAGATTATGAGCATCGTGCGCAACGCTCGAAGCGATGGCCCCTTTTTTGAGACCAAAGCCTTTCACAAGCCCTAGCCCAACATGTCCACTGGCATGATGGCGCTCGACCACGACCAGTTTCAGCAAATCGCGCTTCGGGTCTGCAACGATTTCATCGTTGCGAAGAGGTGCCTCTTCTTGCAGATGTGTTGTGGTAATCTGTCCTCTTTCAATACCAATCACTTCAACAAGCCCAGCCTTGCCAGCAATACGGAGATCGTGTGCCGTTAGTGGTGCGATATGCACCGTCTCTGTTACTTCCACATCGTGTACGGCAACATCTGTTTCTATGCCCATCACGGCCGCAGAAGGAATATCGACAAGCAGATTGCCGTTCTGTGCCACCAGCACACCATCTTTGTACACGGACTCGACCTTAAAGGTATGCAAATCATCCAGCACCACAAGGTCCGCAACAAAGCTCGGCGCAATAGCTCCACGATGATATAAACGGAAATATTGAGCAGTATTGTAGGAAGCGAGTCGAATAGCTTCTACAGGGTCTAGCCCCAACTCGATAGCGCGACGTACCATTGAGTCCATATGCCCACGGGTAGTTAGATCGAGTGGGTCGCGGTCATCAGTGACAAAGAAGACACGCGGTGGGTGCAATTCTTGTACAAGTGGCAGGAGCGCATCAAGGTTTTGTGCTGCTGATCCCTCGCGAATCATCAGCCACATGCCTAAACGTAGACGTTGCCGCGCCTCATCAATCGTTGTACATTCATGATCGGACATAATACCGGAGGCAGCGTAGGCGCAGAGGTTCGGTCCAGTCAAGCCAGGAGCGTGTCCATCAATGACAAGGCCACGTCGCTGCGTTGCCTCGATTTTCGCTAAGACCTGCTCGTCACCCTGCAACACACCCGGCATGTTCATCATCTCTGCAAGTCCCAAGACACGCTCGTCTGCTAAAAGAGGAAGCAGGTCATCGGCGGTAAGCACGCGGTATGGACTTTCAAACGATGATGCTGGCACACAGGAAGAGAGCAGTATATAGGTAGAGAGGGGTAGACTCCGACTCGATTCGAGTACATAACGGATACCTTCAATGCCCATCACATTCGCAAACTCGTGAGGGTCAAGCATAACAGTCGTCACACCACGAGGAGTAACCAAACGTGCAAACTCAGGGAGGACAAGCATGGTGCTTTCAATATGCATATGTCCATCAATGAGTCCTGGTGTGAGCCAGCGTCCTTGCAGATCGCGCTCCTCTCGTCCTTGATAGATATGTGAAGCATTGATATGCTTCTCGCTCACGCCTACAACACGCCCATCGGCAATCGCCACATCTGCGAGATAGCATTCACCAGTACACACATTCACCAAATTTGTGTTGCGTAACACCAGGTCTGCAGGCAGGTCGCCACGCGCAACCTGTATACGCCGCTTCAATTCGTTCGTCACGATACCCTCTCTATCTAAGCCATATGCTTTTCCTGTGAGAACATTGTGTTACATAGTAGCAGATTGTGCTACAAGAGTCGAGCTTTGCCCTACTTAAGTTGAACTATATGATACTTATGGGTTATATGTCGAAGACAATACACTTTGTTTTAGAGACGCAATGCCGCAATACTACGTATAAAGAGTATACATGAGAACGTACCTATAAGAAAATACGAACATGTCATATGAGAGTTATGAGAGTTATGAGAGTTATGAGAGTATAGCAGAGAAAGGAACGACTATCGTGAGTAATGTTGGTACAGCTCTAGCGAAGGTTGCAATGCTCGCGGGCGGCGCAGTCGTTGGCGCAGTTCTTGCACGTTTATGCGATGAATGGATTGCATCACATTCACATACACAGTCCGAGTATGATAAAACACGTTATGCACAGGGACTAGGGGCAGTGGTATTGCCACCGACCGCGCCTCCACAGGCTCCTTTCCAGGCACCACTAGCAGAGCAACAGCAATACGATGAATACGAATAAAAGGGGGAGTGGACTACTAAGGCAGGGTCATGACTGCAATTGTGACTCTGCTATACCAGGGCTTTTTGAAAGTTGTTGTCGTATGCGTGGGTGGCATGACAGGGGCAAGTCCTGTCACTACTATAGACGTAGAAGCGGCAAAACGGTGTATAGTAGAGACAGGGCTGGCTTGCCCCTAAAAGTTATCTGCTTACGAAGAAGTATTCACCAATCGCCTTGCAGTGTGCAACCACGTCTCCGGCGTATCATCGGGAATTGAACAGCCATTTGCGAGAATTAGTTTTCGTCCTTTGACCTGAGTTATTGCACTTAGTATCTCACGCGCAAGCTCTTGCTCACTCCCATGTGTCAATGCTCCACGCTCCCATAGACCACCCATCAAACACTTGTCGGTCATGGTAGCGGCCTCTGCCAAGCTTGGGCCTGTGAGACGGTCACTCCAACTCAATACAGAAACAGGGTAGTTTACAAAATCCTCAAAATAGAGATCATCACCTTCCTGGCTGGGGTCAGCATGGATATGGACAATATTGAGCCAACCATTTGCTGCGCCCTCTAATGCTTGTAAATCGTAGGGGCGTCCATAGTGTGTATACTCATCACGGGTCAGGTCAGCATTTGTCGCGCCCATACTGGAAAAGAAGATGCCACTTGCACCAGCTTCGAGCGAGGCTGTAAACAGATGACTCAAGTTCGATGCTATTGTCCCCAGTCCTTCCTCGATTGGCGCGGGATGTTTGCGCAGTTCCTCGATAGCCTTTTGCTTTCCCATCATGTAAAAGAGATGCGTCAATGGGCTAAAATGCGTGACAATGAGCGGATAGTCGGGGCCAAGTTGAGAACGTAGTGTACGTATACACACAAGTTGTTGCTCGAATATTGGCGTATCAAGGCCAAGTTTGGGTAACATACGTACCTGATCCGCCTCAACGAGCCGTTCTGAGGGCTTAGGATAGGGTAAATCAGGCATTATTTTTACCACATCCAAATTGAATTTATCGACAAAAAACTCATACGTAAGTTGTGCCAAGCGTTCTCCTGAACCCCCTGGCTGAAAATGATGCCAGAAGCAGAAAGGGACACGATCTACGGCCTCTCCTTTAAGTGCCGCATGAACGCGCTCACTAGGGGTCATGTCACTCATGGGTTGCTCCTTTAAATACTGAAAAAAACATTCTCGTTTTGCAACGCTAACCATAGTCTATCATTTTATATACAGGCACTGCGAAAGAAAAGCTTGCAGTTTTAGACAGTGCCAACAAACGGTCGATATATGAGACTTTCACTAAACTGCATCCTTGCATAAACTACCTTGTATACAAGTAACTATTGTAAAAGTATTCTGTCCATGCTATACTTGTATGCATACAGATTGGTACAAGAACGTACTCCCTCTCTCAACAGGAGTTTCTCATGGATCAGATTGAGGATTGTTTAAGCTTTTATCTTGGCAAGGCGTATCAGCGGGTCACTCAGTCGGCCAAGCAGCGTCTCGCCCCGTATGGTGTTACCCCAGTGCAGTACGCACTGCTCAAGGTCCTCTGGGAACACGATCAGCAGAGTGGTGCCGAACTAGGTGAGCGCCTCTTGCTAGACAGCGCGACGATGACGGGGCTCCTTGATCGCCTAGAGCATGCGGGACTGATTGAGCGCAAGGCGCATGCGACCGACCGCCGTGTGAATAGAGTTGCACTCACTGCTCGCGGACGCGATCTCCAAGTTCCGCTTGATCGCGAGATGGATCAGATGAATCAGGATTTTCTCGGCGAATTCTCTTCTGAAGAGAGGAAGCTTGTGCGGCATCTGCTCACGACCCTCGCTGGATGGAAGCAGGCGGAGCGTCCGACTGCTACTTGATGGCGGTTTGAGAGAGAAGTGAGAACGTTATGAGAGCAGTACACTCCCGGAGATTCTCACAGAAGATGGTAAAGCGAGGATTATTTTTATGCTCTTTGATACAAAAATTGCATTGATCATTCGAGACGATTTGGCCTCATGGCAAAAAATGAATGTGGCAGCGTTCCTGGCAAGCGGGATTGCTGCATCCTACCCGCAAAGTATTGGAGAACCATACGAAGACGCATCCGGGAATGGATATCTGCGACTCATTGGTCAACCCATGTTGATTTATGGGGCTGATCGTGCCGCGTTAGCACGGGTGCTAGATCGCGCCCTCGCACGAGGAGTACAACCTGCTCTCTATACAGAAGAGATGTTTTCGACCACCCATGATACCGACAATCGTGATGCTGTTCGCGGTGTCGAACGAGAGAACCTGAACCTAGTGGGTATCGCCATCAGAGCAGAGCGAAAAGTGATTGACAAAATCGTAGACAAGCTGAAGTTTCATCAGTAAATTGACGAGGGTTCGCCATGAGCAGTGTAGAGACTACGGTGCAGTTTCCCGCAGGCTTAGGTCCATTGGTGCTGACGATCCAGACCTTCCCCTGAGTCTTCTGTAAGAGATTGCGAATGGTGTCCTGAAACATAACTTGCCCATTGCGCATAATGGCCAGATTCTGGCTGGTCTGGGCTATATCTTCGACAATATGCGTCGAGAGCAGAATGGTTCGATTCCCGCCGAGATCTGAGAGCAGGTTGCGGAAACGAATACGCTCTTCAGGATCAAGTCCAGCGGTGGGTTCATCGACAATCAACAGACGGGGATCGTTGAGTAGGGCCTGTGCAATACCTACACGTCGTTTCATACCGCCTGAGAAGGTCTTGATTTTGCGTTTGACCACATTTTTCAGTGAGACCATTTCAAGGAGATCTTCTACGCGGCGCTTGCGCACATTGCGATCATCCAGTCCTTTGAGGATGCCGATGTAATCCAGAAAATCATAGGCGGAGAGGTCTGGATACATTCCTAGATCCTGGGGAAGGTAACCCAGCATCTGTTTGATGGCCAGGCGTCCCTGCTCTGTGGTGCCATCGAATTCTCCGACCTGAATCTCTCCTCCGGTCGGTCGCAGGATGCCAGCCAGGATACGCATCAAGGTGGTCTTGCCTGCTCCATTGGGACCCAGCAGACCAAACATACCCGGCGTTATTGACAGCGCAAATATAGCAGAGAACATTGCACCATTCTGATGACAGGTCTGAATGGTGCAATGTTGCGTTTTTGGGATCTTGATTGTAAGGAAAGAAAATATCGTGTATAGTTGAGAGTAAATATGACACGAGTAGGAGACCTTTTATGAAAACCATGAATGCACAAGAACTGGTAGAACACATCAACGAAATTCTACACATGATTAAAGAAGGCGAGACAATCGAGCTAACTGACGATGGTGAAGTGGTAGCACACTTAGTGCCCACAGACAATTTATATTCGCACCAACATGTTAACCCAAATCCTACTGCCTTTTTAGACATGCTGAATCGACATACAAACGCTATTAGTGCTCAGATAACTGAGAAGAATGTTGATGCTGTCGAAATTGTGCGAGAAGGTAGGCGTGAGCTTTAATGGATGCAATGGTTGTTGTGGATGCTAGTGTTTGGGTAAGTCAGTTTATAGCGCAAGATTTTAATTATGAAGCTAGTAAGACTTGGATAACACAATTTGTAAAAAATAGTGGTGTCTTGGTAGAGCCAACGTTTCTGTTACTAGAAGTTGCAGCATCAGTAGCAAGACAACAAGTGACAAACCTTGAAGCAAAGCAAACAGTAATAGATATGAAAGAGAGTCGTGATACAATACGATTTGTATCCTTAAACACTAAGCTTCTTCAAGTAGCAATTGACGTTGCCTCTGATTTACAGTTACGTGCAGGCGATGCCATATACGTTGCGGTTGCATATCAAAAGAGTATTCCTCTCATTAGTTGGGATAAAGAGCAGTTGCATAAAGCATCTAAAATAGTTCAAACGTACTCGCCTGATACTTATACATTCTAATTCGCGCTTTTTTACAGAACCACCTTATGTCACATTGAGCGATTATCAAGATGGAGATAATTACTCAATGCGATAGGCATTACTGATAGCGTAAGACTTCCAATGGGCGCACGCGTGTTGCGTTCCAGGACACGAACATGGCGACGAGCATTGTTACGATAGATGTTACGGCAACGATGAGTGCAATGAGCCAGGGACCGACATTGATTTGGACCTGGAAGACAAACGTACTTAGTACAGTGATTGACCCTGCGACCAGCAGCATTGCGACTAGCGAACCGAGCAGGCCAACGAGACCATTCTCGATGAGCACGGTTGCTAGTATCGAACGACTGGTATAGCCAACAGACTTGAGAATACCGATCTCACGTTGACGTTCCAGCATTGCTAGCGCAACGGCGTTCGCAATGATAATCAAGCCAGCAATCATTGCCAATGATGCGACACTAGTGAGTAGGATGATGAGATTATTTAACACTTGATTAATGATTGCGTCGATATCAACGACGCTGAAAACAAGCGCCGTTGGCACTGTCTTGTTGATGTTGCGCTTGAACGAGGGTAGTTGATTGGGATCGACTTTAAGCGAATAGACCTGCAATGTTGATGCTCCACCTAGTTGCGTAGCAACTCTTTCGTCACACAAGATGGATGCGAAGTTTGGATTCTTCGTGGGGTCTGAATCATCGTAAAAGCCGACAATAGTTAGTTCCTTTGTTACAGCACCGTCCGCGCTCTGCTCAATCACCGTGTCACCAACGCTCAAATGCAATGGGGCATTTTGTAGTGACGAATTTACAAGGACATTGTTTGTTCCTGCATCGGATGCACTCAGGTTACGCCCAGTGTGAAGCGTAACTACGGGAATATTGTTTCCTTCGTCTTTCAAGGTATAACCCTCAATACTGGCGAGTCTGTTGACAGCTTCTCTGGAGTTTCCTTTTCCCTTTGGCCCAACACGTTTCAACACCGTATTGAGGTCTTGTCCTTGAATAAAGAGAGGGTATACCTGGCGCACCACCACATTCACCACCGTTTTGCCCGCATCGACGCCTTTTTGTTGTGCTATTTGCGTGTCTATCGTCTCTCTTTGTTTTGGTTGAGCCGCAATAAAAACGTTGCGTGTAAATAATGTGTCAAGCGTGCTATTAATGGTATCCTTGATACCCTGACCCAAGACGAGTACAAGTCCGATTGCGAACACGCCAACAAAAAGAGCGGTTAGGGTTGTCGTTGTGCGCAATCGTTGTCGCCCCATGTTGCGATATGCAAGCATGACTGGCGTTTTCCAGGAGCGTGGCGTGAACATTACAACGCCATCAACTACTGTTGCAAAAAAGAACACAAGCGAACCACCTAGCAGCACAAGTCCTAATCCACCAAAAACTGCTAATGCGTATACGCCAAGTGTACTATTGCCAAGGTGCGAGGCATAACGGTTTATGGCAGTGCCTAATAGTCCAAGTAGCCCAAAAGCTATGGCGGCGAGCACAATAGCACCAAGCGCAGCAAGTATCCAAAGCAGAATACGGGGTTGTGGCTTTTCGTAGACAGGCAATTTTGAAATTGCTAGCACGAGGAGGCCAAGCCCCAGCGCTAATACAAAGATGATGGTAGCACCACCATACACGGCGATAATCGCTGTCGTCACACTGCCAAGAATGCTAGAGGCTAACGCGACAAACAGAACGGAGAGTATGGCGAGTAGAACAATAGTCGTTATGCGTGAACTTGTGCCTGTAACTTCACCACTATCACGTAGCACTGCCAATGGTCGGATCTGACTTGCCTGTACAATTGGTAGCAGTCCGAAAATTAAGGCGGTTGAGAGGCCAATGATAAAACCTGAAACAATCGTTGTTGGGTCAAGGACAATTGGCAGATGCAATGGAAAGGCGTATTCCACAATGGCACGAACAAGATAGCTAGCTCCTATACCCGCTAGCGTGCCAACGATGCCACCCACAATACCAAGCAGCGCAGCTTCAAGCCCAAAGAGTCCATATAGATCCGCTTGACGATAGCCCGTTGTCTTGAGCATTGCGATCTCGACCTGTCGCCGCAGCAGCAGGACCTGCATGGTGTTGATGATACCAATGCCACCAATGAAGAGTGCCAACAGACCGACGATACGTAGAAAGAGCCGAATTTGATCGACCTGGCTCTGTCTTCGTTGCAACAGGTCTTGCGCAGTGATAAGGCTTACAGTCGGAAAGTTCTGGCTAATTTGTGCTTGTACCGACTTTAAATTTGCGTCAGGCACGGTTGTATATATGGTACTGTATTGTTCGGGTAACGGAGAGCCATTGGGACCAGGAATAGCGGTTAATGTGTCCTGTGCCAAGATAATTTGCGATCCCTGAAAGGCTCCCCCTTCTTGAAATTCAGCAGCAATGGTAACAGGAATAACGCGTCCATCTGCTGTTTTCGCGCTATAGATGCTACCAATATGTGCATGCAGTGTTTGGAAGATATGCATACTGACAGCAACATTGTTTCCGTGCACGACCTGTTGAATGGTCAGGTTTTGAGAGGGAGCGATGAAGTTTGCCTGTCCTACTAGCGGAAAGTTGTTTGATACCGCAACAATGGTAAAGGTTTGCTCGTCGCCAGAGGATGAGGTGATCGTCCCTCCCATATTGTACGAGGTAGCGTAGTCCGTGATGCTTTCTCGCTGCTTTAGTTGAGCAAAAAAAGGCAGGTCACGCTTACGTAAGGGAGAAACACCTGCATTCACGCGCAAATTTCCGCCGTTCGCCTCTACAATATTGCCCACTAAGGCTTGATTGACGCTTAAGCCCACAAGTTGCAGTGCTACAATCGCCATCACTCCCACTGCTACACAAAAAATAGCCAGTACTGTCCTCTGCCCTCCGCGCAAAAGTGAGCGCGTGGCATAGGACCAATACAATCCCAGTCGCATAGATACCTTCTTTATTATTACAATGATAGTAGTGTTGTTATGGTTGTCCGATTATTGGAGTAGCCTGTCTGTCTGCTTACTCTTCATCATGTACGTTCTATAGCACAGAACGTCGCATATTTCATCTATCTTCAGGGAGCATGACAGGGACAAGCCCTGTCACTACGATAGACGGTTTGGCATGGCAAGCCATGCCGGGGCTGGTGAGTTGGACTCAATGGGCTAGCTCTTCTTTCCAATGTCTGCTAGTTCACAGCAGATACTTCTCAGATGTGTTATGCTAGCTATTATTAAATAGACAAAGTTTCTGTATGACATAACATTTCTACTTTGCATAAGGTTGATGTAACTGATGGATACCTCTATCCGTTTCTACAATACGAATAGCAATGTGCATTCTTCATTTGAGGAAGAACGCACGGGTAAATTCACCGTTCCATTACCAACGGATGGGGAAGGCAGTGTGTCTGATACACGAGCAGATGCGCGCGAGTACATTACTTCGTCGCCTGAAACTGCTTCACACAAACATGCGCAGGAGACTGAGCATGCAGGCGCAGTCGATGTTGCTGATTTTGAGGCAATTTTTCTGCGCTTCCAGACACCCATTACGAACTTCATTTACCATCTGATTGGTAACCGTGAACAGGCATATGATTTGGCACAGGATGTGTTTGTAAAGGCGTACAAAGCATTACTTAACGGGACAGTCGTCCAGCCAGGAGCGCTTTCGGCGTGGCTCTATCGTATAGCATCTAACACGACGACTGATACACTACGGCGTAGACGATTAATTTCCTGGTTGCCACTCTCGTTATTCAACGAGGATCGTGGTATAGGCGCTGGAGTTCTCTCTGATTCTGGTGGTACTGCTGATGGCTTTACAAACACAAGTGAAGAAAACGCTACCGAGAATCGTGCAGGTTCAGTCAATGCACTTTATGAGCGCAATGGCTATGATGGTGGACGCTTTGAGAATAGTGTTGCCGACAAAGAGATCGTTGAGCGTGTGATGAAGCAATTGCAGCCTAAGTACGCAGTTTGCCTCTGGCTCTACGAAAATGACGGTTTGTCTTGTGCTGAAATTGCTGATGTTCTCAGTATTAGCCCATCGGCGGTAAAGATGCGGCTGATGCGAGCACGGGAGCGGTTTATTGGATTGTACAAAAAAGAGGTCGGTGAAGAGTGAACTGTAACCAAGCGCGCTTAATGCTCGCGGCAAATCGTGAATTGAAACAAGAACAGGTTGATACTACAGAGCTAGATGTGCATCTGGAGCAATGCGCGGAATGTAGGCACGTCCTGGCGCAACAAGATGTGGTTGGCGAACGTGTTCGCCTTTTACCCAGACTTGAGCCTGCTCCCGATGCACATGCAAAGCTTATGCAAACGTTAGCAGCAGAACATGCACGTTTTCTACAACGTTCGTCTAACGCTCATGCATCATCGTCCTCTTCGGTTCCAGATTTTCTCAAGCCATATATGAAAGAGCAGATGCAGAGTTCATCGAAGGCCTCAGACAAACTCAGAGCATTTTCTACCGCTCAAACTGGTCCTCTACCAGTTCTTCAGACAAAGCGTAAGAAACGGATTGCTCCAATGGGACAATTTGCAGTTCTTGGCTTAGCGGCAAGCTTTTTAATGATATTCTTGATTGGTGGTCTTGTGTCGCTTCTAGTCCTGGCAAACCAGGGCGTTACTGTGCCAAACTCCGCATCAATCTCGCATCCATCGTTAATAGCACCTGTAAGTTATACAGCAGAAACGTCTTATCCACATATTGTTAGTGCTGTCGCTACTCGTGAACATATCTATTATTCCGCCTATGGGAGCGACGAAACACAGTGGATGATTGAGCAAGTAAATGGTACGTCAAAGGGTGCGACAAGTACTCCACTACTTAAAACGAGTAGTACTAGTCCGTTATTTGTTCTAGGTGCCTCACCCCAGTGGGTCATCTGGCTACAGTTTGATACGCCCAAGCATGAAGTTCAGGGCTTGCATCAAAGGAATACAACGGCTTCTTCATCTCCAAGAACGTGGAGCTTGAATGCGCTTTCTCTTGTATCGCCACAAGATGCAACACATCCATTTGGAAATGTAGTAACGTTACAGCACGGTATATTCGATACAGCCACCGTCCCTGCATGGATTCACAGACCCATTCAGGACATCTCGTTCGTACAACAAAATACGCTGCTTGTAACATCTATTGACGCAAAAGGGATTGCACAGCTTGTGCGGTATCAACTGGACAGCAATCAAGGGACGACTTCTACATCCATTGCAACAGCAAGTGGTGGTCATATCCTCACATCCCCAACAGCGACAGCCGATGGAATGCGCATTTTCTGGTCAGAAGAATGGTTTACAAGCGACTTACAGCCACATAGTAATGTTTGGACACAAGAAACATCTACAGAGATAGTCCGTCAGCATGGTGCACAGCATCCAAGTGTAACGGTAGATAAGCATCTCTATCGTAAGGACGGTGTCTCGTTCCATCCGCAAGTTATCAATGACACGCTCTTCTTGCTTAGTACAAGCGACGTTACGGCATCGACGCAAGGAACACCGACGGCAACAAGTACGCCGACAATACATACGACAGCGACACTTGTGTCAACAGCACCTGTTACTCCACGATTTACAGATGCCTACGCAACACAAATTGATGCGTCTATTTATGGTGCTGTCCTGGCCTTTCCGCTTGATGACCCGAAGGCAACGGCGACAATGCTCTCAAATGATAGTACTGCCGCGGCACTACAAGGGGGTATGCGTTTTCTCTTATGGCAAAGTGGTACTAGTTATCAGATGTATGATGCCATTGCAAAATCTTCAGTTGTGGTCAACGATAGTACAAAAGGTGCAGCATTTCTAGCTGTAAACGGTGATTCTGCTGTATGGACTGTAGCAACAGCGCCTTCTTCTACAAAGAATGCACCAAGTGTACAAACAGCTACCTTCACTATGTTTAACTGGCCTGCGTAAAATGTAGATAGAAAACAGAAAGCGGTACAAGCTTAGGTAGAGCTTGTACCGCTTTCTGTTTTCTACACCCTCTCTTTTTGGTTACTCAGGATATCAAGATGCATGCGATGCAATTTTTGCTCCATTGCCTGCATTTTTATCGACATTCCGCTCATCTCTAGTTCCGTTTTCACGTTTACTTGATAGTCTAAGTCTGCTTTGATACGGTCCTTGGCAGATTGTCGATTCTGGCTGATGAGCACGAAAATGGAGAGAAAGATTGCTTCGAGTGAGACAGCCATCGTGAGAAATTGGAACGGGTATGGGTCGAATTGAAAGCTTTTCGGACCAAGTGTATTGGTGACAATCCACACGACAAACGCGATGAGGTTTATTAGCAGGAAAGGTATAGAGCCGCTAAAATCCGCGATGAGGTCGGCGACACGCTGCCCTGCTGAAGAATGCTGATCTTCTGCGTCGTTTGGGTTGCGACTGACGCGTGTACGTAGAATGTCGTCGGTATGTTTGAGCCGCTGTCCAAGCTCGATCAACACATCGAGAGCTGCATCTGGACGCCGACGCAGAAAATCGAAGAACTCGTTTCGGTCTAACTCGAGAGTTACGACTTCTTCCTCAGAAGTCGCACTAGCCGAGCGCGTTTCGCCAGAGAGCATTGCCAACTCGCCGAAAAACTTGCCCGGGCCTAACACGTCGAGCACGACTTTTTTGCCATCGGTATCAGTCAGCCAAATCTCGACTTCACCACGCTCAATGATGTTAAACGCACAGCCAGGTTCGCCAGCCTTCATGACTTGCTGCCCGGGCTGAAACATACGCTCAGTCATTATAGCGCGGACTTCAGCTCTTTCCTCGTCATCCATGTTAGAAAAAAGCGGTATCTCTGCCAGTAGCCTTGTTGTAACTACACTCATACAATTGTGTCGTCCTTTTCTCAGCAGCCAAGCAATTTCGCAATCAGCATACGTTGAACCTCGCTTGTGCCTTCGCCGATTTCGTTGATCTTGACGCTGCGGAAGTAGCGTGAGACAGGGTATTCATCCATGAAACCATAACCACCATGTATTTGTACTGCTTGGTTTGCGGCACGGTTCGCGGTTTCGGAGGCAAAGAGTTTTGCCATTGACGCTTCACGGGTATAGGGTTTACCCTGCATATGCAGCCACGCGGCCTTATAATACATCAGACGTGCCAACTCTATTTCGGTATCCATATCGGCTAGCTTAAACTGAATGGCCTGGTTTTTGCTGATAGGTCGCCCGAATTGCTTGCGTTGCTGTGCATAGCTGAGAGATTCATCGAGACATGCCTGTGCTAAGCCAACGGAGAGGGCTGCGATAGCAACACGGCCAGCATCGAGTATTTGCATAAATTGCTTGAAGCCATCGCCACGCTGCCCAAGAATATTTTCTTCTGGTACAATACAATCTTCAAAGGCAAGGGGTCGCGTATCGGATGCTTTCCAGCCCATCTTCTTGTATGGCTTGCCAATATCATAGCCAGGAGTATCTTTGGGAACGATGATATTGGTGATCTCGTTGCGTCCATCAGGACGAGTACCTGTGATCGCGGTAATGGTGACGCCGCCAGTCATATCAGTACCCGCATTCGTGATAAACGCTTTCGAGCCGTTGATATGCCATTGTCCATCGCGCAGGACAGCACGAGTTTGTGTACCGCTTGAGTCAGAACCAGCTTCCGGTTCAGTCAAACCAAAGGCCCACAACTGCTTTCCACTCGCAAGTGGTAGAAGGAAATGCTCTTTCTGCTCTTCATTGCCAAAGAAGTAAAAAGGTGATGCGCCAAGTGATGTATGGGCCTCCATCGTAATGCCAACCGAGACATCGCCGCGTGAGATTTCTTCAATAGCGAGACAGTATGATAGAAAGTCGGCACCTGCGCCACCATACTGTTCTGGGAAGGGCAGACCTAATAAACCAAGTTCTCCCATTTTGCGAATAACGGCATAGGGAAACTGACCAGTTGCATCTATTTCTTCCGCGATGGGCTGAATTTCTTGTCCCGCAAACTCGCGACAGGTATCGCGAATGGCTATCTGCTCCTCGTTGAGTGAAAAATCCACGGTTTGCTCTCTTTCTCTATGATAGATTCCAAAGATAGACTAAACAACAGTCCATCCTAATTATACGAGATGGCGACAAAAAACGGTGAGATTGTGTTCTGACTACGTATCTCGTAAGGCACGCATTTCATTACTGTATCCTTTGTTCAACAAGCTGTTCTGAGGTAGTATATAGCGTAATTACATATCGTTTATTTATGAAAGAGACTAAAGTGCAAAGCAAATTATTTCATAGATATATTTTATATACCTTTACAGCAGGAAGTGGTTTTTTACTAGCGGCATGTGCTCTTATCATATTAAGTGCAACTACACAGACCACCGTTCTTCAAGCAAACCACATCATCACACAGAACTGGCGACCTACATACGACCTTGTAGTCTTGCCACCACAAGCTCAAATTCCCTCTGGTAAGGCTATTCCAGCCGATACGCTAGAGGGATATAATGGGGGTATTAGCACACAGCAATATCGACAGATCAAGCAAATAGCTGGTGTGGAGGTTGCCGCACCTATTGCATTCCTTGGCTATGCACAGTTGCCTTCGCCTTACGTCCAATTCTCTCCGACTCCGCTTTCGCCAGGCTACTACCGCACAGACTGGACGCTTACAGCATTTGATGGTCATCGCTATATCACTGAGCGACGTGAAAGTTTCTTCTATAATGTAGCTACTAGTTGTGATGCAATAAATCGAAAGCCTTCTCCTTTCGTTGAGCTAGAGAGTCAAAACATTAGGCTAGAGAGTTGTGGGTCTGACGCAGGAGCAGTGCCTTTTCCTTCAATTGATACAGGAACATTCCTCCTTGCAGCTATTGATCCCATCGCGGAAAACCAACTTGTACATCTTGATAAAAGCATTACCACAGGGCGCATGCTCACGACATTGATCCTGTAGGCTGGGTAGAAGAACGTTGGATTTTCGCGGGTGCTGGAGTTATCTACTTGCAACAATCAGGAGAGACACAACTGCTCTTATTAGGCGCAGTTCTTTCAGTTTGCCTGGGCTACCTTATTGTTACTCTCAGTTCTCTTGTCTCGGCTCAACGACGTGAACTAGCAGTGTTGAGTGCTCTTGGTTGGCGACCCAGACACACAGCAGGACTCTTTCTGTCTCAAGCTCTTATTCTTGCATTAGGAGGTGGTATTGGAGGCATTGGTCTAGCATTACTTACTGTATCCCTGATTGGAGCCAGTCCTCCCTGGCCGATTGTGGCTTGGACACTTCCTATTATACTTGCACTCGCTCTGCTTAGTGCGTTGTATCCACTTTGGCAGCTTGGACGCATTCACCCGGCTGAAGTTTTGCGAACAGGCAGTACTGTCGCATCTGGACGCCAAGTAAGTTGGTTCGCCCAGCTTGTAGCACGTTTACCTGTGATGAGTAGTTTTGCTGTTCGCAACCTTACACGCTCACGGGTACGCTCCTTCATTGCTATTGGCAGCCTCTTTCTTTCTGCGTTGCTCCTTACAGTAATGGTCGATGGACTGCTTGCCTTTCGCGAGACTCTACAAGGAACGTTGTTGGGCAACTATGTGTTATTGCAAACAGCAATTCCGCAATTGGCCGGAGCCGCCTTTGCTGTCCTGCTCACCTTTTTAAGTGTTGCGGACTTGTTGCTGTTACAGGTAAGAGAGCGACAACGTGAGATTGGCTTGCTTCAAGCTATTGGTTGGCGTCCAGACATGGTGCACCGTATGTTTGTACAGGAGGGCCTTACACTAGCACTGGTAGGAACAATTCCAGGCGTACTTGTTGCACTCGGCATTTTGCTAACACGGCATACGACACAAAACATTGTTCCTTTACCGATGGTGGGATTTGGGGCTGTACTATTAATGATGCTAGTAGGGGCATTGGCGACGCTTCCTGCTCTTCGTGCGACGAACCGGATGCAACTTGTTGACGTGTTGCGTACAGAATGATGATACACTACATCAAATCGCCGTATTCATCTAAAACATATGGGAAATGTAAATAAGTAACAAAAACAGTACGGGTGTGATGTATGACCCCTTGTCTAAAATCTAATTTAGTACAAGGGGTCATACATCACACCCGTACTGTTTAAGAAACGGTTTCGCTGCTCTCTACATGAGCGCCAACGCCTTTACGTAGCATTGGTACTTTATCCAGTGCTTCCCAGGGGGCATCGATATCGGTCCGTCCGAAGTGACCGAAGGCCGCCGTGGGTTGGTAGATGGGGCGACGCAGGTTTAGTGCCTGAATGATACCGGCAGGGCGCAGGTCAAAATGCTCGCTGATGAGGCGAATAATTTCGTCATCGGAGACTTTTCCTGTACCAAAGGTTTCGACGAAGAGTGAGAGTGGACGCGCAACACCGATAGCGTAAGAGACTTGTAGTTCGAGCCGATCAGCAAGGCCAGCCGCAACAATATTTTTCGCGATATGACGTGCCGCATATGCTGCTGAGCGATCTACCTTTGTCGGGTCTTTGCCACTGAATGCGCCGCCACCGTGACGTGCTATGCCACCATACGTATCGACAATGATCTTACGTCCGGTGAGACCAGCATCACCCATTGGACCACCGGTAACAAAGCGCCCAGTTGGATTCACGAAAATCTTGGTTGACGAATCAATCAAATTCGCGGGAATAACAGGCTTGATGACGTGCTCTAGTACATCGGTGCGAATCTGCTCTTGATCGACGTAGCTGGCGTGTTGGGTAGAGATGACCACAGTATCAACACGTACAGGACGACCATGCTCGTACTGTACCGTTACCTGGCTCTTTCCATCGGGGCGCAGATACGCAAGTGGCCCGCTGCCCATCCATGCTTTACGACGCTCAACCGAGAGTTGACGCGTAAGCTTGTGGGCAAGGCTGATCGGCATAGGCATGTATTCGGGAGTTTCATTGCAGGCAAAGCCAATCATCATGCCCTGATCACCCGCGCCAATCTGTTCTAGTTCGTCGTCGCTCAGGTGCTTGACGACACCATCTTTTGCCTCTAACGAACGACTCACACCCATGTCGATATCGGGCGATTGCTTGCCAATCGAGGTGACGATCCCACAAGTGCGATAGTCAAAGCCATATTCGGCATTGACATAGCCGACTTGCTCGATTGTTTTACGCACGGTGGCGGACATGTCGATCCAGGCCGAGGTTGTGATCTCACCCGCTACCAGCACAAGACCAGTTGTGGTTGCAGTCTCGCAGGCCACACGCGCTAATGGGTCTTGCACAAGAATAGCATCGAGAATAGAGTCCGAAATTTGATCACAGAGTTTATCTGGATGTCCCTCTGTAACCGACTCACTGGTGAAAAATGATTTGGGACTCTCCATAAAATTACTCAAAGGGTTGCCTCCTACTTTTTATCGTATCAAAAAAGCCATAGAAAATATGGCTATAGGATAGATACAACTGAATGGTGCAGTGTGAGCGTCTTGAGGAGATAGAAGTCACAAAAAACCCCCATAACGTAGGGGTATGGCGTATTGCACATTCCCCTCATCTTGCGGAACTCATAGTGCATGTTCCGCCGGAATTGGCACCCTTCCTGCGTGGTAGCAGATGGGTTGCCGGGCTTCGTAGGGCCGTTTCCCTCCACCTCTCTGGATGAGAGCGATCTCATTGCTGTATTCGGTTGTTGTGTTTCCGCGAAAGTACTTGCTTGGTGTTATTTGTATTCTACGATACGAGAGGGTACGTTGTCAATTCTGGAAGATTTGTAGTACTCTGCCACTCTTCATGTGTCAGAGTACTACCACCATTTGTATGAATCGCAACAGACTACTAGGTACCAGACTCCCAGGAGTTGAGATACTTGTCCTGCTCAGGTGTCAGGGTATCAATATGAACACCCATCGCGTGGAGTTTGAGACGCGCAATCTCTTTGTCCATTTCGGTAGGAATGGTGTAGACATGCGGTTGCATCTGCTTGGCGTGCGAGAGCATATACTCGGAGCCAAGTGCTTGATTTGCAAAGCTCATATCCATCACGCTGGCAGGATGGCCTTCAGCGGCAGAGAGATTAACGAGACGGCCTTCCGCAAGCAGATACACGTGACGACCATCGCTGTACGTGTATTCATCGACAAAGTCACGTACATGCTGTTTAGCGGTTGCCATCTTCTCTAGCGCGGGAATGTTGATTTCGTCGTTGAAGTGACCTGCGTTGGAGATCAACGCGCCCTCTTTCATATTCTCAAGGTGCTGTAGGTCGATGACATTGACGTTTCCAGTGACTGTAACGAAGATATCACCAACTTTGGCTGCTTCGACACCAGGCACGACACGATAGCCATCCATAACCGCTTCGAGCGCTCGTGTGGCATCTACTTCTGTCACAATAACGTTTGCACCTAGTCCGTGAGCGCGTGAGGCTACACCACGTCCACACCAGCCGTAGCCGAAGACTACCACTGTACGACCCGCGATGAGAATATTCGTCGAGCGAATGATAGCATCCAGTACGCTCTGTCCCGTACCATAGCGGTTGTCGAACAAGTGCTTGGTGTCGGAGTCATTTACTGCCAGGACAGGAAATTTGAGCACACCATCTCGCTCCATGCTTTTCAGACGGATCACGCCGGTTGTTGTCTCTTCCATACCGCCGATGATGTTGGTGATGAGTTCAGTACGCTTGGTGTGAATTGTCGAAACGAGATCACAGCCATCGTCCATCGTCATTTGGGGTTTGTGGTCAAGCACGGCATTGATATGGCGATAATAGGTCGCCTCGTCCTCACCTTTAATGGCGAAGGTGGGGATACCATATTCGTGTACGAGTGCTGCCGCCACATCATCTTGTGTAGAAAGCGGGTTGGAGGCACACAACACAAGGTCGGCCCCGCCAGCTTTTAATGTGATGGCAAGGTTCGCGGTCTCGGTGGTGATATGTAAGCAGCCGGACATACGAATACCTTCAAGCGGCTTGTCTTTCGCGAAGCGCTCACGAATGAGGCGCAGTACAGGCATTTCTTTGGCAGCCCACTCGATGCGGCTCTTGCCACGAGCAGATAGGGAGATGTCTTTCACATCACCGGAAATTGAGGTTGTCATAATCTATAGGGTTCCCTTCGTTATGTAACACAACAGATGAGAGGCTTGAGTAAGACCTCTCATCAAATAGAATGTGTTGTTTTTGTTAACTGACTCTATCTTACAACATTTTTTCAAGAGGACGTTCTCTTATGCATATATCACATAAGCCCCTACGGATGAACTGGTTTCCAGGCAGGGTCAAAATGCGAGTAGGTTACTAGCTCTTTGTAGCGTTTGGCGATATCGTCTATGGTCAGGGCGCGGAGACGGTCGATGCTGAAGTCCGCACAGACGAAGGAGCCGATGATGTTGCCATGAACGACTGCGCGTTTGAAATCGTCAACGGCATAGTGACCGTCTGCTCTCTGCTCAACTGTAGAGAGATAGCCGAGGAGGCCACCGGCGAAACTGTCACCCGCACCAGTTGGGTCGATAACTTCTTCGAGTGGATAGGATGGCGCAGTGAAATAGGTGCCGTCCGCTCCAAAGAGGAGCGCGCCATAACTGCCTAGCTTTACCACAACATATTGAAGGCCCATATCTAACAGGTGACGCACGCCTTTGAGAATGCTGGCCTGCCCTGTGTACTGACGGACCTCTTCCTCGCTCAACAGCAGGATGTCCACGCGCTTGATAACTTCTGTCAGTTGCTCTTTCGCTGTATTGATCCATAATTCCATTGTGTCAAGGACGGTCAAACGCGCATGAGGCATTTGATCGAGGACCTCTAGTTGAAGTCCTGGTTGGATATTGGCGAGAAAGACAAGCGGACTGTGCTTGTACTCATCGGGAATGATGGGATGAAAGTCTGCGTAGACGCCAAGTTGTGTTTCAAGTGTATCACGAGAATTCATATCCATATGATAGCGCCCCGACCAGTAGAACGTCTTCCCTTCCTCGATCTGTAAGCCATTAAGATTAATTGGTCGGCTGCGAAAAAAGTCGAGATACTGCTGTGGAAAATCATTGCCTACAACAGCGACAAGGTTCACTGAATCGTAGAGCGAGGCGGCGGTCGAAAAGAATGAGGCAGCGCCACCGAGAACGTGGTCTACCTTAGCAAATGGTGTTTCTACACTATCAAAAGCGACAGACCCAACAACAAGAATAGGCACGAATAGCCCCTCCATTTAGAAAGAATAGCATAGCAGATGTCAAACAGGAGTCGCGTCACTAAGATGCTCTATCACTCCATCAAGAAATGCAAGTGTGTTATTAAATTTCTCCCGAGCCATATCACGGGCAGGTTCTGTATTCAAGGATTGGTACAGATCAATAAAGCGCTCTTCGACGTGGCGCAACATAGCGGTAAGCATATCTCCTGTCACAGCCCTATTCGTATAACGCGCACCAAACTCGATTAATGATGTCACAACCGCCAGGCCACTGAGCCGTCCCAATTTATCGGCATCATAGAGAATACGTCCCTCCAGTGGGGATGCGTTGCCCTGTTCAGCGGCATTAGGAGTCATATGTGTCAGAATTGCTTGTTCCACTTTTTGTACAAGTTCAGGTGCTACCTGTTGGTGTTGCAAGAATTCCACTGCCATCTGCGCGGAAGCAATATGATGCTGCTGAAAACCTTGTGAAGCAGTTGAAATATCATGCAAGTAGGCAGCAATAACCAGCGCATCCATATTTACCGTTTCCGTGTCATCATTCTGTTCTGTGTCGAGTGCCTCACGCTGTAAAGCAAGCATTTTACAATTCGCTACAACAATACTAGCATAGCGAAATCCCTCACTGCCTAGTGTCTTTTCGGCATAATGGGCGGCCGCCTGTATTGTCTTTTCCTGCGTCTCTGTTTCCATCACTGTTGCCCCTTTCCAACACTCTTACCCTGCTGATTGTCAACACGCGCAGCACAAACGTTACGCAGTGTCTCATGATATGGAGATCGAACAATGCCTTGTTCTGTAATAATGGCTGTTATGTACTCATGAGGAGTGACATCAAATGCAGGATTAGCTACATGCACTCCCACTGGGGCAACGACAGTTCCACGCACTGTTGTCACTTCCTCCGTGTTACGTTGCTCAATAGGAATGTCCGCACCTGACGCTAGCGAGAGATCTACTGTTGAACATGGAGCGACAACATAGAACGGAATAGCATGCACGTGAGCTAATACAGCCACACCATATGTGCCGATCTTATTAGCAACATCACCATTAGCAGCAATGCGGTCAGCCCCCACGAATACAGCTTTTATGCCTCCATGACGCATGAAGTGTCCAGCCATATTATCAGTAATCAATGTCAGAGGCACACCTTCTTGCTGCAACTCCCAAGCAGTCAAGCGAGCCCCTTGTAGTACGGGACGTGTTTCGTCCACAAACACATGCACTTGTTTACCCTCTTTGTGCGCGGTATAGATTGGTGCAAGGGCGGTTCCCTTTCCGGCGGTTGCAAGCGCACCAGCATTACAATGTGTAAGCAGAATATCACCATCAGCTATTAAGCTTGCCCCATAGGAACCCATTTGTGTACATGCAAGAGCATCTTCATCAGCAATCAAGAGGGCTTCATTGCGCAGAGAGTCTGCCATATTCCGCACACTACGTTCCTCAAGAGAGGCACAATGCAGCATGCGTTCTACAGCCCATGCAAGGTTTACAGCAGTTGGACGCGTACTACGCAGCAGAAGCCCAACAGTGCGTAGGTGATCGCGTGCCTGTTTTATTGTCACGTTCGTGCCTTGCTCTCGTAAGAGACGTAGTAGCGCAAGAGCCATGCCGAACGCTGCCGTAACACCAATAGCAGGCGCGCCACGTACTTTGAGCGTTGTGATCGCATGAGCGACCTCCTCTTCATGGGTAAGCCTGAGTGTAACCACCTGTTGAGGCAGGAGTGACTGATCTAGCAAGCAGACGCAAGCACCAGCATTCTGCTCTTCCCACCACACAGTTCGCACATCTGTTTGCGTAAGCTGTTGTTTTTTGTCCACTGTAGCACGCACATCTTTCTTCGTTTCTTCTACCATCTCTATCTTCCAAAGGGAAATCGTTACAACGAGCAAACGCCGTCGTGTGAGCGTGTTCCCCCAATAGTACTAACATAGAGGGACTATATAGCTTAACTTCCACAAGAGTATGCTAACATGATAGTCGATACCTAACGCGAGTGCAAGTATATATGACTATTCAGGTATGTTACTCGTAGCGTCGGTTGTCCGTTCCACTACACAGAAGGTTGAAAAGCCTTTTCCACATTGGCAGAAATGACATGTACAAGTCATACTGTACAACCTGGAGATGCGTTGCAATCACTTGCTTTGGAACGGACAAGATGATAATTGTAGCCATCGAAGGGATTGTAGCGCATGGCCCAGGTGGAAATGAAAGAAGCTTCTTGGTCATTTGATCAGATTTACGACGAATACAAAACACCTATTTATAACTATGTCTATCACTTAGTAGGAGATCGTGAGCAGGCAGACGATCTCACCCAGGACACATTTTTAAAAGCATTTAAGGCTCTGCCTAAAATGGATGGAAACCTGAAGCTTTCGGCGTGGTTGTATCGTATTGCAACGAATACAGCATACGACGCACTGCGACGCCGTAAGTTGATTGCATGGTTACCCTGGCAAGACCTCGATCACGAACCAGCAGATGTTGAGAGTGCGGACCCGCAGGAGATTTACGGCACAACAGAGCTTGTGCGTGCCGCACTGCGGCGCATGCCTCAACAATACAGATCAGCATTGCTTTTGTACACGCAAGAGGGTTTCTCCTACAGTGAGATTGCCCACACGTTAAACATTGCCGAGAGCGGCGTCAAGATGTATCTCTCTCGTGCACGACAGTCGTTTCGTGAACATTATCGGTCCCTTGAACAAGGAGGAGGCACACAATGAGTACTGAGCATGTCGAGGATTTACTAAGCGCCTACCTTGACAATGCTCTTACTCAGGAGGAACATGCCTATGTTGCTGCACATTTACAGACATGTTCAGCGTGCAATGTCATTTTTGCAGACTTCCGTCATCTTGATGCTCTTCTCGCAAAACAACCTCGCGTGAGTCCTCCTGCTGCACTGCGTGAGAAGATATTTTCCTCACCGGAGTATCTGGAACTCATCGGGGACATGCCGAGACAGTTTACGAATAGTAATTCATTAGTGAGCAACATACGAAGTCGGCAGAAGATTCCTCAAAAGAAGATACATTCCGATAGTGTGAGTCGTCCGCAGTTGGTTGCCATCCCAGGAAATAGCAAATCGTCTCCATTATCTAACCAGGAAACAAAAGCACATGTTCGGGTTCCGCAGCGTCGGAATATGTATATACAGCGCTTCATGCAAGTGATGATTGCAGCCTGTCTTCTGCTTACGCTTGGAGTTGGTAGCTTTATCGGGTGGAACCTTTGGCAAGGGCAGGGAAAAACCGCACATGATGCACCTGGCATAACCCCTCCACAGTCCCTGCGTCAGGGTGGACCACTACCAGCAGGTATACGTTTTGTTTTCTTGAACAATGCAAGTTTGTGGAGTGGACCAGAAGATGGAAGCGCACAGGCTGTACGCTTGACACCAGCAACGGTTACGGTTGCGCCACACTGGGTTGTTAGTCCTGCACTTTCGGGTCATGCGGTCGGCAATCTTCTTGCATATGTCGATACAAAACAGGGCTACATTCACATTATTCGTACCGACGGACAAAGCGATATGGTTGTTAAGCAACCACTCTTAAAGAGCGTATCAGAAGCTTCTTGGAACACCCCTACTGGCTCAGCTATTTTGAGTAGCCTATCCTGGTCTCCTGACGGTCACTTCCTCGCGTTTATCGCTGCTCCGACAGAAACGTCTACATTGTACATTTACTCGACGAACACAAATCAGACGCAAGAAGTGATGCTTTCAGGCAAAGGTTCAGTCTCTCACCTCGTCTGGTCTCCAAACGGAGCGCGTATCGCGTTCGAGTTTACGCACAACAATGTTACAAGCATTCTCGACTACAATGTATTGACGCGCAACGTATTAACAGTTGCACCAACAGTTGTAACTGCAGATCATCCCAACGATACTGTGCTTACGCTTGATTGGGCGACTACTAATGATGCTCCTGCTATCACGTGGAGCGTAGGAACACAAGGTCATGTACATGGTATATGGCTACGACACGTCGGAGATGTTAATGGGGTTGATGGAGTACAAGCGCTAGCTAGTGGAGAGTACACGCAAGCCGTCTATAGCCGTAGTGGAGGAGCTGGTATGGGAAGTTGGCTCCTCAGTCGGCCTCGTACAACAAATGCAGATACACTACTCGCGCTGACTCTGGCAGGTGTAGTTCACAAGATAGCAGATGGCAATAAGATAGATGTAGTTCAATGGACACGGGATGGAAAGCATATCACTTACTTCGACTCATTCGCTTCTGGAGTGGGAACACTACACAGTGTAGATACAATAACTGGTAGTAATACATTGGTGACATCTACTGTACGTAGTACGCCTGTACCAACGTGGTCTTCTGATGGACAACACCTTCTGTACAGCAGTGGGGCCCATAGCTTTGTCGCTGATATACAGAATGGGAAGACACAACTTTTGGTCGCAGGTTCGATCTCCGCATTTGCATGGTCTCCAACATCATCGCACACGGTTATCGTAGCAGTACAAGATGGAACGCGAGGCGTTTATCTTGTTGACACACAACGTAATACCGCAAAATCATTAAGCAAACAGGATGCTAACGGTCCCGTTGTGTGGACTCAGATTCCGTAAATGTAGTTTTACGTTTGTTATGCCAGAATAGAAGCATTCATACAATCTTCATTGTCGATATTCACATAAAATTCATATAACCTGGTGCAATCTTTATAGGTTTTTTATAGAGAATGTGTATAGTGTAAGAGGAGTCTTGTTTTGTAGCCACGCGTGTGGTGGGGTGTATGTGTGTTTTGGAGGAATATTCGATGGTAACAACAGCACAGGCATCTGTTACAGGTGTTACAAATGGTCGTCCATTTTCTCATACGGCCGCTGTTCAGACCGATGAGATAGCAAAGGTCAGCATTCACGCAATCTTTCGGGCGCGTGAGAGCGCAATTGTGGCACATGTGCTTGAACGAATGGAGAGACGAGATCGTATTGTGCTCATCCTTCTGGATGGTCGACGCACTATTCAAGACGTGATACGTTTGCTCCATCGCAGTGAAGAAGAGATGGCCCAGGTGCTGGTACGCCTGCTTAAAAGTGGATTCATTGACTATATGGGGACCCAAAGCACATAACCTGTACCAGTTTTTCTAACCTGAAGAAATTGGTAGCAAAAGTGCTAACAAATTTACTCTTCATGCGTTATAATACATAGGCTTAGGACGGAAGGCGGAATATATGTGAGCAGGCACATTCACCTCGACGAGCAGCTTGTAGCATATATTTATTTACTCGTGTAACCTTTTCCCCATAGGGTTCGCACGCGCGCCGCCCAGAGTTGTGCTTTGCTTTCTGCATATGCGCAGTAAGGGGAAGACGAGCTGGCACCCCGTTTTCTCCTTACATTTCAGCTAGACAAGCGAGAAAGGGTCGCATGCAATTTCCAATGCGGTCATTAGGGGGAAAGCTTACAATAAGTGCTGCGTTAGTTCTCTTGCTCAGTCTGCTTCTATTTATGGTAACGGCATGGGGATTGCTCTCCTTCTATGCTGAGCGTGAAGCCAAGAACAATGCACAGCTTCACCTGGCACTCGCGAAGAAAGCGTATAGTGCTCACAATGCATCACTAATCCAAGCACTACAAACAATAGCCGACGACTCGGTTGTTATCTCTTCCATAAAGCAGCCGGGACCCACAGTACAGAATCGCCTGAAGGAAATCTCTTCCTCTGCACAGTATCATTTCTCATTATCCGCGCTAGATATCGTTTCGCCAAACCACAGCATTCTTGCGCAAATAGAGAATGATAAGAATAATCAGATACCTGTCAACGCTATCGCGCTTGTAGATCAAGCGGCTCAGGGAAAAATCGCGACATCACTACAAACGGAGATGTTTAGTCTATCACCTACACAAAACAGTAGTTGGATGCTCCGTGCGGCTCTTCCCATTCTGCAAGGAAACGATATCCCTGCTGGCGTTTTATTAGCAACTCAGCCAATTGATGATACGCTTGCACAGACAGTAGTGGCCCATTCAAATGCAAACATTCTGCTTTGTTTAGCGGGTCAGGTACAGGGCATCGGAGAAACAACACTCAATAGCCTTGCTCGTGCTCAGATTTCTTCGTCCAATACAGCAAACGGTGTGTGTCAAACACATAGTCACAATATAAGCGACGGTACACAACGCTATATTGCATTAGGAAGTTTAATACCAACCGAGTATCAAATAGCTACTTCGTCCCAACTTCTTATGATTGCTATAGAGCCGCCAGGCACAATTACTTTGTATAGTCAGCGTGTGTTACTGCTCCTGCTTGGCGTAGGAATATTCACCTTTGCATTAGGAATTTTTCTCTACGCATTTATAACACAGATATTTTTTATCCATCCTCTACACCGGCTACAAGCACAAGTGCGAACCCAGGTTGTTGAGAATGCAGGGGTTATTCTTCCGACACAAGATGAGTTAGGGATGCTTACGCGCTCATTTGATCTGCTCTCTGAGTCTTTAGAAAGTGAAAGTCAGGCTATGATAGGGCAGATGAGCAATATTCTTGTGATGAGTGATGCCCTGATTTCGACGGTCAATCTGGAACACCTGTTGGGAGAAATTGTGGGTCGTCTTGGACATATTATGCAAGCGAAACATGTCTCATTGCTTTTGTATGGGCGTGAAATGCTCGCACCATGGGCCGTTGCACAGTGGTCCGAGACCGGAGCAACTGGAACAACATCTCCTATACCTCTGTCACCTCATATGCCAACTTCGCATGCATTGCAGGAAAAGGGTGCCGTTACTGTTCATGCCGACCCCGATGGAGATGTTACGATGGCGGCGACAACAAAAATGGTTGCTTTGACCAATGTTAGCAGTGGAAAGGGAAAAGCAGTTCGCCCAGCACAATCTTCTCAGCCATCTTATGGTATACGTCGCCCACGCATTCCACGTCCTGCATTGCGCGATCTGGATATGATCCTGGCTCGCATGGTCATTGCAAAGCAAAAGATCGCCTATGACGACGATATTGCTACAGGCCCTTGGGAGCGTGATAGTTGGGCGCGTCTAGCCCTTAATGCTGGCTATCATGCGGTGATTGCAGTACCACTCCTTTTACAGGATCAGGCTATTGGAGCGTTCATGCTCTATCTGGATAAGCCCTATCAGGTCAGCAAACGAGATACCTTTCTTCTAAGTACTGCTGCGATTCAAGCGTCAATGGCGATTCAGAACGCACTCCTGTTCGCGGAGGTAAAAGAGAAAAATGCAGCTCTTGAACGTGCAAATGCGTTGAAATCACAGTTCTTAGCAACTGTCACACATGAGCTACGCTCTCCATTGCATAGCATTATTGGTTATGGGTCGATGATTGTCGATGGCTTCGTCGAGGGCGAACTGACACCACAGCAAGAAGAGGATATCCGCTTCATTGTGAGACGTGCCGAAGATCTTTCACATCTCGTGGACGAGATGCTGGACCTCTCGAAGATCGAGGCCGATAAGATCGAGGTGACACCAGAGCCAATAGAACTTGCCACAAGTTTACGAGATATTATTAATCAACTCAAGTTGGCGGCGGACGAAAAGAGAATTTACCTTGTTTTAGACATGGAAGAGAACATGCCTTTGGTACGTGCAGATAGCTATCGTTTACGACAGGTTGTCACCAATCTTGTCGCTAACGCAGTAAAATTTACTGAGCAGGGGGGAGTTACAATTCGTTGTACCTGTATAAATGATGACAGTATGGTACGTATAGCCGTACAAGATACAGGTATTGGTATCTCACCAGCCGCCCTCGGCTATATCTTTGAAGCATTCCGTCAGGCAGATGGAAGTACGACTCGTCGCTTTGGAGGTACCGGACTAGGGCTAACAATTGCGAAGAAACTCGTTGAATTACAAGGGGGGGAAGTCGCAGTAGAGAGCGTCGTGGGCCAAGGATCAACGTTCTCTTTGACATTGCCTGTTGCAGCACCGCCCGATATGAGAGCGTAGAGATTGACACAAGAAAGTACACGAGCAAATATATGAGTACACCTACAGTAGGCACGCCAGCAATTCTGGTTGTTGAGAATGAGGCGTCAAACCGCATTCTGATTGAGCGCGTTTTGTCAACACGCGGATACCGTTGTATTTCGGCTTCAAATGGTCAGGAGGCCCTTGACCTGCTTGATCGCGAGCGTGTAGACCTTATTCTGACGGACCTGTCAATGCCTGTGCTCGATGGATATCGTACAACACAACTTATTCGCTCACGGCCACATCTCGCCAATGTACCTATTGTTGCAGTGACCGCCTTTGCATTGAGCGACGAAGGTGAAGCGGCCAAGCGCATCGGTTGCACCGAGTATTTGACGAAGCCATTCAAGCCGCGCCAACTCCTGGAACTGGTGGCCCGTCTACTGCCAGCTAAGTAATTCAAAGCATACTTGTCGTTGAACTCATCCATTATACTACGTATAACCCTTCTGACCGACCAGGCCGCTGGTCGGTCAATATCTTTTTGGCAGTTGAGCAAGGAGTTTGCAGATGAACATTTCAGCAGTAACGCAGGCGGTACAAGAAGTATCAACCGATGTATTGATCGTGTCGGCAGCACGCAAGACAGAAAAAGATGAAGCTGGCGTGCAGCTATCTACAACAGCCGCGACCATAGATAACCTCTTGAATGGTCTTGTCGGTGAGTTGTGTACAGATGGAGAGTTCAAGGGTGGACCTGGTGAGTTGCTGACGATTCATACAATGGGTCAAATGACAACCAAACGTGTAATCGTTGTTGGCTTGGGAGCACAAGATAAGATCACTACGCAGTCCATTCGCCGTGCCAGTGCTGTTGCAGCACGCCACGCACAAAATACAGGAGCACATCAAGTTACCCTTGCTTTGCAATGGAATGAGACGCAGAGCGAGACCTTACGAGGCGAAGTGCAGGCCGAGGTAGAGGGAGCATTGCTCGGACTTTATACCTTCAGGATGTATAAGCATACAGAGCATACCAGTAATGGAAACAATGTCTCGCAATTGAACATTCTAACAGAGAGTAGCGCAGATACGGCGAGTATTGCACAGGCAATCGAGCAGGGGCAAGCACTGGCAGAGGCGACGAACTTCGCACGAAGCCTGATCAATGAGCCACCAAATGTTCTCACACCTGCTGAACTTGCCAATCGTGCTACAAATATGGCGAAGCAGTTTGGTCTTGAGTACGAAGTATTCGACAAGGCGAAGATTACAGAGTTAGGTATGGGCGGTCTTCTTGGTGTAACTCAAGGTAGTGCCGAACCACCACAGTTTATCGTCCTACGCTATCGTGGTGGACAGACAACAGATAAAGGCATGGCGCTTGTCGGTAAAGGTATTACATTTGATACAGGCGGCATCTCCATCAAGCCAGCGGCAGGAATGGATGAGATGAAGGGAGATATGGGCGGCGCAGCAGCAGTGCTTGGAGCGATACAAGCTATTGCCGCATTGAAACTTAATATCAATGTGACAGCACTTGTGCCAACCTGTGAAAATATGCCGAGTGGGACTGCGTATCGTCCGGGTGACATTCTACGCATCTCAAATGGCAAGACCATTGAGATCGTCAATACAGATGCCGAAGGCCGCTTGATTCTAGCTGATGCCCTCTCCTACGCGGTCAAAGAGGGTCTTTCGCCCATCGTCGATCTCGCCACGCTTACAGGAGGCATAGTGATTGCGTTAGGCAACGTCACAACTGGCGTGTTCAGCAACGATGAGCAGTTGACTCATGAGATTGTCGCTGCTGGTCGTGTCGCGGGCGAGAAGTTTTGGCCTATGCCAATGGACGAAGAATATGGTGAAGCAATTAAAAGTGATATTGCCGACATCAAGCAGACAGGGGGACGCGCGGCATCGTCGATCACAGCAGCAAAAATCCTGGAACACTTCGTTGGTGAGACGAAATGGGCGCATCTGGATATCGCAGGCACAAGCTACCTTGAAAACAAAAAGGCATATCAAGAAAAGGGCGCTACTGGAGTTGGTGTACGCACATTGGCAGAGCTAGCACGTCAGCTAGCCAGGTAGTTTTTTGAAATACGAACTATTCTGATACACAATGGCGTGCACGCCATTGTGTATCAGAATAGTTCGTATTTTTTAGAATGCTCTTTGTAACGCGGCTTTCGCAGCATAGTAGCCACACATGCCATGTACGCCACCGGAGGGCGGTGTTGAAGATGAGCAGATGTAGATACGCTTGTTGGGTGTTGTATAGGGATTAAGACGGATTGTTGGGCGCGTGAAGAATTGGAGCAAGTCAGCTATTCCACCATTGATATCACCGCCGATGTAGTTTGCGTTATACTCTTCTAATGCATTTGGCGGAATACTGTTTTTTGCGAGAATACGATCTCGAAAACCAGGGGCAAAGCGTTCGATCTGTGCATCAATGCGTTCTGTCATATCGAAGGTCGAGTTATTGGGAGTATGACTGTATGCCCATACAGTATGTTTCCCGGCAGGCGCTCGTGTATCATCAAACAGACTTTGCTGAGCAAGTAGCACAAATGGCTTTTCGGGCGGCACTCCTTGCCATATCTGTCGCTCTGAGAGCATCACTTCTGAAAGCGTTCCGCCAATATGTACCGTTCCTGCACGCAGACAGTCCTGTGCCTGCCAGGGAATAGGTCCGTCAAGCGCGTAATCAACCTTGAACACACCAGGACCATAACGATAGCGTGCCAGGCTATGTCGATAACTATTTGGTAGATGGTTGCCAGCAATACGTAGTAGTTGGCGTGGTGTTATGTCGAATAAAAGAGCACGCGATGCAGGTAACATTTCAATTGACGTGACTTCAACACCTGTGACGATTTCACCGCCGAGCGTGCGTAGATATGCGGCAAGCGCATCGACAATAGCTTGTGAACCACTCCGTGGAATAGGCCAGCCAACACCATGTCCGAAGAGGGCAAGTATGATGCCAAAGGCGGCACTCAAACTGTGTTCGAGTGGCAGGAATGAGTGAGCTGCCATGCCCGCGAAGAGCGCACGCGCACGCGCTCCTCTGAACAATTGTTTGGCAAGACTTTCCGCAGAACGAATGGCATGCAGGCCAAAGGGTGCTAGCAGGAAAGGATGCCGAAAGGATTGGGGACGCAGAGGACCAAGCAGGGTATCAGCAAGTGTTTGCCAATGTGCAACAAGTGGTGTCATGAAGCGGCTATAAGCCCCAGCATCGCAACCCAATGTCTTAGTTGTCGCCTCAATAGATTGCTCCAGGAGCATAGCACTGCCATCGTCGAGTGGATGTGCGAGAGCGACTCGTGGTTGAATCCATTCCAGCCCATATTGCTCTAGTGGTAAGGCACGAAAAAAAGGTGAGGCTAGCCCAAGTGGATGAATAGCGGAACATATGTCGTGTTTGAACCCTGGAAGTGTCAGTTCTTCCGTACGCGAACCGCCACCAATAGTGTCTTTTGCCTCGAAGACGACAACAGACTTTCCCGCCTGGGCTAAGGTGATCGCGGCTGCAAGACCATTTGGTCCTGAGCCGATCACAACTGCATCGTAGTTATTTTGTAAGGACATGAAGATGCCTAATTTCTATGCCAACACCTTTGACTGACGCATGATTTGCCGTAACTGCTCAATATGAGATTCGCCATGTATAAAGGTCTGCATGCGTAACGTTCTGTACTGCATCTGCATAACTAGCTTTTCCTGAGCGAAAGGTGTCAAAGTTGAGAACCATCTAGTGAAAGCTCCTATCATAGATATACTCTGAATATAGGATAGCATATCCTGTTAAGAGACGTTAGCATGGCTTCTTTGTCATTGACAATGGCCCAGAAAGTTTGTGCTATACTGCTTTCATGAACATACATATTCGCTATTTTGCCTCGTTGCGCGAGATTGTGGAGCGCAATGAGGAGACACTTTCAATACATGAAGGCACTCGTGTTGCAGATGCGCGTACACTACTTGCTACACGCTATCCGCGTCTGCAACCGATTTTGGAACGCTCTGTCTGTGCGGTTAATCGTGGCTATGTAGCGCCAGAGACGGTACTACATGATAATGATGAGCTTGTGTTTATTCCCCCAATGGGCGGAGGAACATCTATGGAGCCGTTGATTCAACTTACACGGAAACCACTCAATCGGGATGCTCTCGTTGCTGCTACGAGTCATCCTAGTGTTGGTGGAATTGTTGTTTTCGAGGGAGTGGTACGCGATAACGCACGCGGAAAACAAGTGCGCTACCTCGAATATGAGGCATACGAGGAGATGGCAGAGCAGCAAATACGGGCAATTGTCACGGAGGCACAACAGCGTTGGGGTATCGAGCGTGTCGCGGTTGCGCATCGTTTTGGACGGTTAGAGATCGGTGAAGCGAGTGTAATTATCGTCGTGGCAAGTCCTCATCGCGGAGAGGCTTTTGAAGCGTGCCGTTATATCATCGATACGCTAAAAAAGACGGTTCCCATTTGGAAAAAAGAGGTTGCTACCAATGGGGAAGAGTGGGTTGAGGGATAAGCGCATGTGCTTTCCACACGGCGAGGCTGTGTGGAAAGCACATGCGCTTAAAAAAAGTATGGTATACTTGCGGTAAGGACTAGTGTGGTTCTCGTTTTCTTCGGAGGTGTCGATGAACTTATTTGAAAAACAAGCTCGACTCAACCAACTCTTCACACAGAGTCCCGTCAATGCGGCCTACCTCGCTGGTTCTCTCAGCACTCGGACCTCTTTTGGACACCTCAGCGACGTGGATATTGCAATTCTCCTGACAGATTCCATCAAAGCTGACCAGTTTCTGGATTACCAACTCTACTTTTTCAGTGAACTAGCGAAACGCTTAGAGTCAGATACTATCGACGTGGTTATTCTGAACCAGGCATCGCTCCTGCTCAAGCTCCAGGTCATCAAATATGGGCAAATTTTGTTCAGTCGCAACGAAAAGCAGCGTGTCTCATTTGAGTCTAAGGCTGTGATGGACTACCTGGACTTTAAAAAGTTTGATGAAATTCAGAATCAAGCGTTGAGCCGTCGTCTCTACGGGCAGGTAAACCCTGTCATGCCACTTGATAAAGAGACGTTACAGCCTAAGCTCAAGCAGATACGCGATGCCGTAACTATCCTGCATGAGTTGGGCAATACAGAACGAGAAGTGTTCATAAAGGATTATCACGTGTACAGCATCGCGGAACGCTACTTGCAACTAGCAATTGAGGCGTGTCTTCATGTCTGTAGCACCATCGTTGCATCATTAGGGTTGCGGCGTCCTGAGGGCTATCATGAGTTACTAAGTATTATCGCGGCACAGGAAATCATTCCTCGTTCGTTAGCGTATCGTTTAGAAGTGCTCACAGACCTGCGCGATACACTTTTATGTAACCCGAGTACGCTTAGCCGTGATATCCTCTATGAGCACGTTCAGTATCGTCTCAGTGATCTTGAAGCGTTCGCGCACGTGATAGACGAAAAGATTGGTCAATAGTTTCAACCAAAAGATGCTGGCATCAGTTGATGCCAGCATCTTTTGGTTGAAACTCCTACGCAATGATACCTTCGCGCTCACGAAGTGCATCGGCCTGTTGCTTAGCTTCGTCAGCTTCGGCAGGGCGGCCCGTCTCTCGGTAGATTTGCTCTAATGTCTCGTAGGCAAGCAGCATTGAGGGATCCATCGAGATTGCCTGTTGTGCAGCATCAAGTGCCTCGCCATAGCGCTTGGCTTCGCGCAGAGTATCAGCAAGATCGTTGTAGTAATCGACATTCAATGGGTCGCTATCGATGGCGTTCTGATAGTTCTCGATGGCCTCATCATAGCGTCCAAGCGCATCGTATGCACTAGCAAGCTGATAGTAGCCTTCTGGGTCGTCCTCAGAACGCTCTAACAAAGCTTTAGCGGTCTCGATAGCCTGATCGTGCTGACCTAGCGCGTTGTACGTATCAGCGAGACCAGCGTAGGCGGCGGCGATATCATCAGATTGTAATTCGTCGGTACGGTCAACGAGTCCCTGATACGCAGTCAAAGCTTCCTCATAGCGCTCGGCTTCGAGGTAGGCTTCTGCAAGGCTAAAGCGTGCTGTGATACGCTGTGGGTCGATTTGAATAGCATGCACATAGGCATCAATCGCCTCGCTCGTGTTCTCCTGCACGGAAAGCCATGTTCCAAGGTGCTCCCATGCCTCAGCGTCCTCGGGATCGATGGTGACGATACGTTTGTAGACCTCGACTGCCTGATCGCGCTCACCCATCTGCTCATAAACGGCGGCAAGCATATCGTAGCCAGTGCGCCCTTCTGGATCGAGCGAGAGCATTTGATTGGCGATAGAGAGAGCATCATCATACCTACGCATATCGAGATAGATACTGGCAAGTTCTGCATAGCGCGTTGGGTCCGCGGGATCAGCGTCTACGCGTTTTTCTTGGTCCATCAAACGGCGCTGCTGATCGTTGATACGCTCACGCACGTCACGCAGACTATCGGCGGCAACGTTATTTTCTGGATTGAGAATGAGCGTTTGACGATAGGCTTGAATGGCGTCCTGATACAGATTTTGTGTGCGATAGGCATCGCCAATACTCATGTACAGTTCGTCGTTCTCAGGGTCAATCTCCTGTGCCAACTGGAATGTCTCTAACGACTCTTCATGCAATCCAAGTTCGCCGTACAGGTTGCCAAGGTTGATGTAGGCATCGAGCAGTTGTGGATCGAGATCAATAGCGCGACGATAGCCAGCAACGGCAAATTCTGTCTCACCAAGATATTGCTGGGCCAGCGCGAGGTTATAGCGGGCGCGTGCATTCTCAGGATCGAGTGCCACGGCCTGCTCGAATGCTTCAGCAGCCGTTTCGTAGTCTCCTTGTTCAGCCGCGGCATTGCCACGATCTGTCAATGCCTGCTCTGTTGGTTCCTGATTCGCCTCTTGCATTTCCTGGCGGCTCACAAAGTGAACCGGTGCACTATTTTGCGCTGGAGTAGACGTGTCGTTTTCTGTATTTTGCATGTCATCCATAAGATTTTTCGCTCCTGAGTGGGTACGTAGTGTGTTGCAAGAATAAATAGTAAGTCTTTGCGTAGTATAGCATAGTTGGTTTAGACGTGACAGACAGTATGAAAATTATGTGTCACTTGCCGCCTTCGGCAGCAAATGGGAGGGGAAACCAGGGCACAGCCCCAGACCCCAGTCAAGGAACTACTGCCCCCTGCATCCCCGCTTTTGAGAGGTGACAAATGGATTAGACCCCTACTTCACGCGTAGAGTGAGTTGCACATCGTAGTGTGCGCTGGCGTAAAACGCTTCGGTATACTCGATAGGTGCTCCTGTTTCATCGAAGGTTGTACAGGCTAGGCGTAACCCTGGATCGTGAGCAGCCATATGTAGTAGTTCGGCCTCACGTTCCGACGGAATATCGCCTTTCAGGGTTTGCTCGGTGATGTAAGGATGCATCCCTTCTGAGGCCATCAGGCTATAGAGTGATCCTTCAGCAGTCTCTTTCGCACGTTGATAGATGTTCGCGGCACGGGGATGGGGTAGGTAGTCAACTTCCAGTGCAATAGGAATGTCATTGGCAAGGCGTAAGCGTTCCAGACGGACAACCTGGTCCTCGTCACTCAAGCGCAATCGCTCACGTACAGTGTGTGAGCCACGTACTAATTCGCTTACAAGTAACATTCCACCTGGACGCTTGCCACGACGTTTCAGCTCTTCAGTAAAGCTGGTTAGCTCACTAATGTTTTGCTGAATGCGTGGTTCGCAGACGAATGTACCACGTCCATGTTGACGATAAAGTAGTCCTTCATGCACAAGTTCAGTGAGGGCTTGGCGCACTGTAGCGCGGCTCACCTGATACTGTGCTACCAGTTCTGGTTCTGAAGGTATGGCGGTATGAGGTGCAAGGTGACCAGCGCGAATCTGCTGTTTCAACACCTCTTTAAGTTGATAATACAATGGGAGAGGATTTGAGCGTTCTAGTGTTGGCATATACGGTTTCCCTTATGTCCTGACAACATTTGGTATTGTGCAAGATGTAGATTATATATTGCACGTCAGGATATGGGAAGAATATATCACAAAAGCAGGAAGGCGTCGAGAGGAAAAAATAAATACATCCTCTGGTACTATAAGGAACCAGAGGATGTATTTATTTTTGTATATATCAACGTTACCTGGCCGCGGTATTCTGAGCCAGAACACGGTCGATTTCGCTCTTGAGGCGTGTTGGATGAGGACCAACCAGGCGACCAATAGGCTTACCATTCTGGAATATCATCAAGGTTGGAATAGCCTGAACACCCAATCTGCCAGGGGTTTCATTGTGCTCGTCGATATCCATCTTAGCGAAGCTCAATTTGCCCTGATACTCATCGCTCAAGCGCTCGTATACAGGTGCAATTGCGCGACAGGGTCCGCACCATGCAGCCCAGAAATCAACGATAACAGGAGTCTCAGACTTGAGGACTTTGGTCTCGAAGTCTTGATCGCCAACATGAAACAGGTTTGCGTGTGTAGAATCCATTATATTTTTTCTCTCTTTCCAATTCCAGTAGTCTATCTAGCTTCCTGGTACTGCGTTTGCTTGTGCCAAGATACAATTCTTTCACTAGAGACAACACCCTCGTACACTATTCTATTCCATTTACCTACGGCGGTCTCCTCCACCTTGAAGAATGGAGAGCAGGCGTAGAATGTAGAGAAACAGGTTAAGTAGCGTGATAAAGAGCGAGACCGTCAAGCCAATTGCATTAGGCAACGTATCGGCCATATATCTAGCACGTTGTACATAGTACAGCACGTAACCGGAAAAGATGGCAACACCGATAACAGAGATGAGCAAGCCACCAATACCAGTGTTAAAGACCGGCAGGAAAATGCCCAGGATACCTGCGACAAGCAAGAGGAGTACACCAAAGAATAGGTAATCACCCAGGCGCGTGAAGTCGCGTTTTGTCGTCCAAGAGTATGCTGCTAGCCCAAAAGCTGTTAGTGTGGTAATCAGGAACGCCTCTGCTAAGATGTATCCACCATTGAGCAGGTAGTAGCTAATCAGCGGCGCAAGCGACATACCTTCGAGAAAGGTGAATAGATAGAGCAAAAAGAGATTGATACCGGGTTTCTGAATTAAGAAGTTCAGCGCAAACAAAACGACCAATCCTGCAATTGCCACAGCAAAGAACGACCCACTACTTGTAGCATGAGCAAAAACCACAAAGCCTGCAAAGGTGCCGAGCGTGGCGAAGAGAAATGAGAACGCTAGCAAGCCCATGACCTTGCCAATCAAGCCACTTGATTGTGTACCTTCATAGGTAGGAGCAAGCGTTTGGTATTGATAGCGAGAACCAAATGTATTATTGCCTCCAAAGGGGCCATTATTTCTTGGGTTATACATGATGAACCTCAAATGCAAAACTATTGGTGTAGAACGAGCGCAACACAACAATTTATAGGACAGCATGGAAAGAATGCTTCCATCCTGTAGTAATTACGCCGGGAAAATGGGATAAGTTGCATGATATGCTCTACATTAGATAAGCATTTTGATGCTGTTTTTATTTCCAATGGTACAGGTAATCATGGTTCATCGCGTGTATACTACATGACGCTCCATACTCCGCAAATCTCACAGATGGCAACACCGACTTCGCCGAAAGTTTTGCTACGCGTATTCCAACGGTCATATACAATAGCAAGCGAGCCACAATTCCAACAACGAGCACGACCACCATCTTTACTTTCCTGTGCAAGCTGTTGTAGCAGTTGACTTCGCGCCTCTTCCGCACCTGTGTAGCCAGGATTGTAAGAAAGATGCAAGAGGTTTCCTAATGGAAGGCTAATTTCATGAGAAGGTGGCTGCAACGGTGGAACGGATGGTGCAGTTGTGTTTACTGCTGGCATTGTCTGTGGTGGTACCTGTGGAGGACGGCGAAACAGCTCGCCCCGAGGAGTGCGACGACCTCCTTCAATTGATGTCTCTTGCCTCTCTCCACTGTGTCTTTCTGATGCGTGCCGCTCTGGACGGTCACCATTAGTTAAAGGCATTGCGGATGCTGGAGAAGGTTGCACAGGAGGCTGTGCCTCAATGGGAGACGATGACCGAGAAGTATTCTCAGCATGGTTTACAGAAGGAGATACAGATGTTTGCGTGGTGCGTTCTGTCTCACCTTGTGTAGTCTCAGGTTGAGCAGTTACAGGTGTCTCACCTGTAGTTTCAGTTGTTTCAGCACTGGCATTATTGTTATTTTCAGGCTGATCAGGTGGATTGGCGCGTCTTCTTCGCGTTATTGGCATAGGAGTGTGCTCCATGAGAAGTAATGTGTGGACGATTCACAACGGTGTGTATACACTATGTACAGAGATGAACACCAAAACATGTAACACGTGTAGTATATCACAGAACGAAGAGATAAAAAGGAAGTAATATATTTTGAGGGTGAATGCCCATCTCAATAGAAGAGATAGGCTCACTCCGAAACAAATACGTGGAAACAGGATACAAATACTGTATATCTATCCCCTAAAGAAACTTGTGTTTATTTAAAGAAGTCTGCATTTATCTTGATAAAGCTCATCCACTCCTCGGGAACGGCTGACTCTTCAAAAATAGCGGTAACAGGGCATGCAGGCTCACATGCGCCGCAGTCGATGCACTCATCGGGATTAATAAAAAGCTGCTGATTCTCCTCGAAGCCTGCTTCACTTTGTGATGGATGAATACAATCAACGGGACAGACATCTACACAAGATGCATCTTTCACGCCGATACAAGGCTGGGTAATTACATATGTCATGAACTTGAAATCCTCCTCTTAGCTCGCCAGCAAAAACTCGATAACAGTTCGTAATGACTGTTTTTGGCAACCTTAGTATAGAGGGTTACATGTGCAATGTCAACGCTTGCCACGAGCAAATCGGCATCAGTTTTTGCCAGGAGCATGCAACAGGGACTACAATTGTAGCCCCTTGTTGCATGACTCGTGTGTTATTGAGCATCACCAAAGATGGTGTAGTGCCAACTCTTATTCGGTTCACCACCTAGCTCGATCATGACATGTTTGATTTGAGTATACTCCTCGAACGAGTACATCGACATATCTTTGCCAATTCCACTTTCTTTATAGCCCCCATGTGGCATTTCAGAGGTCAGAGGTAGATGATCATTGACCCAAACGGTTCCAAACTGGAGTGTCTTACTGGCACGCATGGCTTTGTAAATGTCGCGTGTCCAGACAGAGGCAGCCAGACCGTAGACAACATCATTGGCTTTCGTGAGTACCTCTTCCTCCGTCTTGAAGCGACTCACGACCAGCACGGGACCGAAGACCTCGTTCTGAATAATATCAGCATCGTTGCGGTCTTCTGTGATCACCGTTGGCTCAAAGAAAAAGCCCTTCTCAAAGCCTGCAATTGATGCACGTTTGCCACCAGTCAGAATATTCGCTCCGGCTCGCAGCGCACGCTCGACGTGACCTTCAACACTATCACGCTGACGTGCAGAGATCAATGGCCCCATATCGGTCGTTTCTTGCGAGGGATCGCCAACACGAATCAGCTTGACCTTGCTCATGAATGTTTGCATGAAGGTATCATACACACTATCCTGTACATAGATACGCGTTGCAGCCGTGCAATCTTGTCCACAGTTGACATAGCCACCAACCACAGCACCACTGGTCGCGGCATCCAGGTCCGCATCATCAAAGACGATGAAGGGCGCCTTGCCACCGAGTTCAAGATGCACACGCTTGATCGTATCGGCTGCCGCACGCATAACATACTTACCACTACGTGTGCTACCTGTGATAGACACCATATTGACATTTTTATGGCTGACAAGGCTGGGTGCTATCTCTGGTCCATCTGTGATGATATTGAGTACACCATCAGGAATACCAGCTTCTAGCGCAAGTTCACCGAGTTTTAGCGCGGTCAGGGGTGTCTCAGGCGAAGGTTTGAAGATAACAGTGTTGCCAGCAGCAAGAGCGGGGCCAAGTTTCCAGGCGGCCATCATGAAGGGATAGTTCCAGGGAGCAACCGAGGCCACAACACCAACTGGCTCACGACGGATGATGCTGGTATGTCCACCAGTGTACTCGCTCGATGCACTGCCAGCAAGATGTCGCGCGGCACCCGCGAAGAAGTGCAGGTTGTCAGCCGCGAACGGAATATCACTATCACGTGCTAACTTGATAGGCTTACCTGTATCTTGCGATTCCAGATCAGCGAGTTCGCCTGCATGCTCTTCGACTAATGACGCCAGCTTTTCCAGAATTGAGGAACGTGCACCATGTGCCAGGCCCGACCAACGTCCATCGTCATACGCGGCACGGGCCGCAGCTACAGCACGGTTCATATCGTCCATTGTGCTTTCTGGCACTTCTGCAATAGTATTGCCAGTCGCGGGGTTGATGTCCGCAATCGTTTTGCCGGTACTACTTCCAACGAGTTTTCCGTCAATCAAAAGTTTAAAATCGCTCACTGTCGTTGTTCCTTTCGGGTGACTCAAATAACGTTCTCACAAGAGATTACAACTATATTACCACCTACTCACGACAGAATACGTTGCGCGCTTTCAACACGCATATCGTAGCGTACAGCTTCACGGAAGAAGATGTCGGTCGGCACACCTGCTTCGGGACCAAAGGCACCACGCTTTGAAATCTCACCGCGAGCAAGCATTCTTCCAGCTATTGCAAGTGGTGTTCCGGTATCTAATGCTCCAGCACCGATACCCCAACGTGCGTAGGGAAGAACAACAACTTGATGCATAAGCTCAAGTTGTTGCCCAGATGCTTTGCCTGTCGAAACAATGCGCAACACATCACAATCTCGCGGCTCGACTTCTTCGACAGGGGCAATTTCAAGCAGGCGTGCTAGCACTTCGCGCGGTGATACCTTGACTCCTTGTACACTGATTGGCTCGTTACTCCCAAAGCCCAGGTCAACCAGGAATTTGAGTTTCGCCAGGAAATCATTGGGAAAAGCAATCTTGAATGAGACGTAGCGAATACCTTTATCCTGAAATGAAGTCGGAAAGGTCGCGCATTCGGAGTGCAGCGAATAGACAGCAGTGGCACGTCCAACTGGTGCTGGAAAAACGAGTTCTTCCTGACCTGTCAGGGGTTGTTGTGCATGCCATGCACCATTCTCGAATACCTGGGGCTGCTTGGTAAATTCATCGAGTATAGTACGAATAGAATACGGTGCGACAAGAGGTGCCGTTGACGGTGTTTCGTCACCACAGCCAAGTTGTACTTTGATACTTTCCACGCTATCGAGCTTATCGACAGCCATTCGCGCAAGCAGGTTTGTGATACCAGGCGTGCCTCCCATGCCTAGAATAGCGGTGATGCCTGCCGCCTCTACCTCATCGTTCATCGCTAGCAGTTTGCGTGACATGTGAAATAGGCCGCCAAGATCGGCATAGTGAACTTTGTTGCGGATACACGCTTTCAAAATGGGTATGTTATAGACATATTCAACAGCGCTCAACACCACATCGGCTCCATGCAGAAGTGTATCCAGCCGTTCTTCATTCGTTACATCAATCTGTTGCACACGAAGTTTGCTGCTGTTGAGCATTGAGGCGACTTCTTGGGCGCGTGCTTCGTTGTAGTCCGCAACGGTAATCTGGTCTACGTCGTCATATTCTGTGAGCGTACGTACCGTGATGCGTCCCATTGCGCCTGCACCACCCAGAACAATAATATGCATGATTTATACTCCGTTACGACATAGGTACAGCGGTGGCAAGGACAGAGTAGTAAGAGAGCATGACAGGGGCAAGCCCTGTTACTACGATACTACTGTTGTCCTTGCCGCCGCTGTACCTATGCCACCGCTGTATCTGACTCGTCTTTTGGCATAACGCTAAGTGTGCTTGCTTCAGGAACACTCGGCGTTGAGGTAGAGGCATGCATCTCCTGAAGCGTGTCTTCCAGGCGATTCAAGATTGTGTCGATCTCTTCGCGGGTGATGACCAGTGGAGGCTCAACACGAATGACGCGTGAATTGTTCAACGTGCCAGAGATGAGGACCCCTCGTTTGAACAAACCAGATGCAACAGCGTAGCCAATATCATCGTTAATGAAGTGCTGACCGATTAACAAGCCTTTTCCTGTGATGTGCGTATATATGTCACTATGGCGGGTTGCGATGTCCTTCAACTGTTTGATGAAGTAGTCACCCTTCTCGGCGGCTTGCTCAGAAATGCCCTCTTCAAGCGTTACATTGATCGCTGCAATGGCGGCGGCACAGGCAAGCGGATTACCACCCGTTGTGGAGGTGTGGATAAACGGGTTGCTGTTCATCACGCTCCAAATCTTTGGCGTGGACATAAAGGCACCAATAGGCATAACGCCACCACCAAGTGCCTTCGCGGAACAAATGATGTCGGGCGCAACATCCCAGTGGTTCACGCCCCAAAGTTTGCCCGTACGACCCATGCCTGTCTGCACTTCATCGGCTATAAGAAGCACTTCGTACTCATCACAGATTTGGCGTAGGCGAGGCCAGAAATCATCAGGTGGCACAATCGCACCTGCTTCACCCTGCACAGGCTCCATGACGACAGCAGCAATGTCATTGCCAACTTCGCGTGCGATACGCAGTTGCTGCTCAACAGCGTCGGCATCGCCATAGGGGACGTGGAAGACGTTATTGTGTAATGGCATAGCGGGCTTGCGGAAGATAGCCTTACCAGTGAGGGAAAGTGAGCCTGTTGTCTTGCCATGGAAACCACGCACCGAGGCAATAAAGCCGCTCTTGCGTGTGTAAAGCTTCGCAAGTTTCATAGCACCTTCAACTGCTTCGGTACCACTACCCACAAAGAAGCTATATTGGATATCACCGGGAGTAATCTCAGCGAGCAAGTGAGAGAGCATACCACGCAAGGGATCAAGAAGTTCTTGTGTTGGTAGAGGACTCTTCTCTAGCTGTGCTTGCACGGCCCCAACGACTTTTGGATGTGACCAACCAAGGTTGAACACGCCAAATCCACCCAAACAGTCGATATATTCGCGACCTAGCACGTCCTTAAACGTTGCGCCGCGTCCTGTCCATTCGACTGCTGCATAGTCACTTGCTTCAGCAACTGACTTACGATACTCGATAAAACCGCTATTATAATATTTCGCAAAATTGCTGATGGTGGTCTCAATCAACCACTCGGACTCGCTCTTGCTCAACTGTGGCTTGTGCACAATATCGAGATAACGCTGAGAATCGTTGAGGGCCTTGAGTAATCCATCGGTACTCATAAAAAACCTTTCCGGTAACGCAACACATTGCTAACCATTCTACGTCGGGCTGCGCTCCGAACTAGCAACTATCGGTCTGTCGATGACCTACCCGTTCGGCTTGTAGATATGGTGGTATACATTTCCACTTATCTATAAAGATAAGGCGGAAGTTCTTAGAAACATAGGAAGCTTGCTACGGACTACAGTATGACTATCTGTGAAAAAGCTTCAAAAACTAAGGAGTGCTTGATGTAAGAATACAAAAACTTCGTCCTAACGCAGAGTGTTAAGGATGTGGGAAAACAATGAGGGAAGAAGCATCAGGGGTAGCATGTGGACAGGTGAAAGCCTCGAAACACATAGAATTTCGGTATGTAGCGGCCTCTTCTTTTTCCTGGTATATCTGTAAGCAATCTCATAAAACACCGTGCTTTATAGTGCTGTCTGTCGCGTCTGGGCTTCCTTATGTACAAGTATAGCTTATGTTATGCTAAGAAAGCAAGCCCTGTTAGAAGTGGGGTCTCTATCCTTCCGGGGGAAACTGATGAAAATGCAGGGAGACCGCCAGGGTCTCCCCTACATCTTCGTAGAACCCGACGTGTAGGGGAGACCCTGGCGGTCTCCCTGTTTCCCCCGGAAGGATGGAGAGCCTAGAAGTGGTATTATGAGAGTAGTTCAGGAGCATTTACGATATTCAAATTGAGAAGGAATTTCATGGACAAAAATCTTATGGAGGTACATAGGTCCTCTTCGTGGGGACTCACAAGAGTATGGGAACGTCTTACGCATCGAACGAGTCAGCAGAGTGGAGTTGTTAGTGCGCTACCCCCACCTGTGATTGTGCTGCTGGCGATTATATCGGTGCAGGTTGGGGCGGCTCTGGCGAAGGGTCTATTTCAGACTATTGGTTCGAGTGGCACAGTATTTTTGCGTGTTGGGTTTGGTGCGCTTATCTTCTTGCTTATGTGGCGTCCACGTGTACAAGGTTACTCGCGTGCCGATTATATGCTGCTCGTGCTGTTCGGGCTAGTGATTGCAGGTATGAATGCAGCGTTTTATGCAGCTATTGCGCGTATACCACTTGGTATTGCCGTGACACTAGAATTTGTTGGTCCACTGGGGATAAGCGTGTTTGCATCGCGTAAACGCCGCGATTTTTTATGGGCTGGTCTTGCGGCTGCCGGTGTTGTACTGCTTGCACCATTTGGGAATACGACCATTGATCCATTGGGGGTAGGGCTTGCGCTTTTAGCAGGAAGTTGTTGGGCGGCGTATATTCTGCTCAATGTTCGTGTTGGGAGCACGTTTGCGGGTGGTAGTGGACTTGCATTGAGTATGAGTGTGGCAGCACTCGTTCTGTTACCTCTTGGCATACAGAATGGTGGGGTAGCATTGCTTCAACCTAAGATTTTGCTATTAGGAGTGGGTGTGGCGATACTCTCTACCGTTATCCCCTTCTCGTTAGAACTAGAGGCGTTGAGGCGACTTCCGGCTCGTGTCTTTGGCGTGCTCATGAGTTTAGAGCCTGCTATTGCCGCGCTTGTTGGCTTTGTTGTGTTGAGAGAGACAACGGGGCTACGTGCGTTGATTGCGCTGGTACTCATCGTGATTGCGTCGGGTGGCGTCTCGTTTTTTCAGCAGCACGATAAGCATGATTCAACAAACGTATAGTTTTCAGTTGTTGACGTTTCCGCTTTCCTTGTCTATACTTTTCTCATATATCTTGCTTGACACAGCACTCATTGATAGTTACAGGTATTTTTACTAGCCGTACATGAAAGCAGACGTCCATGAAAAAACTTGATGATATACCTTCTCTTAAGAAGCAAACAACTATTTCCCCTCGTTTTGTTGTTAGCATGCTTCTCTTGCTGCTTGCTGTGCTTGTCGTCGTATCTTTAGGGGTACTTTCTACCCAAAGTCATACCGCCGCTTCGTCAGTAATGCATAGCACCCTTCCACAAGACGCTACTAGCATTAGCACGCAAGCGACGCAAGCACCAGCAGCTATAAAGGTGGATGTGACGCTGGCTGAGTTCAGCATTACCTCCTCGGTAACAACCTTTCATGCGGGGACGCCTTACTATTTCGTCGTTACGAATCGTGGACATTCGCTGCATGAATTTTTTATCATGCCTGATAAACCAGATGGTTCTAACTATTTAGTCAATGGGCAATATAAAGGCACTATCGTTCAAGGGCAAGCCGTTCAGCCTGGTGGGACATTAATGGTTAACTACACATTCTCGCCTTCCTCTACCACTAGATATGAGATAGCATGCCTCATGCGCGGTCACTATGCGGCAGGTATGAGTCGTCCAATTGTTGTGCTGAATAGAAATCGCTTCGGTTAATCCACTCTTGCTAGTCTTCGCTCCAGGAAGTTAGAGAGCAGCGCCAGTGGGTAGCAGATCAGTAAGAAGATGAGCGCACCGAAGATGTAGACGAAGAGTTGTCTGCTTGGATTTGACGACTGCGTACTAGCTAATGCAGTTGTTGTTTGCTGCAACTCAATGACGCCACCGATGACCGATAGGAGTGCGGTATCTTGAACAAGGGTAATGAAGTAGTTTGTGAATGGCGGTATCGTCATGCGTACCGCTTGTGGCAGGATGATGTGACGCAGCGTTTTCCGTGAGTTCAAACCCAGGCTCAGCGCTGCTTCTCCTTGTCCCTTATCGACTGACTCAATACCGCTACGAAATACCTCGGTAAGATACGCCCCGTAGTTGAAACTCAGCCCAATAATACCGTAAAATGCGGCATCGAACGGCTGCGGGTCCGGTAACAAGCTATTGCTTTGAAGCGCTGTCATAATCTGGTAAGCGATGTTGTATGGATCAAAACCTAGTGACGATAGGGCTGTACTCACACCAAAGCCCCAGAGCAACAATTGTACAAGAATAGGCGAGCCGCGTATCACCTCGACATAGACAAACGAAATCCAGCGTATAGGGGCGAAACGTGAGAGACGAGCAAGTGCACCGATCAAGCCAAAGATGGTGGCAAGCACCATACTGATGATAGATAAAACAATCGTCAAACCCGCCCCTTGGAGAAGTACGGGTAAGTCCAAAAGTAGATAGTCGCGGTAGGAATAGAGATAGTAAAGAAAGCCTGCTATAGCAAGTGCTAGAATAACGTAAAATCCATAATTGAGTGCGGCAAAGCCAGAACGCGATCCATATAATCCACGTCGCTCGGCGACAGTTGCTCTTTGCATCTGTTAACCTCTTCTCTTACATAGCGGCGCGCAGCCGACGTTCAAAAGATCGTGCGAAGTATGAAGTGGGCAGACTCAGTATGAGATAAAACACGATGGTCAGAAAGTAGATTGGCAGTAAGTTGCTCCCGTTATGGTTACGCCAGAAGTCAAGCTTTGAGGTAAGCTCATAGCCTCCAATCACACTCACTATAGCTGAGTCTTTCAGCATATAAATCAAATCATTGGCAAAGGGCGGCATCATTAATGGAATTGCCTGTGGAAATACGACACGGAAGAAACTTTGTCGCTCTGTAAGTCCTAAGGAAAGGGCAGCTTCGGTTTGTCCCTTGTTCACAGATGCAAAGCCAGCACGAAAAACTTCAGCTTCATATGCCGAGTAGTTCAATGCAAGTGTAGCAATACCAGCCGTCCAAGCGTTATCGTAGGGTGCAAGTCCGTAGGTTGCGAGAACAAGGCTCAAGCCATAGTAAATGAGGAATATTTGTGCAATCATTGGCGTACTACGCACGATCTCGATATAGATACGCGCAGGAGTGTTAAGCCAGATTATAGGCGAGTTACTCGCTTGGGCTAGCCCAAAGCCCAGGAGCAATGCAAGGGAAAAAGAAACAACACAATAAATAATGGTATTTTTCATGCCATCAAAAAAATCTGGCAGGGCCTGCAGGATAAGTGCCATTGCGTTTGTCCTTCTTAAAATAGTGTTTGAGCTTGAGGGAGCATGACAGGGGCAAGCCCTGTCACTACTATACTTTCCGCCATGGCGTGGCTTGCCACGCGTCGGGGTATCGTAGTGACAGCTTGCCCCTGTCATGCTCCCCACCCGCTTTGCAGCCTCTCGTAGCAGTTCGTTGGACTTAATGGGCTTGCCCCTGTCATGCCAACGCCGCACACTTCAATGTCTTGTAAATAGCCCTGGTTACATCACGCCTATTCCTGCCTGCTGGTCGTTCATAAGTTGCCACTTGGTATAAATCTTTTTCAGCGTGCCATCCTTCTTAAGTGTGGCAAATGCCTGGTTAATCTCAGGTAGCAGCTTCGAGGTGTTAGGACTCTTCATATTGAAGCCAACATAGTAGTCATCGGGATAAATTGGCTTTCCTAGCAGTTTCAATTGGGGAATAGCGGTCGCACCAGGGCCTGTTCCCAGGACATAGTAGGCAGCAATTGGGAAGTCCAGAAAAAATGCGTCTACTTTCTTCTGTACAAGGTCACTAAAGGCAATATTCCCCTGATATGACTTCACGGTAATCTTCGAGTCTTGTTTCATCAAATCTTCAGCTTTGTAGCCCGACCCTGTTCCCACGGTAAAGCCTTCCAGGTCTTTCACGGAGGATGGAGTTACAGTTGCAAAACGACTATCGTCTTTACGCACGATGACTTGCTGACCATAGCGATAGTAGGGGTCGGAAAATAACTCTGTCTTCTGGCGGTCAGCAGTCTTTTCCCAGCCATTCATTACCATGTCAACCTGATTTGCTTGCAATGCTTGTACGAGATTGCCGTAACAGATCTCAACCTGCTTCTGTTTGATCCCCATGAGACCTGCAATTGCTGTTGCGATCTCAACCTCGAAGCCAACCAGTGGTCCATTAGGATGCGTGGGGTCTTGAAAGACATAGGGCGCACCACTGACGTAATCCGCACCCCATTGGAGCAAGGCAGGATTTTTCAAGCCAGCGGTGCCAACAGGAGTGACGCCAGCAGTAGCAGCAGTTGTGCCACCTGTCGAGGTGCCAACATTTCCACCACAGGCTGCCAATAGCGCCTCTAAGCCTCCTGCTCCGGCGAGAAGACTTCCAGTTTGCCCTGCACGTTTTAGCAATGTTCTACGGTTGATTTCATACGACATGGATTCCTATGCCTTTCTGTTCTCCAAGGAGAGAAAAATATACGACGGGTTAGGGTAAGACAGACAACACACGCTCCAGAAATACCTGCGTGCGTTTCTCTTTAGGCTTCCTGAAAAGGAGTTCAGGATCGCCCTGCTCAATGATGCAGCCATCGGACATAAATACCACTCGGTCAGATACATCACGTGCAAATTGCATCTCGTGTGTCACCACAACCATTGTACTGCCCTCATATGCGAGGTCCTTCATCACCTTAAGTACCTCACCCACCAGTTCGGGATCAAGCGCGGAGGTCGGCTCATCAAAGAGCAAAGCACGCGGCTGCATTGCCAATGCACGCGCAATGGCGACACGCTGCTTCTGCCCACCTGAGAGACGGCTGGGATAGACATCACGCTTCTCAGAAAGACCCACTTTTGACAATAGACTCTCGCCCAAATCCACTGCTTGATCTTTTGGAAGTTTGCGTACAAGCAGAGGAGCTTTGATGACATTTTGTATTACCGTCATATGGGGGAAAAGATTGAAGTTCTGGAAGACCATCCCAACTTCACGACGTATCGGACTCAACTGTTTTACGGAGAGCGAGGAGTCAAGCAATTTTCCCTCGATGTAGATTTCGCCGCTTGTTGCCTTCTCTAATGCATTGAGGCAGCGAATAAGCGTACTTTTACCAGAACCGCTAGGTCCAATCAATGCAACAACTTCGCGTCTGCGCACCTCAAAATCAATATCTTTAAGGACATGCTTATCGCCAAAGAACTTGTTAAGTTTCCTGGCCTGGATAATAAAATCGCCCTCAACGGGTTTGATCGAAAGGGGACCACTTTCTACGATGGTAGGAGTGGGAACAACACTGGATATTCTGTTCTCTTTGGAGTTCATGAGACGCTCCTTCGTTTGCTGCAAAGGCACTCCACGACGATACAAGGTAGCCATTATCGTCGAAAAACGCAGCCGTTTAATGTTGGAATAAGTATATGAATCTGCTTATACTCTGTCAAGCATACCAATAAAGGGCTATGGTCGCTTACTTGACAAGCATATGGTACACTATTTTCACGCAAAAAATAAAGAGTTATTTGGTAGGTACATCATGACATTTTTTACCGCACCTCATGCTACTCTGTATTACGACGTTTTCTCGCCAGACATCACAGGAAACGAAGTAGAAGTTACATCTTCTCCAGTGCTACTTCTACATGGATTCGCGGGAACGCCTACGAGCGATTTCGTAGCACAACTACCACGCTTAATTAGTCAATATACTGTACTCGCGCCTCATCTTCATGGTTATGGACTTTCTTCCCATCGTACAGGGTATAACACCTCTTATTACCGTGAAGATGTTACTGATTTGATCGCACTCCTTGACGCGCTACACCTTGATACAGTGAATATCCTTGCATTCAGCGACGGTAGCATTGTTGGATTATTGCTAGCGGCCTTGCATCCTCAGCGCGTTACAGCACTCGCCGTCCTTGGTGCGCAAGCTACAGTTGACGCACAAGACGCTATCGCCATTCGACAGTGGCTCCTTGAAAAACCACTATCTGAGGCTTGGCAACAAGAGCTGACACAATTGCACGGAGATCCTTATTGGCGTTCGCTCCTTCCTCTTTTTGTCAAAGTACAGGAAGACCTTGTTGCAGCAGGAGGGGTTCTCATTACAGAGAAAGAGCTTGCAGCGATTCGGTGTCCAACTCTGCTTATGCATGGTAAGAGGGACCGAGTTGTTCGTGTGGAGTATGCCAATGCCCTGCATGAACACATTCGGCACTCGCATTTGTTACTATTTGACGCGGGTCATGCCGCCCATCTACGCTGTGAGCGAGCATATACAGAGACGGTAATGCGTTTTTTTGCAAGTCCGTATACATTTAGCGTAGATGTCTGAAATCAGACTCGTGAAGCTAGCTATTCAATTTCTGCTAAGATGTGTTAGAAGAGGGTGGAATGAAATCAGACCCGTACAGGTGGCATTGCATCTAGGTAGCATTCTGAAAATAACTCTTATCTAAAAACGTGATATGCTAGTGTAGAAACTTATCTATTGTCCCTATGTAGCTGAGGAGTTGTAGTCTGATGACAACCGAAAAGGTTGCTATTATCATTCCCGCATTGAACGAAGAGGCCGCTCTTCCACCCCTATTGGCAGAAATTTCCCCTGATAGTGTGCAGTGGATTATTGTTGTTGATAATGGAAGTACGGATGCCACGGCTACTGTAGCGGAAGAGGCTGGTGCTATTGTTGCACATGAACCGACACGAGGCTATGGTCGCGCGTGTTTACGTGGCTTTCAAACAGCGATGCAGTTGGGGGCTGATATCCTGGTGTTTATGGATGGAGATGGAAGTGATGACCCAGCCGATCTTGCACTGATGCTTGCACCAGTACTTGAAAGACGGGCAGATTTGGTTATTGGTTCGCGTGTAAGTAACCGTGCTGAGCGAGGAGCTATTCTTGCTCAGGCACGCCTGGGCAATTGGCTTGTCAGTGGAATGATTCGTACTTTGTATGGTACACGTATTCATGATATAGGCTCGTTTCGCGTCATCCGTTGCTCTGCGCTAGAGGAACTGCATATGCGCGAAATGACGTATGGATGGCCTGTTGAGATGGTCGTTAAAGCAGCACGTGTGAACTATCGCATTCTTGACTCGCCCATTCACTACCGTAAGCGTAGCCATGGACAATCAAAGGTTGCCGGTACGATACTTGGCAGTATCAAAGCAGCGTACTATATGCTGAGCACAACGCTACGCTATGTTGGAGTAAAGAGTTCAACAAATGTGGCGATGATACGGGAGGTACAAGAGACGCATGTTTGATTCCAATACTGCTACCGCTTTGGTCGTGATGGCTCGCTACCCTGAGTTAGGCAAAACCAAAACGCGACTCGCTCATACTCTTGGTGAACAAGAGACACTTGGCCTCTATCGTGCATTTCTTAACGACATTGCGCAACATCATGCGGGACGGGCGGCGTATACACTTTGTTGGGCCTATACACCTACCGAAGTCAATTATCAGCAACTCGTAGCAACACTCGCTCCTGAGCATGCTACGGCAATGCGCTATTTTCCCCAGCAGGGAGCAGAGCTTGGCATACGTCTGCATCATGCATTTGATTGGACACAACAGCAGGGCTTCGCGTACACTATCCTTATCGGCTCTGACTCACCACAAATCAGTCGAGAAGTTATTGCGACAGCGCGAAAAGCACTTGACGAAGTTGATGTGGTGCTAGGACCATGTAATGACGGGGGTTATTACCTGCTCGGCATGCGCACAGCGCACGATGTTTTTAGTGGTATTCCTATGAGTACTGATGTTGTAACACGAATGACAATTGAAGCGGCACAACGTCAAGGCTTGACCGTTCGTCTCATCGATACTCTTTTTGATGTAGATGAACTTCCTGATCTGGTGCGACTCGCACAATTGCTTAGGCTAGACCCTACACTTGCACCTGTTACCGCCGCCCATCTGAAAACTATGAGGAGCTTTCATGACAACCACGCAAGCACAACCGATAACACCAGCGATAGCACTTCCACGCTCAATCTACATCGAGCCAACCAGCCGCTGTAATGAGTTTTGCCAGCAATGCCCACGCACGCTGCTCTCACGGGAGGATGACCGTGATCTGAGCTACGATAACTTTCTGCGAATTGTAGAGCAGTTTCCGGTGCTTGATCGCGTCGTGTTGCATGGTTTGGGTGAGCCCCTGCTCAACAAAGACTTACCACGCATGATTCGCTATCTTAAAGATCGCGGGACCTATGTGCTCTTCAACTCCAACGGTATTCTACTCAATGAGAAACGAGGTCAAGCACTGATTGATGCTGGTCTCGACGAATATCGCCTTTCAATGGATGGTTCGACACGTGAAATGTATGCACGTGTACGTGGCGTCGATGCATTCGATAAAATCTGGCGGAATGTACGAGCCTTCATTTCGATGCAGGAGGCACAGGACGCGAGCAAACCTACGCTCTCGGTCTGGTTTACAGCGATGCGCGAAAACCTGCATGAGCTTCCTGGCTTGGTCGGGCTTGCGGGTGATGCGGGTGTCAAAGAGGTCTATATGCAACGCCTGGTCTATTTTGAAGAAGGGTTAGCAGCTTCACAGCAGGCATTGTTCCGCCGCTCATCAGCAGAAGAGCTAGCACTTGTGCGTGCATGTGAGACACGTTGTAAGGAACTCGGCATTCGCTTTAACGCCGCCGGATCAGCAACGCCTGTAGAGAGCCTTGTGCGTGACTTTGGAGAGCGCCCGTGGTCAGGGTGTAGACGCCCCTACACCTTGACGTATATTACCTCTAGTGGTAATGTACTCTCCTGTTGCTTCGCACCATTTGGACATAAGAGCGCACGAGAATATAAAGAGGAGCGTGTCCTGGGCAATGTCTTTGAGCAGTCCATACAAGACATCTGGCATGGTGAGACCTATGAGTCCTTCCGCCGTGCTTTCGAGAGCCATACTCCTGCGAAGCACTGTTCACAATGTGGATTGAATTGGAGCTACTAGAATTTGTTGATGGGCAGGGAGACCGCGAGGGTCTCCCCTACATTTCATGCATTTTATGTGTAGGGGAGACCCTTGCGGTCTCCCCTACATTTCATGGAAAGCGAGTGCAATGATGCTAACAGACCTTATTTACTATCTCACCTTCTACCTCATTCTTCCGGCGGTGTATATTTGCGTTATAGGGCCGCTTGAGACACTTGTTCATGAGTTAGCACACGCACTTACCAGCCGAATTCTCACGAAGCAGCCTGTACAGGTATATCTCGGTAGTATTCCGCAGGACGATGAGATGTTTGACCCATCTATCAAGCGACCGCGTACGCTCATTTTTACGCTTGCAGGAGTCACATTTCATCTTAAACCTTTTAGTGGGCCAATTGGTTTTGCTCATTGGGAGCCTGTCGATGAGCATGAACTGTGGACTTATCTTGTAGGTCCCCTGGCATCACTGCTGCTCGCAATTATTTTTAGTGTCACGACATATTTCGCTCGGTCACACACACATACATTTTCTATCTGGTACTATATCAATGAGATTGCGGCGATTGCAGCGTTTGTGCAGTTTCTTGTCACCATCATCCCCATACGCTATCCATCCTGGTGGTGGTTGTATGCTGGCTATCCGAGTGATGGCTATCAGGTGCTACAAATTCTAAGAAGTAGGCGTCAGACCATGCAAACGCAGTAAGTCATGAGCATATTTTCCTTCCCCTCGCTACTACAGAAGAGCGTCATTGCCAATGTCTGCCCTGGCACCTCCATCGTTGGACGCGATCAATCGGTCCCTATGTTCAGGAGTTGAGCGACGAGATCCAACTTTTGAGCACGAATACTAGCTCGTCTTGCTCTTCTATGAAGACCATATGTCCCGAATGCTCAAATATATGTAGTTGGGCGTTCGGGATGGTACGCGCCATCTCTTCGGCACCAGCCATTGGTGTTACCCAGTCGTAGCGACCTTGTAGGACGAGTGCGGGAACTTTAATAGCTTTCAGGGATGGGCGCAAATCGTATTCTTTGCTGAGCGTACCCATCATATACGTAGCAATGTCCATATTCATTGGCGTGCTGTTGTACAACTCTGCCAGATACTCTTGCTTGAAGCCTTGATGCCAGTACAGGGGCATGATTTCTTGTTCAAAGCGTTTTAGCTCGGCCTCGTTCGCCTGTCCAGTCGATTCGCGATAAGCAATTTCACGGAGTTCCTTGCCACGTTCTCCACCCACGAGTTGCTCTAATGCATCCAGATCATAGCCACCAGTCCAGGCTGGTGACGTGTCAAAGAGGACGATGCCAGAGGCAAAATTTGGATGGCGGTGTGCAATGCTTAGGGCAACAAAACCGCCAAAGGACTGTCCAAGCACGATAGGCTGCTCGATGTGTAGTGCCTGACACAATAGCACAATATCATCAGCCATAATGCCAAGCTGATAATATTCGTGTGTGTGACGCTGAGAACGTCCACAGCCACGTTGATCGACGTACACAAGTTGTGCAACGTCGCTCACAGGATCAAGCCAAGGACGAAGATAGCTATGGTCAAAACCCGGTCCACCGTGCAGGATTATCATTGTCGGTTTTTGCTGAAAGCCTGTTGAGGGATTCAGTGCGCTGCCTACCACATCAAAATAGAGTTCGGTCCCGTTCACTTGTAGCTTCATATGTTGCCTCTTTCTCTAGCTCATTCGCTATTTCTCTCTACAAGCATATCATCCTGAGCCTGTTTTTGCCGCATTTCGGAGGTACGTCGGCGATGCAGGCGATGCATACCTTGATCCAGGTTCACTCTCTTTTGCAATCGAAACAGGAGAACGGCGCACATTAATAGCGCTTCTGCTGTTGCTGCTCCTGATAAAGCAAGCGGAATTGCTAGAATAATGTATATACCGTGAAAGGCCTGCAAGAGCAGCAAAATAAGGCCATAACGAGTAGCAAGCGCAAAAATATTTGTGAAGAGAGGTGTGCGTGTATCTTTAAGTGCGAAGAAGCCACCAGCTATGAGTTCTCCGGCAATAATTCCAGGCAGGCCGATGGCATAGCCAATGACTGCAAGATTCGTCAGTACTGATGAATGAGCAGTGAAGGCTCCATGTTGGAACAGGAGACGAATAATTGGTTTTCCGAGTAACCAAAGAAGAAGAGCACATGGAACGGCAAGTACGATTGCTCCGCCCATCACTTTTAGGGCTGTTTGACGCATGCGTACAAAACTTCCTGAGGCAGCTTGTGTTGCAAGATGAGGTAACAGGGCAAGCCCAATAGCTTGAGCCATCAATGCTTCTGGAAGAGAGTAGAGCATTTGCGCATTATGAATTGCGGCAAGGCTAGCTTTGTCGGGCAAGTATGAAACGAATGCAGTATCCATAATAGAGCCAATCGAGCCGATAGCCACTGCAAGAGCATTTGGGACTAAGAGCTTCATCACCTCCCAAAGCCCAGGGTCGCGGATGTTCCATACAAACGAGTAGCGGAAGCCTTGCTTGAGCAGCGCGGGTACCTGCACCAATGCTTGTGATGCCGCAGCAGCAAGAATACCATACGTTGGGCCATAAATTCCTACACTAGGTACAGCCAGTGATACGAGCAGACCACCTATCAAGCCAATGTTGTAGACAGCGATAGAGAGTGCAGGAAGCAAAAACTGACGTTTGCCATTGAGTACAGCAGTAACAACGGTACCGAGTCCCAAAAGGAGGGGCTGGAGCAAGATGATACGCGTTAACGATGTCGTTAGTACCTGTTCAGAGTGCGAGTAGCCTGGTACGATAATTGTATTGACAAAGGTTGGTGTGAGAAACTCACCGATAAAAATAAGCAGTGTGAGAGCAACAAGCATCAAATTAAAAACAAGGCTAGCTAGTCTCCATGCTTCTTGCTTACCATAATTCTTCTCGTGAGAAAGAAAGACAGGAATGAATGCATGTGTTAAAGCACCACCTGCAATAAGATTAAAAAGCGTATCAGGGAGACGAGCAGCAGCATAATATGCGTTTGCCTCAGGCCCGGTGCCGAAGAGAGCATTAAAAATAGTTTGACGTAACACTCCTAAACCACGTGACGCGAGTAGGGCAAGCATGAGTAGAAGGGCCGCCTCTACAATACTAAAGCGACGCAGAGAAAAATTACCACCTGGAAGAAAGTTTTTAAGGTTGAAACGGAATGTTCTTCCTCCCCACACGGTACGTCGTCGCTTTCCAGGCTCTTTCTCTTGTAAAGGGGCAGAAGGTACTTCAGGGGGCAATTTTTGTAGATGAGCATCTGTTGCTGTTATTGTAGTGTTTCGCTCAGACTCAGGCAATTCGTGTAAAATGACGTGTCCTCCTCCAAATAAAGAGCATATAGCAGAGATACTTTAGCTGTCATTATACCAGTGATAGCTTTATCTTACTAGCAACTGTTCAAAAAGTACCGTTTGGCATGCTATCCTTGCATAGGAGGGTTGTGATAGAAAGAGTGGAGGAAGGATTTACATATAGTAAAAGGCTGGCGGGGGTGCCAGCCTTTTGCTCTCTTTGTCTTATTTATGCCTGTACGGTGTATTTCGAGCGACGGCGACTGATTGAGCCACCTTTGCGACCAGCAGCCTGGGCTTCTTCGCTGGTCCACTTGTGTGCTGTACCTAAAGCATGAGCAGCCTTGCCACCTTTGCTAGCAATTTCGCGCTTCTTCTCAGATGTCATTGAAGCAAAACCACGTCCGCGACCTTTTTGTGTCTGCATTGTTATTTCTCCTTTTACGTTTAATAAATACACTTTCTCTATGCGTAGCTAGTTTCTTTTCTATTTCTGTTCTTCAAAACAGATTGTGGTGACTTCCACCACCCAAAGCATAACAGGTACATTACTTTAGTTCAAGTCATCTATAGAAATATAAGCTTCCTCTAAGGTAGCCTCAACCATTTCTAAGATAAATGATGAGCTAATTATGTTACTTGTGCTCATTTCTTCCTTAGGAAACGTTAGAAAACCCATCCTTTTATTAGAAAAGGATGGGATGGAATTTGAGGAAATATGACAAAAAATTCTTCTTTTTTCTTTAAAGAAGGATATGGTAACTACATTGTAGTCTTACATGCTATTGATTTACGTTAAATTTTTGATGAGTGAAGACATATCATCAACTGAAAAAGGCTTTTCAAGAAGAGCAACATGGAGACGTTGCAACTCTTCTATGTCATTGAATGTTGCCGCGGTAGTCAAAATAATAGGGAGCGTATCGAGAACAGGAATGAGACGAATTTGCTCTATCACTTCAGCACCGGAGATAATACCGCCAAGTCGCCAATCGATAATGAGGAGATCAATAGGGGAGAGTGCTCGGTCTGTGAGAGAAGTCAACGCGTGAAGACATTCTGTAGCGTTGGAATAATTCGTGACGTGATATCCTTCATCCTCTAGCACAAGAAGAAGCATTTCTTGGATTGCTACGTCGTCTTCAAGAAGTCCTACATGCATGGCTCAATCCTTTACAGTACAAAAATCTGCAAATTTCCACGTTTTCACTATAACAAACTGGACAGTTTTTCGCAAGAGTAAAGGAAGGAATTCAGGTGCAAGGCTTCTCGGAAGTCGCTGGCAGACGTGGTGGGAACAGACGGGCGACCACAAGGGGCGAGACGGTTCAATGAAGAGCCATCTCTTGGCAGAGACGAACGGACGCCCACAAGGGGCTACCCTACTATACACCATTGTGCGTTACACTCGTCGTCATAGTAGGGGCGCACCCTTGTGGTCGCAGGTTTTTAACTGACATTGACTGCTATATAGCAGACTCATGCGCTGCTCCTACATAGCGATAAGTTGTGTAATAGCGCTAGTAACGCACTGGCTATCATGGCTACTTGGTAGCGTAAATGAGACACTTGTCCCATTGCCTTCGCTACTATGCACTGTGATAGAGCCATTCATTGCCTCTATCAATGTCCGTACAATATAAAGGCCGAGGCCAAGACCACCAATCCTTCGTTGTTTCAACTGTTCGCCTCGACTAAATGCATGAAAAAGTGAGTCTTGCTGCTGCCGCGGAATTCCTAACCCCCAATCGCGTACAGTGATTGAGGATGTCATAGTGGAATTGCTGCGCACGCGTACTTCAATCAGTCCGCCATCTGGTGAGTATTTTACAGCATTCTCGACAAGATTCATCAAGACTTGTAGTAGTCTATCTGGATCAGCCCAGACAAGTTCAGACTCTGCGTCAAAACGACAACGAATAGTATATTTTCCTGGCTGTTGCTGATCACACTTGTCCTGCACTATTTGTGCCACACGTCGGCTGAGAGAGACAATGTTGACCTGGGTATAACGAAGGGTAAGTTGCCTGCTTTGTATACGAGACACATCGAGGAGATCATTGACAAGTACCTCCATATGCTGTGTCTGTTCCATAATGACGTCGAGAAAGTGCTGTTGTAGTTCCGGTGTCAGGTCTGCCTGTGTCGATGTCCTACGAGAAGAAGGCATTGGCCCGTATGCCTGTAAAAGACCAGTATAGCCCTTGATAGCAGTCAAAGGCATACGCAAATCGTGGCCCACTAACGATACGAGCGTGTGCTGTTCCTGTAAGACCGCACGCGATTGTGATGCCCGTTCTTCTTGTGAGAAAGGCATCATTGTAGTACAAAGAATGTTTTCTACCCCTCGCGCAATAGATGGTACAGTTTGTTCTAATAAAGTGTATTCGCCTTGCAGAAATCTGTTGGATTGTGTATCTACACATATCAGAAAACCGAGTATTCCAGCCGGGCGTTCAAGAGGCACAATAGCAATACTTCTGAAAATTACATCGCGAAATTGAAGAGTGCAAGCATTGATACGTTGTATTGATCGCTCGTGCATAGCACAAATCATCAATGCTTGTACCTGTTGCAAACTGAGAAGAGAAGCAACATCATTTTCCTGTAGTGCAGTACATATGTTGAGTAAAGGATGGCGTGCTTCGGAAGGGGACGCAAGGGACAAAGTTGCACCGGAGCACTCAAGAAGTGTACAAACGCTGTGTGCTAAAGTGTGTAAAGATGTTCTTATTGTCATGAAATCCCTCCCAACCATTCCAAATATAAAATTCCTTTTCAGTATAGGAAGGGCTGCAACAAGCAAGGTGTGTTTACATAATTTGGACGCACAGGTATCTGTTAAAATGGTTGAGCATATAGTAGGATATAGATGAAGCACCGCTCAGTTGATGAGCAACTTTCTCTGTCTGATCTGGTTGAGAAAGTGTTTGTTGCTTATTTGTCAAAAACTGGAGAGAGCACTAGCACTGTGGAGCAATTGCAATTAGTGCAAGAGAAAGCTACAGTCAGCTTGCAGCCAATGCTGCATGTTGACGATATGGGTAAGGCTTTAGACTTTTACAGCAGCTTGGTGCAACGGTTCTTAATGGTAGTCGTGATGGAGATTGGGCCTTACTACGCTTTGGCACTAGCGAATTAGGTTTACTGGCTCATCCAGCTAACCCAGAGCAGAACGAAGGCAAGGTTGAATTGAACCTCGAGTATCCTGCCTCGTTAGAAGAGTTGGAGAAAAGGTTGCGTGAAGCTGGTGTGACTATAGTGCGTCCAACTGGTGATGAGGGATTTGGGTATCAGCTTCAAGTTGAAGGCCCAGATGGAATGTTAATAAAAATCAATCAGATTGATCCTAAGCTTTACAGCTAAACAAGTACTGTTCCAACACACTTCATGTGGTACCTTTCTACAGATCGCATGAACATTGATGTACTGCCACATGAAGTGTGTTGGAACAGTACGCGCCTAAACAGTCCTTGTAGACAACAAATTAGCAGCACAGTATAATAGGCCAATACTTGTGGTCAACAATCGAAAAAGATACGTTCATGGTGTCACGAGAGTTACCTGGCATACATGGAACGAAAGGGGAAAAGGGAGTTATGGCAGAAACAGACCTGAGACAGATAGAGCCGATAGAGCCAGGACCTTCTCTTGGTGGTGACATAACAGAGTCTGCTGGCTCTGGTGGCTTCCTTCATATAGAGGAAAAGCAAGAAGATGCGACGCTAACATCTGACAACATGCAGGTGACGGCTCCGCGCCCAAGTGTGCAAACTACAGTCCCTATTTCATCGCGTGCAATGGAGCGTACAGGAACGGCGGAACACCTGGCGGCACGTCGTCCAGTGACAGAGTTAGATGTAGATGAGCCTGATGTGAAGAATCGTTTGAGTGAGTTACGGGTAGAGATTACACGGCTTGTGACGAGTCTGCGTTGGGGCGGTCAATCGGTAGAAGAGACGGCAGAACTTGTTGTTCCACTGCTCAATCTTGGTCCAGTTCAGCAATGGCGACTCGTCCTTATTCCATTTCTTTTTGAGATTGATCGTGCAGGCAATATGATTCCAGTATGGCTCAAAATTCTTGAGAAAGAGGAACTTGATGATTTGCCTGCAACAGCTAATCCTGCCGAAACACCAGTAGGCCGTGCGCGACGCTATGCGATTCTCATGCTGGGCAACTACAAAACCCAAGACGGCGCTGACTCAAACAAAGCGGTAGGCTTCGCGAAGACAGGTACGAGTGTTGGAACGATTAAGACGCCAAAATTTATCAAGACATTAGGCAAGTTAGCCACCGACCCTAACACCTCGTTGTACGCGACGCAATCGCTGGCAAAGCAAAACACAACGCCATCAATACAGGCACTCGTCACTGCGCTCAAAGATGCAGAGGGTTGGGCAAAGGTCGATGTAGTAGAGGCTATCCTGGCACTCAAGCAGACGCAATTTCACGAGATCGTACTTGCCAGTAGTCTTGATCACGTACCCGGATTAGAAAGCTACGTCGCGGTTCCCATCTACCGTGCGATACCATTAGCGAGCTATTTGCGAAATGACAATGATGTTGTGCCACGCCTCTCACAGCAAGCGGCACTTGTTATTGGACAAGTACTACAAGATAGTATGACACTCCCTAGACAAGGAGAGTTACCACTGATTCTTGAAAACGATCTTCCGCCCATTGCGAATGCGCTTTTTGAGGGCGCGCGTCGTAGTCCAACGTGGCAATCGGCACTCGCGCTGCATCGTCTTGGTCTCTTTCTTGGTCGATATTGGGGTGAAGCTTCACGGGGAGCGATTCAAGATGCGCGCATTCTTGATCCTGTCTATGCTATAGCGCCAATGATGAACGAAGTAGAGCGGTGGATGAATGGTCCAGGGAGAGATGTACTGCTCTCCTCGCTTGCTGATACTCATGAAGATGCATTTCCACTCGTCGTGAAAACGCTCGGCGAACTTCGTGATCCGCGTGCCACTTCTGTACTGTTAGCACGTCTTGACGATACACGTGAGCTTGTAAGCCGCGAACAGGCACTAGCATTGGCTACTGTATGTGAGACATTAGCTCGTTTGGGAGATCGACGCTCTATTGCATTCATGTTCCAGCTTTTAAACAGAGTAGTGGATATCAATAGGCGGAGCCAACTTTCCAAGCAGCGCGATAACCTTCCATCGGGCGATAAAGAAATTCCAGGAAGCATACTTTATGCCGCTGTGTTGCGTGCGAGTGGACAATTTGGTGAGCGTGAAGCGTTAGAGAGCACTCTTCGCGCAACCCAAGACTTCGATCCCTACGTCCGCACTCAGGCCATCGAAACACTCAGGCGTATAGACCCTAGGGGAGAGGATATGCGTAGTCGTCTCGCGGCACGTGAAGCACTCACCGACTCTCGCGGCACCGTAGTACGTGCGGCATGCCAGCTTGTCGTACAGTATCGAGATGGTGATGCAGTACCTGTACTACGCAACATCATTGACATGCGCAATGACCTATCACCTGCCGCATATGATGCACTACGCCAACTTGGTGTGTAGTCTCTCTCTCTAAAAGAAAAATGCGCTGTGCCATGTGGAATTAGCAGAACTAATTTCCACATGGCACAGCGCATTTTCCCCTCTCAACATAAGGCGGCAAACGGGCTATGCAATCCCAAGCTATAGACCATTTGTCTCATATATTTTTTCTTGCGCGGTATACTATCTTCATAGGGATAATTGTGATGTTTATAGGTTGACGTGGAAGGGATATCCTTTCATTGCTATACTCTCACTTTCGTTGTAGAGGGATATAGAATGACTATGTTGGTGGGGAAAACGCTCGGTGGGTATCGTCTTATACGCCTCATCGAGAGCGGTGGTATGGGTGACATCTATTTGGCCCAGCATGCGCGCATTGGACGAAAAGTAGCAATCAAGGTTGTATGTGGTGATCTACGCTCCGTCCCAAATACGCCAGAGGGACGGCAAGCGGCGATACGTTTTGAGCGTGAGGCACAAGCCGTTGCAGAGTTAGATCATGAACACATTTTGCCACTGTATCACTTTGGCGATGAGTTGTTGGATGGGGGAAGCATCCCCATCACCTATCTTGTGATGCCATATCTCTCGGAGGGGTCGCTCTGGAATTGGTTGCAGCGCCGAACGCAACAGTTTGGTTTTGGCTGGCCTATTTCGGCAGAAGAAGCTGGTTTTTACCTGTTACAAGCCGCCGCATCACTGCAATGTGCGCATGACAACGGCATCATTCATCGTGATATCAAGCCAACGAACTTTTTGATTCGCGTTGAACGAGGTCCATTGAAAGCAAATCAACCGTCCTATCTCTCCACCATTTTCCCGCATGGAAGGCCACATCTTTTGCTCGCGGACTTTGGCTTGGCGGCTTTTTATCGTAATGGGCGCTCGTTGCACCGCTCCGTAGGTACTCCCCTTTACATGGCACCAGAGCAATTTGACGATCCCTCGCTGGCAACATCTGTTCAGGTTGGACCTGCCGCCGATCAATATGCGCTAGCGGTCATGATGTATCAGCTTATGACGGGCCATGCGGTCTTTGAAGGGAACGCAGCTCAACTTCTGCATCATCATCATCATACACCACCAACACCGCCGAGCGTCTCGAATCCTCTGCTACCACAGGAAATAGATGAGGTATTTTTGCGTGCACTTGCCAAGAAGCCAGAGCAACGCTACCCTAACATCATTTCATTCGCTCGTGCCTACGATACAATGCTGCAAAGAGTGCTGAAAACACGTCAGATACGGGCCCAAGGCCGTAGTATTGAGACACCCCACGAACACTCGAAAGAGACAAAGGTACTTGCGGCACGTGTAAAACATGCTGAGGGAATGGCATTCCCTCGTCAAACATTAGGGAAAATTGCCGTTCCTGCTCCCGTACCTGCAGCGGCCCCTGTCCCACGATCAACTCACGCAGTTGCAACGTCTACCCGTACTGCCACGTTGGAAGAGACACGAATACAAAAACAATCGCCGCTTCCACCTGCGCGAGAACATGTAGACCCTGCATTCATTCCAACATTGTCAATGCCACATGCGCGACATAAATCAGGAGTATTACGCGTATTTTTGGATTCACCGACCGCTGGTATTGTTGTCATCGGTCTTGTCTTACTTTTATTACTTATTATAGGACTAATGGTTATGTTACTCTTTTTGGGTCATGGACGCTAAAAAATATATAAAATCATTTGCCTGTCTTTTGGGGTAAGACCCAGTATGCTCTAATAATAAAGAACAATGCAATATTTCCTTTTTCAATAGTTTTGTATTGACTATTATTAATTCGGTGTATCCAGTAACTACACGAGGAACGGTGTACTTGATGGACGCACTACTAAGGATAGATAGCTATATTTAACGTGAGTTGTGGATAAGCCTAACCCCTCAAGCAGCCAGAAGAGCGCGTTCATCCAGATGCAGGCTGGGCTTTTTGTCCTGATGGCTGTAAGCAATGAGCCCGGCAATCAAATGGACGACAAAATTGCTGGGGCTGCGATGACGAGAATGCTCGATACCTGGACATAACTGACCCGCGCGCGCTCGCTGCTTGCCTGCGGCCAGTTGGCTGGCCCTCCACTGCGGAGCAAAGCTGAGCATGAAATCATCGAGCCTCACAAAACAATTCGAGTAAACTCATGACGAGATCCCTCCGATGACAGATAGAGGGAGGCCCAGGATACGTGGAAAAACCTATCACTATGAGTGGTTTTTCCACGTATCCTGGGCCTCCCTTGAGAAGGTGGTTACGTTGAGAATGCTTGCTAAATCTCTCTCAACGCTCGTTGGGTCATTCCAAACAGCATCGCCAGGGCCAGCAGGAGCCCGCTGAACGGAAAGAAGATCGCCGGGCCCAGTTGATTGGAGAGCACCCCGGCCAGGGCTACCGAGAGAGGATAGACCCCGAATGAGCCGAAGAGTAGCAGACCCATGACGCGCCCCATCAGGTGGCTCGGGATGGCCAGTTGGACCGCGGTGAACAGGACGACATTGACGATGCTCCCGGCGACGCCGGCAATCAGCATGCACACGACGGCTCCAGGAACGCCCCAGGTGGGGAGAAGCGCGATCAAGGCGGCCATGAGCAGGCCCGCGAGAAGCATGATGAGCCCTTTGTGTTTGCGTTTGCCCAGCGCTCCCGCTACGATTGCCCCGACGAGTGCGCCCCCGCCCCAGGCCGCCAGGATGATGCCAAAGCCGCTGGCGTTCCCATGCATGGGGCCGTGAACCAGCGCGGGCAGAGCCACCTCTATCAATCCGCCCGAAACGAGGCCGATCACCATGAAAATCAGCAGGGTCCCCTGAATCAGCCGCGAGGTGCGTAGAAAGTGCCAGAGGCTGATCTGCTCGACTCGTTCCTGCACGCTGGATAATGGATTCTCTCGACCTGCTTCTTGCTTTCCCGTGCCGCACCCGGCACGGTGGGTCGTGCGCATCAGAGCGAGCGAAAGAGCCGAAACGAGAAAGGTCCCCGCGTCGATGGCCAGAGCTGCCACCGTGGTGAGCGCAGCCACGACCACTCCAGCCATGGCCGCACCAATCAGATTTGCCCCCTGCCTCGATGCCATCATCAACCCGTTGCCCGCTTGCAGCTCATCGGGCGAGAGCGTCTCCGGCAAAATCGACTGGGAGGCGGGCAGGAATGCGCCGCCGAAGGCTCCCAGCGGCACAGCAATCGCGCAGAGTTGCCAGAGCGTCGGATGCCCCCCCATGGCAATCACCGCTAGGAGACCAACCAGCAGCAAACGCACCGCGTCCGCGATCAGCATCAACCTTCGCGGGCGCAGGCGGTCGGAGAGCCAGCCACCCAGGAGCATGCTCCCCGCGCCGGGAATGCCATAGGCCGCCAGCACTATTCCCAGCTCCTCTGCGTTGCCTCCCGTGGTCAGGACCAGCCACGGCAACGCCACCGTGTAGAGCGCATCGCCAATCACCGAAATCGTCTGCCCGCCAAAGAGCAAACGAAAATTGCGCACTTTCAGGGGACCGCCTGCAACGGGTTTTTTCTTTTCCTCCACAAACAGCACGCTCTCTCTTGGCTGTTCTTCAACCGGGGTCCCTGTACCTTCATGCATCTCGTCCATATGAACTTCTCGCCTTTCTATTCTCTCTACTCCCCTTCGCTCTTTATCTTGAGAGCGCGTTGAGAGAGGATCATGATTCCATCCAAGCGTCGCTCGGTATGCATGGAGTATAGGGTACGTCTGGGGAACAACTCATCCTCCTGTGGAGTGATTGAGAGGGTGATCTTGCGGGGCGTCCTGGCAAAGAACACCCGGCACGCGATCAGGCGAGAGGAGGAAAGGAAAGCGCTAGAGGAGGTCCAGGCGGTGCGCGGCCTCACTCGCTTCCCAGCGGCTCTTGACGTTGAGTTTGCGGTAAATACTCTGCACCTGCGTCTTGACCGTATTGATCGAGACAACCAGGGCCGCCGCAATCTCCGGGTTGGTGCGGCCCCTGGCAAGCAGGCCAAGCACGCGCTGCTCGGCTTCCGTCAATGGCTCCAGCAGCAACGCCGAAACCGCGTGAGGGGCCGCCTGTTGCTCTCCTTTCAGGCTGGCAAAAGCCAGCAGCAAGCCCCGCGCGTAGCTCACGAGCGGCTCCTCGCGCAGATCGAGGAACAGTGTACGAAGCAGGATGGCCAGCGCCTCCCCTTTCTCCAGGAAGAGACGCTGGAAGCCCTCTGGCTGAGCAAGTATCAAGGCCTCTTTGACCGCCTGCTCGGCCTGGGCCGGGCGCGAATTGGCAGCGTATGCCAGAGACAGGAGCAATTGGATCTCCAGCTCACTGCGGATACGCCTCCAGGTATGCGCCTCCTCTTGCCAGTTGTCAAGGAGGTGCAGCGCCTCCGTGATCTCTCCTCGCGCGATCAGGAAGCGGGCACGAAGCAGGGCCTCCTGTTCCTGCTGCATAGCAAAGGCCGCGTCATCGGGGAGGTTCGAGGTCGCCTGCCAGTCCTCGACCGATGTCAGGAGGCCCATGGCCAGAGAAAGCTCAACCTGTTGCGCCAGTGCCATTCTAGAGAGAGCGGTCAACTGGTGCTCCTGCGCGAAGGCCAGCAGTTTTTGCAACGACTGTTGCGCCTGCAACAGATTGCCTCGGGCCTGGTACAAACGCGCCTGGAGAAGCTCGCCAGGGAAGAGAAAACCAACCTCCACAAAGTATTTCCCCAACTCATCAAGGTGAGCTTTCCCCAGCTCAAGTACCTGCGCAACGCTCTGTTCCGCTTCCGCCAGGTGGTTCCACTCGTAGGAAACCTTCGCCAAGCCAAGCCGTGCCGCCATCTGATCGACCGGGTTCTCTTTCGCGGTCGCAAGCAACTGGCGGTAGGACTGTTCCGCCTGGTGCAGCCTGCCCTGCTGCCAACTGATTTCGCCCAGCATAAAGGTGGCTCCATGCACGCTATAGCCAGGGATCTGGAGCGTCTCAAAGAGTTTCTGCCCCTCCAGGGTCAACCGTCGAGCCTCCTCCGGCCGACCTTTCCGCATCTCGCTCGCGACGACGGTCAGAATACTGGCACCTCGCCAGAGCATCGGCGGCTCCGGCGGGAAGGTGAGCGCTCGTCGGGCAAGGCTGCTCGCCAGGGGGAGATCTTCCTGCCAGCGAGCAACCTCGGCATGACAGGAGAGCGCTTCGCCCAGTTTTCCCCACTCTTCCTCCCGCTCATAGGAGCGCTCAGCTCTGTTCAGTGGCTCCTCAATGAGGGCCATCGTGGCCGGAGAACTGCGATCGAGGGTGAACAAGAGCGCGGCGGCATAGTTGACGCACAGTCCCGGGTGGGCCTCTAAGACCTGCTCAGGCAACATCTCCAGCCAGCGCAGCAGCGTCACGCGTTCCTGCATGGCAAGATGGTTCTCTCCATTGAGAACTCTTTCCATCAGGGCTGCCGCCCGCGCCCACTCACCCGCCGAAAGCCGTGCCTCGATCCCTTCGGCGAACATTTCCTCCTGCTCATACCAGGCGCTGGCCCGGCACAGGCACAGGCGCAGCTCTTCTTCGCTCAGACGCTGGCGTGCCTGAGCCTGGAGCGCCTCGGCAAAGAGGGAGTGATAGCGATACCAGGGCGGCTCGCCACCCAGCACTTGCAGGAAGAGGCCGGAGCGCTCCATCTCCCTGAGCATCTGCTCGCTGTCACGGCCTCCGGTGACAGCATCGCAAAGTGAGGCCGTCATGCGGCTAAGCAGGCTGGTTCGCAGCAAGAAGATCTGCAGCGCTTCGGGCTGAGATGAGAGAACTTCGAGGGCAAAGTAGTCGAGCAGATAGCGATGACTGCCGCTGAATCCGGCAAGCACCTGCTCGATCTCCTGGTGCTCACTTTTCCCCTGGAGAGCCAGCACCAGGAGGCGAAAGCCAGTAGGCCAGCCTTCGAGACGAGCTTCGAGAGACTGGAGCCTCTCAGCCGGGAGCGGAAAAGGCAACGCCTGGTGCAGGAAGGAGGTCATTTCCTCCGGCGAAAAGCGCAGATCGGCGGCGTGAATCTCCTGAAGGTCGCTACGGGCACGCCAGCGAGCCAGCGGCAGAGCAGGTTCGGCCCTGGTGAGCACGACCAGGTGCAGCGTGGGTGGAAGATGATCGACGAGATATGCCAGCGACTCATGGATCTGCGAGGAGGTAATGACATGATAATCGTCAAGGACGAGCAGAAATCGCGACGCTTGCGAAGCCGCATCATTCAGGAAAGAGGTGAGGATCGTTTTCAGGAAAAGCAGCGGAAAAAAGGACTGATTGGTTGAGAGAAGCTTTAGCGCATCATGGCTAGGCTCGCCCTCAAAGAGCCCGCAGGCGGTCAGCACATAGTGCCAGAAGCGGATCGGATCATCGTCCTCTGGATCGAGGGAAAGCCACGCTGCCTGCGTGTCCTGGCCCGGCGTCTCAATCCATTGGCGTACCAGGGTGGTTTTGCCAGAGCCCGCAGGGGCAAGCACAAGGGTCAGCTTGCCCTGGCGGCCTTCCTCCAGGCGTGCAAGCAAGCGTTGGCGCGAGACAAAGAAAGAAGGTAAACGAGGAGGGCGCAATTTGGGGAGCAGGAGGGAGGCTTGCGGCCCCTGTCCCGGACTCCGGGAAGGAGGGGCAGGCGTATATCTCCCTTGCTGTGCCGGGAGGGTGAAATAGAGCCTGGTCGTATCCACAGAGGCATGCCCCATCATTTGAGCGAGTTCAGGAAGCGGCATCGTTGCTGCCATACGATAGCCAAAGCGATGGCGTAAATCATGAGGGCTGACATCTGCAACATGCGCCAGGTCAGCATATTTCTTGATGATATATCCCAGCGCCCTTTCCGATAAGGCTTTGTGCGTCTTCTCCGAAAGAAATACCCACGGTGACTGAGCAGGGAGCGATGGAAGATACTCCTCCAGCGCCTTGTGCGCCGTCGCGTCCAACGCCACAGAGCGCGTGTTGTTGCGTTTGTCAACAACACAGAGTTGCCCGCTCCGCTTCCCAAGAGTAATCTGATCCAGCCGCAACCCACACATTTCACTGGCCCGGAGCCCGGTATGCAGCAGCAGCAGAATCATCGTCCGATCTCGAAGGGTTCCGTACCTGCTTACAGCCTCGACCAGAGCCAATTCCTCCTGGTCGCTAAGCTGGCGGGGAGGAACAGATTTTTCTCCAACAAGTTTGACCGGGACCGAGGGATCAGAGCTCACCAGTTGCTGAGAAAATGCCCAGTGGAAGTAGCGCTTGAGGCTCAGAAGCGCACGATTGATTGAGGCAGGTTTTTGTTCGCGCTCTTGCAGCAAGTCCCGATACCGAAGCAGCACCGCTGTCGTGATCTCACGGGGCGAAAAAAGCACGCCATCATCTCCAGCAGTTTGGGAGGCCCGCTGCTCATACCAGGCGATAAAGTGAGACAGGTCGCTCACATAATTGCGAATAGAAGCCGTGGCAAGATCTTCTCGTTCTCTCATCCACGCTTCATAGACAGCCATGGCGTCAGCACCAGCCGAAGAAACATGAGGTGTAGAGGCTCGCTTCATATCCCTTCTTCCCTCGTTCTCACACTACCTTAGCAGACATCCACCATCAACGGATATCCTCATAGGTATATTAGCAGAAATCAACAGCTTCATCCAGTACCGCAGGAAGCACGAACAGAGCATCTCCATGCAGGCGCACATACTCCAGAACGCCAGGTTACCAGTTCTCAGCGGGGAAACTCTCGTAGTCTCCCCACTTAATTAGCCAAAACAACACTACGCTGTAGGATTTACTATCGGCACAAGTGGTAACACTATATAGGATGCATGCTCGGTATCATGCAAAATGGTTTGTTGTGCAACAGCTAGTTCACTATCAGTGCCAATATCATGACTAGTGTTAGGATTGCGGTCCCAGCGCGGGAAGTTGCTACTGGTGACATCAAGACGAATACGATGACCTTGCTTGAAGACGTTGCTGGTCGCCCACAGGTCAATTTCGTATTCGTATGGCTTTCCAGGCTCGATCAATGATAATTTTTCGCCTTGTGGAAAGTTACGATAACGCGCACGAATGATGCCATCTGTTAGGTTTTGTGCGTAGCCATTGGGATGTACATCAACAAGACGTGCTACAAAATCGGTGTCGGGCGCACTTGAGATAGCCCAAAGGTGTACCGTAATTGGACCTGTTACCTCTACATCTTGCGTCAATTCGGGTGTGCTATACACAAGCACATCTTCCCGGTTCTCTGTCTCACGTTGATCATATGAACCACCAGGGAATTCTGGAGACATCAAGAGCGCACCACCACGCGTCATGACCGGATGAGCAGGATCATACGTGTAGGCATCGGACTGTCCAGAGGCAGGTTTGTCGGTACTTAGCACACCATCGCCATGCAATGTATTCGCGTGTCCACTGCTATGCAGGTAGTAAGGCGTATTCACGGCACGCGCGAGAGGCCATTCCTGCTCATCACGCCAGATATTCGCACCCATGACGAAGATTTTGATTGGAGCCTCTTTCTCTACTCCGTTATCGACACCTTTCAAAAAGTGATCGAACCAGCGCACCTGCAAGCTCACAAAGTCGATTTTCAAGTCTATTAGAGCAGCAGTCGCACCAAAGCCAAAATTTAGCTCACCAATAGGATTATTGACACCGCCGTGTGTCCACGGGCCAATGAGTAGTTTACTTTGACGTGCCTCTGGCGTACTGCCATGCTCACGCATAATTCTAAAATTTTCAATGGTATCTTTCAAGAAGATATCGTACCAGCCACCGACATTGAGCGAAGGAGCAGTTACTTGCTCATGCCTGCCAAGAATGGTCAACGGCTTGGCATGCTCACGATCCATAGCATAATCGACGGACTCGAAGAAGGCTTTGCCAACATTGTTACGCTTGATAGGCGCGAACTCTTTCAGAGGCAGAGACCAATAGCCCTGTGTACCTAACGCATCAATGTCTTTGACAAGCCCATAGAGAGCATAGCCAAAGTGACGCGGGTCAGGATCGCCACGGAAACGACGCAGCAGTTCATCAATACCCATTGTAAGTTGCCAGCTTGCCGCCGTTCCTAGTTCTAGTGCACCACCACGGAACAACACACCATTGAGGGGGTCATTCCATGTGATAAAAGGCACCATTGCTTTCAGTGCGGGAGGTTGCAACACTGCTGACGCCCACTGGGTGAAGCCAAAGTAAGAGGCACCATACATGCCGACATTCCCATTGCTGTAGGGCAGTTTTGCAGCCCATTCAAGTGTATCAACACCATCAAGTGCCTCGTTACGCATTGGGTCCCACTCGCCCTCGGATGCAGAACGCCCACGCGTATCTTGAACAATCACGACATAGCCGCGCCGCGCAACCTGTGCTGGGTCCAATACAGATGTAGCAATAGGCAGGTCTTTTCCATAGGGTAGGCGTGTGAGCAGAACAGGCCACTGTCCCTCACCTTGTGGACGATAAATATTGGCACGCAGGGTGACGCCATCTCGCATCTTCGCAGGCACGTCAAAATCTACGGCGATTTGCTGATCCATTTGCATAACCATGTAGGGAATTTCTCCTCTTTACTTATGAAGTTTTGTTCGTAATAGCGTAAAGCACCATAACGATATGATACAACGTGGTATGAACAAGATGTTAGTAAAGCTTGACACTCCTTTATTCAATTCGCTATACTCGCGCAAATAGGAAAATACTTCTAAATATCTACAGGTCTATCAATAGATGTAGGGACCGATGTATCGCGTCCTGGTCAGCGTTCTGTAGGTCAGTAAAACGCGATAATGAGTATAAACAAATTGGTTTGGAGACGGTGGGGCGCAATGAATGGGCCCCTACCGTTTGTATCCATGGTCTTATGTGAAATAGCATCATCGGTCTCTATCCCTATTTAGGCAACTATTTTGGTACGGGATAGAGTGGAAAACATGACAGAAAAGCCAACAACAGGTGCATACCTTGTAATACAAATGGGAGCAGTCGGCAAACGCGTTGAACTGTGGAAAGACCTCACAACGATTGGGCGAAGCCGTGATTGTGATATTTTTTTGTCGGACATCGCCGTGCATAGAAAGCAAGCAAGCATTGTCTGGACGATTGCTGGCTATGTGCTACGGGATGACAATGGGAGCAACGATAGTTTTGTCAATGGACGTCCAGTACAAGAGAAGCTTTTGAACAACGGCGATCAGCTTCTCTTTGGCAATAGTCAGATTACTTTTCATGCAAACGAAGGAACTCGACCATTTCAACTTCCTGTTTCGCGTGGACATGAATTGCATATAGGAAAGCAGCCCGATACTCAGCCACAAGCAATTGCGCGACTAGAGCTTATGCATGGGCATTCAGTGGTACATCGCATTGAATTGTTCGACGGCATGACCATTGGGCGTAGCAGTGAATGTGATATTTTCCTGGAGGACTTGGCGGTCAGTCGTCTTCACATTACCATCAAGGAACTCGCAGGTGGAGAATACGAAATAGTTGATAATCGTTCCGCAACTGGAACACGTATCAATGGGCGTGGAGTGAAACGAGCAGTAATGCATGATGGTGATAGTGTACAAATCGGCGCTAGCACATTCGTGTTTCGCGTGTCACACACATAAAGTTTCGTGCGTTGCGTAAACCACACCGATCCTGTAAACTCTGATATAAGCATGTGATCGAAAGGAATCAACACAACAGCTTGGAATTTACATTCACGCCAGCAGTGACGACAGAGGAGAGCAAATGCAGCCACAAGAACTCGAACCAACGCTCGAGCTCAAGCTACGGGGACTGACGGAGAACGAGGTCGCGGCACGACGCTCACAAGGCCTCACCAATGTTCTACCTGTGAAGACTAGCCGAACATATCTGCAGATTATTGGCGAAAACGTCTTTACAGTGATCAATGATATCCTGTTTGTGCTGGGTCTGGCCCTGGTGCTGCTGGGCCAGGTCAGCAATGCCGTGGTGTCAGTGTCGGTGGTACTGCTCAACGTGGCGGTCAGTGTGATCCAGGAGGTGCGTGCTAAGCGCATACTCGATCAGATTGCTCTGCTCAATCGACCCACGACGACGGTCATCCGCGATGGGCGGCAACTCACGATTGATGCGCAGGAGGTTGTGGTGGGCGATGTGCTGCAGGTGCGTCCAGGAGATCAGATAGTGGTGGATGGGCCAATCCTTGAGACGGAACGAATCGACATCAACGAGTCATTGCTTACTGGGGAGTCCGATCTCGTGGCTAAGCAGCAGGGGGATCGCCTATACTCGGGCAGCTTTTGCGTGAGCGGCAGCGCGCAGTACCAGGCCGAGAAGGTAGGGGCGCAGAGTGTCGCGTATAAGCTGACGGCAGGAGCACGGGCTTTTCGTCGTATCTACACTCCCCTGCAGCGTAAGATCAACCTCGTGATTCGCGTGATGCTGCTACTCGCGCTCTTTTTCGAGCTTTTGTTGTTGCTCGGGGCCGTGGCCAGCCAGCTCCCTACCGTAGAAACGCTCAAGATGGCAGTCGTCATCATCGGGCTGGTGCCCAACGGCTTGTTTCTGTCGATCAGCGTGGCCTACGCGCTGGGGGCGGTGCGTATCGCTGGCAAGGGGGCGCTGGTGCAGCAGGCAAATTCTGTGGAGTCGCTCAACAATGTCGATGTGCTCTGTATGGATAAGACTGGCACGTTGACCACCAATGCATTGCAGCTTGAACGCCTGCATCCGCTCGGTATCGAGGAGGCCGAGTTACGGCGGTTGCTTGGCGACTATGTCACGAGCAGCTCGGTAGGAAACACGACGAGTTCGGCGATAGGAACTGCGTGTCCGGGCCAGGCACGTCAAGTACGAGAGGAATTGCCGTTCTCTTCAGCCTATAAATGGAGTGGCCTGGTCATTGATGATGAGGCTATGCAGGGTACCTATATCCTTGGTGCGGTAGAGATACTCGCGCCAGCTTTGCGTATAGGGAGCGAGCTGCAGGCGATAGTTGAGCAGGAGTCCACGCAGGGGCTGCGCGTTTTGCTCTTTACCTCTCTCCCGGAACGAGTGGCGCTGCGGAATGCCGCTGACAAACCTACCTTGCCGCATGGGCTGATTCCCCTTGGCATCATCAGCTTAAGCGACGAACTGCGCCCCCAGGCGCGCGAGACGCTCAGGCAATTGAGCGAAACTGGGATCCGGTTCAAGGTGATCTCTGGGGATAACCCACAAACTGTGGCCGCATTGGTCAAGCAGGTGGGCTTGAGCAAAGACATCAGTGCTGTATCAGGGCTTGACCTGACTATGATGGACGCCGCGCATTTTGCTGCGACGGCCACGGACGCCACCGTTTTTGGACGCATCACGCCACAGCAGAAGGAGCAATTGGTCGATGTACTGCATAAGCAAGGGCATTATGTCGCGATGATCGGCGACGGCGTGAACGATGTCCTCTCGCTGAAAAAAGCGGACCTGGGCATCGCCATGCAGAGTGGCAGCCAGGCCACGCGCAGCGTGGCGGATATCGTGCTGCTCAACGACTCCTTTGCCAGCTTGCCCTCTGCATTCCGCGAAGGGCGACGCATTCGTAACGGCATGCAAGACATTTTAAAACTGTTCATGACGCGCGTCTTCTACTTTGTCGTGCTACTGATTGGAGTCGTGGTAGTGGGAGGATTTCCATTTGAACCAAAGCAGTCATCGATCCTGGTGCTTATCACCGTCGGTATACCAAGCTTTTTGCTGGCAGCGTGGGCGCACCCGAGTACTGTAGAGAAAGATGAGCAACGTTCGCTCTGGCACTTCGTCCTGCCAGCGGCGAGCACGCTTGGCCTGGTAGGGCTCCTCCTGTACTTTAGCCAATATGTGCTCGCTGATTCCCTGGTGCTACTTCATCCTGTATCGGCTGCAGTGGCGGCCAAGAAGGAACTGGCTGCGCAGACAGCCCTTACCATTTATGCCACATTTTGTGGCATAGCGCTCATCCTCTTTGTAGAGCCGCCGACGCCATTCTGGGTAGGTGGAAATGAGCTGCGCGGTGATAAACGCATCTCCTACCTGGTACTGGCAATGTGTATCGCATCGGTGCTCTTGTTCACTTTACCGCCGTTGCGCTCATTGTTCGACCTGGCGCTGCTGGATGGGTTGGACTACCTGGTTATAGCAGTATGTGTAGTAATCTGGCTGTTTGTCGTGCGATGGGTCTGGCGTGGGCGTATCCTGGAGAGATTCTTCTTGACGTAAATACAAACTTTAAGCGGCTCTTCCGCAACCTCGCTCCTTTGTACTGTGAGCCATCTCATTGATGAAGTGGGGATTCATATGCGTGTGTCTCGCGTATGAACTGTTGCACTTCGCGAGGTACGTCCTGCAGAGATTCAGCATTCCCTTGACGTATACGAGTTGATGACATGTTACGGTACTGGATGTCAAAGGGGAGCGGATGGACATAATGAGCAAAACGTTTGTTTTTGGGATGATGTAAGAGAGCATGTAGTTCTTTCTCACCATCGCTGCCTCGTGGCGCAACCAGGAGTTCCGCGAGTTGAAAGAGAGCCGCAAGTGAGGCATCGCGATTCTCATAGTAGCGTGGATCGAATATCTGTACAACTTTATCAAACCCTAACAAGAAGAAGATACGCTCTACACTGGGGAACGAGGCTCGAATTGCCTGCGCTTGCTCTACATACAGGCCACGATTGAATAAAATAATGCCTGTATCGCCGAGATATTTTTGTAGCACAGTGTTAAGCAGGTCGATACGGTCAAGCAGTGTTGGACGCTCCACCTTCTCTTTATCAACGGTACGCTTGCTGATAGCGGCGTAAAGAGACACTGGTTCATAGGCTTGTGCAAAGAGACGCGCTTGTTGCAAGAGTGCGATATGTGCATTCGTAGGCGGGTTGAATGAGCCGGGAAACACAATGATGTTGACATGAGGCAGTGGTGAGCCTGGTACAAGCAAGGCTTGCGGCTCTGTGTCAGGATTAAGTTGGTCAAGCAGCGCTTGTATCCGTTTCAAACGTTGCATAGTATGTGTAGAGAGGTGCATGCATATATTTTATCATATCTTAACCACATCTCAACCTTCTTCTCGTTCCATCAAGGCTACTCAAAAATCACCAAACATGCGCGTTTTGACATGACAGGGGCAAGCCCCTTACGCGTTCACTTTAGGGTCGATTGAGGACAAGGGCACCCGCGGCCTTCACCATTGCCCGAATGCGGCTCGGGGATGCCCCTCCCAGAGACGAAACCGCTTGTAGAGCCATGTTGTACGGTAGCAAGCTACCGTACAACATGTTATTCGGGAAGGCTTCTGGCCTTGTCATATGCTTGCTGTGCTTCTTCTTGCTTGCCAAGTTTTTTTAGCACATCACTCTTGTTTTTGTAAAAGGCTGCTGTTTCAGGTTGAAGCTGAATAGCGTGATTGTAGGCTGCAAGTGCTTCATCGTAGCGTTTGAGGTCAGCGAGTGCATTGCCACGCCCATTGTGGGCAGAAGCTGTAGTTGGAGCCAGCTTTAATGCCTCTTCAAACGAGGCAAGTGACTCTTCATAGCGTTTCAAGTCAGAAAGTACACTTCCTTTTCCCTCATAGGCTGTTTCAAGCTTCGGATTGAGTATAATGGCTCGCTCAAAGCATGGTAAAGCCTCTTCTGGACGCTGGAGACGCCATAATGTCTTTGCCTTTCCATCGTAGGTGGAAGCAGTATTCGCATTGAGTTCAATAGCTCGATTGTAGGCCACGAGCGCCTCTTGATAACGCTTTAAAGTGTACAGTGTATCGCCACGAAATTCGTAGACTAAGGCTATATTCGCGTCAAGTCGTATTGCCTGCTCAAAAAATGGCAACGCTTCTTGATAGCGCCCCACTCGGTACAGTGTGCGTCCCATGCCGTTATAGGATGAAGGGTTGTTCGGGTCAAGTTCGATTGCGCGTTTGTAGACACCCAACGCCTCTTCACGACGTAATAATTGTCGCAACGTCCAACCCATGCCATCATATGCCTGTGCACAGTGAGTGTCACGATGTGCAACTTCTTCGTAGGCAACAAGTGCCTCGGCAAAACGTCCCATGTAGTACAGCACATTGGCCTTAGTCAAATAGGCATCGGTCAATGTTGGCTCAATCTCAAGTGCCTGCTCCTGACATGCTAATGCCTCCTCTAAGCGTTTCAGAGAATAGAGCACATTGCCTTTCCCAAAATATGCCTGAGCGAATTGAGGGTCCAGGCTGATCGCTTGCTCATACGAGGCGAGCGCCTCAGCATAGCGTTCCATGAGGTACAGTACGCTGCCACGCCCCTCGTATGCGTCAGCATAAGTAGAATCAATGCGAATTGCACGGTCAAACGCATTCAATGCTTCCATGTAACGGCCTGTGTTGAACAGCGCATTGCCATCATCGACCCATTCCTGCTTCGTCTTGGAACTCTTCGAGACTGATGTACGCGGTGTTAGCAGATCGCTCACGAACGAGGCAACATCGTGATAGCGGTCTTCACGCTTTTTCGCTAGTGCTGTAAGAATGGCCTTCTCAATATGTGCAGGTACGGCAGGGTTAATTTCAGTGAGTGGGCGAGGTGGTTCGTTTTGATGCTTGTTCCATAGGGCAATGGGGTGTCCCGCAGTAAACGGAGGGTGCCCTGTAAATAGCTCGTAGGCGATGCAGGCCAGCGCGTACTGGTCGCTACGCCGACTGGCAAAGCCCTCGAATTGCTCTGGTGGCATATAGTGTGGCGAACCAATCACGTTTACATATTTGGTTTTCTGTGTCTCTAAAAAGACTGCAATACCAAAGTCAGCAATTAAGGCCTCATTCTTCGCGTTGAACAAAATGTTTTCTGGTTTGAGGTCACGATGCACAATCAATTGTTCATGCACATAATACAGTGCTTGCCCAACCTGGGTCAGAATAGTCAATGCCTCTTGTTGTGGCATGGATTTGGGAAGATATTGTTGAATACGTTTACGCAACGAGCCATTCGGCGCAAATTCGGCTATGAAGTACGGATAGCCTTCGTCGATGCCAAGGTCGTAGATAGATAAGATATTAGGATGCTTGGATATTTCCAGCAGGCGTGCCTCTTGTAGAAAGTTCTCGCGCTCTTTCTGTGATCCCAGGTAGGTAAGATGCATAACCTTAATAGCAACAATGCGGTTAGGCAGATAGATATGCGTGGCGCGATAGATACGTCCAAACGAGCCACTATCAAAAAGGTCGGTGATGCGGTAGTTGCCAATCTGTTTTCCGATGTAGCTGTCTTCGCTTTCTGTCATTGCGCTTGTTCCTTGCTGTTATGTAGATGTCGCACGGTATACGTACAACAAAAGCGATTCGATGGGGTCAGTGTACGTGCAGTAGAGACACTCTTAAGCATTCATATACAATAAGACGTTGTGGAGAGATAAAAATAAAGAATGCATGCGTTTGTGTGTGTGCGCGTGTTCTGTAGTATCTCTCGGCGTGGAATATTATAACATATAGCGACCGCTGCGTTTTTGTCCAGTTGTGTGCAAGCTCCCTTGTGACACCAAAGCCTCTAAATCGCGTAAAGCAGTATTACCTGATGCGCCTGTAAGCGTTCGGTATTCCTTATTAGTGATCGAACCATGCTCATGAACATACGCAAGTGCTAGCTTATGTCTCTCTTCTCTTGACAATTCCTTTTGAGTACTTAACGTAGGAATAGCATCTTCTTGTCCAGGTTGTTGTGCTTTTACGGTAGGATGTATAAATGTATTTGTTTGCAGTGGAATGTGTTCTTCTGTACGCGTAGAACCGCTCAAGAACGTGACAACGAACTCACTCTGCTCTTTGAATTGAGGATCAGGATGTCCAAGGTCGCGCATCTGTTGAATCATGAAGCTAATACCACTTCCAACACGTTCCATATAACCGCCTGGAAAATCTCGTAATACAGTTGCAGTAATGGGATTGCGAGGCTTTGAACGTGCATTTCCTCTTTGGAGTTCATCTAAACGTATTCCTGGCAAGAGTAGCCCAGGACTACGTATCTCCACACGATCTTTGTAATAGAGAATACGCACTGCTTCACCTTGTAAGCTATAGTCACGATGTACTAGCGCATTTACCACCGCCTCACGCAATGCGTCTAGTGGATATTCCGGCTCATCTATGCGATGAAAACCATCCATACGAGCAGCGACCGGAATATATTGTCTAAAAAATCCTTCGGCTTGATCTATCTGTTGCGTAATAGTACCAGCCAGAATGCGCCTATCGGCGTAGCGATGCATGCCCAATGTATCTTTATACAAAACGCACACTACCTCTGCTTGCAGAATATATTGTTGGGGGTCATAGCCGAAGAGCAACATACCAGCATTTGTTGGTCGAACAACAGTGCTTTCAGTACCTTCGTTCATAGTAGTAGCACATCCGATATTGAGCAGAATATCTTGTACATTCGCTAATCGTCCAGCACTCCTACTCCGTGTAGGACGCCTAGCAAGGTATTGTTCTACTAGCTGCATGTCAAGATCATTTAGAGTAGCTCTGGCAACAGGCTTTAGCTCCCAAGCTAATGTTCCACTACTATGAAGAAACTCCTCTATTTCGGTTACGTCCAACGGTACAATATGTGTGCCACGACGCGTCCAGCATACTCCACCAGCTTGATATAATGTACCATCGTTAGGAGGAATATATGCCATTACAAGTTGCTTATCTTCCACTATAACAACTTGTGGGGTAGGTGGTTCCAAACGTACAGTAGGCTTACAAAGACGTGCAGCTTTTAAAAGAGTATCGACAGTCTCTGAAATATTTTTTACCCCCACGATATGCCACGTTTGATCTTCAACCCCAATGATGATTACACCACCTAATGCATTGGCAAGCCCACAAATGCGTTCGGCTAATTCAGCAACTCTGGGTGGTGCTATTTGAGCTCAACAGTAGAAGTCTCGCCACTCCGAATTACCTCTCTCAACGATCTTATATCCACAGTACAATCTCCTTAAGTGGTAGATTATTACCAAGAGTATAATAGCAGGAGATGCATTTTACTAGATTTTTGTCTCGAAAACACGCTATTACTGCAAATAAATACGCCATTCATTTGCAAAATCACGTCATTGCTACAAATAAATACGCCACTTATACTCCATGAAAAACGGTAGTAACAAAAAGTGGGGACGGAAACAACGTGTTGTGTCCGTCCCCACTTTTTGCAGCCAATTACCCCTTCATCAATCTTCTTAAGACTGTTGGCAGAATACCACCGTTCTCGTAGTAGGTTACGTCGATGGGGCTATCAAGACGTGCAATTGTTGAGAAGGTGAAGGTTGAACCGTCTTCGCGTGTGGCTTTGATGGTCACTTGTTGCCGTGGCTTCAAGCCTTGCTCGATACCTTCGATGTCGTAGATTTCGTGACCTGTGAGGCCGAGCGATTCTTTGTTTTCGCCCTGCTGAAATTGCAGTGGCAGAATGCCCATGCCAACAAGGTTACTACGGTGAATACGCTCGAAGCTTTCGGCAATGGCGGCACGCACTCCTAACAGCAAGGGACCCTTTGCCGCCCAGTCACGCGAACTACCGGAGCCGTACTCCTTGCCTGCGATTACGATCAGAGGCACACCATCTTGTTGATAGCGCACTGACGCATCGTAAATGGTCGTCTGCTCCCCTTCGGGCAAGTGTACTGTGTAGTAACCTTCCTTGTCCGTCAGCTTGTTATGCAAGCGGATATTGCCGAAGGTGCCACGTACCATCACCTCATGATTACCACGACGTGCACCATAGGTATTGAAGTCACGCTTCTGCACACCCTTCTCAAGCAGGTATTTCCCAGCAGGACTGGTGGGCGAGAAGTTACCGGCGGGCGAGATGTGGTCGGTTGTAATGGAGTCGTCAACCATGACCAGCACTCTTGCTCCATGAATGTCTTTTACTGGCTCTATGGTATCTGAAATGTCGTGGAAGAATGGTGGCTCCTGCACATACGTCGAATTCATGTCCCACTCAAACAGCGCACCCGTTGAGTTTGAGAGTGCCTGCCAATGCTCATCACCATCAAAGACATGCGCGTAGTTTTGCTCAAACATCTCTGGCGAGAGTGAGTGGGCCACAACGTCACGCACCTCTTCCTGCGAAGGCCAGAGGTCCTTGAGATAGACGCTATCGCCGTTGATATCGGTTCCAACAGGGTCCTTCGTCAGATCAATATCGACAGTTCCGGCGAGGGCATATGCAACCACGAGTGGTGGTGATGCCAGGAAGCTCGCGCGTACCTGTGGGTGAATGCGTCCTTCAAAGTTGCGATTGCCACTCAAAACGGCTGCGACAACAAGGTCGTTGTCCTGCACAGCTTCCGCAACTGGTTCTGATAATGGGCCGCTATTGCCGATGCAGGTTGTGCAACCGTAGCCAACAAGGTGGAAGCGCAGAGCCTCAAGATAGGAAAGCAATTCAGCATTCTTGAGGTAGTCAACTACAGCACGTGAGCCGGGAGCAAGGCTTGTCTTGACCGTTGGTTTTACAGAAAGGCCACGCTCAACGGCATGTTTTGCGACCAGACCTGCCGCTACCATCACAGATGGGTTAGAAGTGTTGGTACAGCTTGTGATTGCGGCAATGGCGACGGACCCATCTGTCATGTGCGACTGCGAGCCGCCCATTTTGACTAATACGTCTTTGCCATGCCCGTTCTGTCCATTTACATGCTTACCGTTTCCATTACTTGTTGCATGCACAAGTTTTTTCTCGGCATCTTCCTTCTGAACTACAGGGTCAGTTTGCCCCTGTATATCACCTTCTCCAAGGTAACGGTTGACGGCATCTTCCGATGTTATAGCATCTTCCGCCTCTTTAAAGCGGTCAGCATAGGAGGCGCGGAAGACCTGACTCAAATTCTGCATTGGGACGCGATCTTGAGGGCGGCGTGGTCCTGCCAGACTTGGCTCAATCGCGGCAAGGTCCAGTTCGAGCAGATCGTCAAATTGTGGCTCTACCGAATCGTCGGTACGGAATAGTCCCTGTGCCTTTGTATAGTCTTCGACGAGTTCGACGAGTTTCGTGTCACGGCCTGTATCACGCAGATAGCGTAGTGTTTCAGCATCAACAGGAAAGAGTGTTGCAGTCGCGCCAAATTCTGGTGACATGTTGGCGATTGTGGCGCGATCAGCCAACGGAAGGCGGCTTAAACCAGGGCCAGTAAATTCGACAAATTTACCGACGACACCACGCTTGCGCAACATCTGTGTCACGGTCAACACGAGGTCTGTTGCAGTCGCACCCTCTGGCAATGCTCCTGTCAAGCGCACGCCGATCACTTCTGGTGTCAGCAGATACAGGGGTTGTCCAAGCAATACGGCCTCGGCCTCGATCCCCCCAACGCCCCAACCAAGTACACCTAGACCATTAATCATTGTTGTGTGTGAGTCAGTACCAACAAGCGTATCAGGATAGGCAACTGTTTCAGCGTTTTCGTCCTTGGTGAGGACAACATGTGCAAGATATTCGAGATTGACCTGGTGCACAATTCCTGTGCCAGGAGGCACAACACGAAAATTATCGAATGCCTGTTGCGCCCAACGTAGCAGTGCGTAGCGTTCGCTATTGCGTTCATACTCGCGATCAACATTGCGCTCAAATGCTAGTGTTGAGCCAAACGAGTCAACCTGTACCGAGTGGTCGATCACAAGATCAGCAGGGACAAGTGGATTGATTTTTTGTGGGTCCCCGCCTATACGAGCCACAGCCGAACGCATGGCAGCAAGGTCCGCCACGGCAGGCACACCTGTAAAGTCTTGTAGCAGCACACGTCCTGCCATAAAAGGATACTCGGCCTCAGAGGTCGAAGCATTTCCGGGAGTCCAGCATGCGAGAGAAAGCACATCGTCTTCAGATATCAGTTCGCCGCCAGCATTGCGCAACAGGTTTTCTAGCACAACTCTTACCGTAAAGGGCAGACGGTCAAGGTTCTGAACACCCTTTCCAGCGAGTGTCGCCAGTTTGTAGTAGATAACTTTTCCATACGCACCCTCAAGAGTTGAGCGCGCGCCGAATACATCGTTGTACGTCATAATATAGGTCCTTTAGCGTGAAGTTGTAGAGAATGGGAAAGCATGAGGAGTGTTTTCCCTTATGCTCTGTAACAACATTTTCTTCTCTACTATTATATAACAGAATGGAGGACGGTAATATGTCACACACATTAATGTAGGCCTTGCATATCATGCTCTAACTCGTTATAGTGGCAAGAGAATCTCTATTCAACAAGAGTCATGTTTCTCTATTACTACAAGGAGGTACGCTTGTGCGACGCCCTGCATACATGCTATTCATTCTATTGCTGTTCCTCGTGAGTTGTACCTCTTCCAATGGGTCTCCTGCACAGCCATCGCCTACATCCACAAGCACACCTCCTCAGATGCAACAAACGAAGTCACCATCGAGCACGCCATATGGTACATCGAGTCTCCCTGGTATTCAGCTTCCGCAAGGATTTCAAATCAGCACGTATGCGAAAGGACTGAACACGCCACGTTTCATGACGATTGGTCCAGGTGATACGCTGCTCGTCGCAAACCGAGGTGGAAGCTCTGTTGTGGCGTATCCTAAAGGAGCAACAGCCGCACAGGCAGGAAATCCAATCGTTGTTGCAAGCGATCTGCATGATCCCACGAGCCTTGAGATGCACGATGGTTATCTTTACATTGGTGAAGGGTCGAGTATTGCACGAATGAAGCTGGGTAGCGATCTCAAAGCAGGACCTATTGAGCGTATCATCACAGACTTACCTGATGGTGGACAGCATAGTACCCGTACTGTGCTGATTGGGCCTGATAATCACATTTACGTTTCCATTGGCTCAGATTGCAACGTTTGTCTAGAGTCGGATCCGCATCGTGCCGCGATATGGATATATAACATGGATGGCTCTGGTGGACATCAGTACGCAAAGGGGCTACGCAACGCGGTTGGAATGGCGGTCAATCCCTGGAATAATCAAATTTGGGTGAATGTAAACGGGCGTGATCTGCTTGGTGACAATATTCCACCAGAAACCGTTTACTCACTTGTCGATCAGGGTGATTATGGGTGGCCCCGGTGTCATGCAGGAACTATTCGTGATCCCGATTTCGGTCAATCTGCCGATGCATGTAACGGAGTACAAAAGCCACTCGTCACAATGCAAGCACACTCTGCACCATTAGGCATGGACTTTTATCCTCAGAATAGTACACAGTTTCCTATGAACTATCGCAACAGTTTGTACATAGCGTTTCATGGCTCTTGGAACCGCAGTGTTCCTACAGGGCATAAGATTGTGCGCGTGCCGTTACAAAACGGCAAGGTAGTAGGTCCAGCAGAAGATTTTATTACGGGGTGGCTGACAAGTGATGGAAATTCGACAGGAAGACCTACAGGAGTAACTTTTGCACCAGATGGAACAATGTTCGTAAGTGATGATACGACTGGTGCAATCTACCATATATGGTATCAATCATGAGATATGTAAAGTACATATTGACAAAGTAACACTCTTTTCGTTAGAGTAGACACAATCAAACGCCTGAACAATGTAGAGCAAAAGAACGTGCAGGATAGGGAAGAGGAAAGGCATCATGGGGCAATGTTTAAATAAAGAAGCATGTGGGTTTCAGAATCGAGAAAGGGCTCGGTTCTGCTCTCTTTGTGGGATTCCTTTACAGGGGACATCTCTACTTGGTCGTTACGAAGTCCTTACGTTCGTCAGTAAGGATCGCAATATCGTTACGCTTTCTGCAATCGATCACCACACTGGTCATCCTGTAACAGTACGCGTGCTTGTTCCACGCGAAACAAAGACGGAAGAGCGTGAAAGTTTCCTACAAGATGCCGAGTTAGCGGCTTCGCTCTCCGCGGATATTCATGATCCTGATAGTATTCGTGTCATTGACTATGGACAGGACGGAGCAGTTGCTTTCCTGGTAAAATCGGAAGACATGCCAGCGGAACGTGATGCCTTGCCAGCACAACCGTATAGCATCGCACGTACCGGAGGAGATGTTTCCCAACAACAACGCGTTTCAGCAAAAGCTACACCTCTACCAGCAGTACACCCTGACGCACTAGAGGACGAAGACGCGCTTACTCAGCTAAGAATGGTCATTCCAACGGTAAAAGAGCAGCAAGATGCTCCTGAAAAAATGCAACCTGCTGTGGTACAGCAAAGCGATGATTGGTTAGCAGAAGGCAATCGCGCCTATGCTCTAGGCAACTATGAGGAGGCACGCAGGGCTTACGAGAAAGCATCTACTGCTGATGTAACCTCGGTTGATGCGTGGAATGGCAAAGCTATTGTACTTTTCCACCTGGGAGATGCCGAGGAATCGCTCTCGGCCTATGACCATGCGCTTTCGTTGCAGCCCGACAATCCTGAATTATGGACTGCTCGCGCAAGTGTTCTACACGAACTACGCCGTTTTGATGAAGAAATGTACTGTTACGAGCAAGCGCTCAGATTCGACGCAAACTATGTGTATGCATGGAGTGGACAAGGAATGGCTTTTGCGGAGCAAGGTCGCTCGGAAGAAGCGCTTTTTGCCTTTGACCGGGCGCTGTTACTCGACCCACAGCAAAGCATCGCCTGGCAGGCCATGAGCGACACGTTATATACGTTGCAACGCTATGATGAGGCGCTGATTGCAATTGACCGTGCATTAGAATTAAATACAAGCAGCGCGTCTTTGTGGGACACAAAAGGTAATATTCTGCGCCGTATGAAGAAGCCAGAGCAAGCATTACCTATGCACGAACGAGCCACGCTGCTCGACCCTACTAATGCAATGACGTGGTTTGACCGTGCCAATGATCTACGCGACCTGCGACGTTTCGCCGAGGCACTCTCAGTATATGACCAAGCACTCAGTCTTGACCCAACATTAGCAGGAGCGTGGTATAATCGAGGAAACGTTCTTGCTGCGCTACAAATGTATGAAGATGCGCTAGAATCGTATGACCATGCACTGGAATATGACGATGGCTTGATTTCTGCCTGGTATAATAAAGGAAGTTTATTACACGAACTAAAACGTCATGAAGCCGCGCTTTTTGCTTTTGACCGCGCGCTAGGCATTGATGTACACTATATAGCAGCGTGGAACAATAAAGGGTTGTCCCTTTTTGCACTTGGGAGGATGGATGAGGCATTAGCAGCATTAGATCAGGCGACATCATTTGCACCAGACGAACCAGATGCCTGGTACAATAAAGCAGTTGTCCTTGAGAAATTGGGAAGGAAGCAAGAAGCACAAACGTGCCAGGAGTGGGCACATTCATTAGAACAACATATGCGACCTGTTGAAGCATAAGTAGCTTTTCTCTACACTACTTAATGTATTGAGACTCTCTATGTATTTAAGAAGGGATTAGCCCTATGACTCGGAGGAGGGAATGCGACGCTGCGCCGATCTTGTAGACTGCGGATATGACAATCGGGACAGCGATCTGTTTTGTCGAGCATGTGCATTGCCGCTATTAGATACCTCCCTAGCCGGACGATATCTTGTCGAAGCATTATTAAGTAAAGGTGGATATGCGGCAGTTTTTCGTGGAGTAGACCAAAATCTTTCGCGCCACATTGCTATCAAGGTGCTGTTACCAAGTAAAACTACATCGAACGAACGAGACCACTTCTTACGTGAGGCCAGGATCGCGGCAGCGTTGGATCATCCCAACATTGCGCCTATTCTGGATTATGGCAAGGGTGGTTTACATGTGCATGGCAGAGACGGTGTTGTATTCCTGGTTATGCCGCTCTATACCGCTGGTTCGCTCCGTACACGTTTGGCACAGGTGAAGGGACCAATGCCGGCACCAGAAACGGTGCAAAACTTTCATCAACTGGCACAGGCACTGCACTATGCCCATACACGTCCACGTCCAGTTATTCATCGCGATATCAAACCCGAAAATATTTTAATTCACCAGGAAGATCATCGGCTTGTCATTACGGACTTTGGTATTGCTCGTTCATTAGAGCCGGGTGCGCGCGTTGGCAAAACTGTCACAGTGCGTGGTACCGTAGGTTATATGGCACCCGAGCAAACCACAGGTGTTGTTGATCCACGTAGCGATCAGTATGGGAGCGCTATTGTACTCTACGAAATGCTCACTGGCTATCATCCTCTTGATCCAGCCGGGGGAAACATTCCCGCGGTCTCAACGCTCAATGCCGAACTCCCAAATGCTCTCGATGCGGTGTTGCAACGTGCCCTCGAGTCAAGACCAGAGAGCCGCTATGCTGATATGCTAGAGTTTATGTATACCTTTGACCAGGCATGTCGTCCTGCATTTAGCGCGAAGATACGTGTTCCAACACAAAACCCACCTCTTGAACCGCGCGCACCATCAACAGTACGAGGGGCTACCAGTTCTTCCTTGCCTATTGCTCCTAACGGGACAGGAAAAAGTCCTGCTAGCAATGGTAATTATATATCAAGAGCAGTGCCTAATACGGGTAGTGTACGTGATAAATGCCGTGAGGGGGATCAATACCTCAAACAGCAACACTACTCGCAAGCACTGCAAGCCTATGAAGAGGCGCTGCGTATCGACTCACGCAACTTTTATGCCTGGAATGGCAAGGGGACGGCCCTCTACAATCAAGGGAATTATCGTAAGGCACTTGAGGCATATCAACGTGCAACCGAAATCGACTCGAATAACGCTGTTGTATGGGTAAGTGCTGGCCTGGTACTCAATCGCTTACAGCGTTATCAACAAGCATCAGTTCATTTTGAACGTGCACTGAGTATAGACAAAACGTATGTTGCAGCATGGAATGGTAAGGCTGATGCGCAACTTGACATGAACATGCCGTCAGAGGCCCTCTCATCGTATGAGCAGGCACTGACCATCGAGCCGAAGAGTTTTCAGGCCTGGAATGGATTGGGCAACGCTCGCTCCTGCCTACGGGACTTCAATGGTGCTGTTGATGCCTATACGCGTGCGCTACTCGTCAATCCACGTAGTGCTGTAGCATGGTGCAACAAAGCTGAGGCCCTCATCCGCCTCGGTCATAACCGTGCAGCCCTCGATGCCCTCAACGAAGCTACTGAAATGGATAAAAGCTATGCACGCGCCTGGACACTCAAGGCTGATGTCTACGAAGCCCTGGGCAATCCACAAGAAGCACAGAAAGCAAGAAGACGTGTCAGACCATGGGGACTATTGAGTTAATACGTATTTGTGCATTTCAACTTAGGAAGTTCGCAACACTCTGGTAAAAATAGTGTTATACAAGATTCAACAAAAAGCACTATGATAAATAAACGCTTACTTCATTACCAGAGTTCCCCCTTTCACACTCTTTCTTAACGGCATCTTAACATCCCCTCAACCGTTTCTCAACGTCTCTTTGCTATTCTGTCTATGGATAGATAAATATCAATGTATCAGTGATAATGCCTTTTGCGACACTCTGATAGAAGAAGTTATTCCATCCTATTACATCTTGTCTATCCATACCGCGCCCACTGAAAAGAAGGATACTGCTACAGTAGATAGATTCGTCTATCTTGTTGTATTATCCTACTTTTCATGTATGGTCCTCCACTATTTTTAGGAGGCAAAAACATTTGATGTATTACTCTTCTGAAGTAGTCATCAAATATATCGTTTGAAAGGACATAAATAGGACATACAGAATCTTAATCAGTTACTACAAGCCCCTTTTGTACTTAACTTGCAATACTTCTCCGCATTGACAGCACTCCTAACCCTAGCGCGGCCAGCGCACATAATCCTAACGCTAGCATATCACGACCAAAGAGGTCCGATGAACTGTAAAAAACTGCTTGCTCTAACGCATGAATACCATAAGTGAGCGGAATATATGCAGCAATATTTTGCAGCCATAATGGTTCAAAAGCGATAACGCCTATTCCACCTGCCAGGAAGAACAAGTAAATGGCAACGTTAATCGAAATGGCGATCACAGGCTGCGATTTTGTAGGGCCGCGCCAAGCGCAACTCCTAGCCCTGTACTGAATAACGCAATCATTGCTAGAATGATGATACTGGTGAGCCAGTAAATGCCAATAGGCCGTGTCCAATCTAGTGCTGCTCCTAACAGGAAGACCAGTAAGCCTAACAAAAATGTTGTCACAAAGCCAGCGAGCACCTTGCCCACGATAATCGAGGCGCGTGTTGATGGAGAGAGCAACAGTTCCTTGACGGTTCGCGTCTCCCACTCACGCGAAGTAGCAATACTGCTGGTTACTAATCCTGATAGCGTCAGGAGCAGAATAATTGTCGGTAATACAGCATATTGAAAAAGTTGTACATCATGTGAGCGCAAGTCTTGTTCGTGTACAGTTACCTTAATCGGACTAGCGCCTCCCTGCAATTGATAAAACTGTGTAATCGCATCCGGCACAGAACGCCGAACGTCATTCGTAAAGTCGAGATTCAGGTTGTTGACATGTACATTAACAGGAGAGGGATCATGAGCATCAACACGTTGTGTGAAGTTGCTCGGAATAGTAATAATGGCAATGACCTGAATATCTTTATAGAGAGTTGCTGCTTGCACCGGTGTCGCATCGGTGACACGGAATACATCAGCACTATGGAAGATTTGCTGCATCTGCTGCCCTTTTGGACTTTGATCTAGAGCGGTGTTCATAAGGATTGAGCCATTTCTACTGAAACAGGAGGCGGATAGCCACAATGGGTAAACCAGCCGAGAGCATCCTGCGTCGTGATGAGGGTCAAAGCCTGGGCAAGGGCTTCCTG
>JAABUQ010000272.1_pt1 | contig 117553 bp, 101 predicted proteins | sample 5560001 | NCBI WGS metagenome assembly JAABUQ01 (sample SAMN10711888, study PRJNA513371) | rock metagenome | isolation source: Antarctica rocks | place: Antarctica: Victoria Land, Finger Mt nord | collected 2015-12-18 | reverse complement strand
CTGGCGGTGCTGATTCAACACCAACGCCTTTCAGGGGGGCTCCGCCATTTCCAGGCACCGGCCCGGCTCGGAGGTGGGTCCGCTTTAACCCGGCGGAAGGGGGTTCACCTTATCCCGGCGCCTACAAGACTCGAGGACGCGCGAGATATCGATTGCTCGCGGTACAGTTGCTGACACCGAGGGTCCCTACGACCTCATTATGTTCCACCATTCACTCGAACATGTCGACGATCCGGAAGCCGCTTTGTCACTGTGTCGCAAGCGCCTGGAGCCGCAAGGTCGCGTACTCGTGCGGATACCGGTCCCGCATTATGCGTGGCGACGATATCGAGACCGGTGGGTCCAACTGGATGCGCCTCGCCACCTCCATCTCATGTCGGAGCGTGGCTTTACGCAACTGGTTCAACGTGCCGGACTCGTGGTGGCAAAAGTATTTTATGATTCGACACCGTTCCAGTTTTGGGGGAGTGAGGCATATATCCGGGATCAGCTGTTGAAAGACGTGGCCCCGCAAACGCTCCTTGAAGACTGCGATCGTTCCTTATAGCCGCTCGCTGGTGGCCGCAAGTAATATGGCTAACTCGACGCAAGCAGGGCGACACGGCGCCATTTTTGCTTATGGCGAAATGAGCTTACGCCCAGCTCGGCGCTAGTCAGGTCCTCAAAACCTCGTTTTATCAGTCGATGATATCCAGGTGACTGATTCTTCGGCCTTTGCGACGGACTCGCCATGCCATCGCATGCGATGCGCAGCATCTCTCTGTTTAGCTCTTGGCGGCCAGCGCATGTGGCCGGGGAGACGGTCGTTAAAACACTGCGTCACGTGCACCCTTCAACGTCGAGCTACAATCAAGTAACGAATGCGAACGGGATTAAACGGCGTTAACTATTTCCGGTTGAAAGATATCTCGTTCGTCGTTGCTTTCACTGTGGCGCTTGTTATGGCCGCCATTAAACTGTACTTGGTCTGGAATTCGCCGCTCATTGCGCGCATCACAGAGGTCGACGATGATCTCTTCATATCGCACGCGTGGAACATTCTACACGGCAAGTGGCTGGGGCGATATAATCCGTATACGCTTGTAAAGGGACCAGGCTATCCACTCTGGATTGCCCTGACCCACTTCCTCCACATCCGATTACTGCTCGCCCAACAATTCTTATATGTGTTTGCATGTATCGTAATCACAAGCGTATGTCGACCCATTATCAAGCTCAACGTCGGCATGCTCCTCCTCTTTACCGTCCTTCTATTCAACCCGATGTCGGATGATCCGCAAGTTACGCAGCGGGCGGTTCGCGACGCATTCTACGCCACATTCATTATGCTGCTCGTGGCATGTAACGTCGGCCTTTGGCAAGCCCGAAATAGATCGCTCGTAACGACGCTTGGCGTTTCGTCAGCCTATGGGGCAGTTCTGGCGACCCTCTGGATCACTCGGGAAGAGAACCTCTTTCTCTTGCCGCTGGCGATCATGCCGGCGCTATGCGTCCTCGTCACCTTGTACCAGCGAAAGAAAGACTGCTTCCTGAGAAGCGTCTCGTTTTGTTCCGCCTACGTTCTCTGCTGCATGATCGTTCTGAGCATAGCCACGCTCAATGAGAAGACGTACGGATTTTTCGGAATCACCGATGCCAACTCCGGAGCATTCAAAGAAGCGTATTCCGCAATGACATCGGTCATACAGGTACCCTATAGACCGGAAGTCCAACTCAATCACGCGACGCGGATAAAACTTTACCGCGCCTCAGGCACATTCGCGAAACTGCAGCCGTACTTGGAGGGCCACGAAGGTCGCTTGTCGATGCGGACGAGCTGCCACGACTTCAAGGATATTTGCGACGATATCGGGGGCGGCTGGTTCGGATGGGCATTGACCTCGAGCGTCGCCAGAACAGGTGCCTACGCAAGTGCGCACACATCGGCCGCCTTCTACCATTCGGTCGCCCGTGAGATCCGGGCAGCATGCACGACTCGGCGTCTCGATTGCGAGCGCGAGCATGGAATCGGGCCTGACATTCGGCCCCAACTATACGCTATCATCTTCAATGATGCACTCCTGTTGTCGCGGATCGCAATTGGATTCGATAACTTTTCTATCGGCCCGAGCGAGACGAGTCCCGACGAACGGCATATGTGGAGCCGATTCAACGAGATTACCGGCGAGACGATCGCCGTTCCCCGGTTCGATTCGTACGAAGTCCTCGGAACCATCGAGACTTCGAATTTGCAGAGCCTTACCGTTCTAGACCGCAAGAGACAGTTGGGGCGGACTTACGTCAGCTCAGCCAATGGCGATCACTTTGATATCGTAACGCCATGCGTCGACCGATGTACCCTGCTTTTAAGAGCAGGCGGCGATATCTTCTCGTTTCCAATTCGTAGTTTGAAGCACACCGGTTTTCGGACGCTGCCATTTACGCGACTGAGTCGCCGCTCGCATATCACGATTTCCGAGTCGCTGCGTACCCTTCGTAACGACCCAAATACGCCGGATAGCAAACAGTTGGCTCTGAAATACATTGCACACGGGTACCAGGCCATTTTTCCCCCTTTCTTCTCCATTTCGATCGGACTAACGCTCTGCGGGCTAATACGCGCCTTTAGACGCCGTTTGTCACAATCGCAACTCGTCCCATTCGTTCTCATGTATATGTTCGTCATCATGAGGATTGCGCTTCTCGCAGTAATAGATGTCACGTTGAATTACACATTTGAATCACGCTATGTCGCTCCGATAACTCCGTGCATCATCATAGGCTCGATCGTAGAGGTATTTTGGGCCGTGTCCATCATCACAACAGCCGGACACGTCCGCCATACGAGGAGTTTAAGACCTGCATGAGGCGCATACGCACACCGCGATTCAAAGTCGTGCATGCATCAGACCACTTTGCGGGCACGGGCGCTAGCATACGACGATTCGCCGTTATACCGAAACGCGATGTGCGATGATATTGTCGACACCGCTGCCTTCTCGCCTCATCCACTCAGCCCGAAAATCGATCGGTTCGTACCCGTCGGCCCATACGCCGAAAAAGCCGCCCCATCTCCCGGTGCAGAAATCGCACCAAGCCTTGATGATTGGGGCGTAACCGGCACCTTTCCATGAGGTAGCCGAACGGAACATCAGCGCAAATGAAATTGCGACCATCGTGAGCGTTGCAGATGGTACTTCGTGCCAGCGTGCGTGTTTTTTCAGAAGGATGAGATTGCTGCGAACCGCGCTGTACGCATAACGGTAAGACCCTTCTGAAATCGTACTTGATTTGTGGTGGATGACCCGTACGCGTGGTTCGACGGCTTCGCGATAGCCGTGCCGTTTTAAGCGGATCATGAAGTCGACGTCATCTCCGAGGAAGAAAAAATCCGGATCCATTCCATTTACTTCAGCAAACGTCGAAGCGCGGATCATGAGACACGAGCCCATGAGGTAATCGATGTGACGCTCTTCGATGTGCCGTCCGAGGCTTGGCCTTCCGCGCATGACGCCGCGCGGTACCGGAAACGCGAGGGAGAAGCGCAGTCCTAACGATTGCACGGTCTGGTCCGCATCGTCATTTACAATCATCGGGCCAACGGCGCCGACCTTGGGGTCCAGTTCCAAACGCTCGATCAATCGTTCGACAAGAGCTTCGCCACTGGGCACGATCGCGTCGTTATTGAGCAGCATGATCGCATCAGCGCCGCGTCTAATGGCCTCGCGGCTACCGATATTTACCGCCCGTGCAAATCCCTGGTTCGCCTGCAGCCGGACGACGTGCACACGATCCGCCTCGATGATCGACTGCGGTACCGAATCGTCGGAACCATTGTCGACAAGGACCACTTCGAGGCGTTTGTAGGTGGACCGCAAGATGCTTGAGATTGCGCGCTCCGTATCGGCCCAGCGATTCCAATTCAAGATGACGACGGATACGCTCTGCATCAATTGTATTTTAGTCCGGCGCGTACCCAGTGCAGAAAGAAAGAGGCAAAAAGCACTTCGGTTCCGCCCCCGAAGGCGGTGGTTGACGGAATTGCGATGCGAAGTATCCGATCCGGCTCGAGAGCGCCAAACGAAGACGAACGCCATTGTAAGACACCTTCGAGCGTGCCAAATAGTCCGCAAGCAATCAGTATGAGACCAACGAGAATACCACGTTCCAGCGTTGCTGCCGATATGCATCGATCAAGAAAGCGGTTCGGCGGCATGGCCCCGCTCGCAATACCGACGAGTTTTGAGAAAACGGCGAACATGATTAACTGCAAACCGGTGGTGATGAACGATCCAGAGTACAGAAGGGCCGTGATATCGGGCGCTACGCCGAGAATCGAACGCGGACCCGGCATCAGCCAAATCATCATGGCCAGGCCGAGGGCCGCCAAAAAAATCCCCGGATAGAGAAATAACCACCGAGGACTATAGACCAAGAGAACTTTGAGATGGCGCCAGCCATCGTGCCAACTGCGAAGATGCGGCGACCGGCTTCGCCCGTCGCGGGCCAGTGTCGTGGGCACTTCACTGACGCGTAGGTTTTGTAGCGATGCCTTCACCACCATCTCGCTGGCAAACTCCATGCCGTTCGTGGTTAGATCGAGAGCGAGCATCGAAGCGCGATTGAAGCCGCGTAAACCACAATGAAAGTCGCCGATCGGCGTCCCAAAGAGCAACCGACCGATACCAGAAAGCACCGGGTTGCCCAAATAGCGATGGAGGCGTGGCATAGCGCGGTCGGCGATGGTGCCGCGAAACCGGTTTCCCATGACGAGGTCATCGCCGGCACGCAGCCGCGTCATGAATACGTCGAGTTCTTCAAAGTCATAACTATCGTCCGCATCGCCCATAATAACGAAACGTCCTCGCGAAGCGGCGATGCCGCCTTGAAGTGCGGCTCCGTAACCTCGGTTTACCACCGAGACGATGCGCGCACCAAGGGCACGCGCGAGATTGTCTGAGCCGTCGCCGCTGCCGTTATCTGCAATGAGTATCTCACCGTCGATGCCCGAGCGGGAGAGAAAGCGCGCCGCCTTTTCGACACAGCGAACGATCGTCTCCGCTTCGTTCAGACAAGGCATGAGGATCGTCAGTTCGCATGGAGCGGAGACCGTCTCCTCGGCTATGCGCAGTGTGTCGATCGTCGTTTCCGTCCCGCAGACAGCCGAGACTAAATATTTTCGGCTTACCGGGGCTATCGGCCGATGGCGCGGTGGTCATAAGCCTCGAGGATCTCCAACCACTGTCTGCGGCGCCTCGCTGGTGCACCATAACCAAAAAATGGCGTCGGCTCACATCTCGAGCGATGTCGCCCCAAGATTCGCGGGGCTGAGAACACAGCTCGTCACGTGCGACCGCACCCAGCGCAGAACCATCCTATCAGACGCTGGTTACGCGCGGATGCGCACCAACCCACGGGTACAGAAATAGTACAAGAGAATGACGGCGACGGGGAGTATGGCGACGAGCGGATAGGACAACATGGTGGCCGAGTACGTCGTCGACATACTGAAGACGAGAATCGGCAGCGAGACGAGAAATGGCCATGCTACATCGGGATCGATTGCCGCGTAGGGAATTCCCCACGCGAGATACCAGGGAAAAAACAAGCTACCTAGCGATGCGAATCCCCACGCAGCCGGCCACGCCACACGCCGGAGACTTAACGCGATCCCTATGGTGACCAAGATTGCAGTCAGGGCGACGCGTGGCAGAAATATGCCGCCCGGCAGACTTGAAGTCGGGTAGATGGCCGCGGTCGTGCCTAGCGCTTTGAGATATGCTGGTCCTCCGAACGCTAGCGAGATCAGGAGGCCGCCGAGAAGTGCCGCCATGCCATAACCGACGCGGACGCGTATATTTTTTCGATCGACAAACGTTAACATGGAGATCGGAAGGAACGGCACTTTGGACGCACCTGCGCATGCGGCGAGCAACGACGCGAGAAGCGCATTACCGCTTACGGCGAAGCAGCGTGCCCACAATAGGAGCGCGATACCAAAGAAATCGTTGTGCCCGTCCGCCACGTATTGCAATATCAGCGCCGGGTCCAGTGCGAGTGGAAGAAGAAACATGGCACCGACCTCCAGTCTCGCAAGAGCTTTAAGGGCGGCGAGAAATGTGACGAGCGATAGAAGCCGCAGACCGATGATTGACCCTTGGGGAGTTGGCACCCAGCCCAAAAAGACGTGAACGAACCAAATCCAGACGGGACCGTATGCGCACGGTATCATCGGATGACCCCAAAAATATTCAACGATATGAAACGGTCCGCTCGCAAACGATGACGCACCAGCGTAACATGCGATTCCGAGCCGTGCGTCGGCGACATAAGCGTACAGATCCGCGCTTGCCGTGCCGCGGGCAAATAGCGAATAGAGCGCCATCGCTGCGAAAAGTGCACTCGCGATTAGCTTCTCAGCGGGCCGCAAAAGGCGTCTTCTCGTAGCAAAGGCAAGCCCGATGAGCAGCACCGTCTCCACGATCGACACGATCTCGATTGCAACGGAGACGCGCGATGAGGTATGCGCGAAAAGCGGAGCGGTATCGAGGATCGGAACGAGCGGGCGATTCAGAAGCCACGTCGGAAACGGGATTTGCGTGAGCGCGGCATACGAGATCGCGGCCGCATGAACGATAAACGCGATCCCGAGGCCGCAGACGTATGGCACAATGGAACGGCGATCGTCGCTCCAGGAACGCACACGCGGCGGCAGCGGCAACCGGACTCGTCCGAATAGACCGGAAACGGCTGCGGCGGCAAAAAATAGAAGCTGGCTCATTCGCGGGCCAATCGACCTATGGCGCGACGGAGGCGACGCTGCGAAGACCGCACTAAAAGCGTATCGGCAGAAGATTTGCGTCTAGGACCGCTATTGCGCCGCGAATCGGATGGCAGTTCCTTGGTACGCGCGGCCGGCCGCTGCAACGATCCCGTGGCCCGTGGCAGTCTGGTACGGCATGAAGGCACTCGCTGATGCGCCTGCGGCAACGCTCGAATCGATGCATGTCACCGGCGGTTATGCCGCACTCGGTGCGCCGTTCATCGAGCTGCTCGATCCGACACCGCTGCCGGCGCCGTATCTGATCGCCTTCAATTCCGATGTTGGAAGTCTCATCGGGATTTCGAGCGCCGAGGCGGCGCGACCGGAATTTGTCCGCCTCGCGGCCGGCTGTGCGCGCTTCGCTAGCGTGCGCCCGTTCGCCGCGGCGTACGCCGGCCACCAGTTCGGATCGTATGCCGGGCAACTCGGCGACGGCCGCGCGATCACGCTCGGCGAGGTAACGACCCGCAGCGGCGACACACTCGAGTGGCAACTCAAGGGTGCGGGACTGACGCCATTTTCGCGTTTCGGCGACGGACGGGCCGTCCTGCGTTCGACCGTTCGCGAATATTTGTGTAGTGAAGCGATGGCCGCCCTCGGCATTCCAACGACGCGCGCACTTGCGGTCGCGGGGAGCGACGAGCCCGTCTATCGGGAAACACCCGAAACGGCCGCCGTGCTGACGCGCGTCGCCCCTTCGCATCTCCGATTCGGCACCTTCGAGCTCTTTCATTACCGCGGCGAATTCGAAGCGGTGAAGACGCTTGCGAACTACGCGATCGCGCGCTTCTTTCCAAATGTCGCCGAGGTCGTCGACGACGCCGAACGTTACGCCGCGTTCCTGCGCGACATCGTCAAGCGGACTGCGACCTTGATCGCGCATTGGCAGGCCGTTGGATTCGCGCATGGCGTGATGAACACCGACAACATGTCCCTTCTCGGCTTGACGCTCGACTACGGCCCATTCGGGTTCCTCGACGCCTACGATCCGGCGTATATCTGCAATCACACCGATGCCGGCGGACGCTACGCCTTCGAGCGGCAACCCACGATCGGCCTGTGGAATTGTCACGCGCTCGCCGCCGCACTTTCGAGCCTGGTCGACAAATCCGACGCCGAAGCCGCACTCGCGGCGTACGAGCCCACATTTCGCGCCGAATATCTGTCGTTGCTCCGCGCGAAATTCGGCGTGGAGACACAGCACGCGGACGACCCGCTTCTCTTCGCCGATGCATTCGACATCCTGACACGCGACAGCGTCGATCATACGATCTTCTTTCGTAAGCTGGCCACCGTAACGAAATCGTCGGCCGGCGACGGCGACGCGCTCGCAACGTTATTTACCGATCGCGCCGCGTGGAAGGGGTGGTTGCACCGCTACCGCGAGCGCCTCGGATACGAACCGGAAAGCGATGCCGAGCGATCGATCGCCATGTGCGCGCGCAATCCGAAATACATCCTACGGAATCATCTCGCGCAGACCGCGATCGAGGCTGCGCAGAAGCGAGACTATGCCGAGATCGAGCGGCTGCAACGGCTCTTGAGCCGGCCGTTCGACGAGCAACCCGAATTCGAGGGCTATGCGGCGCCGCCGCCCGATTGGGCGCGAACGATCAGCGTCAGTTGTTCGTCGTAGCGATCGTCGCGACGAACACCGCATGGAACGTCGGGCCGGTAAGCGGTCCGAACGTCCGAAACGGCGAGAACGGCCGCCACGTCGCTTGCATCTGTCGCTGCGGCGCCGAAGGTTAGCTTCCCGAGCGCTTTGCGCGCTCAGAGCGGCGAAGCGTCAGCGGTGGGCCGCCCCCGCTAATCGCCGGTCGCGGCACCGGCGCGAACGAAGCCGTGGCGCTCGCCGCCGCGGCCGGCCGAACGCACGACGTATGGCAACACGCCGAGTGGACCGAGCGCGCAGACGGTGATCGCCAGCGCATACCCCGGTCCCGCGAGCGTAGCCAAGGTCGCAAGGACCGCTCCCGACGCCGCGCCCAAGCTGAATGCCAAATTATACGCACCCATCGCCGCGCCACGCGTGCGGATCGAGCTATGTTCGAATAGTAAGCCGAGTGCGACGGGAACGACCGCCGCCCAAGCCACGCCGAGACATGCGCCCGCTACGATGACCGCAACGAGCGTGTGCGCCCACGCCGCAAGAAGACACCCACAGGCCGACACGAGCGCCGTCGGGATCGCGACCGCCCGCGGCCCGAAACGATCGACGAGCCTTCCCGCCGGATAGCGCAATGCGAACGACGTGAACGCTGAGGCCGAGAAAATCGCCGCGCCGTTCACGATGCCGCGCTCGTGGAACGTTAGGATCGCAAGCGACACGTTCACCCCACCTTGCAAGGTGCATGCAAGAGCAAAGGCGATGGCGGGAAACCAGCGCGGATGCATGACGATCGGAGCGCGTTTAGCTCCTCGCGTACGGATGTCATAGCGAGCCGGCAGGAGAAAAAGGCACGCGGCGCCGCAAAGCGCGAGCCCGCACGCCCACGCGTACTGTTCGCGATGGATGCCGTGCTGCCATAAGAAAACGCTCGCAGCCGGCGCGATCGCGAACGTGAGATTGCCGATCATGCCGAGCGTCGCGACCCCCGATACCGCCCGGTCATTCGGCGCAAGTTCGCCCGCATATGCAAATTCCGCCGTCATATAGGCAACGAGCGCAATGCTCCGCACGCCCAACAATAGTCCTCCGAGGACTGGCCCATGCGCGAAAGCGAGACCGAACAACGAGAGAATGCCGATTCCAGCCGAGACGCGGATGACGGGCAACCGCCCAAAGCGGTCGACGAGCGCGCCGATCGGCAGCGAGACCAAAAGAGAGGCGAACAGGCCCGAGCCCATCGCGATCGCGACGGCAGTCGTCGGGGTGCCGTCGGCAACGAGTGCGAGCGGCATTGTGCCGACGGGAAGGTTGAGCGCGAGTTCGAACAGGAGCGCCGAAACGACGAGGACGGCGTAAGCCATCGCGTTATCGTATCACAAAGCGCACGGCCGCTTGGCGAGCATATACGAAAGTGGTTGCGGCGGTCACACTCGTTTGTTATTTTCACAGGCGGTGGGGCCGCATGGGGCTTCCCGCGTCGTCTTATATTGGAACCCGTTCGGATCCGCGTACGGACGCACGCCGAAGACGCAAGAGGTAGGAGATCAGTGGGAATACACGAGGCGCAAGCCTACAAAGAATCGGGCACGCCCGATGAGCAGTCGCGCCGCCAGTTTCTTGCGAACGCGACGCTTGCGGTGGGGGGCGTCATCGGCCTCGTCCTCGCGGTGCCGCTCGTCAGCTCGCTGATCCCCGAATCGCTGCTGTCGCCGGACAAATCCGCGGGTGGCGTCTGGGCCGATCTCCCAAAAAACGACATGTCCAAGCTATCCTCGAAGCCGGGCGAGCCCGTAAAGATCAGCTTCTACTTCAAATATGCCGACGGCTATTTGCCCCCCGCTGATGACACGCAGTTCGTTTGGGGCGTCAAATTGACGCCCCAACAAGAGCAGAGCTTCAAAGCAAAAAGGCCAGACCTGTACGGCAATCCCGCCGGGGCGGTGAAGTATGACGCGATCACGATGAGTTTTGTGATGTTTAGCTCGATCTGTCCGCATCTGGGCTGCCGCTACGACTGGATTGGCGAGCAAAAGCGCTTCGTCTGCCCTTGCCACGGTTCGCAGTTCGGCGTCGAGGGAGCGAAACTCGCCGGCCCGACGCCGCGCGGCTTAGATCCGCTGCCGTTTCGCGATAAGAGCGGTCAAGCCCAAGTGACGTGGATTCAATACAAGTCCGGTACGCCGGATCGTCTCATCGTCGCGTACAGCTAACCACACCTCCGGAGCACATACTTACGTGAGCGTTTTAACGTGGATCGAGCAGCGAACCGGGCTCGTTAGTCAGACGGCGGAGTTTCTCACCGAGGACGTGCCCGGCGGAGCGAGCTACTGGTACGCGTTTGGAAGCGCGACGATTTTCGCGATGATCTTGCAGATCGTCACGGGCATCTTTCTCACGTTCTACTACGCGCCCTCGACGACGTCAGCGTGGGAATCGACAAACTACATCTATCACAACGTGCCCTTTGGATCGTTCGTGATCAGCTTGCACTTTTGGGGCGCGACGGCAATGATCGCGCTGCTCTTCATGCACATGTTGCAAGTGCTGCTGTGGGGCGCGTATAAAGCGCCGCGCGAACTTTCCTGGGTCGTCGGCGTACTGCTGCTCGTCATCACGCTCGTGCTGGGTTTGACCGGCTATCTCTTGCCCTGGGATATGAACGCCTACTTCGCGTCGCAAGTCGCGATCAACATCGCAGCTTCGGTGCCGGTCGTCGGCAATGCGACGCAGCAGTTTCTCAGCGGCGGCCCCGGCATGGGCACGCTCACGATCAACCGCTTCTTCGGCCTCCATGTCTGGCTCATGCCCGCGGCGCTCATCGCACTCGTCGCCGCGCATTTGACGATCTTCCGTCACAATGGCTCTGCGGGACCGCCAACCGATCGCGACCTCAAGAAGCTTCCACAGGGTCGCTTTTGGCCCAACCAGATGTTCATGGATGCGATGGCCTCGTTCGCCGTCTTTGCGATCATCGTGGCACTTGCGATCTTCTCGCCCGCGCCACTCGACGCCAAGGCCGATCCGACGCAGAAATTCATCGCGTATCCGGCCTGGTATTTCCTCGCGCTCTACGGCTTGCTCCGGATCGCCGGCTCGCTCCCCGCGGCCATCACGCCAATTGCGAATCTCCTCGCGACGGTCGTCGTCCCGGGCGCACTCGTCATGCTTCTCATCATTTTGCCCTTCATCGACCGTAACCCAAGCCGTCAGCTCAGCCGCAGGCCGTGGGTGCTTGGATTGACGGCACTCTCGCTCGTGTTCGCAATCGGGCTCTCGATCTACAGCCAACTCGCGATTCAAAAAGAACAGGTCGAAGCGGGCGAAGGCGGCGCAAAAGCCGCCGCGACGACCGCGACGGCGTCGCTCGGAACCGGCAGTTCAGCCGGCGCGTCCTCGACGGTTGGAAAATCGGCCACGGGCGGAACGCAGGTTGGGGGCGCGGGCGGCGGCGCGGCCAAAGGCCAGACGATCTATACGGCAAACTGCGCGGGCTGCCATCAAGCGAACGGCGCAGGTCAAGCCGGCTTCTTCCCGCCGCTAGCGGGCAGCGATTACGTGACCGGCGATACCAAGCGTCTGGGGCACATTCTGCTCTACGGTCTCAACGGTAAGATCAAGGTCAAGGGCGCGGACTATAACGGTCAGATGCCGGCTTGGAAAGGCCAGCTTTCGAACACCGATATTGCCAACGTGTTAACGTACATTCGCAGCTCATTGGGAAACAAAGCTCCGGCGTATCCGGAATCGGAGCTCGCCGGCATCTCGAAGTAACCGACCGTCGAGCCTGGACGTTTCCACGGAAGTATCAGCGGGTCGTTGTGAATCCTCGCGCGATGAGCGTCCTTTCGCCATAGCGCTGGCCTGTCCAAACCGGCACCCGAACGACGGTCTTACCGATGACTACGGATAACGGCCAGCCTTTGCAAAGTTGCCGTTCCCGCGGCAGACCATTTGTTGGCGGGGAGGGACAGTCGACGACATCGCCGTTAATGCGAAACGGAGGCTTCGCGGTGTAGACCGAGACGCGCTTCCCGTTCGCCAATGTCACCGTTAGCCCGCCGGACTTGTTGCCGAAACCGAAGTCAGCGAGGGTTCCTCTGATTACGCGCGCGGGCGGCCCTGACACCGTTGGAAAATAATAACCGTCCTCAGCGCGAGCCGCGGGCCTTAGCGCGGCTGCAATTGCGAATGCGGCCAGCGTTGCGCGGGAAGTTAGCGTTGTTGCGATGCTTTAAGCTCCTCGAGCATCTTAAGGTGATGCTGCACGGCCGCCGGATAACTCAAAGTTTGTCCGTCTGGGAAGGTTGTTTGTGTCGTCGCGCCACCGAGATGCCCCGCATTGTAGAGGTGCATGGCGTCCCCTACGTTGCCCCCCGTCACTTTCAAGTTATGGGCGTCGATCTCGGCCGCTTTATTGGCATTCTCTTGGACATTCAAGCCGTTGTGGTGCGTCTTGAGCCATTCCCCGTAGGTCCCCGAGTCTATCTGATACAGGCCGTGCCCGCCGCCGCCGCGCTGCACTATATTCGAGCCTGAATTTGACGTTGGACCGCCGCTCTCTTGAGCGGCCTGAGCCGCCATAAGCAACGGATCAACGCCATGCGCCGTAGCCGCCTTGTAGATCGCATCGCGATAGCGAACACTCGCTGGTATTGGATTCGCATCGCCCGGCGAGTGCGATGCGGACTTCCTGTCATTCGGTTTGCTCGCGACGAGCGACGCGCTATCGGTGGGATCATACGTCGCCGCAGGGGACACAGTGATAGACCGATCCGGCATGATGCTCTCCCTTCACTACACTACTCAATCACGCGTTTGCCGCGATTTCTCTAGAGAGCAGATTGCATATATGAATCTGCGTGTATGCGGCCATACTGCAATGCGTCGCGCCGCTTGATTGCACGCCGCAAAGTTGTGCGGTCCGCGAAAAGGACACGAGCGACGGCAGCTGGAGGCTTGCCATTTCGAAGGAGTTCCATCGCCAAAGTTCACTTTGCTCGCGTAAGCCTTGGCTTCGTCCAAACGGCACGCCTTCGCGCCGCGCCGCGGCAGTCCCAACGCTGCGTACAGCGCCCAGGTCGGCGTAGAGCATCTTGCCAGCACTAAGAAGTCGTACGTGACGGCAACGCTCTGGAACGGTTCGACGAGCGCTCGAGGACGTACGCCAGAACGCGCCCCACGCGCGATAGACTTGCGGCTGCGAATGCCCGCGAGCAAAGATTTGCCGCTGTGCGATGCCATCCCGAGCACCATGATCGCGCGCGCTCAGGTTCCGCCGTACCGTTCGTAGTCGACTACATCGGCGAGCTCCGCGCGCGTTTCCCAGCGATCGCGTTCGAGATCGGCGACCGGCGCGAAGCCCGCGACATGGCCGACGCACAAGTAGGCGACGACCGCCAGGCGTTCGGGAATCCCAAGCAACCTGCGCACATCCGCCGGCTTGAGAATACTGACCCATCCGACACCAAGCCCCTCGACTCGTGCCGCGAGCCACAGGTTTTGAACCGCGCAGACGGTCGAGTAGCGCGCCGTCTCGGGCATCGCACGCCGGCCAAGGCCGTTGCCGCGTACCGGGTCGTCATCGCACGTCACGCAGACGTTGACCGGCGCATCGAGAATGCCGGCGAGGCGCAAGCTGCGATACCGTGTCGCGGCGGCGAGTTCGTAGGCCGCGGCGGCATCTTCGTTGGCGCGTGAGAACGCGGTATGCACGGCACGCCGCGTTGCGATATCACGGACGACGATGAAGCGCCACGGCTGCGACAGGCCGACCGACGGCGCTTGATGCGCGGCGCCGAGCACGCGCGCGAGCACGTCGTCACCGACCGGATCGGCCAAGAATTCCGCGCGCACGTCGCGGCGCAGCGCGATCGCACGGTAGAGCGCCGCGCGTTCGGCCGCTGAGAAATCGGCGTCGTTCATCCGGCTCGCGCCGGTGCGGGCCAGACCGCAAGCCACGCGATGACGGCGCTGCCCAGTTGGCCGAGGCGAGCGATGGCGCAAGCGCCTACGTGTGTCTTCAGCATGTTCGGAAACGACGTTATCGCGCCGCCGCGTCGGTCGTGCAGGGTGGCCCGTCGTAAAGATACAGCACGTCATTATTCGAACACGCGATTTCCGTGCGCGCACGGCCGTAGGTCGGGTCGGGTGTCGGGCGTTTCTTGCTCGTGATAACGAGCGCGCGCGGCGCTTCGCAGATCGCGCGTCGCGGATCGCTTGCGGTTCCCGTCGGCACGTCGCTTGGGCTAGCGAGCTTCGCGACGCGCGGTTGCGTGTAGAAAACCAGCGCGTTACCGCCCGACACGCCTTGAATCGCGACCGCGTCGCCGGGGCGCCGCAGGCGTTCGATCGTTGCGGCGAGCGGCGGAATCGGTTTGAAACGTTCGACGAGCGGCTCGCCGAGGACACCGATGATCAGCACGACGACGACGCTCGCGGCGGAAAGCGCGTACGCGCCGAGCCATGCCGACGACCTTCTTAAAAGTAAGAAAAAACAGGCGATCGACCCGAAGAGCATCACGCAGCCGAGCGCAAGAAAATCACTGCGAATCTGCTGTAGGTCGGCCGTAAGACGGTTGTCGTGCGAAAATGCCCAAATCGCAAACCCGATCCCAAAGATCGTGAGCGGCACGACGGCGGTCCACGCAAGTGCAGCACGCCGCTCGACACGCTCGACGACGCGATCAAACCACATTGCGACCAGGACCGCGAACGCCGGCAGCTCGAGCGCGATGTAGTTCGGTAGCTTCGTTTTGGCAAGACTGAAAAAGACGAACGGCACGACCGCCCAGACAAGCGCGAGCCGCGCGACGGCGCCGTCGGCCGGTGCGCGGGCGTCGCGCCACGCTTGCAGCGAAGCCGGAACCAGATACGCGAACCACGGAAAGAAACCAAGTACGAGGACCGGCACGTAATACCAGATCGGCCCGCTCTGATTTTCGATCGTGCCGAGATAACGTCCAACCGTATAGTGCAAGACTAATTCGTTGAAAGCCACCGGGCCGGCGGCGCGATAAAGAGCCGCGGCCCACGGCAAGAGCATGAGGGCGAACAGGCCGAGCCCCAGCGCCGTGCGCCGCACCGATGGAAAAACGATGTGATGTCCGAGGCGTTTCGTCCAGATTGCCCACGGCACGATGACGAGCAAGGTCATGACGAGCGCGACCGGACCTTTCGCGAGCGTACCGGCGGCGAGTGCGACCCAACCCCCGTACCACGCGCGTGCCGCACCCGAACGCAAAGCTCCGAACCAGAAAAAAATCGCCAGTGCGACGCTGAGATCGAGCAGCGCGTCCATGATGGCGAGCCGCCCGAGAATGGCCTGCATCAGGGCGGTCGAAAGGATCGTCGCCGCCAGAATCGCGGCGCGGCCGCTTGCGACGCGCGCCACGACGTAGCCGACCGTAGCCCCCATCGCGATCGTCGCGAGCGCGGAGGGCAGCCGCAGCGACCACTCCGAGACGCCCCATACCTTGCCGAAGAGCGCCGCGATCCAAAAATAGAGCGGCGGCTGAACGTACCAGGCTGCGCCGTTGAGGTGCATGACCACCCAGTCGTGCGTGATGAGGACTTCGCGCGCGACCTCGCCGTAGGCCGTCTCGCTGTTGTCCCAAAGGGTCCCAACGCCGAGTCCGGGGATGGTTGCGAACGCCGCCACGAGCGCACCGATGAGCGCTGCGCGCCACGACGCCGAAATCACGCCTTGCAGTTGGAGGGCTAGCGGAAAAGTCCCGCGCACCGGCGACGAATGACGCCAGGGTGTATCCGATAGCGCTCGATCTGCGCGATAAACTCGTCGTCGTCGTCGGCGCGGGCAGCATCGCCGACCGCAAAGTCCGCGGACTCCTCGCCGCGGGGGCCCGTGTCCGCGTCATCGCGCCGCAAATCACCGACGGCCTGCGCGAAGCCGCCAGCGCGGGCGCGATCGACCTGCGCGAACGTACCTTCGAGCCGGCCGATCTGGACGGCGCGCTGCTGGCCTACAGCGCGACGGGCATCGCCGCCGTCGATGCGGCGGTCGTGGCGCAAGCGCACGCGCGGCACGTGCTGGTCGACGATACGACGGGCCTGAGTGCGAGCGACTTTTCCACGCCGCTCGCGCACCGCGTTGGGCCGCTGACCTTCGCGATCGATACCGGCGGCAGCTCGCCGTCGTTCGCGCTACGGCTCCTGGGCGAAGTGCGCGAGCGCTTCGGCGCGCGCTACGGCCGCGCCGCCGAAACGCTCGCTCGGGCGCGCGAGTACACCAAAGCCGTCGTCCCCGCCGAGCGCCGCGCGGACGTCATGCGCGAGCTCGCGGGCCGGGAGATCGACGCGCTCGCAACGATGAACCCGAGCATCGTGGAAAACGAAGTCGAAGAAGCGTACGCGCGCCTCGTAGCCCCGGCTGCCGACCCCAACCCGGCCTTGCGCCCGCAACTCATCTGCGCGACGCGCGCAAGCACACTCGCCATGTGGCAAACGCGTCATGTGATGGGCGTCTTCGCGCGCGCGGGAGTCGTCTCGACGGTGTTGCAAATCTCGACAAAGGGCGATCGCGTGCTCGACCGCTCGCTCGCGGCGCTCGGGACCGATAGCATCTTCGTCAAAGAGCTCGAACATGCGCTGCGCGAGGGGCGCGCCGATTACGCGGTGCACTCGTGTAAGGATCTGCCGAGCACCTTGCCCGATGATATGGCGCTCGCCGCAATCGGTTCGCGCGCCGATCCGCGCGACGCATTCTGCAGCGAACGCTACCCGTCGGTCGACGCCTTGCCGTCCGGCGCCGTCATCGGAACCTCGAGCCCGCGCCGTCGCGCGCAGCTTCAAGCGCTGCGGCCCGATTTGCGTTTCGAAACGATCCGCGGCAACGTCGACACGCGTTTGCGCAAGCTGCGCGAAGGCGCCTACGATGCGATTCTGCTTGCAATGGCGGGGCTTGGACGGCTCGACCTTCACGCGACGTATACGGTGCCGATGCCCATCGACGTGCTGGTTCCCGCCGTCGGCCAAGGGGCGCTTGCGATCGAAGTGCGCGCCGACGACCGCGACCTCGCCGCGCGGCTGCACACGCTCTTCGCGGACGAAGCGACGGAGATCGCGGTGCGCGCGGAACGCGCGTTCTTACGGACGCTGCGCGGGGGATGTCAAGCGCCGGTCGGCGCGCATGCGACCTTTGCGCACGGAACGCTTGCGATGACGGCGGCGATCGCCGCGAGCGACGGCTCGCAGATCGTGCGCGGCACCGTCGCACCGCACGTTACGACGGCCGAGGACGCCGAGGTGCATGCGATCGCGCTCGCACACCGCTTGCTCGGCGAGGGCGGTGATGCGCTCCTCTCAGCGGCGCTCGCCGAGGCGGCACCGGCCGCGCCGCTGAGCGGGCATCTCTTCCTGCTCCCACGCACGCAAGAGCGCCCGAGCACGATTGCGCCCGCGCTGCGCACGGCGGGTGCCGAAGTCATCGAAGCCCCGAGCAGCGATGCCGCGCGCAGTGCGCTTGGCGGACGCAGCCCGACGGCGCTGCTCTTTCCCTCGAGCGGTTCGGTCGCCGCCGTGCTCGCGTATCTCGAAAGCTTGCGCGATACCGGCCGCCGGCCGATCGTCGCCGCGATGGGTGACGCCTCATCGTCGGCGGCCCGCGAAGCGGGCTTCCCGCCCGATGTCGTCGCAACGGAACCGTCGATCGGCGCGTTCGTGCAAACTATCACTCACTACGTGATCGGAAACCCACGATGACCACACACGAACTGCTGCGGCCGCGTACCGCGATCGAGCTCACGAAGCGCCCGCGCCGGCTGCGCGGCAGTGCCGCGATGCGGACCTTCGTGCGCGAACGCGAGGTGCGGATCGCCGGCCTCGTGCAGCCGCTCTTCATCGTCGACGACAAGCAGCCGGCGGGCGAAATTTCGAGCATGCCCGGCGTGTATCGCTATCGCTTCGCAGATGTCGTCGCGGAATGCCGCGAACTCGCGGCCGCCGGCGTGAACGCGGTGCTGCTCTTCGGCATTCCGGATTTCAAAGACGCGCATGCGTCGTCGGCGCACGATCCCGCTGGCATCGTGCAGCGTGCGATCGCAGCGATCAAAGCCGCGCTGCCGGAGATGCTCGTCATCGCCGACCTGTGCAACTGCGAATATACCGATCACGGCCACTGCGGCATCCTCGATGAACGCGGCGACGTCGATAACGACGCGACGCTCGAATTACTCGCGAAGACCGCCCGCTCGTATGCGTTGGCGGGCGTCGATATCGTCGCGCCGTCGGACATGATGGACGGCCGGGTCGCGCATTTGCGTGCGACGCTCGACGCAGCGGGCTTCAGCGCGATTGCGATCATGTCGTACGCGGTGAAATTCGCCTCGGGTTTCTACGGCCCGTTTCGCGAAGCCGCCGATAGCACGCCGCAATTCGGCGACCGGCGCACGTATCAGATGGATCCGCCCAACGGCCGGGAGGCGCTGCGCGAAGCACAGCTCGATCTCGATGAGGGCGCCGATTTCCTCATCGTCAAGCCCGCGCTTGCGTACATGGATCTCATTCGCGCGGTGCGCGAAATCTCCGATGTGCCGGTCGCGTGTTACAACGTCAGCGGCGAATATGCGATGGTGAAAGCGGCCGCGCGCAACGGCTGGATCGACGAAGACCGCATCGTCGACGAAACGCTCGCCTCGTTCGCGCGCGCCGGCGCCGACATCATCATCACGTATTTCGCGAAATCGTACGCCCAGCGCCACGCGAAGCGTGACGCCCTGCCGTGATGTGGCACGCGTGAAGGAGTCGCTCTTGCTGCAATATACCGAACACGACTATTTGCGTTGGGAAAATGCGCGCTCGGAGAAATTCGAGTTGCATCACGGATTCGTCGTGGCATTTGCCGGTGGAACGATCGAGCACAATCAAATAGCGCTGCGCATGCGCGATATCTTGAAGGTCCTCTTCGCGGAACCTCGCCTCGTTTTCACGTCGGAGATTAAGGTCAAGAGACGGCGACCGATATGTTCTTCTACCCGGATGTCGGCGTCGTCTGCGAAGCCGTCGATATGAACGAAGCGTACGTCGAACGGCCGAGGGTGCTCGTCGAAGTCCTCTCGGCCCGTACCCGGGCCTACGACATCATCGAAAAGCGGGCAGCATATCGCTCGTTACCGTCGCTGCACGCCTACGTCATCGTGCATACCGACACACGGCTCGTGGAAGTCGACGTACGAAGCTTGGGCGGAGCGTGGCTGACCATGCGTTACGATACGGGCGACGACGTCTTGCTCGGCGGCCAAATGATCTCACAAGACGAAATCTACGGTCCTCACGTCGCCGAGTGAGCGATTCGATCGGCGTGCTCATTCTCGGCGGCGGCGAAGCAACCCGGCTGCCGGGGAAACTGATGCTCGCACCCGATGACGCGTTGCCCTTGATCGTTCGCGTGTATCGGAACGTGCGCGGCAACGGCGACCGGGAAGTTTTCATTTCGGGTAAGGGGCAGTTCGCCCGGGAAACCGACGCGCTGCTGCCGGCGCCGATGGTCGTCGATCGGTGGAGCCGGCGGGGGCCGCTCGGCGGCATGGTCACCACGATGGCACACATGCGATCGCGCTTCGTCTTCGCGGTCGCAGGTGACGCACCGTTCGTCGATGCGGCGTTCGTCGCTGAGCTCAACGCGACGCGGCTCGCGCTCGCAGGCCACGAAAGCGGCGTTGTCAACGTCGAAGCCGTGGTACCCGTGCACGAACGGGCCGGCGAGACGCAGTTCGAGCCGCTCGCCGCAATCTACGACCGGCTCGCATTTTTACGCGAAGGATTACCGGTGCTGCGGTCGGGTCGCGGCGCGCTGCGTGCCGTGATCGATCGCTTACGGACGCACTTCGTGCCGGTCCGCGACGAGCGCGTCTTCACGAACGTCAATACCGAAACCGACTACGCCGCGCTTCGTGCGCGGCTCGCAGGAGAGCACCCATGAAACGCGATCGCAGCGCCGCCGCCTTCGAGCGTGCGAAGCAGGTCATCCCCGGCGGCGTGAATTCACCCGTGCGCGCGTTCAAAGGGGTCGGCGGTTCGCCCGTCTTCGTACGCGAAGCGGCGGGCGCCCATATCACCGATCTCGACGGCAACACGTACATCGATTGCGTCATGTCGTGGGGACCGCTGATCTTAGGCCACGCGCATCCGGCGGTCGTCGAAGCGGTGCAGCGTGCCGCCGCGCGCGGCACGTCGTACGGCGCGCCGACCGAAGCGGAGAGCGACCTTGCCGAACTCGTCGTCGCGATGGTTCCGTCGGTCGAAAAAGTGCGCTTTTGTTCGAGCGGAACCGAAGCGACGATGAGTGCGCTGCGGCTCGCGCGCGGCTTCACGGGCCGTGAGAAAGTCATCAAATTCGCGGGCTGTTATCACGGTCACGGCGACTCGTTCCTCATCTCGGCGGGCAGCGGTGCGCTGACGATGGGCACCCCGGATTCGCCCGGCATCACCGCGGGTACGGCGCGCGACACGATCGTGCTCCCGTATAACGATCTGGCGGCGCTGCGTGCGGCGTTCGAGGCCGCGCCCGCATCGATCGCATGTGTGATCGTCGAACCGTATGTCGGGAATATGGGCCTCGTGCTCCCGCAGCCCGGCTATCTCGCGGAGCTACGATCGCTTTGTAACGAGTTCGGCGCATTGCTGATCTTCGATGAAGTGATGACGGGCTTTCGCGTCGCTCCTGGCGGCGTGCAAGAACGCGAAGGGGTGCTCCCCGATCTGACGACGCTCGGCAAAGTGATCGGCGGCGGCCTGCCCGTCGGCGCTTTTGGCGGTCGCGCCGAAATCATGGAACAGCTCTCGCCGCTTGGGGCGATCTATCAAGCGGGGACCCTTTCGGGAAATCCGCTCGCGATGGCCGCCGGCTGCGCAACCTTGCAAGCGCTGCGGGAGCCCGGCCTCTACGCGCGGCTCGAGGCGGCGGGCGCGCGCTTCACAAGGGGAATGGCCGGGGTCTTCGAGCGGCATGGCATTCCCCACCAGAGCGCCCACCGCGGGTCGATGGTCGGCTTCTTTTTCACGGAGGCGCCGGTCGTCGATCTCACGAGCGCGAAAATCGCCGATACGGCCTTCTACGGCCGCTTCTTCCATGCGATGCTCGATCGCGGCGTCTACCTCGCTCCCTCGCAATTCGAGGCCGGATTCCTGAGCCTGGCGCATGACGAGGCCACCATTGACGCCGTCGTGGAGACAGCGGAGCAGGCCCTGAGCGCGCTTCTCGCCGTAGCGTAGGCCCGCCGGTGAACCCCTTCGGCCGGGGCGGCGTCCCACGTTTTAGCATACTCTTCTCCGCGTTCGCGTGGTAGCACATATACGATGGTGGGTCCACAAGCCGGTGACGGCGCGCACGTCACTCGCGACAAAAGTATGGCAACCTCGATTTCGACGGCCCATTTCGCGTGGGTTTCCGAGGCGCTGTCCTCGGTCGTCGAGGAGGTGACATGCCGTTAGTTTGTCTCGGTCTTTCGCATAACACGGCCCCGGTCGACGCGCGCGAGCGCCACGCGTTTCCCGCCTCGAAGATGGGCGAATCCCTGGTCGCGCTCCGCGATTATGAGATGGTCCGCGAAGCCGTGATGCTTTCGACGTGTGGCCGCCTCGAGATCTACGCGGAACTCGAAGATTACGAGACGGGGGTCGAGCAGCTCCGCAGCTTTCTCCGCAATTTTCGCCACGGCGACGTCCAGCACGATATGTCGGCATACATGTATACGCTGCTCGGCTCGCAAGCCACGGATCACTTATTCCGCGTCGCAACGGGCCTCGATTCGATGCTGATCGGCGAAGCCGAGATTCTCGGGCAAGTCAAAGACGCGTACATTCAAGCGCAGAAAGCGCGCTCGCTCGGCAAAACGCTCCATGCGCTCTTTCGCGAAGCGCTCAATGCCGGCAAGGAATCGCGCTCGCAGACGTTTATCGGCGGCGATTCGATCAGCGTCGCCACCGCCGCGATCGATTTGGCGAAGCAAGCGCTCGGCACACTCGACGGGAAAGTCGTCCTGGTCGTGGGGGCCGGCAAGATGGGTACGACGGCCGCCAAACGATTGAAACTCGAAGGCTGCTCCGAACTCCTGATCGCCAACCGTTCCGCCGAGCGCGCGCGCGAAATCGTTGAAGCGATCGGCACCGGCACGGCGGTCGAACTGCCGGGGCTCGTCGATGCGATGAAGCGCGCGGATATCGTCATAACGTCGACGGGCGCATCGCATTTCGTGCTGACACCGGGCAACGTCGCCGAAGCGATGCTCTCGCGCCCGGAGCGCGATCTCTTCATCATCGATATCGCGGTTCCGCGCGATGCGGATCCGGAGGTCGCGCGCATTCCGCGCGTGCACATCGCGGATATCGATCGGCTCAAAGATATCGTCGACGTCACGCTCGAGAAGCGGCGTGAGGCGATTCCGCTCGTCGAAGAAATCATTGCGGAGCACGCGGAACGTTTCGCGAGCTGGTACCAGTCGCGCGTGGCGATCCCGGTGGTGAGTTCGCTCGTTCAGAAAGCGGATGCCATCCGTGAGGCCGAGATCGAGCGGCTCTTCGCGCGCTGTCCCGGCCTCGACGAGCGTGAACGCATGCTCATCACGGGCGCGTCGCTGACGATCATCTCGAAATTGCTGCATAGCGTCGTGACGAAATTGCGCGAACGCGCGACGTCCAATCACGCCGAAGCCCTCACGCTTGCGACATTGCTCGACGAACTCTTCGATCTGCGCGTGCGCAATGAGACGTTTGCCGTTGGCCGGCGCACCGCGACGATGCCCCCCGCCGCGCTCGAGGCCGAGCTCTCCGAGTGACCGCGAGTTCCGGGAAAGTCTGGCTCGTCGGTGCGGGGCCGGGCGATCCCGGCCTGCTCACGCTCAAAGCGGCCCGCGCCATCGCCGCCTGTGACGTGCTGGTCTACGATTATCTGGCGTCGAGTGCGATCGTTGCGCTCGCACCACCGGACTGCGAAAAGATCTACGTCGGCAAAAAAGCAGGTGCTCATACGCTCTCGCAAGACGAGATCACCGCGCTCATCGTCAAGCTCGGTCGCGAAGGGCGGCGCGTCGTGCGTCTCAAGGGCGGCGACGTTTTTGTCTTCGCCCGCGGCGGCGAGGAAGCCGCCGAACTGCGGGCGGCGGGTGTCGCGTTCGAGATCATTCCGGGCATCACGTCCGCGCTCGCGGCGCCGGCCTATGCGGGCATCCCGATCACGCATCGCGATCACAACACCTCGTTCACGGTTGCGACCGGACACGAAGATCCAACCAAGGGCTATTCGTCGCTCGACTTCGCGAAGCTGGCCAATCCGAAGGCGACGCTCGTGTTTCTCATGGCGATGGGTTCACTCGGCGGTATCGTTGCAAAACTTCGCGAGCACGGCATGCCGGACGACCTTCCCGTCGGCATCGTGCGCGAAGGGACGAAACCGACGCAGGAGACGCTCGTCGGAACGCTCGGCACGATCGTCGACGATGTCGCGCGTACGAAATTCGCCGCGCCTGCGATCGTCGTCATCGGCGATGTCGTGCGCGAACGCGAAACGATCCGCTGGTTCGATACGCATCCGCTCTTCGGTAAACGGGTGCTCGTCACGCGCGCGCGCGGCGCCTCCGATGAGTTCGCCGAGAAATTGTGGGAGATCGGCGCGGAGCCGGTGCTCGCGCCGACGATCGAAATCGGCCCGCCTGACGACGGCGCTCCGGCGCGTGAAGCGCTTGCGACGCTCGACACGCGGACGTGGGTCGTGTTCACGAGCGCGAACGGTGTCGATGCCTGTTTCGACGCGCTCTCGAGCGCCGGCGGCGATGCGCGCCGCTTCGGCCGGGCGCGCGTCGCAGCCATCGGTCCCAAGACGGCGGAACGCTTGATGTCGCGCGGCATTCGCGCCGATTACGTGCCCGGCGAATACGTCGCCGAAGCGGTGGCGGCGGGGCTCCTCGAGCGCACGTCCGCGGGCGATACCGTGCTCCTGTACGGCGCGCAAGAGATGCGCGACGTGCTTCCCGAAACGCTGCGCCGGCAACGCCGAACGGTCGATCTCGTCGCCGCCTACAAGACGCGTCACGTGCACGATGTAGCGATCGCGCGCGCCGCCGAAGCGACCGACGTCTGGACGTTCACGAGCACGAGCACGGTCGCGTCGTTTCTCGAGAACGTACCGCATGCAAGCGCGCTGCAGAGCACGCGAGTTGTCGCGTGTCTCGGCCCGGTGACGGCGAAAGCTGCCCACGACGCCGGATTGCGCGTCGACTGTGTCGCGGCAAGCTTTACCGTCGACGGACTCGTCGAGGCGCTCGCGACACCCGTCGCGCACTAAGACAACGCAGGCCGCGCGTTGCGTGCGCCTAAAACACGCCCGCGTGCGCGCCTTCCTCACCTTCGTTCTCTTCGGCGTGCTCGTGCTGGCGATGAGCCCCGCAGGCGCCCGGCGCCACGTCGCGCCGAGCCCGTCGCCGACGGCAAGCTTCGTGCCGGCACCCGCGGCGACGCCTGCGTCGCAAGTCGCGCGCATGCAGCGGCTGCGCGAGGAGCTCGCCGAGATCGCGCGCACGGCGCCTGGTCGCTTAGGCGTCGCCGTGTACGACCTTGCGACGGACGAACGCATCTCCGTGCGCGGCGACGAAGCGTTCCCGCTTGCGAGTGTCTATAAGCTTGCCATCGCCGTGACGGCGTACCGATTGGCCGATCAGAAGCGGCTCGCGCTCGACGAACGCGTCGTCGTGACGCGCGGCGATTTACGCCATGGCGCAAGCGACATCGCCCGCGACCATCCACGCGGCGGCGTCACGCTGACCTATTGGCAACTCGTACGCGCGATGCTCGTCACCAGCGACAACACCGCAAGCGATGTCGTCTTACGTGCCGTCGGCGGTCCGCGCGCGGTACAAGGCGTCCTCCGACGCCTCCACGTGCGCGGCCTCGCCATTCGCAAATCGGAAGCGGAGCTGGCCGCCGACGCACGCTTGCATCGTAACTTCGCCGACGGTGGCGATAACGGGGGGACGCCCAACGCCGTCGCCGAGCTTCTCGTCGGACTCGCGAGGCAGCGCTTCACGCTCCTGGACAGTACGTACGAGTTGATCAACGCTTTGGGCGATGTCCAAACCGGGATGAATCGCCTGCGCGCGGGGCTGCCGCCGAGCGTGCGCCTCGCGCACAAAACCGGAACGAGCGATACGATCGACGGCGTTTCCGAGGCGACCAACGACGCAGGTCTCCTTACGTTTCCCGACGGCCGGCGGATCGCCGCCGTCGCGTTGCTCGCGCAGTCGCGTGCCGACGATGGCGCGCGCGAAGCCACGCTTGCGCGGGTTGGTCGCGCCATCGCCGACGCCTACGCGCCCTAAGACGATGGCTCAAGGCCTTACGCTCGCGCCGCTCACGGCGGTCGATATCGGCGCCGCCGCCGCTGCCACGATCGCTTTCGTGGCGTACCGCACGCGCTCGCTCGATCGCGGCGGTGCACTCGCCGCGTTTGTCGTCGGAACCGTTACCTACGGCGCGCTCGGGCCGCCGGGCGCCGCAATTCTACTCGCGTTTTTCATCACATCCGTTAGCCTCTCGCGCGTCGGTCGCGCGCGCAAGCGCGTCGCACTTGTCGACGTCGGTAAGACGGGCGCGCGCGACGCCGCGCAAGTGCTCGCCAACGGCGGCGTTGCGGCCCTCTGCGCGCTGCTCGCGCACGTGCTCGCTCCGCGCTATGCGCTCGCGTTCGCGGGCGCTTTCGCCGCCGCGACGGCCGACACGTGGGGTACCGAGATCGGAACGCTCGCACGGCGCGCACCGCGTTCGATCCTTACGTTCAAGCCGATCGCAACCGGTCTCTCGGGCGGCATAACGCTGCCGGGCACGCTTGCCGAGATTGCGGGCGCGGCAACGATCGCGCTCGTCGCTCGGGCGAGCGGAGCGTTCGACCTACGCGCGGCAATTGCCATCGGTATCGCGGGTATCGTCGGAGCGCTCGCGGATTCCGCGCTCGGCGCATCGGTTCAGGCGCTGCGGTGGTGTCCGCAATGTCTGCGCGCGACCGAACGTGAGCCGCATGGATGCGGCGCGAATACCACGCCGCTGCGCGGCTTGAGCTGGTTCGGCAACGATGCCGTCAACACGGCGGCGACGCTCGCCGGCGCGAGCATCGCCTTCGTTTTGGGCGCTTAGCGAGCTGCCGGCGTTTTACTGCCGTACTTCTTGTCGAGATACGGAATGATATCGTCGTCGTCGTCGAGCGTCACGTCGCCGTCGACCAAGACCGGAATACCGGTCTGACCCGACACCGCTTTGACTTCGTCGCGTTCGGCATGCGACCGCGCGACGTTGACGTTTTTATAGTCGAGCATGAGATCGGTTAGCTTCGAGCGCACGCGTGCGCAATACGGACACCATTCGGCTTGGTAGAGGACGATATCGGTTGACTGACCCATGCCCTGATATTCGCCGGCGACATACGCGGGTCCGCCGAAGCCACGGCCTCAGCGGCCGCCGCCGACTTCGAGAATCGCGCCCCGTTACGTATGAGGCGGCCGAGGAAAGTAACCACACGACGGCCTCGGCGACCTCGTCCGGTGTTCCGGCCCGCCCAAGCGGAACGCTCGGCGCAAAGCGGGCGAGCCGATCGGGTAGCGAACTGGTTGCATGAAGTTCTGTCGCGATGAGGCCCGGCGCGACGGCGTTCACGCGAATCCCCTCGCTTGCAACTTCGAGCGCGAGGCCACGGGTGAACGTGTCGATCGCCCCTTTGCTCGCCGCATAATGCACCCACTCTCCGCCGCCACCTAACCGCGCCGCGCGCGAGGAAATATTGACGATCGCCCCGCCCGCGTTACCCTGCGAACGCGCGAGTTGCGGGATCGCGGCGCGCGCACACGCGAATGCACCGATGACGTTTATCGCAAACGTGTCGACGAGCGTCTGGGTCGCTACGTCGGCAACGCGTGCGCTGCCGCCGGTGATGCCGGCGTTATTGACGAGCCCGGCGAGCGGTCCAAGCGTTCGTGCGAATGCGAAGAGCGCGGTTACGTCGGGCTCTCGAGCGACGTTCGCGGCGAATGCCACCGCTCGGCCGCCCGCAGCTTCAATTTCAGCGACGGTGCGCGCAGCGCCGTTCACATCGCGGGCGTAATTGACGACGACCACGGCGCCGGCCCGCGCGGCGCGTAGCGCGATCGCTGCACCGATACCGCGACTCGCACCCGTAACGACGAGAACGCCGCTCACTGAGGCGTGTCGCTAGGCGCGCTCGCCGGCGCCGGACCGAGCGCGTTCGAATGACTCGAGGAAAGCCGGTATCTCTTCACCGGGTCGCGGTTCGCTGAAGAAATAGCCTTGGGCCTCGCTGCAACCGTCGGTGCGAAGTTGCCGGATTTGTTCGGCCGTTTCGACGCCTTCGGCAACCGTCGTAACACCGAGGGCTTCACCGATCCGGATGACCGCGCGTACGATGGCGCTGGACTCAGCGCTCTGCACCAGATTCACGACGAACGAGCGGTCGATCTTGATCTTGTCGAACCGAAAACTATGGATGTAACTCAGCGACGAGCATCCCGTACCGAAATCGTCGAGCGATATACCGACGCCTAAGCCGCGGATGTCGCGAAGCACCGCGAGCGTTTCGTCGTCTTTTTGCAACAGAACGGACTCGGTGATTTCGAGGTCCAGCCGGTGCGCGGCTAGCCCCGACTCGTGGAGTGCCTCAACCAGCGTGTTGACGAGGTTTCCGCGTTTGAATTGGATCGGGGAGAGATTGACCGAGAGCCGGACGCTGGGCGGCCACGGTGCCGCCTGCCGGCATGCCTCGCGCAGCACCCAATCGCCGAGCTGGACGATCAGTCCCGTCTCTTCGGCGATTGGAATAAAGTCCGCCGGAGCGATTAAGCCGCGTTCGGGATGCCGCCAGCGCACCAGTGCCTCGACGCCGACGATAGCATTTGACGCAAGGCTGATCATCGGCTGGTAGAACACCGTGAAGGCGCGCTGTATCAGCGCTTCGCGAAGCGCCAGCTCGAGCGTTCGTTTGGCGCGCGCGCGCATCCCCATCTCGCGTTCGAAGAGGCGGTAGGTGTTGCGGCCCTCCTCCTTCGCGCGATACAGGGCGATATCGGCGTTCTCGAGCAGCGTTTCCGGGTCGGTGCCGTCTGTGGGTGCGGTGGTGATGCCGACGCTCGCGCTAATCACGATTCGTTTACCATCGAAGTGATATGGCGCGCCGAGGGCTTCGACGATGCGCCGTCCGCTCGCGGCAACGTCGTCGGCCGTGCGAAGTCCATTGAGAACGACCGCAAACTCGTCACCCCCCAAACGCGCGACCGTGTCGCCCTTGCGCCCGCACGCCGTTAAGCGCTCCGCGACGGCGCGGACTAACGCATCGCCCGCCGCATGCCCGAGCGTATCGTTGACGCCCTTGAAGTTGTCGAGATCGATCGACACCACCGTCGCCGTCCCGCCACGTTTCACGCGGCCAAGTGCTTTTTCGAGACGCTCGCGAAAGAGGAGGCGATTCGGAAGGCCGCTGAGAGGATCGTGACAGGCCAGCAGGGCGATCTGCGCTTCGGCGGCCTTGCGCTCGGAGATATCACGCACCACCGAGATGACGCCGCTATCGGCCGCGACCCAGTGCGCCTCGACCCAAACGTATCTGCCGTCCTTGTGCCGTAAGCGATAGGTGTGCGTTTCACGGCCGCCGCTGCTGAGGAAACGGTCATACTCGGTCGTGACCCGCTCCCAATCATCGGGGTGAAGAAAGGTCGCAAAGTCACAGTCGATGATTTCATGCGGCTCGAATCCGAGAAGAGTCCGCGATGCCGGTGAGACATATGCGCGCGTGCGGTCGGCTCGCGTGCGCACGATCATGTCGGCGGCGTATTCCGCGAGCAAGCGATACCGCGCTTCGCTTTCGCGCAGGGCGTCCGCAACGACGCGGCGTGCGGCGACGGCGGTTGCTTCTTCGTGCTTCCGTTTCGAGATGTCTTCCGTATGGCTGAGGAACAGCAGCGCTTCGCCGATATCACTGCGAATCAGCGAGCGGTATTGACGGACCCAGATCGCCGAGCCGTCCCGCCGGCGCAGCAGGCGAACCTCAGCGTCCGTCGCCGTCGTGCTGCCGTCGCTTAAAGAGTCGAGCGACTCGCCGACCGCTGCGAGGTCATCGGCTTGCACCACATCGCAATCGTTTCGAGCCAACAACTCGGCCGCATCGTATCCGGTTATGTTGCAATACGCGCGGTTGACGAGAACATAACGACCATACGATTCCTCGCGCGCGCTCGTGAGTGAAATTCCGAGGGGCGACGCTTCGAAGGCGAACCCGGCCAATTCCGTGCCTGAAGTCTCGAGCACGTTCTCATGGCCGCCCGACGCTGTGATCATCGACTACTTCCCCGGACGAGCTACGTGCGTTCTTTCATCATCGGTGCGCCGGGTTGAAAGCAGTAGTGCGGCTGTGTCGACGATCGGCTCGCGGGCGATCGAACTGTGCGCCTGGGCACGGCTTTGCAAAAACAGCGTTTCGCTGTTCGTGCGCTACTACAAGATCGTCTTCCCAAGCGCGGAAAGAATCAATTCAACCGCGAGTCGTGCGGTGCGATTGTGCTCATCGAGAATGGGATTGGTCTCCGTCAGCTCGACCGATCCGATGATTCCGCTTGCGGCAACCATCTCCATCGCGAGGTGCGCTTCGCGATACGTCAGACCGCCGGGCACCGACGTTCCGACGCCCGGCGCTTCGCGCGGATCGATGCCGTCCATATCGAAGCTCACGTGCACGCTGCGCGGCTCGCCGCCGACGATCGCGATCGCTTCTTCCATGACGCGCTGCATGCCCAAGCGATCGACATCGCTCATCGAAAATGCGCGCACGCCGAGTTCCGCAATGCGCCGACGTTCGCCGTCGTCGACGTCCCGCAACCCAACGAGCACGGTGCGCTCGATAGCGATGCTGTGGTCTTCGAGTGCGAATGCGACCGGCATGCCATGCACGTTTCCCGACGGCGACGTCAAGGGTGTGTTGATATCACCGTGGGCATCGACCCAAATCAGCCCCGGCGCCGCGCCGCGGGCGCGACGCAGTCCCGCAAGCGTACCGATCGCAATGGAATGATCGCCGCCGAGGACGACGGGAAATCCGCCCGCGCGAATGCTCTGCGCAACGAGCGCCGCCAACTCTTCGCACACGGCGAGAATGATCGGTAAGTACTTCGCGTTCTTGACGGCCTGGGCGACATTGGATTCGGGGACGGGCACGACCAGATTCCCGTGATCGACGATCGTTGTGATGCCGATCGCTTCAAGCCCCTCGCGCAACCGCGCGTACCGAATGGCCGACGGACCCATGTCGACTCCGCGCCGGTCCGCACCCAGATCCATCGGGACGCCGATGACGTCGACCCGCCCGGGCCGCGCCGTTTCGCGGCGAGCTGGTTGCTGCATCGTCGTCAAGGCCATACGATGCCGTCCTACATACCGGTGCCGCGTGCCTCTGTGCGCGACATCGCGCTCGGCGACGGCGGCCCGGGCGCGATCGGAAGACCGGCGATCATCTCCCCCGGCTGCGGCGCCGGCTCCGTGACCGTCGCGGCGGGAATCGGCATGACTGTGGGAGGCTTGCGGGCGTTGGGAAGCGCGTGCAGGATCGTGATCCGCAGGACCGCGGCGATCGGCACCGCCAGAAACATGCCCGCGATGCCCAAGAGCTCGCCGCCGATCAGAATCGCAACGATCACCATGAGCGGTGTGAGGCCGACGGACTCACTGACGATGCGCGGTGCGATGAAGTGACCTTCCGCCTGGAAAATGCCGGCGAACACCAGCGCCACGATGAGCGCATGCTGCCACCCGTCGTTGGCGAGCGCGAGGGTTACCGAGGGGACGAAACCGACGAGCGCGCCGACGTAGGGAATCACGTCGAGTAAGCCCGCCATCACACCGATCAGCACCGCGTATTTCACGTGAAGCACCAAAAGCGCGATCGTGATGCACACCCCGATCGTCGCACCGACGGTGAGTTGTCCGCGAATGAAGCCGCCGAGCACATTATCGAGATCGTGCAAGAAGGCTAGCGCCTTCGGTTGCGATTTGAGAGGAATGACGCGCATGAGATCGCGGGTCAACTGGGGCGCTTCCATGAGGAGATAGAGGGAGAGCACCGGGATCACGATCAAGGTCGCGAGCAGGCCGACGACGGATGCGAGCAACGAAAGCACGCGTGAGGCTGCTTCGCCGCCGTAGCCTTGAGCGCGATGCGCGAGTTCGGGGGGCAGGCTTGCGAGATACTGGCGCATCGAGACAGGCAAGTGCGCGACGATCGGGTTCTTGGGATTCGTTAGTGACGCTTGGGCGGAATGCACGATCTCCGGAATCGATTTAACGAGCGTCTGCGAATCGTTGATGAGCGCCGGAGCCACCGTTGAAACACCCAGGGCGATGACGCCCGCGATGCCGATATAGACGACGAGAATCGCCCAAATCAGCGGCATGCGGTCGTTAAGGTAGCGGACCGCCGGGTAGATGATGTACGTGAAGAAAATTGCGCCGATGATGATGACGGCAACCGATGGAATCCGGCCGATGAACTCGACGATTGCCGACAGCATCACGGCGACGAGCGCTATGAGCGCCAGTACTTTGAGCGCATACGTGACGCGCCGTTCGTTGCGCGAGCGCCGCCGCAGTGCCGGGGCCTTCGGAGTATCAGCCATGCCAGAAGCCTACCACATCGCCGTGGAGGAGAATCCGCCCCTTTACCGTCCGCCCGAACCGGGCGTCCCGTCGTCACCGCCCGAAGCACCGGTCGTCGAGCCGCCCCTGCAGCCGCCGGTGACCGACGTTCCCGATATGCCGATACCGGGACCGATCCAGCTCTAAGAGCGAAGGCGCGCCTCCGGCATCCAGCGTAAAGCGGGCCATGCGTTTTCATCGCGCGGCGCTGGTTTTGTGCGCGCTCATCCTTGCCGGATGTTCAAAGCCCGCAGGTTCGGCGGCGCAGGGCGACGGCGACGGAAAGATCCCCGGCGGCTCAGCGCCGCTGCGTTTGGCGATGGTGACCGACGTCGGCGGGCTCGGCGACAAATCGTTCAACGATGCTGCCTACGCCGGTCTGCTGCAAGCCAAAGCAAAACTCGGCGCTCACATTGAAGTCCTGCAATCGAAGTCGGCCGCCGACTATCAGCCGAACCTCACGGTGCTCGCCGACGAAGACTTCGACGAAACGTTCGCAATCGGTTTTCTGATGCACAAGGATCTCGAAGCGATCGCCCACATCTACCCGCGCCGCCGTTTTGCGATCGTCGATGCGACGGTCGATCAGGCCAACGTCACATCGATCACGTTCCGCGAACAAGACGGTTCGTTTCTCGCAGGTGCGCTCGCCGCGATGATGACGAAGAGCAAGACGGTCGGATTTCTCGGCGGCGTCGATATTCCGTTATTGCGAAAATTTGAAGCAGGCTTTACGGCCGGCGCGCGCGAGATCGATCCGCACGTCAAGGTCGTCACGCGTTACATCGGCTCGTTCGAGGACGTCGCAGCGGGCAAGGAACTCGCCGGTGTCATGTATGAAGGCGGCGCGGATATCATCTACGTCGCCGCCGGAAAATCGGGGCTCGGGGCGATCGACCAAGTGCGTTCGCGGCCGAACACCTATGCGATCGGCGTCGATTCGAATCAAGACGCGCTTGCACCCGGGAAGATTCTTACGAGCGTTGTGAAGCGTATCGACCTCGCGGTCTTGCGCGTCGCGCAAGAAGCTCAATCACTGAAGCTCACCTCCGGCGCGATCGAACTGGGACTCAACGACGACGGCGTGGCCCTCACCGATTTCAAATACACCAGATCCATTATCGGCCAAGCGCGACTCGCACGGCTGGCGACGATCCGCCACGCGATCATCGACGGAAAGATCATCCCGCCGAAGACACGCGCGGCCCTCGCCGCGTTCCAACCCGTACCCCTGTAGGCGTGGCGCCGGCCGCGCTCGAGCTTCGTGCGATCGTGAAGCGATACGGCAACGCGCTCGCGCTCGACGGCGTAGATTTCGACGCTCGACCCGGTGAGATTCACGCGCTTTGCGGCGAGAACGGTGCCGGAAAATCGACCCTGGCACGCATCGCCGCGGGTGTACTTGGGCCGACAGCCGGAACAATCGTCCGCAAGGGCCGCGTTGGACTCGTCCACCAACACTTCGAGCTCGTCCGACGGCTCCGAGTCTGGGAAAACGTCGCGCTCGGCTACGAGCCGCGCCGCGGGGCGCGCGTCGATCGCGACGCCGCACGCGAGCGCGTCCGAGCTCTGGGACGCCGCTATGGCCTGACGGCCGATCCGGATGCCATCGTCGAATCGCTCCCGATCGGGCTCGCGCAACGCGTGGAGATCTTGCGCGAGCTGGCGCGCGAACCCGCCGTTCTCGTGCTCGATGAACCGACCGCTGTGCTCGCGCCGCAAGAAATCGATGCGCTCTTTGCAACACTGCGTGCACTCGCCGCGGGCGGTGCCACAATTGTGGTCGTCACGCACAAGCTCGGCGAAGTCGCCGCGTATGCCGATTGGGTGACGGTCTTGCGCGCGGGCCGCGTCGTTGCAAGCGACGCAATGCCACAAACCTCACCCGCGGCGATCGCGCGCGCGATGATCGGGGGCACCGTACCGGCGGTCGCCAAGCGCACGGAACGCAGGCCGCAATCGCTCTTCGAAGCGCGCGACATCGCGACGGCGGACGGCACACTGGGACCCGTCTCATTCGCGGTCGGCGCGGGCGAGATCGTGGCGCTCGCAGGCGTCGAAGGCAACGGCCAAACCCACCTCGTCGATGCCGTCGCTGGAACGCTCGTCGCAACCGGCACGATGCATCTCGACGGCGCGCTGCTCGCGCCCGGCGATCCGGCGCGCCGCATCGCCGCGGGTATCCGCACGATTCCGCAAGACCGGGAGCGGGAGGCGCTGGTCTTGCCCTGGACGGTCGCTGAAAATATTGCGCTCGGCGACCACGCGCGGCCGCCACTGCGGCGTGGCATCTTCGTCGACGTTCGCGCACGCGAGGCGCGCGCGCAGACGATCGTCGCCGAATTCGACGTGCGCGCGCCGGGGCCACGGGCGCCCGTCGCCACGCTGTCGGGTGGAAATCAGCAGAAGCTCGTCGTAGGGCGGGCGCTCACGTGCGCGCCGCGGCTTGTGGTCGCCTACCAACCGACGCGCGGAATCGACGTTGGAGCCGCCGCGCTCGTCCGCTCGCGTTTGATCGAAGCCCGCAACGAGGGCGTCGGTATTCTACTCGTGAGTTTCGAGCTCGACGAAATCTTCGCACTCGCCGATGTCGTTCTCGTCCTCTTCCGCGGCGCATGTGCCGGTCGCTTCACGCGCGCGCAGTTCGATCGCGAACGCATCGGGGCCGCGATGACGGGCGCCTCATGATGCGCGTCTACGGCCGCGCGGTGCTGCCGCTCGCGCTCGTCGCCGTTGCCGCCCTCGCGATGCTGCTGGCAGGTGCAAATCCGCTCGACGGTTTCGCCGCATTGCTGCACGGAGGTCTGGGTGGGCGGCACCAGCTCGGCGAGACGCTCGTACAAACCACGGCGTTGCTCTTTCCCGCACTCGCCGTCGCGCTCGCGCTGCGCGCGGGTTTCTTCAATATCGGCGCGGAGGGCCAACTCATCATCGGCGGTCTTGCTGCCGGCGTACTCGGCGCGGTGCTCGATGCGCCGGGCTATGCGGCGATTCCCCTCGTGCTCGGAGCGGGCGCGCTCGGCGGCGGCGCATGGGGCGCGATAGCGGGCGTCATTCGCGCGCGCTTCGGCGGCAGCGAAGTCGTGGCGACGCTGATGCTCAACGTGATCGCGGCGCTGCTTGCGAACTATCTCGTTGCGGGACCGTTTGCGGCGCCGGGCGGCGAAGGAGCCGAAACGGCGTCATTGCCGCAAGCGGCATGGCTGCCGATTCTCTTGCCGGGAACGCGGCTCTCCGTCGCGCTGCTGCTCGCACTAACGCTCGCCGCGGCTCTGCGTTTCGCGCTCGCGCACACCGTCTTTGGATATACGCTGCGCGCGGCGGGCTCGGCGCCCGCCGCCGCTGCGCGAGCCGGCATCGATGTGCCGCGGATCGCACTGGTTGCGCTGACGGTCTCGGGTGCGATCGCGGGGCTTGGCGGCGCGACGATCGTGGCCGGCGTGCTGCATCGCTTTAATACCGCGCTTTCGCCGGGCTATGGCTTCATCGCGATCGCCGTCGCGCTCGTCGGCGATCGCGATCCACTGAGGATTTGCCTCGCTGCCTTCGCGTTCGGAGTCTTGCAGAGCGGGAGCCTAACGATGCAGTCGCTCGCGCACGTGCCCAAAGACGTCGTCACGATCGTCGAAGGGCTCGCGATTTTCGCGCTCTCAGCGCGGCGCTTCGCCGCATGAATGCCGCGCTCGCTTTTCTTTCGCTCACGCTCGTGAAGGCGACGCCGCTACTCTTCGCCGCCCTTGCGGGCGTCGTGTGCGAGCGTGCCGGCATCATCAATATCGCTCTTGAGGGAGCGTTGACAGCGGGCGCGTTCGCGGCTGTTGCGACGTCGTATGCGACGGGCAATCCGTTGCTCGGCCTCATCGCAGGCGTCGCCGCGGGCGCGCTGTTGTGCGGCCTGCTCGGCATCGCCGCGACGCGCTTGGGCGTCGACCAAATCGTGGCCGGCATCGGGCTCAACGTGCTCGCGGCCGGCGCGACGGCGTTCGGACTCGTCGTCGTCTTCGGCGCTCCGGGCGCATCGCCGGAAGTGCACGGGCTCGGTCGAACCGGCGAAAGCGCGCTCGTCCTCGCGGCGCTGGCCGCAGCAGTCCTCCTGCACGCTGCACTGCATCAAAGCGTATGGGGCTTACGGCTGCGTTCGTGCGGCGAGAATCCGCAGGCAGTAGCGGCGGCGGGGCTCAACCCGCGCCGGATCCGGACGCTTGCGACGCTCTATGGCGGCGCGCTTGCCGGGCTCGGCGGCGTCTTTCTAGCACTCGGCGAGCTCGCCATCTACTCCGACGGCATGACGGCCGGGCGCGGCTACATCGCGCTCGCGGCCGTCATTTTCGGACGCTTCACACCGCTTGGAGCCGCGGCCGCCGCGCTCGCATTCGGCGCGCTTTCCGCGTTGCAGTTTTCACTGCAGCAGACGGGCGTTCCAAGCGAACTGATGCAAGCGTTGCCCTACGCCGCCGCTCTCGCTGCACTCGCCGGTTTTGCCGGGCGAGCCCGCGCGCCCGAAGCTGACGGCGTTCCCCTTTGAATCGCATTGTCACGTAGGTCGAAAGGGTTCTTGAACGATAACGCTGAGTATGGATGCTATCGCATGATAAACAGTCGCCGTCGAATCTCCCTGGGACTCATCGCGTTTGCGTTGGCTTTTGCGCCGTTAGCGGCGCGCGCGACCGCCCTCGACGCGACGCAGAGCCCGCTCGATCGGCTGCAAGTGCAACTCGCAAGTGCCGCAACCCACGCGCCGGGCCACGTCGGCATCGCGATCGAAGATCTCGCGACCGGCATGACTTCGGGAGTCAACGCCTCGGAGAGTCTCCCGGCCGCGTCGACAATCAAAATCCCCGTGATGGTCGAAGTCTTCAAGCAGATGGAAGCGGGCACGCTCGGCCTCAATACCGTCATGCATTTGCAGGCGCACGATAAAGATTACGGCTGGGGCGAGCTCGCCGATGCGAGGCTCGGCACGTCGCGTTCGATCAAGGCGCTGCTTTGGGCGATGATTACGCAGAGCGATAACACGGCGACGAACATGCTCATCCGCATGGTCGGCCGCGGGCACATCAACGCGACGATGAACGACCTGGGCCTACAGCGCACGCACCTTACCGACGACATCCGCTCCGAAACGAACGCCATTCGGTACGCGCTGCGCACGAGTCCCAAAGATATGGTGAAGCTGCTGGATGCGATCGCGCGCGACCGCCTCGTGGACTCATGGTCGTCCAAGCAGATGCTGGCAATTCTTACCGGCCAGACGCACAACTCGCTCCTGCCGATGTCGCTCCCCAAAGACATTCGCATCGCGCACAAGACGGGGTCGCTCCACGATACGCTCAACGACGTCGGTATCGTCTATCACGAAGATGAGCCCTATGTCATCGCCGTCATGACGACCGAGTTACCGAGTTTGGGCCTCGGCCGTTCTTTCATCCATAAAGTATCGCGCATCGCCTACGACGAGCTCGGCCGATTCGCCAGCTGGCGCGAAGAACGCGGGATTGCCGCGTTCTCGCTCGAAAAGCCGGTCGCGCCGCTCGCGCAGGCGCTCGCACCGGATGAAGCGATGTGGAATGCCGCACCTGCGCCGGCACTCGGCGTACCCCCGGCCGATGGAGCGCAAGAGCCGGCCGAACCGCTACGCTGATCGGGCTCGCTTGAGCCGCACACGTCGCGGCGTCAAGACGATCGCGAGAAGGCTATCGACGATCGCGGGCTCGAACTGCGAGCCGCGACAGCGGCGCAGCTCTTCGAGCGCGGCACTTGGCGCAAGTTCCGCGCGATAGCAACGTTTGCTGATCATCGCATCGAACGCATCGGCGACAGAAATAATGCGGGCCTCGAAGGGGATGGCTTCGCCGATAAGGCCGCCGGGATAGCCGTGGCCATCATAGTGCTCGTGATGCGTCCGAACGACATCCGCGTAACCGCCAAGGGTCGGCACTTTCTCTAGCCAGGCCGCACCTTCGGCGGCATGCGCTTTCATACGGATCCACTCGTCCGCCGTGAGCGGGCCCGGCTTTGTTAAAATATTTCGAGGCGTGAAGACCTTGCCGACGTCGTGCAGGAGCGCGCAGCGTTCGATAAAGGCGACCGTCGTCGGCGAAAGTCCGACGTCTCTTGCGATCCGACGGCTCCACGCCGAGACGCTGTTGGAATGCGAACGCGTCGCTTCATCGTGGCGGGCGAGCGCCGAAAGAACGGGCTCAGTCGCAATCGTGAACGATTCCCGATCGTCGTCAGAATCGGACATAGTTGGCCTTCGCCGCGATATCTCGTCCACCAGAACGTCCTCGTCCGGCAAGGGGATAACACCACTCGCTACAAGACGGTGCAGGGACTCCCCTGGATGTGTTTTCTCGGGGAATGTGCTTGAGATCACACAACGGCAGCTGGACTTCCCCGCCATGATTACGGGGCGTTTAAACCTGACGCTATGCGACGAGGCGTGCGCGTCCGGAGAAGACTGAATCGGGGCGTTGAATCAGCTCGCGGCGAACGGCAAGACGGAAGACGTCTCCGGCGTTCAGTTCTGCGAGTTCGAGTGCGGCGCGCGCCGCACGCCACTCATATCCGATGCTTTCCCAGGTCTCGAAGGCGGCTTGCAAACGCTCCGCAGACGCCGTCAAGCGTCCTTCCGCGCGAAGAACGAGCCCTTGCGTGTAGGCTTCTTCGGCACGCGCGCGCGGTTCGAGGCGAGCCGCGAACGTGACGTCCATCGAATTGCGGATGGCGGTGTACCGGTCGATCATCTCGCGCGCATTTATCGGCGCGATCGCAGCCGCAGCCTGCGCAAGGAATAGCAGAGCGTCACGAGAGTCATCTGGCGCTTTCTCCCAATCGAATTTGTACGCAGTGCTTATCGCATGCTCGACTTCTTCGATGACCATTGCTCGGTGCCCGAATTCACGCGCGAGAAGCGCGCGATCGACGCCTATGATAATCCGCTCAGGAACGGTTGACGCCGTGGAACCTGCGCGGCGAAATAGCCGCAATGCCCCAACGCTATCGCCGCGGAGCGCCGAGCACCATCCGAGCGCCTCGACCGTCGTAAATTCAACGCGACACACATCTTCAGTCCAGGCAAGCGCCGGCACGCGCGTTGAAAGAAGTTGCGCGTCGTCCGTAATATCGAAATCACGCGCCACGATTGCGAGGTTTTTTAATGCGAATGCTTCCTGGAATACATCAGGAAGTACGCAACGATCGAGCGTTGCAAGCGCTAACCGCACGTTCTGGATCAAATCCTGGTAGCGACCCTCGGCGGCATCAACAATGCCAAGAAGTTCGTAGGTTCTTGCAACAACGTGTCCGAGCGGAACGACGCCTTCGCTCTGTGTAGAACGTGTCGGGCTAGTCGCTACTTCTAAACCTCTCCGGCATGCCTCTCGTGCTCGAGGAAGATCACCTTCTCCAAGCGCCATAAGCGCTCTGTAATACTCGACTTCCGCTTCGAGCGCGAGATCCGTTGCCGACACGCCGTACACATACGCGTCACGAAGCAGACTATCGGCTCGATCTTCATCGCCGAGGCGTGAATGAGCGACGGCAAGCAACAACACGAGTTCAGCCCGATCACGGCCCTCGTCACCTTCGATACCTGTAAGCGCCGTCAGAGCAGATTCGGGATCTCCGAGACGAAGGGAAGTGCGGGCGCGCAGGATTTTAGCAGCTACCGACTCGACGCCATGCAAGTGCGACAGGCAGCTTTGAAAACGAGCCGCACGAAATGCGACTAGCGCTTCAGGGAACGAACCAAGTCGGGATGGTAATCGGGTAACGGATGCAAGCACAGAGAACCTCAAGCAAGGAGCCTCTCCTACTCTTGTCTCTTTTCGAGGGAAGTCCCGGTTCTTTACATCACACGGGGGATGAACTAGCCGCTGGCAGACACACCCGACATGATATGCATGAAGTGACCGACGGCACTGAAGATGGCGGCGAAATCGAAATGGGCTACGGCTATGTGAAGCATTTGAGTACCTTTCCGACAACCTGCGGCCAGGTGACCGCTGGCGTAATGATGCCTTTGCAACTCCTGTGGAACCGTTTCCCAGATGCGACCTAAATCACACTTTGCTTGTAGGAAACCCGGGCGGCGTTGCAGACGTTAGCAGTGTTCCCTAAAGCATAACTTTGGCCTGGTCCGTGCAGATGACCCGTCAGCTTGTTCCTACTGGATCGCTTGAGACGTTCGAAACGAAGACCGTAAGAGAGAGCGAACCGGAGATTACAATAGGCACCCTCTTCAGGCTAGCTAATCGAACACATGTTCGATTAGCAACCATAACGTCGTAATCGTGGTTGCCCGCCTTTTGGTAAGACCGGCGGCGTTGCGGACTTTATGGACAACGGCTAGACTTTATGGGCAACTCCCGGCCTTCGTAGGCAGAGCCCCTCCTGCCCATGCGTTTCGCGACCTCGCCACACTCGGACGATTCGAACGTCGCCTACGGCAGTATCTCGGCGCCCTCAGCTAAGTCAGACGACTGCGCCCAGCGGTTGAGCCGCGTAGGTTGGCGTGAGGAACGAACGATATGCCGGCACGCGGCCATACGTTATATCGTTGTAAATGTGCGAGAGTTGACGTGCGACCGGCCCCATCATTCCATCACGGATGACCCGGTGATCGACGGATTTGATATAGGAAATGCCGACCGCACTGCCGCTGAGGAAAAGTTCATCCGCTGCATAGAGTTCGCTACGATCGAGCGCACGCTCGATGACCGTGAGCCCAAGCTCGGTGCGCGCGAGCGCGAAGATCGTGCGCCGCGTAATACCCTCCAACACATTCTGCGTCGGATCGGGCGTGAAGAGCACGCCGTTGCGCACCAAAAACAAATTCGCGGCGGACCCTTCGGCGACGTGTCCATCTTGTGAGAGCAAGATCGCTTCGTCGAAGCCATTCATTTGCGCTTCGCTTTTCGCAAGGGCGGAGTTGATGTAGGCACCGGTGATTTTCGCGCGCGCGGGCGCCATCGTATCGTCGATGCGGCGCCACGAACTCACGCACGTCTGTAAGCCCGCCTCGGCGTCGAAATATTTCTTGAAGGGTAACGCCGCGATCGCGAACGCGTCGGGTACTCCCGTCAGCCGCACGCCCACGTCCTCCGCCGATTTGTACATGAGCGGGCGGATGTAGATATTCTCTTCGAAGCCGTTACGCCGACACAGTTCGGTTGTGATCTCGACCAGTTCGTCGATGGAATGCGGCAAGTCCATCATCAATATCTTTGCCGACGTGTGCAGCCGTTCGTAGTGTTCGCGCAACTGAAGCAAATAGAGTTCGCGGTCGTCGCTATTCCAGTAGCCCCGGATTCCCTCGAAGCAGCCAGTGCCGTAGTTGAGACCGTGGGTCAAGAGACCGACGCGGGCGTCAGCGTACCTTCGAAAGCCGCCGCTGGCAAAAACGATCGATTCATCCAGACTCATGGTTCGGCGCTATTCGCTCCACGTCCGGAGCAGGCATGCCGAGCATCGGCGCCGACCCTTTCGAGGTGGCGCGCGCCCTGGATGTCTTCACGCGTTTCCTCCGGCTCGGCGTCACGTCGTTTGGCGGTCCCATCGCCCATCTCGGATTCTTCCGGCGCGAATTCGTCGAGCGCGCGAAGTGGCTCGACGATGCGGCTTTCGCCGAAATCGTCGCGCTGTGCAGCGTCCTGCCGGGTCCGACGAGTAGCCAAGTCGGCATGCTCATCGGCTTACGCCGCGCCGGCTGGCCGGGAGCGCTACTCGCGTGGCTCGGGTTCACCTTGCCGTCGGCCGTCGCGCTCGCCGCGTTCGGCATCTTTCTGCGCCGCGCGACGCTCGGCGGCATGCCGCACATCACGTTGCTGCGCGGGATCACGCACGGGTTACTCGCGGCTGCAGCCGCCGTCGTGCTGCTCGCGATCGTCCAGCTCTCTCGAACGCTCGTGACGACGCCGATCGCGGGCGCTATCGCGGGCGGCGCGCTCGCCGCGGGGCTCGCAATCAACCGTTTCGCACCGGGCTTCCAATGGCTCGCGCTCGCCGGCGGTGGGGCAGCGGGCGCCGCCTTCGGGACGCCGCTGGCGTTGCCGCGCACCGCGCCGTTTCTGCACGTTTCACGCCGGACCGGAGCTGTCGCCGGTGCAGCGCTCGTCCTCGTGCTTTGCGGCTTGCCGATCGTCGCGACGCCGGGCACAGCGCTCGGACTCTTCGCGCTCTTCTTTCGCGCGGGATCGCTCGTCTTCGGCGGCGGTCATGTCGTGTTGCCGTTCCTGCAGAGCGCGATCGGTTCACTCATCGACGAACGCGATTTCTTCGCCGGGTACGGCGCGGCGCAAGCGGTTCCGGGACCGCTTTTCACGTTCGCCGCGTTTCTCGGTGCGGCCAACACTTCGGCAGTATCCGGAGCGACGGGCGCCGCGATCGCCGTTACCGCTATCTTTCTGCCATCGTTTCTGCTCATCGCGGCGGTCGTGCCGCTGTGGCGCGGGCTGCGCGAAGTGCCGCGCGCAGGTGCGGTCCTCGGCGGAATCAACGCCGCGGTCGTCGGGTTGCTCGCGGCCGTCTTCATCGATCCGATCGCGACGTCACTGTGGCGCGAACGCGCCACGGTACTCCTCGCGCTCGTCGCTTTCGTCGTGCTCTTCCGCACGCGCGCCCCAGCCTGGGCAGTCGTTCTCGGCTGCGCGGCCGCGGGCGCGGTCCTTGCCGCGGGCGGCGTCCTTGCCGCGGGCGGCACGCTTGCCGCGGGGAGCGGACGCGTCGCACCGTGAAGAGAGCGCAATGCTCGAGGGCTCGCGTGCGTTCGACATCGCTTGGGGAGCGATCACGGGAAGTGTATGCTTTGCGATCGGCATCGCGATGCTCGTCGCATGGGTCGACGCATATCGCCACGGAGGCACCTCGCTCTTCGGCAGCGAGCGCGACCCCGGGCGCGGCCTGCACCTCGCCTGGGCGATCGCCGCGCTCAGCATGGGCGGCACCAATTACGGCTGCCGTTTCATCGATCACAACTACCTCTCGGGCGTGCATGAAACGTTCTTTGCGGTCACGCTCGTCGTGTACGCTGTGCTCGTGCCGCGACTCGTGGCGCGGGCGCTGCGCTCGCAGCGCATGGCGCGTCGCTTAAGCGCGCGATAACGTTCGAACACCTACCATAACGCGGTGAAGAAAGCGATATTGCTTGCGCTCGTCTGCGCGCTGCTCTGCGTAACCACCGCCTACGCGGCGCGCGAAGGCTACGAATTACCGACCGAGTGGCGCTTATCGCCGCCGCCCGACACCGTCGTCTCGACGGGGACGCTGCCGCAAGGCGCGGCTACGACCGCCGACGGACGCCATCTCGCCGTCGTAGAGGACGGCCAAGCCGCAGCCGACGTGCGTGTTTTCAATGCGCGAACCCTCGTGGCCGAACGCACGATCGCGCTCGCGGGGGCGACGGGCACGCCGCTCGCCGATCGCAGCGGCGCGTCGTTTTGGGTGAGCTTGGCCGGCAAAGACACGCTCGCCCACATCGATGCGGCGAGCGGAACATCGGATCGCAGCATCGCGCTGCCGGGCCCCTTTTGGGCCGCCGCGATCGCGCGTTCGCCCGACGGAAAAACACTCGCGGTCAGCGGCGAATCTGCCGACGCCGTTCGCTTCGTGAGTGAAGCTGCGGGAACGCTTAGCGAACCGGTCGCCGTCGGCGCACATCCCTTCGGCCTCGCCTATGCCGCCGACGGCACGAAGCTCTACGTTGCGAATTGGGGCGCGGCGACGCTTTCGGTGGTCGACACGGCAACGCACGCCGTGCGCGCCACAATCGCGGTAGGCCGTCACCCCGAAGCGTTGCTGCTTTCGCAAGACGGTAAACGGCTGTACGTTTCCGAGACCGATGACGATACGATCGGCGTCGTCGACACCGCGACGGACGCACGGGTCGCCGGCATCGCCGCGTCTCCGTTCGGAAAAGCGCGTGCCGGCGCGTCGCCGTCCGCGCTCGCGCTCTCGGGTGCCGGCACGCGGCTCCTCGTCGCCGAGTCGGCGATCAATGCGGTCGCGGTGCTCGATATCGCAAGCGCAACGCCGCGCCTCATCGGCGCCGTGCCGACGGGATGGTATCCGACCGCGCTCGTCGTGGAGCGCGACGGCAGCATGCTCGACGTCGTCGACGGCAAGGGCGAGTCGTCGCGCCCCAATCCGCAATTCAAACCATTCGCGCGCGGCCCCGATCGAGCAGGCTACGTCGCACGCGAGATGATCGGCTCGCTACGACGCATCGCAATCTCCGATAGCGCCGCCGCGCGCGGTACGCAAGAGGTCCTCGCGAATGCCGCCACAGGCGCCGGTTCCTTGCCCGCGAGCGGTTTCATAACGAGCTCCGGGCCGATCAAGCACGTCATCTACGTCGTCAAAGAAAACCGCACGTACGATCAAGTTCTCGGCGACATGCCGGCGGCCAACGGCGATCCGTCGCTCGTGCTCTTCGGCGCGAACGTCACGCCGAACGAACACGCAATCGCAGCGCGCTTCGGCATTCTGGACGCGACCTACGCGAATGCCGAGGTCAGCGCCGACGGACACAACTGGACCGTCGGTGCCTTCGCGAACGATTATCTCGAACGCATGTGGCCGCCCAACTACGGCGGACGTCGTAAAACGTATGACTTCGAAGACGGCGCGAGCGCCGCGACAGCGCACAACGGCTATCTTTGGAACAGCGCGGTCCGCGCGCACGTGTCGTTGCGCAACTATGGCGAATTCACCACGGCTGTAGCAATGAAGCCGGTACCGCAGATCATCTCGCACATGCCCGATCTCACAGCCCTCACCGACTCGCGCTTCCCCGGCTTCGACCTGCAGTACAGCGATCTCGACCGCGAAACCGAATGGGCCCGCGAGTTTGCGGCGTACGTGCGCGGCGGCAACCTTCCGCAGCTCGAGATCGTGCGTTTGCCCAACGACCACACCGCGGGAACGCGCCCGGGTGCACCGACGCCGACCGCTTTCGTCGCGCAGAACGATCTCGCCGTCGGCCGCCTCGTTGCCACGGTCTCCCACTCACCGTATTGGGGCTCGACTGCGATCTTCATCGTCGAAGACGATGCGCAGAACGGCGCCGATCACGTCGACGCGCAGCGCATGACCGCCTATGTCGCAAGCGCCTATTCACGCGGCGGCGTCGTGCATGGGCATCACTCGACGGCCGGCATCGTGCACACGATCGAAGCGATGCTCGGCTTACCGTCACTGTCGACCTACGATGCGTCGGCAGCGACGCTCGACGATGCATTCGTCGCGAACCCGATGGCAAAAGCGGATGTGCGCCCGTTCGATGCCCTACCCGAAACGGTCGACCTTTCGGCCAGAAACGCCGAGACGGCGTATCGCGCCGCTGATAGTGCGCGAATGGACTTTTCGCGCGCCGACGCCGCCGACGATGCGACGCTTGGCGACATCGTGCGCCACGCTGTCGTCAGCTCCGCGAATCGCGTTCGGCGTAGCACCGTAAGGTGAGAAGCTGTTTACGGAACATGACGAGATCGAGATAGGGCATGATCCGATATAGCAGCCGGCCGTAGGGGCCGCCGGGATAGCGGACGCGGATCTTGGCGACGAGCCGGCTGCCCCGAGCACCGGGCCGAACGTCGTACGTGCCACAGAAGTCGCCCATGACGGCTGCTCCTGTGCGCGAAGCGAGCGCGATCGTGATGCTCTGCGGCACGTCGAAGGCAACGACCCGAAAGATCGTCATGAAGCGTTGACCCGGTGCGAGCGCGTCGAGACCGGGCGTGAGACGCGTTGGACTGCGTCGCGCGAAATTGTCGATAAGGTCGTAGCTGTACGGCGCGACGCGCAACTGACAGAGCCAGCGAAACACGAGCGCCGGCGGCGCCGCGACGTCGAGCGCACGAAAGTACGTGTCGTCGGCAGCGAAGATGAGCTCGTCGCAAGGGTAGCGGCGCTCCTGATCACCGAGCGTCGCGCCCCAATTCCTCGGCGGCTTCATCGCCTACGCAAGCTAAACCGAAGCGGCTCCAACGACCTTTCGCGCGAAACCCACGGTATGCTCATTGTCGATCGGATCCGCCGTTCGTTCGGTGCCATAGCGGCGGTCAACGACGTCAGCTTCAACGTCGAACGCGGTAGCGTCTTCGGCCTCCTCGGTCCCAACGGCGCCGGCAAAACGACGATGATGCGGATGATCCTCGGCATCTACGCGCCGGATTCGGGAACGATTTCGTGGCGCGGCCGCGCGCTCGACCGCGGCGTTAGACGCCGCTTCGGCTATCTGCCCGAGGAGCGCGGGCTCTACGGCAAGATGCGCGTGCGCGATCAGATCGCCTACTTCGGACGGCTGCACGGTCTCAAAGGAGATGAAGCTCGCGCGCGCACGCAACACTGGCTCGGGGTCCTCGCGATCGAGCACTATGCGTCCTGGCCGTGCGGCGGACTCTCCAAAGGCAATCAGCAAAAAGTGCAGCTTGCAAGCGCCGCCATTCACGCTCCCGAACTGCTCGTGCTCGACGAGCCGTTCTCCGGTCTCGACCCGATGAACGCGGAGACGATGCTCGCCTGCATCCGCGAACTCGCCGATACGGGGACGACGGTCGTGCTCTCGAGCCACCAGATGTTTGCGATCGAACGCGCCTGCCGCGGGTTCTGCATCATCGGCGCGGGAAAGGTGCGGGCGGCGGGCACGCTTGCGGAATTGCGCCATGCCTTTCCGACCCGGACCGTGCGCGTCACCCCGGACGATCCGGCCATTCGGGCCGTCTTCGCGCGCGCCGGAGCGCCCGAGCCGCAGCGCTCGGACGAGGGCGAGCTCGCCTACGACCTACCCGCGACGACGGATTTCGGAGCGCTCTTGCGCGCCGCCGTGGCGGCCGGCGCCGTCGAATCGTTCGAACGGCACGAGCCGTCGCTCAATGCGATCTACGTGCGCTCGCTCGAAGTCGCCGGATGAACGAACTCGGACTCGTCTTTACGACCGAACTGCTGCGGAAGATCCGCTCGCGCATCTTCTGGCTTGCGACCCTCGGCGGCGTTTTTGCGATCGTCTGCATCATCGAGACGCCGGTCCTCTTCTCGAACGTCGCGCGTTCGTCGACGAGCGATATCGTGCTCGCGGGCGATGCGGGCTTGCGCGCCCGCGCGCAAGCGTTGCTCGAAGCGCATCGCGCCTTCCGGGTCGTGTCCTCCGTCGCGGCGTTGCCTGCGCACGTGACGGCGCACTATCTCGACCTGCACGGCCATGCTGGCGCCGCCGTTGCGATCGCGCGCCGCGGCGGCCGCGTGCACCTCAACGTCTATCCGCGCGACCTTTCCGCATTCGACGATGTGGAATTTCGCGCGCTGTTGCCGCTCAATATCGAATTTCAAACCGGCGTGACGAGCGCGCGCGCACGCAGCGCGGCGTCGATCGAGCGAACGTTGCATCCGATCGATACGAAGTTCGCCGATAGCGGTAGCGCCGCGATCGCCCACGGGCTCGCCTTCGGCCTGATCTTCATGCTGTATTTCGCCATCATTCTCGCAAGTCAAAGCGTCATGGCCGCCGTCGCGGAAGAGAAGACCAGCCGGATTGCCGAGATCCTTGTCGCAACGATCGAACCCGCGAATCTGCTCGCCGGAAAAACGTTCGCGGCCGCCGTCATTGCGCTCGTTCAGATCGGGCTCTGGATCATGACCGCAGCCGCGCTGCTGCCGCAACTCGCGTCCTCACTCGGCGCACCGGCGCAATCGCGTGCAGGCGCAGCCGGATCGAGCGACATTCTCCTTGCGATCGATCCGCTCGAAATCGTCGCCTTCTTGCTCTTTTTCGTGCTCGGGTATTTACAGTACGCGACGATCTACGCCGCCGCCGCATCACTGATCTCGCGCACCGAAGATCTCGCAAGCGTCACGATGCCCGTTATCTTGCCCGTCGTGGGCGCGTTCTTCGTCGCGCAATTCGCCTTGCTCCAACCCGGTGCGCGCTTCGTCGTCGCGTGCAGCTTCGTGCCGTTTCTCTCACCGTTCGTGATGTTCACGCGTATCGCAATCTCGACGGTGCCATGGTGGCAAACCGCGCTCGCACTCGGTATCAATGCCGCAACCGTACTCGTGTGTTTCTGGGCGGCGGGAAAGATCTATCGCGTCGGTATGCTGCTCTACGGCGCCGTACCGTCGCCGCGGCAAGTGCTTGCGGCGCTACGCGCCTGAACGTTCGGGCGCCTCAGTACCCGAGTGCGAGCGAGTCCGCGCGCGGATCCGCGCCGCCGGCAAGCGAGCCGCGTTCGCGATCGACGACGATCCCGTGCGCATGGCCAAGCGCGTAATCGTAGGCGTCGACGACCTCGACGATATGACCGCGCGCGCGTAGCGCCGAAACGACGGCGGGATCGAAGCGCGACTCCACGCGAACGGAGTCGGCGAACGCCGCTTCGCTATCCCGGCCGTAGACGAAACGCGGCGCGTCGATCGCCTGCTGGACCGACATCCCGCGTTCGTAGAGATTGTGCACGAGCTGCACGTGCGTCTGCGGCTGGCCGTCGCCGCCCATGGTGCCGTAGACGAATTCCGGTTTGCCGCCGCGCAAGAGCATGCCGGGTGAAAGCGTCTGCAACGGCCGTTTGCCGCCCGCGAGCTCATTTGGATGACCGTCCGTAAGGTCGAAGTAGGCCCCGCGATTGTGCAACACGATGCCGGTACCGCTCGCGACGATCCCCGAGCCGAAACCCATGTAGAGGCTCTCGATCAGCGAGACGGCCCGGCCTTCGCCGTCGACGGCGACGACCGCGATCGTGCCGCCGCTGTCGACGGGCGAACGGCGCGCACGCGCGCGGGCGGGATCGATGCGCGCCCGCGCGGCCGCGAGCGCGGCGGGCGTCAGAACGTCCGCAACCGTTTCGCGCATCGCGCGCGGATCGGCGAAACGCGCGTCGCGCGTCGCGAAGGCGTCTTTGATCGCTTCGATCGCGAGGTGCGTCCAAGCGGGATCGCTCGCGGCGCCGTCGTTTGCGAGCGCCCCGAGGACCATCAGCGCGACGGCGGCTTGTGAATTCGGCGGATGCGCGACGAGTTCGCACCCGTGCCACGCAATGGCGAGCGGCGTCATGCGTTCCGTCGTCTGCGCGGCAAGGTCGTCCGGCGTCATCGGATTGCCGAGCGCCGCAAGGGTGCTGCAGATGGCAGCCGCGATATGCCCGCTGTAGAACGCGCGCGCCCCGTCGCGACGGATCGCCGCGAGCGACTCCGCGAGCGGCACGTTCCGCAGCACATCGCCCGGCTGCGGTACGCCGCCTGCTAGAAAGAGTTCGGTGGCAGCGGCATCGGCGCGCAGCAGCTCTTCGTTGGTCACGAAACTTTTCGCAACCACATCGGTCACGACGAAACCCTCGCGTGCATAGGCTTCCGCCGGTGCGAGTAGTTCATCGAGGCCGCGCGTCCCGTGCGCAGCCGCCACGTCTTCCCACGACCGCACGCAGCCCGGAGCCGTCACCGTGAACGCGCCGCGTTTGGGCATCGTCGTGTAACCGCGTTCGCGCAGGTGACCGGCGTCAAGTGCCGCGGGTGCGCGGCCGCTGCCGTTATAGGCAATGGTCTCATTGGACGTGGGCTCGTAGACGAGCCAAAGCGCATCGCCGCCGATCCCGTTGCTCGCCGGATACACGACGGCAAGCACGGCGTTCGTTGCGATCGCCGCATCGACCGCGTTGCCGCCACGGCGCAAGACGTCGACGCCGGCCGCCGTCGCTAACGCGTGCGGCGATGCGACCATGCCGCGCTGCGACCGCGCGACGGCGCGCGTCGGATGCCCGGGCGCGTTCCGGGAGACGGTCACACGAATCGCGCGAGCGCGAGCCCCGCGTAGGCCGCCGCGATGCCGCAGCCCACGCTCGCGACGCAATACGCCGCCGCCGCGGCGAGGGCGCCGTTTAGCCCCAGGCCCAGCGCTTCGAACGAGAAGGCCGAAAACGTCGTATAGCCGCCCAATATCCCGGTCGCGATGAAAAGCCGCCAGAGCGGCGACACGTCGCTGCGCGTTTGCAGCATTCCGAGCACCAGGCCGATCACGAACGAACCGCTGACATTGATGAACAAGGTCGCATACGGCGCCGCCGCAGCGCCGGCACGCACGGTGACGAACTCGCCGACGAGCAGCCGCGAGATGCCGCCGAGTGCCGCTCCGAAACCGACGGCAAGGAGCGTACGAAAATCGCCCACGCGGGGCGAGTTTGCCGCGGCGGGCGAAGGCTCCGCCTGCCCCTTGGGCTCCTGACACAGCGTCGCACCTTGTATCACGTGGATAAAAAAAAACTCCGCACTTGTTATCCAAACGGGAAAACTTGGTTCTTTCGGGCTGTATTTAAGTCCTTAACGGGTAATTAGACCATTGTCGCACCATGAAGAGTGGCGGTATAACTTTAGGCACGGCGTGAAAGCCGTCGGTCCGCCTGCTTAATCGTGCGGTTGATTTACGCTTTCGCAGCCGTACACTCTCGGTGTGCTTTTCCGCGCGTTTCGAAGCACGCCGACTTCTGCTTGCACGTAAGGAGCAAACAGTGATTAAACACGCCATCTCCGCGTTCACGAGCGTCGCTCTACTAGCGTCGCTCGCGTCGGCCGGATCCGCCGCCGACGACTACTCCAAGTTCAGTCTCGCGAAGGATGCTGCCGGCAAGGACGCTACGACAACGCTGACGGTTTCGGCCACGCAGAGAACGCCCTGTACGGTCACGGCCCCAAAGTCCGTCGAATTCGGCACGCACGACTACGAGGGCAACGGAAACAGTCCGTTGGCGAATAATTTCTCGGCCCAGGGACGAATCCACATCACGTGCGGCGACGAGACGGGCTACATCACGCTCAGCCAAGGTTCGAATTACCACGACGGCATGCGTTCGATGACGACGACGAGCTATATCGACGCCGACGAGCAGTATCTCAAATACACCTTGACCCAACCCAGTGGATCAGGCGCGAGTGCGACGGATACGGGCACGTGCTGGGGTGATTTCACCACACCAGGCTGCGGGCCGCTAAAGTTCACCTCAGATGTCTTGGGCAGCACCTCGACAGAGCAGGATTTTACCGTCTTCGGCAACGTCAACGGCACGGGACAAGACGCGAAAGACGGCCAGAAATACACCGACACGGTTGTCGCATCGGTGTATCTCTAAATCGCTCCCTGCGGCGGTCGCCACGCGCTCGTGGTTACCGCCGCATTCCGGCAACGGAGCTCGAATCTTGGGTCGCTCGCTCACCGTCATGTTCGTTCTCAGCGCGTCTCTCGCATGTCTTTGCGACCGTTCGTTGGCAAACGGTCTCGACCGCTTGGCACCGCTTCCCGGCGCATGCCGCATCTTCGTTCGCGACATCGACTTCGGCCAACGCGATTTTCACGCCGGTCACGAGTCGGTACCGCTCGACGTAAGCGTGACGTGTCCGGCCGGCCTGCGCTACCGCCTCTCGCTCGAGGGCAATCGCGGTTGCGGAACGATGCGTCAGCTACCGGGCCGGGAAACGCAGACGTCATCGCGCATCGCTTACAAAATCGTGACGGCGAGCGGCGCATCGCTCTGCGGGTCCGCGCCCGGTGTCGACGTTGCGCGTGGTATCGGAACGGGAGCCGCTCAGTTTATCGAGCTCTACATCCTGGTGCCGCATGCCGAGCAGTTCGTGCAGGACGGCGGCTATAGCGACTCCTTCTCAATCTCAGTCCGGACCGAACGATGAAGACACATGCTTCCATTACCGCCGCGCTCGTAATCGCGACGCTCACCCGCGCAAACGCGGCACTGCAGATATCGACGAAGTCGGTGTCGCTCGATGCGACGCACCGGATCGAAACCGTCGAGGTCTCCAACCTCGATGACGACGCAAAGGTGCTGCAAGTCCATGCGAACCACTGGACGCAACTCAATGGCAAAGACGTTCTCGAAACGACCGACAATCTGCTCGCGATCCCACGTGTCTTTTCAGTGGCCGGACACGCGAAACAGATCGTCCGCATTGCCGTCCGCGCGATTCCCGACGGCGCCGAAGATTCGTATCGGGTGAACGTCGCCGAAGTGGCGTCGAAGGTCCAGACCAATCGCCGCGTGCAGATTCAGTTCGGCTTTTCGTTTCCGGTCTTCGTCGAGCCGAAATTCATCGTCGCTCCCCGGCTCAGTTGGACGTTCACACCGGTCGATGCGGGCCACGTGCGCGTCACGATTCAGAATACGGGCACGGCCCACACGAAGGTCGACGACGTCGCGATCAGCACCGGCATCGATCTGCGTACGCCGAACTTCAAATCGCCGCAACTCGAGTATCTCCTCGCCCATCAGGCGTGGAGCTTCAACGTACCGCTAAAAGTCGACCGGCCGCATGCGCTTGCCTATCAGGCGCGGATCGGCGGCAAGACCGTTAGCGGCACGATCACGCCGGGACCGTGACATGCGCCGACGGCACGTAGTGGCACTTCTGCTGGCAAGCGCCTTTGCGAGCGCAGTTGCTCCCACGAAGGCGCTTGCCGGCGAGGCGGCCGAATCGCTCTACGCGGTCGTCGTCAACGGCCAAAAAGTCGCCGACGGCTTGATCGTCTTCGAAGACGGCAGCGCGCTGTATATGCGCGACGTCGATCTGGATGCGCTTCACGTTCGCGTTCCTGCCTCCACGCAGCACCGTATCTTTCGCGACGAGTCGTACGTCGGCTTGGCAACCCTGCCGGGTCTCCGCGCGCACCTCGATATCGCGACGGCGACACTCGTCCTCGATGCCGCACCCAGTCAGTTCGCACCGGTCTCGATCGATCTCCGGCGCAATCCCGGTCGCATCGCTACCAAATTTGACCGCCCCGTCGGTACGTACGTCAACTACGACCTCCAGTCGTTCGCCCGCAACGGCGTGGGGCATGCCGACGCATTCTTCGACGTCAATCGGGCCCTATCCGCAGGGACGCTCGACCTCGGCTTATCGCTCGAGCGACTTCCGTTGCCTTCGCTGCGCCGTCATAACGCTTCGTATCATTTCGACAACCTAGCGTCGGGAATGGCGCTGCAAGTCGGCGACACCACCACGACGCAGAGCACGCTCGCGTCGTCCATCCGCTTTTTCGGTCTTTCGTACGCGACGAAAACGGGTCTGAAACCGGGCAGTGTTTCGCTAGCGTATCCGTCGATCGGCGGAGAGCTGCTCGTCCCCGGCACGTTCGATATCTATGTGGATGGCCGGCGGGTCGGACAGCAAATTGGAACGCGCGGTCCGTTTTCGGTTGAAAACATCCCGGTTCCAAACGGTGCGAGTGAAGCAGAGCTCCAAATCACGGACTCGCTGGGCCAGCGCCACATCATCCGGTCGCGGGTCTATCACGCCGCGGAACTGCTGCGCAAAGGTTACACCGCGAACGCCTTCGACGCCGGTTTTCAAAGTTTTACGCGGTCGGGAACGACGGCTGCGGGGCCGCTATTCGTCCAAGTCGGGCGGCGAGTCGGCCTATCGAACACCATAACGGCCGAGGCGCTTTTCGCAGCCGAGCCGCATAACGACATCGTCGGCCTGGGGCTAGCGGCTCTGCCGTTCGCCCGTTTCGGAATCGTCTCGACCAGCGTTTCGGAGAGCTTCGGACGAATCGGACACGGCACGCGCATACAGTACGGCTACGACTACGGCAACCGCGTCTTTACCGTGGGCTTCTCCGGCCACGCGCAGACGCAGGGTTTCATGGCATCGATGAGGCGTTCGATAGTCACGCTGCAACGTCGACGAGCGGCCTCAACGGTCACCTATCGCTTCGCCTCGGGCGTTTCGCTTCGCTTCACGTTTCGAGCAACGCTACGCAAGAAGCGCTGTACGATGCCACGGGAACCTTGCTTGCGAGCAACAGCAACTCGCACGAAACGGCGATCTCTCTCAATGCGGCGATGGGTGGCGGAAGACGCCTCACCATCGAGTATTCCAATACGACCGGAGGTTCGCCGCAGAAGACGCTCCGCGCGCTCTTCGCCCTGCCGGTGCGACGGGTTGACCGGCTGGAGACGACCTTCGAGCGCAACGACGGCAGCGACGCGCGTGGCCTGCGCTACTCACACTCGCCCTCGGCGGGAGGCGTCGGATGGACGGCCGATTTCCAAACGAACGGACAGCAGAAATCGATCGAGACTTCCGCCGCGTACGCCACGGGGACCACCGATAACGCGGTGACTTTAGCGCTCGGGAACGGCTCGGTGTCGACCACGACGTCGACGCGTGGCTCGCTGCTCTATCTCGATAAGCACGTCTACGCAGCGCAGCAAATCTCGAGCGGCTTCATGCTCGTCGATTCGGGCGGCTATCCCGGCGTCCGCGTGAACGTCAATGATTCCGTGGTCGGGCGAACGGGCAAGGACGGGACGCTGTTGGTTCCGTCGGTCTCACCGTATCGCGAATCGAGCGTCACCCTCGATGAGCGCGACGCACCGCTCTCCGTCCGCTTCGGGCCGGCGCAACGAATCGCACCGCGGGCGCGCTCGGGCAGTATCGTGCGGTTTTCGCCGTCCATCGAACATTCGGCTTCGATCGCCCTCGTGGACGACCATGGCAAACCGATACTGCCCGGTTCGACGATTCGCCTCGCCGGTGCGAGCGAGGAATTTCCCGTTGGCGAAGGCGGCGAAGCGTTCTTCACGTCCGTTCGGTCGGGGCCGCTCGATCTCGAAGGAAATGTCGGCAACGATCGCTGCGCCGTTCATTTGACGGTACCGGCCCTGAGCGACGACACGATCGATCTCGGCCGGCATGTCTGTGCGGCCGTCGCGCTCGCGCCGCCGGCGAGCACGCGGCCCTGAGGCAACCCACGCAACCCATGCCTATTCCCCGGCGCGCGGGTCGAGCGCGTCACGCAGGCCGTCGCCGAAAAGATTGACCCCGAGGACCGCAAGCGAGATCGCGAGACCCGGGAAGAGCCCGAGCCACCAGGCGGTGTCGAGATACTGGCGGCCGTCGGCGAGCATACCGCCCCATGATGGGACGTTCGCGGGCACGCCGAGGCCGAGAAACGAGAGCGCGCTTTCGAGAATGATCGCCCGCGCGACTTCGAAGGTGGCGAGCACGCTCAGCGACGATGCGACGTTGGGCAAGATGTGGCGTAGCACGATGCGCAGCGGCGAGACGCCCGTCGCGACGGCGGCCGCAACGAAATCGCGTTCGCGCAGTGCCAGCGTCTCGGCACGAATTACACGCACGTACTGCACCCAACTCGTGACGCCGAGCGTGGCGACGATCGTCCAGAGTCCCGGACCGACGACGCCGACGATCGCAATCGCAAGCAGAACGAGCGGAAATGCAAGCTGCATATCCGCGAAGCGCGAGATCGCCGCGTCGAGCGGGCCGCCGAAGTAGCCCGCGACCAGACCGCAGGTCACGCCGATCGTGCCGCCGATCGCGACGACGCAAAGGCCGACGATCGACGCGATGCGCGCGCCCCACAACATACGCGAAAAAATATCGCGGCCGAGGTTATCGGTCCCGAGCAGATACGCGCGGTCGCCGCCCGCAAGCCACGCCGGGGGCTTGGCCGTTATCGCGAGCTGCTGCGCGTTCGGATCGTGCGGTGCGAGCCACGGCGCGAAAACGGCACATAGCGCGACGAGCGCAACGATCGCCGCGCCCACGGCCGTTGCCGGTCCGGCGAAGAGCGATCGGGCAAACGAACGACGTGCCGGCGCAACGTCGGCTTCACTTACGTCGCGGGAGCCGGCCGGGAGAAGCAGTTGCGCGCTCACTCGTAGCGGATCCGCGGATCGAGTGCCGCATACGAGAGATCGACGAGCAGATTGACGAAGACGAAAACGCTCGCCGAAAGCAGCACGACGACTTCAACGACGGGATAATCGCGATCGTAGATCGCCTGCACGGCGAGTCGTCCGACGCCGGGCCATGAAAAGATCGTCTCGGTAATGATCGCTTGCGAAAGCAGCGTCCCGAGTTCGATACCGATCACGGTTACGATCGGCAGCCAGGCGTTGCGTAGCGCATGCCGGACGATAAGTGCGAACGGCTGCACGCCTTTCGCGCGCGCCGTCCGTAGAAAGTCCGAGCGCAAGATATCGAGCATCGCCGCCCGGGTGAGCCGCATGATCTTCGCCATCGTGAAGAGTCCAAGGGTGATCGCAGGCAGCACGAGATGACTCGGTCCGCCGATGCCGCCGGTCGGAAACCAGCCGAGCTGTACCGCGAAGACGAGGACGAGCATGATGCCGAGCCAATAGACCGGCATGCTTTGCCCGACGAGCGCGCAGACGCGGGCGAGCAAATCGAGCGCCGTGTTACGTTTGAGCGCTGCGAGGATACCGGCGGGGACCGCGCAGGCAACGGCGAGCGCGAGCGCACTAAACGCAAGTTCCGCAGACGCCGGGAGCCGCTCGAGCGCGAGCCCGAGCGCCGGTTCACCGTGGCGCAGCGAATCGCCGAAATCCCCGCGCAGCGCCGCCCAGGCAAACGACGCAAACTGCACCGGCAACGGCCGGTCGAAGCCATGTACATGGCGAAAATTGGCGAGATCTTGCGCCGTCGATTCGGGCGGCATCATCACGGCAGCCGGGTCGCCCGTGAGATGCAAAATGACGAAGACGATCGCGGCGACACCGACGAGCACGTAAACGGCGCCAAGCATGCGCCGCGCAAGATACGCGATCATCCCTGCGCCTCGAAAGCTATCCGCTAACCTTCATGTCTTCGCAAAAGATCAGTTCGTCACCGCGCGCTTGCCACCGGAGGCGTTTGGTCACGGCATACAGGTCTTCGTATTGAAACAGGAAAATCCACGGCGCTTCATCGTGGATGATATCGAGTGCCTTGTGATAGAGCGCTTGACGCTTGGGCGCATCGACTTCGTACCGCGCGTCGACCAATAACTTATCGAGCTGCGGGTTCGCGTACGTCGACAGGCGCGCATCGCTTGCGAAGAGGCTCGTGAGCGTGTTGTCGGCGTCGTAGCTGTCGTTGCCCCAGCCAAGCATGTACATCGGCGTGAGCGCTCGTTGGCCCGTCGCATTGATATAGGTCGTCCACTCCTGTTCTTTCGTCTCGACCTTGACGCCGAGCGCGGAGATTTGTCCGGCGAGCGCTTCGGCCACTTCCTTGTCTTTATTGTACCGTCCGATCGGCGCGTTGAGGACGAGATCCAGCCCCTTTCCGTCGGGATAGCCCGCCTTCGCGAGCAACGCTTTCGCTTTTACCGGATCGTACGAATAGGCCGAAATTTTCGCGTCATAGCCGGTGAAGCCGGGTGGGATCGGCGTCGCGATATCATAGCCGCGACCGCCCAGCACCTTGCTGACGATTTGACGCACGTTGACGCCGTAATTGAGCGCCTGGCGCACGAGTTTATTGTTCTGCGGGCCGGGCTTCGTCGTATTAAAGGCGATATAGAGGACGCGCACGCTGCGCGCGCTCGCCAGCTGTGTATTGCGTCCGCCGGCAAGTTGCGTTTGGTACTGCGCGGGAACGTTCGTGATCAGATCGCTCTCGCCGGTGCGCAGTGCCGCGACGCGCCCCGCAGCTTCGGGAATCGGCTTAAAGACGACGCGGTCGACGCTCGGCTTCCCACGCCAGTAGCTCCGATTCGCGCTGAGTTCGAGCGTTTCGTCGCGCCGCCACGATTTGAACACGAACGCGCCGCTGCCCATCGGATGCTCCGCTTCGTAGGCATCGCCGTGCTCTTTCCAATATTTCGCATCCACGATCATCACGAGCCACGGATATCCGGGTACGATCGCGGTCGGACGGACGGTGACGTAGCGAACGGTATACGGGTCGGGCGTCTCGACGCGATCGATGGTATTGACGCGTGGGATCTGTTCCGATTGCTCCGCCGAGTCTTTGATCTTCTCGATCGTGAACTTGACGTCCGCGCTCGTGAGCGGGTCGCCGTTCCAAAACTTCACGTCTTTACGAAGCTTGAATTCCCACACGGTCGGTGCGGCGCGCCGGTACGACGTTGCGAGCCGCGGCTCCAATTTGCCGCCGCGATCGTGCCGCAGCAGCGTATCGAACATTTGCAACTGCACGTTTGTGGTCGGCGTAATCGTTCGCTTTAACGGATCCATCGTCACGGGATCGACGCCTTGCGAGACCGTCACGCTCGACTCCGCCGAGGCGGCCGATAGCAAGCCGAGGAACGCACCTGCGAAGAGCGCCGCGACGATAAAACAACGACGAACGATCATGCAATCACTCCCCCGAATCGGCCGAGCATTGGAAATTAGCAAGCTGCGCGACCACCCCTTTCGACGAACGGTGCACACGCCGGCGACGGGCACGAGCTGCGCGCGTAGCGAACGCGCGCGGGGTGAAAAAGCTCGTGCTTGCGATGGTCGCCTACGGCGCGATCTTCGGGGCACTCGCGCTTGTGCGCTGGAATCTTTGGACGTACGGCACGGATGCCGGCACCTTCGCGCAAGTCGTCGGGGACGCGTACGGCGGCTTCCACGATGGCCCGGAGCAGGGGACGCACTTCCGCTTTCACTGGGCGCCCATCCTCGCAGTTCTCGCGCCGCTCGTGATCGCGAGCCGATCGGGACTCGCGCTCCAGTTCGCGCAAATCGCACTCGTTGCCGCGACGGCGCTGCCGCTCTACGGCATCGCGCGATCGTACGTCTCTTCGTCACGCGCGTTCGGCTACGCATCGCTCGCGCTCGTCTACCCGCCGCTATGCGGGGTCGCATTTCAAGAATTTCATGAGATCGCGTTCTATCCCGCCGTCGCGCTTGCCGTCGTGTGGGCGGCGGAACGCGCGCGCTGGCGGTGGTTCGCCGTCTTCGCAATCGCGGGCGCCCTCATCCGCGAAGAAGCCTGCATTTGCTTCGCGACCGCCGGCATCGTTTTTGCCGTGCTCGGCTTCTCGCGGCGCAGCGCCGCACGCGCGAGGGGGGAAGGGCTTCTCGCGGGGACGCCGCGCGAACCCGAACGGCTCGCCGTCGCCGGCCTCGGCCTCATGGCTGTCAACGCGCTCGCGCTCACGCTCTACTATCGCGTCGTCATTCCGAGCGTCGGAGCGTGGCCACCCGCACGGTTTTATGATTACTCGTTCGCTCACGGGCCCGGGCAACTCGTGACGGTGCTTGCGCTGCACCCGGCCTACGCAGCGCAGTTCCTGACGCTCGGACGCTTCACGTACCTGCTCGAAGCGCTCGTGCCGCTCGCGTTCTTACCGCTCTTCTCACGCTGGAGTTTGCTCGCGGTCCCCGGTCTTGCGATCGTCTTGCTTTCAAGCGACGCGATCGTTTGGCGCATGGGTTGGTACTATGCGGCGATCTGGGTGCCGTGGCTCCTTCTCGGCGCGCTCGCGACGCTCGTACGGGCACGCGGCCTGCGCTGGTACGGCAGCGCGCTCGGCGCTTGCGCGCTCTTTCTGGTCGCCTTCAATCCGATGCACATCGGTCACTACGTGCGCGCCGGATATCCGCACGACGATGCGGCCCGCGCGCTCGCGACGCTCCCGCGCGATGCCGACGTCGTCATGCACGACGAGTGGTTCGCGCACGTCGCGCTCGCGCATCCGCATGCGACCGTCTTTTTCTGTCCCGCCGCGCGCTATGCCGTCTTCGCGGACGATTACCCGAGCGCGTATTACCGGAGCGAGATCCGGCCGGAGATCGCGCACGAACTCGCGAGCGGTCAGATGCACGTTGCGGCGACGTTCGGCCGGGTCCACGTGTACACGCGTGCATCGCACGCCACGAGCGGACAGCGCTGCATCACACCGGGCGACGCGCGTTATACGACCTTGCCCGCAGCGCTTGCGGCCGAACGCTGATGCCCTTGGCTCGGCATTCTCACGACTAGTAGGCGCGAGTGTTCGAGAACGGCAGCACATTTCCGCATCCTCGCCGTGATCGTTGACTGATCTGTGTTCTCGTTGCTTCCACGTTGCCACGGGCTTTTCGGATCGCAGAAGTAGACCGGCACCTTGGTCGCGATCGTGAATCGCTTGTGCGCCGCGAGCTCCATGCCGCGATCCCACGTCAATGACTGCCGCAGCGATGCCGGGAGCTTCGTCATCTGCTTGCTCAGTGCCGAGACGACGCTCGACGAGCGTGGCGATGTGTGAGTTGCGGGCACCGGCGAGGAGATCGCCCTCCCAGTGACCGGGCACGGCGCGATCTTCGGCGTCCGCCGGGATCGACGCCGGGTATGTCTTCAGGGCTCGACTGATATCGCTCGTCGATTCACTGCGTTTCCAGCGCGTCCAGAGTTCTTGCTTTTGGGCGTAGGATAAGCCGGGTCGTCCTCGGTGCGCCATGAACTGACCGGTTGAACTCACCGCGACTTTGATACGCTTTGACACGAATTTGATAGCAGACTTTGCCGGTTCGATCGCTCTACACTGTCCTCCTATAGATGGAAGGCTGTTGGACGGAACGATGCGCGGGCGGACTGCAATGAGAGCGGTGCGCGCCGGAATACTCGCGGGAGCCGCAAGCGGTTTGCTCATGACCGCGTTTTTTCTTTTCTCACGGACGGCGTTCGGTACCGCGACGCCTTCGGAGATGTTTGCCGATCGAAGTGCGCCGTTCATCCCGGTACATCTGTTCGGTATCCTCATCGGGCTCTTCCACGGCTACACCGCGCTAAAGATCCTTGGCTTCGTCTCGGTGATCGGCGGTCAGATCGCCGTCTCGTGCGCAGCCGGCGCTCTGTACGCAAAACGGGGATGCCGGCCGCGAGAAATGGTGGCGATCGTCACCGTCCTGTGGATCGTCTCGGTCGTTGCGTTCGGTCAGGTGCTCGTCACGAGCTACCGCGGGTTCCCACCACATAGGGCGATGCTGTGGAACGTCACCACGCTGTTCGCCGGTTATGCGGTCTTCGGAATCGCGACGGTTTACTTCACTTCGACCCTGATGAAGCAACGGAGCCGAGATTCTTCGAGAGCCGGATTTCTCGTGGGCGGCGCGGCCGTCGCGTCAACCGTCTTGAGCGGTGTTCTTGTCCGTACGCTCGTGGCGCGCTCCGTCTTTCCCTACGACGGTACTGCGTATCTCGGTGCCGACGTTCGTGAGATCACGCCGAACGAACGTTTTTACCTCGTAACGAAGAATTCGATCGATCCGAACGTATCGGCGCCCTCGTGGCGGCTCGAGGTCGCCGGTGCCGTCGAACGGCCCGCGACCTACACGTTCGATGACCTGCAAAAACTCCGTTCGAGCGCTCAAGAGACGACGCTCATGTGCATTAATAACGACGTTGCCGGCGGCCTGATGAGCAATGCGCTGTGGAAGGGCGTGTCGCTGCGGACGCTGCTGGCGGCCGCGGGAGCGGCGGAAGGTGCTCGACGCGTGAGCTTGCACGCGGCCGATAACTACATCGATACGATCTCTATCGCGAAAGCGATGGACCCGGCGACCCTCGTCGCCTACGAGATGAACGGCGAAGCGTTGCCACAACGCCATGGCTATCCCGTCCGCATGATCGTCCCCGGTCTTTTCGGAGAAAAGAACGTGAAGTGGCTCACGCAGATCGTCGTCGAGACGGCTGAGGTCAAGGGTTTTTACGAAAAGCAAGGGTGGGGTCCGCAGTTTGCGATTCCGACACACGCTCGATTCGATGTACCCGACTTTGCCAAAACGATCGCTCGCGGGAGCACCGTTGCGATTGCGGGAGTCGCATTTGCTGGCGATCGCGGCGTATCGCGCGTCCAAGTCAGCACCGACGACGGACACAGCTGGAACGATGCGACGCTCATCACGCGCTATTCGAAGATCACGTGGCGGCGGTGGCGGTACGAGTGGCGACCGCCGTCGGCGGGCAATTATCGATTGGCCGTGCGGGCTTTCGACGCGCAGGACCAGCCTCAAATTGCTACGGACCGGCCGGCGGAAACCGAGGGCGTAACGGGCTTGCACCGCGTGACCGCGCATGTCGGCTAACGCCTACGGATGCGCCCTTACGATCATGGCAAAGCTGCCGCACGCTGGGGCTTGTAAGACACGTCTCGTGCCACCGCTGACGTACGATCAAGCGGCCGCGCTCAGCACGTGCTTCCTCCGCGACACGGCGCGGAACATCGCTTCGGTCGCAAACGCGGATAATGCGTGCGGCGCGGCAGCCTACACACCGCGAGCGCAGGATGCGGAGCTGCTCGCGCTCTTTCCCCCGAATTTTATGTTCGTCGAGCAGCGTGGGGTAACGTTTGGCGAAAGGCTTTACAACGCCGCTACGGATCTCTTCGAGGCGGGTTTTGCGAGCGTTTGTCTCATCGATTCGGACAGTCCGACATTGCCGGGCGCGTACTTGAGCGCGGCGGTTCGCCGGTTGCAACGGCCGGGGGATCGCGTCGTTCTCGGTCCTGCCCTCGACGGCGGATACTATCTGATCGGGCTTAAAGCGCCGCATTCCCATTTGTTTGCGAACGTGCCGTGGAGTACGAGTCGCGTGCTCGAGCAAACGATCGAGCGCGCAAACGAATGTGGCCTCGATGTCGAGCTGTTGCCGCAATGGTACGACGTCGATGATGCATCGGCGCTCGCAAAACTTTCCGAAGAAATCGTCTTCGGGACGGCGCCGCGCGGATATCGAGCGTGCGAAACGGAGGCGTTCCTACGGACGCTCGCCGCGTCGCGTGGTCTTGGTATCGATTTGGAAAACGCCGGATGAAACATGCGCTCGTAACCGGCGGCGCCGGCTTAATCGGATCGCATATCGTGGATCTGTTGCTTCGTGAAGGCTGGCGGGTCCGCGTGCTCGATAATCTCGAACCGCAGACTCATCGCGACGGAAAGCCCGATTGGCTCTCGCCGGAAGCCGAATTCGTGCACGGCGACGTTCGCGATGCGGTGACTTGGCGAGCGGCACTCGCGGATACCGATGTCGTCTTTCACGAAGCCGCGTACGGTGGCTACATGCCGCAAATTGCAAAATTCGTTCAAGTGAACTCGTATGGGACCGCCCTCATGCTCGAAACGATCCGCGACGAGAAGCTTCCGATCGAGAAAGTTGTGGTCGCGTCATCGCAGGCGGTCTACCCCGAGGGCGCCGCATGGTGTCCGACGCATCATCGGATTTTTCCGCAGGTCCGCCCGGTGGACCGGTTGCGGCTCGGCGATTTTCACGTAGAGTGCCCGTTTTGTGGCAGCGCAACGATCTCCGTGCCGACGCCTGAAGAGACGCCGATCGGGGGCGAAAGCGTCTACGCCCTTACCAAAGTCGATCAAGAGCGTCTGTCGCTTTTGTGGGGACGGCAAACGGGAATTCCCGTCGTAGCACTACGCTACTCGTGCACGTACGGACCGCGGCAGTCGATCTTCAACCCGTACACGGGCGTGATTGCAATCTTCTGCACCCGGTTGCTCAACGGACGCGCACCCGTGTTATACGAAGACGGCGCACAGACGCGAGATTTCAGTTTTGTCGATGATATTGCACGTGCCAATCTCGTCGTCGCGTCGACGGATCGACTCGATGGTCATGCGGTAAATGTCGGCAGCGGCGAAGCGATCACGATACGGCGTCTCGGAGAACTGCTCGCCGAAGCATTGCAGATCGATATCGAGCCTGTCAGCGAAGGGACGTTTCGGCCCGGCGAAATCCGCGATTTAGTCTCCGATGTATCGCTCCTTGCTTCGATCGGGCACGTGCCGAGCGTCGACATCGTCGAAGGGATCGACCGCTACTTAGGATGGATTCGAACGCGGGCGGAGATCGGCGACTATTTCGCTGCGGCCGATCGCCTTCTGCGCACGAACGGAATGGTGCAGCGGGTTGCCCACCCTCGCAGCGGTGCTGCATGAAGCCGATTGTGACCGCGGTCATCCCCGCACTCGACGAAGAAGCGGTGATCGGCGAAGTGGTGGCGGGAATTCCACGCGCGATCGTCACTGAAGTGATCGTCGTTGACAATGGCAGCACAGACGCAACGGCAGCGCGAGCGATAGCCGCGGGCGCACGTGTCGTCCGGGAACCGCAACGCGGCTACGGCCGGGCGTGCGCCGCGGGAACGCGCGCAGTCTCCGCAGCCTGTACGATTATTGTGTTTCTGGACGGCGACGGAAGCGACGTGGCCGAGGAAATCGACACGCTCGTGGCCCCAATCGCGCGCGGCGAGTTCGACTTTGTGATCGGTTCGCGCACGCGCGGCGTCCGCGAACGAGGCAGTATGGTGCCGCATCAAGTGTTCGCCGGCCGCCTGGCGGGCGCACTCATCGCGCGTCTGTACGGCGTCTCGTACACCGATATGTCGCCGTTCCGTGCGATTTCTCGCGAGCTTTTCGACCGGCTGTCGATGACGGAACGAACGTACGGCTGGAATCTCGAGATGCAGATTCTCGTCGCGCGCTCGGGCGCTCGTATTCTCGAACTACCGGTTCCGCATCGACGACGTAGCGGCGGTAGCTCGAAAGTCTCCGGCACGTTCGTAGGCACGTTCGGTGCCGCGACGAAGATTCTCTGGCTGCTCGCGCGAGCCGCCTACATGCATCGCGCGCGATTCAAGTCGTCGGCAAGAAGCACATCAATTCGATCGAGGGTACCATGATAAACAACGGATGTACGCGCGCCTGATGCTCGATCTGACCGAGGTAACGCCGCTTCGCTTCACCGGTGGTCCGGCACGCGAGAACGAATACCTGTTGAGTCCCTTCGCGTACGCCGCCGGTCATGAAGTTTTCGTGCGCGCCGTCCCTCGCCGGGACGATGAGCCCGCCCGCAAGATTTCGCGCGCTTTTCATGGGCGCTCCGCGGACGGCATTGCCTTCGAGCTCGATGCGGAACCCGCGATCATGCCTGGCCCCGATCCCTTCGATCTGGGTGGCGTGGAAGACCCGACGGTGGTGGAGGACGCGGGAACGCTGCATGTTTTTTACTCGGGATGGGACGGGGTCGCGGGCCGTAGCACGATGCTGCGGGCCGCAGGGCCGCACGCGGGCGCGCTCGTCAAGTTCGGTGCCGTGCTTCCGCCAGACGCGTTGCCCGCCAAAGAACCGACGCTCGTGCGACGAGATGGCGGATGGACGATGTTCTATGAAGTCGAACGCGACGCTGCATCGCTCAACGCATCGGCAACGGCCACGTCGCTCCTAGGCCCCTGGACGCTTGGTGACGACGTGCTTCGGCCGCGCCCCGATCATTTCGACGATTACCACTTGAGCCCGGTCGCGTTCGTACGCGCGCCGGACGGTACGCGCGTCCTGATCTACAATGGCGCAACGCGCGATGGTCGTTGGCAGATTGCGTGGTGTGCGCTCGACGAGAAGTGCGGTCGCGTGCTCGCGCGCGCGGACGCGCCGGTCATCGAGGCGTCGCGCAACGCACAAGATCAGCGCGAACTTGCCTTCGGCGCCTCGGTTGTCGTCAACGGCGACGGTTTGTACGTCTATTACTCGATTGCCGATACCAACCCGGCGCGTGCCGCTCTACGCTGGCGCCCCTGAGAGCAGCGCGTCGTACCGCAATGCTTCAGGCTGCGACTGGCGATCTTCTTCGTCGCGTTAGCAGTCGGCGAGGCAGTTGCGGCTACGCCCGCGCATCGCGGCGCTGCCGCGGTCGCATACGCGGCGTTATGTGTCGTTGCGACGATGCTGATGCGGGCGACGTGGGAGCGCGATGACCGCCGTACCCTCATCGCGGTCATGCTGCTGACTTGCGCTGTTCGCGTCCCGCTTCTCGTTGCAGCACCGCTTTGGTCCAATGACGCGTACCGGTACGTGTGGGACGGAAATCTTGCGAATCACGGGGTTGATCCGCGATCAATCGCGCCGAACGATGGTAGTCTCGTCGAGAGGCGAAATTCACCGCTTTGGAAACACGTGGATCTTCGAGATATCGCGACTGTCTATCCACCTGTTGCGATCGCGCTCTTTCGTCTCGAGGCGGCGATCGATCCCGTCGGCGTTCGCGGTGCGAAGATCGTCGCCTTGGCGGGGGACGCTCTGACGATCGTCGTCTTGCTCGCGGCATTGCGCCGGCTGCGGCTACCACGCGGACGCATTGCCGTGTACGCGTTGCATCCGCTCGTGCTCGTCTCGTTTGCGCAGGATGCACACATCGAGGCGTTTGCCGTTGCCGGGACGTGTACGGCGATCGCCGCACCGAAATGTTTGCGCATCGCCGGATTCTCGCTCGCAATCCTGGTCAAGCTCTATCCGTTGATTTTCGTCCCGGCGACGTTTGCGCGGGATCGTCGCAGCGCCGCGCTGCTGGCCGCGGTCGTGCTCGCCGCGTATGCACCGGCGCTTACATCGGGACACGCCCTCGGCTCGTTGCACGCGTACGTCGTTACGCAACGCTTTAACGAGACGCTCGTCTACGCTTTTGGCGCGCCGACCGCCGGACTGATTTTGGCGCTTGGCGTCGTGCTCGCAGTAGGCGCCGTGCTGAGGGGCGTGTCTCTTGCCCCGACGCTCCTGTTTCTCGCAGCGCTGTATCTCTTGACGACGCCCAACGCCCTGCCATGGTATCTGACGATCGTGCCAGCGCTTAGCGCGCTGATCTTCCGGCCGTTCTCGAGCCGTTGGAGCTCGGCCGTCGCCGGTCTCGTCGCCTGGTCGTTCACGGTTGTACTCGCGTATGGCGCGCCATGGTGGGTCGCCGGCGGCTCGCCCGGTGATCTTGCGGTTCGCGCCGTTGAGTACGCTCCCGTCGTCGTCGGTGCGTTGCTCTGTTTCCGCCGTCCCTTTGCGCCGGAGGCGTAACCTAGCTCGTTACCCGCAATTGGCGGCCCATGCTCAATTCGATCAGGCAATAGCCGTCCGTCTCGATCGAAACCGCAACCGCACCAAAATCTTGCCCGCGCTTGAGCTCCCCGGATTCCCACGCATCTCGTTCACTGTTATAGATACAGACGTCGTAGAGACCCTGCGGATCGAGAAGCGACACCATATTGAGATGCACCGTCTGCGTCTGGGTGCCGACGTTGCCGACGAGCAGAACGATCGTATCGGCTCTGCGCAATGCGACAACGGCTGCCGTATCGGAAAAAATATGGACGCGTGAGGAGACATCCTCGTCGAAACGCTCTCTGGGAAAATCCGTCTCTATGTCGGCGGTTGTATAAATGCGGAAACCGTCACGCGTGCGTACTGCGAAATACGTGAGTTCGCTTCCGTGATACGGTAGACGCTTGAGCGCAATCCACTTCCACGCCGGCGGAATCAGCGGATTGATACGTGGAGATTCGTTTGTGAGCATCAATCCGCAGACGCCCTCGACGGCCGCCCACAGAAAACGCGGCGGCTCCCACGGGCTCAAGCGCATGCCGCGATTGATGAGACTTTCGCCATCGAAATATTCACCGAACTGTCCCGGTACGGTGTGGTTTCGCTTCGGGTCCGCAGCGTAATGCTGAAAAGACGCGCATAGCGCGTTAACCATGAATTCCGGATGGTATCGCCCAGCAGAGAACGCATACCACCACGTTAATCCGGGCCAAACGCCGCCAAGGAGTCCGATGTTGCGCGAGGGCTCATAGAGGGGATCATCGCGCGAAATCGTCCGAAGACCAGCCGGCGTCCAGAAATCGCCTGCATTGAGGCGGAGGCGACTTATGATGCGAAAGCCGGTCTCCTCATCGCACACGCGGAACATGACCGGGAAAATTTGGTCTCCCGTGACGTCGGTATGAATGTTACCGTCGCAATCAATATTAAGATAGTACAGCCCGTTGTCCGGATTGCGAAGATGGTCGTCCATCGCGCATCGGATCCGCTCCGAAGCAGAGCGGAAGTCGTATGCCTCAGATGCGTCTGCGCCAGCGCTTTCGGCCAGATGGGCTGCGGCGCGTAGCGCAGCCGCACACTCGGCGTTGATTTCGGTAACGGCCCCATTTATGGTATAGCCGGCGATGACGTTACGCCAGCTTGCAATGCCCCAGACGTCGCCGCGCGGATCCTGCGCCGTGCAAACGACCAGATTTCGGTCGTCCATTTGTGATACGATGTAATTCGCTGCTCGCGATACGCTCGCATACATCTTGGCAAGCCACGCTGTGTCGCCGGTCGCTCGAACGTGATGATTGACGGCTAAGATGAAGAGCGGCGTATCGTCGTTGATGTTGAGCCCGTCGTCTTCCACCTGCCCGTCGACCGCGTTGTAATATTCGGGGATCTTTCCGTCGGTATACTGAACGTCGGCAAACTTCTCGAGTAGCGCCCGTGAGAAAGCCGGCATGAAGTGATCGTTTCCATACACGAACCACGCAGCGTCACGGCCGACGACATTCGACGAAGCGCCTGGCTCGTTCGTGAACGCCGGCCCTTGCGGATATTGCGCCATGACGCGACGCATGTTGACCTTGCTCCAGAGCGCGCCCTCATTGATAAACCGGTTCGGTGTGAGCACTTCTGCGATGGGCATTGTACGTTCGAGATATCGTATCGTACGCGCAAGTGCATCGTCGGCAGAGGGCAGCCCGCGATATTCGCGCAGTGCCGTCGCTGCGGGCGCATCGTAAAGCGCACAACTGAACGCGAACGATGCGATCTCACCTGGCTGTAAATCGATGTCGAGTTGTAAGTTGCCCAGAATATCGCCGCCTTCGGACGTGTCATTGTGAAGCGGATGGAGATGCGTGGGGTCATATACGCGCCCGAAGTCGATTGTCGTTGCATACTTCGTTGCAGGTCGGCTCAGACCGTAGCAACGGACGGCATTCGGATGGCCGGAGCCGACCGCGATGAGGGCATCGACGTCAGGATCGTAGTGCGCGCTCACGTCCGGAGTGAGCGTTCCGCGAAAACGCGCGAATCCAGCGACGCGTAGGCGCTGCGCGGTCCTACCGTCGTTGCGCAGTTCGACGAGTTGGAAGACGACGGGCTCATCGGGACGTTCCATGACGTCGCCAAGTGGCACGAACGTCGTCTCGCTCACATCGACGGTCCCGGCAATTGTGAATCGGTGCCGCTGGTACGCGGGGTGAATCTCGAAGGTCCCGGCGCGCTCGGCACGCAGTGGAACGAATGCCTGTTCGGTCGTCGCGTGTCGGGCGCTCGTCAACGCCGAACGCAATGGCTGCGCGGCGAGCCCGTACCGTATCGATACGGCGCCAAACAAACTATTGCCGAGCCCTGTGTGAAAAATGCGTTCGATCGCGCCGGTCCCTCGTGTCGTGACCCACAGTGCGCTGTTCCCTAGACTCGCACCCATGGCGAGCGCATCATCGCTCAGCACGTAGCAGGGAAGACGCGGGACTTGTATCTCGACGGCCAACATCAAGAGCTCCTGGGATGAATTAAGACGATCGATCGCGGCAGACAAGGGTTGCGTACGGCGCTTGGGCCTCCGCGGCTCGTTCGATCTTATCGCGTCCAGGGGAGAAGATCAGTAATCGCGCCTACGTGTTTTCGCATCTTTCCTGCGTAAGCGCTGTTACTGCATCGCGGTGATGATCGGCGACATAATGCGATCGTCACTTCATCCTGCGCGAAGCGGGTATGTTGGGCGTGAACCCTCGGAGAATCGATGAATCGTGTTCGTAGCTACGCCTCGCACCACTGCGTTTCTATTCGGCGGTTCGTCATCGGAGCGCTCGCGGGCAGCATCGGTAGCGCGCTTGTCGTCGCAACTGAGCCACACCAAGTCTGGGCAGTCTGCATCGCGATTTTAGCGGGCGTCGCGTATGGCTTCGCCGGTCGCGGTACGTCCGATTACATCGAGTCCGCCGTGACAGGCGCAGCGGTGTGCATCCCGCTTTGGATTGCTTTCAATATCGTCGCGATTCCACTCGTCACGGGCAGACCCGTGCAGTGGACGCCGAATGGCATGCAAGCCGCGTTGCCGCAGCTCGGCGCGTGGGTCGCCTTTGGGTTCGTCGTGGGCGTCAGTGTCGAAATGCTGCACGAAGCGGCCAATCGGATATTCGGGCCAGAGCCCGCGCGCATTGAGCCGACCGTTGCGCCCACGAGACGCGTCGTCATCGTGGGCGGCGGCTTCGCCGGAATGACGACGGCACAGTCGCTCGAGCGAAACCTTCGCGGAGATCGCAGCGTCGACGTAACGCTCATCAGTGCCACGAATGCGCTGTTGTTCACACCGATGCTCGCCGAGGTCGCGGGTGGTAGCATCGAACCAACGCATATCAGCAGTCCCGCGCGGACGACGCTTCACCGAACGACGTTCGTGCGTGCGAACGTCAGCAACGTCGATTTCGACCGCCAAGTCGTTCGTGCCGACGAGCACGATATCGGTTACGACCAACTTGTCCTCGCGCTCGGCGCGGTCTCGAATCACCTGGGGCTCGAAGGCGTCGAGCGATGGTCGCTGGATTTCAAGACGCTTTTCGACGCGATTAATGTTCGAAATCACGTTATCGAAATGTTCGAACGTGCCGACCGCGAGCTGGATCCGGAGCTCCGTCGCCGACATCTGACGTTCGTCATCGCTGGCGGCGGTTTCGCGGGCGCGGAATTAGCGGGCGCCATCAACGATTTCGCACGTGGAATGCTCGCGGACTTCCCGCGACTTGCAGGCGATGAAGTCGTTGTTATCGTCGTGCATTCGGGGAAGCGCATTCTTCCCGAGCTCAGTGAGTCGCTAGCGGTCTACGCGCTCGAGCGAATGACGGCGCGGGGCGTCACGTTCCGCTTGGCTACCCGCGTGGCCAGTGCCGCGTCCGGCGTCGTCAAGCTGAGCGCTGGCGATGAGATCGCGACGGACACGCTGATCTGGACGGCCGGCACTTCGCCGAGTCCGTTACTCGGTACGATCGGGCTCGAACTCGATCGGCGCGGCGCCGTGGTCGTCGATGAGATGCTTGCCGTTCGCGGAAAACGCGGGGTGTGGGCGCTGGGCGATTGTGCGGCGGTAATCGATGCGAAGACGAAGATGCAATGTCCGCCAACGGCCCAATTCGCCCTTCGTCAAGCCAAGACGGTCGCACGCAACGTCCACGCTACGCTCGAAGGTCGTCCCGCAGCCGGTTTTCATTTTAATTCGCTCGGCGCGTTGTGTGTCGTCGGCCATCAGACGGCATGTGCGGAATTGGCGCTCCCATTCGGCAGGGGCCGGTCGGTGCGGTTCTCCGGCCTCTTCGCTTGGATCTTATGGCGCGGTATTTATCTTTCGAAGCTGCCAGGCCTCGAACGTAAAATTCGCGTGCTCGTCGACTGGACAGTCGAACTCTTCTTTCCCCGCGACATCGTGCAGACGATCGAAGTGGGATCGTGAATCGCCAATCAACGTACCTCCGCTGCGTCGCATGCGCAATCGTCGGTTCGATCGGCGGAGCGGCGATGACGAGTGGAACCGCGAGCTCAGGAGGAGCGCTGTGCGGAGCTCTCGGGGGAGTGATCTTCGCGCTGTTCTTAGCGCGGCGGGCCATCAATCTCGGCGACGGTCTCATGTGGGGCGCGGCGTTGGGTATCCTTTATTGGTTCGTGAGCCTTGCCGCGAGGACGCGAGCGCAGTTTCCGGAGCTCATCGGCGACATCGTCTGCCTTGGGATTCCCGTCGGAATGACGATCGCCGTGCTTGATTCAATCGCAAAGCGCGTGGGCGGCCCACCGATATCGCTGCCGCGGGCCCTCGTTAGTGGTGGTCTCGCGGGCATCGCGGGGGGGTGGGTTTTCGGCAAATGGATGGAGCGCGCACATTTCTTTCCGTTGATCGCTGGGATCGTCAATAGCTCGTCACGGGCGGTCGGCGTCACGTTACACTTCGGCGTTGCGGTGACGATTGGTGCGACGTTCGGTTTTCTGTTCCAACGCCAGATCCGTGGCTTCGGTTCGAGCCTCGGGTGGGGTGCGGCGTACGGGCTGCTCTGGTGGCTCATCGGTCCGTTGACGCTGCTTCCGTTGCTCACGCGCAAGCCGATCGATTGGAGTCGCGGGCACGCCGCGGACCTCTTTGGTTCCCTCGTCGGACACGTGATCTATGGTTTGATCGTCGGCCTGATATACGCCGCCGTCGACCGCGTTTGGCAACGGCTGTTCTACCAATCGGATCCCCTCAATCGCGAATCGGAAGGCGTCGGCGTGCGAACGCTTTCGTCGCTGTATTGGGGCCTTCTCGCGAGCATTAGCGGTGGACTCGCGTTCAGCGTCGTGATGGTGACGAACGGTACGCTACCCAAAGTAGCCGCAATTATCGGCGGAACCTTGCTTTGGACCGGCTTTGTCGTCCACATGATCATCGGCGCAATCATCGGCGCGACGTACGGGATCCTGTTTCATTACGAGTCACCCAATGTTCTCGCGGGCGCCGCGTGGGGAATGCTCTACGGTTTGCTCTGGTGGTTCGTCGGACCGCTCACCTTGTTTCCCATCCTCTTGGGCGGGTCGTTCACTTGGACGGTCGGCGCCGCTGCCGTCCAGCTCCCATCGCTTATCGGGCACCTTTTGTACGGAGTGGCGACTGCGCTCGTCTTCCTCGGGCTCGAACGAAGGCATCACCTGTGGCTTTCGCTCGATCCCCGCAACGCCGCGCGCGAAGCGCGTCGCCTTCGGCCTCACGGAACCGCGGCACCCGCGGTTTGGCTTGTCGCGCTCGGTCTCGGAGTCGTCTTACCGATCTTACTGGTTTAGATGGGAGCTAATCCGCTATGAGCCTACGGTACCCGCCGTTCGATGCCGTCTGGTACGGTGCGGCGTTGCACGAGCGCGATCTCGGGCGACTTCTCTGTAACGGCCTCCTTGCGAACGTAACGGAACGTTACGTCATGCGATATCGCACGTTCTTCCAGCGTACCGCGGTTGCGCCGGGGACGACCGTTCTCTACGAAGGCGACGAAGCGCAGCGCGTGTACCTCATCTTGAGAGGCGCGTCCTCGCAAGCCGACAAGGCACCGAAACGACACTTCGTGCGCGAACGTTTTTTGGCGAGCAATGCCTTTTCTCGGCAGTCGTCGATTCACAGTTGACCGCAGACTGCCAGTGCGAGCTAGCGTCGATCAGCCGCTTGCGGTTGCGTTCCCTCATCAACGAGCAGCCCGCCATCGCGATGAACATCGCTCACTCATTTCGTTGCAAACTCGAACGGACATATGAGGCGGTGTTCGCTCGTTCGCAGCAACGAACAGGAGACGACGGCTCCTAGGAAGTCACTTCAAAGATGCCCCGGGCCATTTGCAGCGTCGTGTCAACGGTGTCCGCAAGTCCGCGCGCGTATGCCGCACGATCGCCAGCTGTTCTCACGAGTGCTTCCATGAGCTGATCGTACTCAAGTTGCTCGAGCGGCAAGCGCATTCGATCGCGACGTCTGAGCAATTCGGCCTGACCGAGAAATCCCGCTGCATATGGTGCGCCGAGCACTCGGGCACATGCCTCGAGAAATTGCGCGATGAGTCCGAGGTGAAATGTATTCGGCAGCATCCGGTACACGATGCCGAGACTCGCTACTGCTGCGGCCTCATCCCCGAGATCAGCAAGAATGCGAGCGCGTATCGCGAGCGCCTCGCCGAGGCACAGTTGATTGTCGAGCGCTTGCGCTTGAGCGACCGATTCGTTTGCTTCGACAAGGCCTCGTTCCAGTTCCCGAGCATAGCACGAAAGTTTTGCTAAAATTTCGAAGGTGCGCGCGACGCCCTGTTGATCGCCAGAACTTCGAAACGCGGGCAGTGACTGCTGTAAGTTGTGGCGGCCCTGCTCGACTTCGAGGAAACACATGCCTTCGAGCTGCCCGAGATTGTGCAATGCCACCGCTGCGCCGCGCTCAGACTTCGTCGACAAACGGTACGTCAAGACGCGTTGAAAGCGATTGCGGGCCGATACGTACCGATCAGCTGAAGAGTGCCCGTTCCACATTTCCGCGAGACCCAGCGCGTTCTCGGCGTGCATCAGCGCATCGTTGTCTTCGAGCGAGCTAAAATTTTCGGCGGCTCGCTCCAAAACCAACTCAGCTGTGACATGGCGGCCATACAGATTGAGCATGAACCCCACTTGCAGCTCGCATCGCGCGGCGAGCGCAACCGGCGCTCGTGCCGCGCGAGCAAGCGCCATCTCGAGCCAATCGAGGCCTTCGCGAAGTGCGCCGCGTTCCCACCAGAAACGCCCTAAGTTTGCAGCAATCGCGACTCCGTGAAGAATCGTCTCGTCGTCGGCACCATCGTCGCACAGCGATCGTTGCAACGCCTCTCGAAAGTTGTCACGTTCAAAATCTACTTCGGCGAGCCATTTGCTCGTCGGCATCGTCAGAAATGTGTTATTGAATTCCGAGGACCGCAAAGCGAAGTGGCCGACGTGACGCATCGCGACGGGTCCGGCTTCGTCTTCGAGCGCCAGACGCTCAAGGGCGTATTCGCGAATGGTCTGCAACATGCCGAAGCGTGCGGTCGAGTCGGGCTGTACCTCGACTTCGAGAAGATTTTTGTCGACGAGCGAGGCGACGATATCGAGCGCGACGTTCTCATCGGTGTCCATGACCGCTGCCGCAGCGCGAAGCTGCCACGTCTGGCTGAACACACCGAGTCTGCGAAACGCACGGCGCTCTTGCTCAGAGAGCAGATTATAGCTCCACGAAATAGTGTTCGAGAGCGTCCGATGGCGAGGTGCGAAATCTTCCGAACCGGTCGAAAGCAGCGCGAAGCGTCGGTCCAGCCGTTCGTCGACGCCGGCGACTCCAAGAATCTTTGCGCGTGCCGCAGCGAGCTCAATTGCTAGCGGAATGCCGTCGAGTTTCGAACATACTGACGCTACTGCGGCTGCATTCGCTGAGGTTAACACGAATGCCGCGTCAGAACTGCGCATACGTTCGACGAACAGTGCGATGGACGGGTACGCTAGTAAGTCGGGAAAGTGCGCGCGCTCAGCCGGACCGGGAGTCGCAAGAGTGGAGAGCCGCAGAACGTGTTCGGCGCGTAGGTCGAGACGCGTTCGGCTCGTTACGAGACATTGCACGTTCGACGCTAAGCTCAACATGTGCGCGAGCGTTTCGGCGGTTTCCGGCACGTGCTCGGCATTATCGATCACGAGAAGATGAGGCCGTCCACCAAGCGCGCGGACGACGGCATCCACCGTCGGCGTCGTGCCGACTTCAGCAACCCGCAGCGCGTCAACGAGCGCCGCAAGCAGCTTATTGTCGCCATGCGCGCCGATTAACGAAACCCACGTCGTGCCGGCAAATTCGGGAGCCAGTGTTTCCAATGCCGCAATTGCCAGCCGGGTCTTTCCAACGCCACCCGTCCCGACGATCGTTAGGAGCCGTGTACCGTTCCGTAACGTTTGTTGAACGGCCTCAAGTTCGGTTTCGCGCCCGAGCATGCTTTGCGGAATGAAAGGTATTCTCGCGCTACTACCATGAAGGCCGGCGGACGCAAACCGGTGGCCTCCCGCCGAGAGAAGGCGGGCGGCTTCGTCCGAGCCCAACTGGAGCGCACGGACGACGGCTTGGAGTTGTTCGAGTGATCTCGGCTTGGCGACCCGGCCTTCGAGCCAGTTGACGATCGTTGCCTTTGGCACGCCCGAAACGCGACTGACCGCGCCCGGCGTGCGTCGATGTCTCGACTTGCGCATCAATCCGTCGAGAACATCTGCAAACCCGCCCGGGGTTCCTTCGCTCTTGTCGTCCTTGCTCATGCGCAATCGCTCTCCGATCAAGCCCTCAGATTGATACGATTTGATACCAACAGATGCCTATTGACAGGCACGTGTCTCTAGACGGGCGCTCTCGATTAGCACACTGTAAGATATCTAAAGTGTTGGAAGGGCAGACGCATGGTAACGAGCGACGTGTCTTTATGGCGAGGACATTCGGGCGCGTGTGGTGAGTTAGGCAGTACGCAAGTGCCGGTTTGGATCAGGGACTTGGCATTCAACCTTCAGCAACTCAACGTATTCGACTCACTGGTACCCTTGCAGCACGATCAGCTTCTTAAGAAGGCCCGGGCAATACAGTACTCGGCGAAAAGCACGATCTTTCATGCGGGAGACCGAGCGAGTAACGTCTTGATCGTCATGTCGGGGCACGTTCGTCTGGCCCGACTCGCAGAGTCCGGGAAAGAAATTACGATCGATTTGCTATGGCCGGGAGATTTGTTCGGCGAAGAAGTCCTCTTCGAGAACTTGCACCGGCGAATGAGCGCACATGCACTGCACGATGCTTGCGTCTGGAGTCTCGACGCGGCTGACGTCGTCGATATTGCACAACGTGATTCGATCTTCGCAATGAAACTTGCGAACATCATCCACGAGCGTTTACTTTCAGTTTCGACAGCGCTGGAGGACGTTGCTTGCCACTGCATCTTCGAGCGACTGCTGCGATTGTTCGATCGCTTGGTCAAGGCGCACGGAATCCCGATGCAAGCCGGGCAATATGTTGGTGTGCAACTCACTCATCGGGATATAGCGTTGCTCGTAGGTTCGACGCGCGAAACGATCTCAAAGACGATGGGCGAACTTACGCGAGCCGGTGCCGTTTGCATCGATAGCGATCGGCTCGTCGTCCGGTACCGCACGTAAAGCGCGTTGCATTAAAAGTGGGCTTGACTCGGTCTCCCGGACACTTCCATAGCGCCAGCGAAGAACTGGCCCACGAGGTATCATGGGAAAAGAACGTCGACATTTTAGCGACGAGTTCAAGACGGACGCGGTTCGGCGGGTAGCTGCCGGAGAGCAGAGTCAAGCGCAGCTTGCTCGGGAGATCGGAATTCACCCGACGCTGCTACAAGCATGGCGGCGGAGGTATGGATCGGTTGTTGCGAAGACAAACGCAAAGCCGAGTACGGCTGCGGCCCTCGAGGAAGAGAATCGGCGGCTTCGTCGAGAGAACGCAGCCTGCGCGAGGATCGGGAGATCCTAAAAAAGCGGCGGTGAGGTCAACCCGTCATCGCAACACTTCACTCAGTTTACTTGCTGGGGTCGTGTATTGCAACGTTTGGATGTGGTGGGATACGGGTTTGGGCGACCGCATCGCAGCTAACCCGAACGGTGAGGAGCACTTCGGTGGCCGGTTCAGCGTTAACCATACACGGAAGTCACAACTCCAAACGCTCACCCTACGGCCCGACGACGTTCGCTACGTGGCGCTGTCACATTTCACGCCGATCATACCGGAAACATCGCCTTGTTTCCAAAGACAACGTTTCTTCGCTCCTGTTGCCCGGATACAGAAGAACACGCATGCGCGCGTTATCATCTACAATTTGCCGGAAGACTTCGCTTCATTGCCGAGGCTTCCAAAACTACCTGTAATATTTTTTTACGAAAGCGGGGACCGGCGGCGATCGTCGACGTTACGGCGCGTGCTAATGCGGTCGCGGCCTGGTTTACTGGTTTAGTAGATGCTCGTCGGCGATGAAGACCTGCTGGTCGTTTAGATATGGCGCTGGATCGGTGGTTCAACTATCGAGGACGAGGTCGCCATCCGGAACGCTACAGCAGAGCAGCGCTTGGTTGGGCTCGGGCCGATCGGGCGGCGACGTGAGATACGAGACGCGTCCCTTGAGAACGCGCGTTTGGCAGAGGTGGCAGACGCCGGCACGGCATGACCAAGCCACCGGTACGCCGACACCTTCGGCAAAATCGAGTAACGTTGGGAAGCGCGAACCGTTCCACGCGAGGGCGATGTTCGAACGTGCAAATGTCACTAGCGCCGCGCCGGCGGCGTCAGCGGCGCCAGCGGCCAGCGGAGCGCCGCTCCGAAACGATTCGACGTGCATGTCGGACGTGGCGATGCCGGCCTCAGCGAGCCCTGCGACGATCTCCTTTTGGAATGCTGTCGGTCCGCATATGAACCAGTGCGCGCCGGTTGGAACGTCGAGCGCCCCGAGCACCGCCGGCGAGACCCGGCCGGGCTGAAACGCGGCCATTGGCCGGTCGGGCGGCGGTTGACTGAGATGGATCGCGATGCGCAGACGCGGATCGGTGTCACGCAACGATGCGAGGCGCGGCGCGAACGGAAGATCGCGCTCACTGCGCGCGCCGTGCACGAAGACGACGTCGCGCGCGAGCGGGCCGTCTGCGGCGAGCAGCGCTTCGAGCATCGCCATTGCGGGCGTGATGCCGATTCCGGCGGTCACAAAAACGACCGGCGCGCCGGGCGGAACCGCGCGTAGCGTGAATTCACCGCGTGGCGCGGCGATCTCGATTTTGTCTCCGACGCGCAGCGTATCGTGCACGAACGCGCTCGCGAGCCCGGCCGGAAGCGCCACGTCGGATGACTTGGCGCGACGAACGGTGATCCGCCACCCATCGTCATTTGGGCGATCGGACAGCGTCCACGGTCGCAACAATGCGCGCTGTTCCTTCGTGGGATTAGCCGGTAGTCGAACGCTGACGAATTGTCCGGGTTCGAACGGCGCGAGCGCAGCGTCGCCCGTTGGCCGGAAGCGAATCGACATATCGACGTCGCTCTCGCCGTGCTTCTCGGTGACCCGAAACGTACGCCAACCTTCCCACGCGAGCGTCGTCTGGCGTCGCCCTGCGGCGTCGTTACTGCGGCCTACAAGCAAATCTTTGAACGCCGTGCGCCAGCCCGCCGGGAGCGCGGGAACGTCGAGCACTTGCGCGAGCTGCTCTGCGGGCCGTTCTGCGCTATAGAGTAGCTTGTCGACCGCGACGACCGAGATGGCGTGGCGACCGCGTTCCAGCAGCACGATCGCGTCGCCGGCGGCGAGTTCACCCTCCGCGAGTACGCGCAGGTAAAAACCGGGGCGGCCGCGTTCGACGAACAACCGCGGGAGATCGCGAACGCCCAGATGTGCGCCGAGCCGGAAACACGTCGCCCGCGGTTGTGTCACCTCGAGAACGGCGGTACCGATTTTGAAGCGGTCGCCAACACAGGCGATATCATCGGTGAGACCGTCGACGGTGAGGTTCTCGCCGAACGCGCCGTACGGCAGATCGCGCAAGCCCGCGTGCTCTTGCCAGTAGGCGTAATTCGATGCGTCGTAGGCGAGGACGGCGCGCTGTTCGCCGCCGTGCGCTCCGAGGTCGCCTTGCGCATCGCCCTCGAGGTTGAGCCGGCGCACGATCGTGCGTCCCGCGATCGGCCGTTTATCGATGCCGGAGGCGATCGGGCCGCCGGGAAAATCGCGGAAGCGCGGCATTCCGACATTGACGCTAACGACCGATCCGACGACGTGCTCGCCCAGGCGTTCGACGACGCGTTCGCCCACGGGTTCTACGCCGAGTTCTACGAAGGGGTGCTCTGGAGAAACGTCCTCATCGACTCGGCGATCTCTTCAACGTGCGTTTCGAGTGCAAAGTGTCCGGTATCGAGCAACTCGACGGTCGCGTTTGGTAAATCTCGCTTAAACGCCTGCGCGCCCGCCGGCACGAAGAACGCATCGTGGCTGCCCCATATTGCCAAGAGTGGGGGCTTCGCTGTTCTCAAATAGTGCTGGAAGGCGGGATAGCGTTTTACGTTGTCGGCGTAGTTTGCGAACAAATGCAGCTGGATGTCGGCGTTGCCGGGCCGCGCGATGAGAGCCGCATCGAGCGTGTAGCTCTCCGGCGCGATGCGTTCCGGCTGCGGAACGCCATCGGTGTATTGCAAGCGAATTGCATCCCCGGTGAACGCGGCGCGTAAGGCCTCACGGTTGGCCGTCGAGGGTTCTTTCCAATACCGTTGGATCGGTGCCCATGCATCGCCCAACCCTTCCTCGTAGGCGTTGCCGTTTTGCGAGACGATCGCCCCCTTACGCGTTCCGGATGGGCCGCGGCCAACCGAAAGCCTACCGGGGCACCGTAATCGAAGAGATAGAGCGCATAGCGTTTGAGGTTTAACGCCTCGGTGAAAGCGAGCGTTGTGTTCGCGAGCGCATCGAAGGTGTATGCGTAGTGGCGCTCGGCCGGCACGTTCGTGAAACCGAAGCCTGGGAAGTCGGGAGCGATCACGCGATATCGGTCGGCAAGGCGCGGGATCAGCTCGCGGTACTGAAACGACGAGGCGGGAAAGCCGTGAAGAAGCAGAACGACCGGCGCATCCCGCAGGCCGGCCTCGCGATAAAACATCGTTAGCCCGTCGACATCAATTGTTTTGATCACCACGCTGCGTTTCTCCATACCATGTCGAGCATAGGGTTCCTTGCTTCGAGTGGTCTTGTCGAAAGGCGAGGATTGTGCAGAACGTGCGGTTGCGTGCGCTCGCTATTCGATCGATAGGGATGTTGGTTGTACGCGCTGCATCACGACGTAACTCGAGATCTTTACGCGGCGAATGTTCCGACGATGTCGCGGTTCTGACAATCTTCTTCGAGTAACAAAAGCCGCAATCAGTATGCCGTGTAAATCGCGACCACGTCGGCGTGACCGGTAGCGGCCGCCGCGAGCATTGCAACGGCATTCTTCGGCGTTTTCGCGGAGCTCAGATCGACCGGAGCGTTGAAGGCGTAGAGCGTCAGCCGGTATCGGTGCGTGCTCTTCGCCGGCGGGCACGGACCGTCGTACGACGGCTCGTTGAAGTCGTTCTGCCATTCTTTGGCCCCCGCCGACAACGTGTGCTCGTCGATGCCGCTGCTGCCGCCATCGAGTCCCGTCTGAATCCAGTGCACCTTGCCGTTCGCAAGGTCGACCATCGTCAGCGCGAGGGTTGCCGCCTTGCTGCCGCCGGCAAAGCGGAGTGCCGGCGAGTAATCCATGTCGGGAGCTTGGCACGTCGAAGTTTTTTGAACGCGCCGTGTTCGAAGCTCGATCCAAGGGCGAGAGTCGGGTGAACGGCTGCGGGCAATTTCGCAGGCGACGTAGTGGTCGCGGCGGACGTCGTTTTCTCCGAGCCGCAGGCCGTCAACACGGCGAACGACAACAGCAGCGCGAACCGTCTAATGGCACAACGCCCGACGCCGCGCTTATGCGCCGGCACAGCTCGTCTGCCAGACGCTTTCGAACGCGCGCATGTTCTTCGCGACGGTGCTCGGCAGATCGGAGGACCAAATCGAATCGGGCAACGAGAGGCTCGAAAAAATTTCGAGGACGTACGGACCGTCGAAGCGCGCGCGACGTAACGCGGAGACGAGCGCGCTCAGCGGAATTTCGCCTTCGCCGATATTGCGACGGTCGGCATTGGCTCGCGGCGGAGCGTAATCGCTCGTTTGCACGACGAAAATGCGCTCGCCCGCGCGCTCGATGACCCGCTCGACGTCCGGCGTCTGCCAGATATTCCAGAAATCGACGCACAACCCGAACTTGTCGTGTCCGACATCCGCGACCAACCGCTCCGCATCGGCGAGCGACCAAATCGCGGTGTCGGTATTCATCAGCACCGGATTGAGCGGTTCGAACGCGAGGCGCATTCCAAAACGGCTTGCGAGCTCGGCGAGCTCGGCGAACGCGCGCTTACAGCACTCATGCGTGCGCTCGACGTTGCCGTCCGGGACAGCTCCGGTGATGACGACGAACGGCGTTCCTTCGGGCAGGTGTGGCGAGAGCCGTTCGATGGACGCGCGCATGTGCTCTAGGCGACGGCTTTGATCGGCTGGTTCTTCCACAAGACTGTCCTTGAATAACGAGTGGATCGTCATCTGCACCGAGCTCACGCGCAGACCGCTCTCCGCGATCGACCGCAGTTGTTTCGCAAAGCCAGTGCGGTCGAGCTTGAACTCCGTTACTTCGAGGTATGATATGCCGAGATCCACACACAGCTGCACGTCGTCCTCGAACGAACGCGGCCACGTTGTATATTCGCTCAGTCCGAATGTATAGTCGGGCATCGCGTTATAAGCTTCCGAACTGCCGGCTCATCGCGCCATCGACGTAGTACGTTGCGCCGCTGACGTACGACGCTGCATCGCTGGCAAGGAACACGCACACGGCTGCAACGTCCTGCGGCTTCCCCATTCGGCGCATCGGAATCGAGGCGAGCAGCGCCGCGTATTGGGCCGGATCGGCCTTCAGGTCGGCATCCATCGGCGTGTCGATCGCGCCGGGCGCGACGTTGTTGACCGTGATGTCGTAGGCCGCCAGTTCGACCGCGAGCGTCCGCATCAGCATGCGCACGCCGCCCTTCGTCGCACAATACGCCGCGTTCGTCGGCATGGTGAAGTCTTCGTGAATCGACGAGATGTTGATGATCCGGCCGCCGCTCTTTTGCTTGACCATTTGTCGGGCCGTGAATTGGCTGCAAAGCCAGACGCCTTTGAGGTTCACTTCCATGATCTTCTCGTAAATGTCGAGCGGCGTATCCAGGAAGGGCATCTTGTGTTCGATACCGGCGTTGTTGATCAGAATGTCGACCTTGCCGTACGCTTTGCACGCCGCCGTGACCAGCTTCGCAACTTCGGTCGGATCGCTGATATCAGCCGGCACCGACGTCGCGCTTCCACCAAACGAACGAATCTCTTCGCACACGGTTTTCACGATGTCGGCGTTGCCGACATAATCCGCGACGACCGACGCGCCCTCGCGCGCCAAGGCATGGGCGATCCCGCGTCCGATACCGGTGCCCGCGCCGGTCACGATCGCGACTTTGTCGCCTAGCATCTGCGCACGCGTCGTCCGCTTCGGCGCGACGTGGCCGTCCTTGTAGCTCTTGGTCGGCACGCTAGTCCCTTTCTCGGTTTTGCCGATCGAGCGTACCACGTTCGCCCGCCTCCAACGTGTGGCGTCGCTTACACGCGGACGCCTGGATGTAGCGAACCTTACGGTCGCGCGTTTGTTACGCTGATACGATTACGGTGATGGACTACGATGTCGTTATCATCGGGAGCGGAGCCGGCGGCGCCACGCTCGCTCATGCGCTCGCGCCGAGCGGGCTGAAGATCGTCGTCCTGGAGCGTGGCGACTACTTGCGACGCGAAAAGAAAAACTGGGACGTGAAGGCCGTCTTCACGGACGGTGACTACACGGCTGCCGAACGCTGGGTCGACAAGAACGGAAAAGCGTTCCAACCCGGCACGCATTACTTCGTTGGCGGCAATACGAAGTTCTACGGCGCAGCGCTCTTGCGATTCCGCGAATCCGACTTCGGCGAGATAACGCATCACGGCGGTATTTCGCCCGCCTGGCCGATTCGGTACGAAGATCTCGAACCGTACTACACGCGCGCGGAACAGCTCTACGCAGTGCGCGGCGTGCATGGCGTCGATCCGACGGAGCCGCCGGCCAGCGCTCCCTACAAGTATCCGCCCGTGCCGCACGAACCACGGATCGCCGAACTCGCGGCCAACATGGTACGCATCGGCCTGCACCCATTTCCCCTGCCGCTCGGCGTCAAGCGCGACGAGACGCATCCGGAGACGAGTCCCTGCATCCGGTGCAGTACGTGCGACGGTTCCCGTGCTTGGTCGATGCGAAAAGCGACGCGCACCTCACGTGCATGCGTCCAGCCCTAGAATACGAGAACGTTTCGCTCGTGACCGGCGCGTACGTGAAGCGGTTGGAGACAAGTGCGACCGGCCGTGAGGTTACGAGCGTCGTCGTCGAGCGCGACGGAGGTGAGGAACGCTATACCGCCTCAGTCGTGGTGCTTTCGGCCGGCGCCGTAAACTCGGCGGCGGTGCTCTTACGCTCCGCGAACGAGCGTCATCCCAACGGTCTCGCCAACGCGTCCGATGTCGTCGGCCGGCATTACATGGCGCACAACAACTCCGCGATGGTAGCGCTCTCGAAGCGCAAGAACGAAACCGTTTTCCAAAAGACGCTCGGCTGCAACGATTTCTATCATCGCTCGGCTGAGTTCGACTATCCGCTCGGACACTTCCAAATGCTGGGCAAATCCGAAGCCGAGATGTTCCGCGCCGACGCCAAATTTGCACCGCACTTCGCGCTGGAGAAATTGGCACACCATGCGCTCGATTTCTGGTTCACCTCGGAAGACTTGCCATTGCCGGAGAACCGGGTGACGCTAGAACGGGACGGAACAATCCGGCTCAGCTACACCGAGAATAACCTCGAAGGTCACCATCAGCTGCTCGAAAAGGTGAAGAGTTTGCTCGAGCACTTCGGCTGCGAACCACACTTCATTCCGAACTCCGCCTACCTCGGGAAAAAAATACCACTGGCAGGCGTCGCGCACCAAAATGGAACCATCCGCTTCGGCCACGATCCCGCCACGTCGGCGCTCGATGTCAACTGCAAGGCGCACGAACTCGACAACTTGTACGTCGTCGACGGAAGTTTTTTCGTCTCGAGTACCGCCGTCAATCCGGCGCTTACCATTTACGCCAATGCGCTGCGCGTCGGCGACCACTTGGCCGAACGCTTCGGCGTTCGGGCGGCGCCGGCACCATAGCCGGAGCGTATTGACAGCGAAAGATGCACGGGAACAAACCGGTGTGGTTCAGCCGGGCGCACCGCACGGCTTCACGCGAATGCAACCGCGTATAGAGCGCAGCGGCGCCGAGCATCCCCGCGACCGGTGCCGTCAGGTACACCCAGATCGAGGTCCAGTCGCCCACGATCAGCGCCGACGCCGTGGTTCGTGCCGGGTTAAGACTCATTCCCGAGAGCGGCGTCTCAAGGATAATGAACGCTGCGACGCAGATTCCGCCGGCCAGGCCGGTGAAACGTGCGATCGACGCACGCGAGTTGGAGAGCGTTAACACGACCGTCATCAAGATAAACGCGATTGCAACTTCGCCACAAAACGCAACCGGCGCACCGTGGCTGCCCGGACGCGTCACGATCCCATGGACCGGCGGCGCAACAAGCGCGCGTCCGGCAAGCGCGGCGAGCGCGGCAAATCCAAGCGCGCCCCCGACAAACTGTGCGAGCGTATAAAAAAACGCGTCGCGCGGCGCGATCTTGCCGAGCGATGTGAACGCAAACGTCAACGCCGGATTGAGGTGCGCGCCGGAGCGAGCGCCCCAGGGTGAATACGTAATCGCGATGACCGTCAAACCCATGGCGCTGCCGAACAGCAGCCGCCCCAAGGCCGGATGGGCGGCGATCGCGCCACGCAACGGTTCGGGCGCACGCGCAAGCAGCACGGCTACCGTTCCCGCTACGATCATGAACGTACCGAGACCCCACGCCTCGATCAGGTAGTGGCGCCAGTGGAGCGAACGCGAGTCCATCGAACCCTATCAGCATAACAGCGCCGGCAGCCGGCGGCCGTAAGGCGGCTTACGCCGGGTTCCATGCCGCTTTGCTATGCTAAAGCGACCATGGCTTCACGCATCATTATTTTCGCGTTGACCGTGATTCTCAGCATTGGAATTTCGATGCGCTCGGCCGCGGCCGCCAGTACGCCGATCGTCGACGTCGGAGAAATCGGTATGACGGTGAGCGACATGGATCGCGCCGTCGCATTCTATACGACCGTTCTCGACTTCAAAAAAGCGTCCGACGACGAGACTACCGGCAGCGCTTTCGAGCGCTTCGAGGGTGTATTCGGCGCGCACGCCCGAATCGTCCGCTTGCAGCTCGGCGAAGAGACCGTCACGCTTACAAGCTATCTTACGCCCGGCGGACGACCGATTCCGATCGATTCCGCCAGCAATGACCGCTGGTTTCAGCATATCGCGATCGTCGTAAGCGACATGGACCGCGCCTATGCGCGATTGCGTGCGGCACGCGTCCGCTACGCATCGTCGCAGCCGCAACGCCTGCCAGAAACGATCCCAGGTGCCGCGGGTATTACGGCGTTCTACTTTCGGGATCCCGACAATCACATCATCGAAGCGCTACAATTTCCTCCCGGAAAGGGCGATAGTAAATGGAGTACGCCACGCGCGGATGCCGTGTTTCTCGGCGTCGACCATTCGGCAATTGTGGTAGCGGACACCAGTGCGAGTGTCCGCTTCTACATCACGCAATTCGGCTTCCACATCGCCGCAACCAGCGACAATTTCGGAACGGAGCAAGAGCATCTCAACAACGTTGAAGGTGCGCGACTTCACATCACGACGTTACGCGCAGCGAGCGGCCCCGGAATCGAGTTGCTCGAGTATCTAAGCCCGCGTAGCGGCCGTCCCTATCCGGCCGACGAACGCGCCGACGACATCGTCCATTGGCAAACGCAACTGCTCACGCGCGATGCGCGCGCGGCCTACGACGCAGCAGTGCGCAAACGTGAGCCAATCGTCTCGCAGGGCCTGATCGACGCGAGGGCGACGGCGCTCAGATTCAGCGATGGCTTCTTGCTGCGTGATCCGGACGGCCATGTCATGGAAGTCATCATCCGATAGACCTCGACAGCCGACGGTCGAGACCATGCCGCTGGAACGAGCCGCCGAAGCCTACGAGAAATGGATGAGTAACCAGGCGCGCGTTTCCGGATCGTCCTAACGACCCGCAGCGCCGATTAGTGGACTGTAACGGGTTATGTAGTATACTAGCCGCATGGGTTTTAGCGTTGAAGCGCATGAGTATGACGAACCGCGCCGCATGACTCGCTCAAAACAGGTAAGCGCCGATCGCGCGCGGCGAGCGCAGGTTATCCTGGCGCTCGGCAACGGAGAGACGTTCGCCGAGATCGGTGCGCGATTCGAGTGCAGCCCGACGTACATCGCAACGTGGAAAGCGCGTTTCCTCGAAGATCGGCTCGCCGGGTTGGTAAGTCGCTACACCGGCGGTCCAAAGCGAACACTCAATCCCAAACTCGAGGCGCGCATTCTGGACGCAACACGAAAAGCGCCGGCCGACGGTTCGACTCATTGGAGCACGCGGAAACTCGGCGAACATCTTGGTATCAGCCTTGGACCGCTTAGTTCCGGTGCTTCCGCTCTCACCCGGTCGGGTGGTGCACCATGGCTTTGAGTACTTGCGCCACGGCACGTTAAGTTTATACGCCGCTTTCTATACGAAGACCGGCGAAGTGTTGGGGAAGACTGCCGCTCGCCACACATCGGCCGAATTCGTGGCCTTCCTCACGGACATTGTCGCATCGCAGCCGCGCGGCAAAGAGATTCACGTTATTGCCGACAACCTTTCCGCGCACAAGACAAAACTGGTTCAGGGCTTTCTTGCCGAGAACCCCAACGTCACGATCCACTTCACGCCAACCTATTCATCGTGGCTGAATCAGGTTGAGTTGTGGTTCTCGAAGATCGAGCGTGACCTGATCGCACGCGGTATTTTTACGTTAGTCAAGGACCTCGGCAAGAAAATCATGCGCTATATTCGCGCTTATAACCAATCACCGAGGCCCGTCGACTGGAGTACTCCGATCCGACGCGACGAGTCCACATTACTCAACCCGTTGTTACAGGGCATTAGTAGGCGCGAGTGTTCGAGACGGCAGCACATTTCCGCACGCTCGCCGTGATCGTCGACGGCTTCGAACGCATAGCTTTCGGCAGGACGCCAATATGCTCGAGCCGCAGCGTCACGCTGCATAGATACACGCGCCGTCGACCCACGTCTGCAGCACGTGCGCTTGCGAGAAGCTTCCATCAACGAGCGGGTCACGATCGAGCATCACGAGATCGGCGTCGTACCCCGCTGCGAGCGCGCCGGCGTGGGATTCGGCGTGACCGAACCGGGCCGCATCGTAGGTGTACATCGTAAGCGCCTCGAGCGGCGAGAGCCGTTCGCTCGCGGTGTGGTGCGCGCACGCAGCCGCCATCCCGGCGAGCGGCGACAGCCGGCACACCGGGCTATCGTCTCCTCCGCACACCGTCGCGCCGGCGCGTAACGCGCTACCGAGTGCGTTCATCGAGCGCATCCGCTCCGCACCGAGCCGGGCTTCATACATCCCGCCCGCGCCGCCCCAGTCGGAGTCGAACTGCGGCTGCATCGAGAGATAAATTCCCAAGCGCGCGCACCGCGCGATCTGCTCGGCCGTGGCAGCTTCAAAGTGTTCTATGAAGTGGCGATTCCGCGCGCTCGCCCTGTTGCCGAGCACCTGCTCCCAAGCCGTGAGGCACTGCTCTATCGCGCGATCACCGATCGCGTGCACGCCGGCCGAGATACCGAGGCGTTCGGCAGCGGCGAAATACGTCGTGACGTCGGCGTCGGCGAAGCGCAGCACTCCGGACTGCGCCGCGCCGTTGCCGAACGGCGCACTGCAATACGGCAGACTCATCGCGGCCGTTCCGCTGCCGATCGACCCGTCAAGGAAAACATCGCCTCCAACGAATGGCAGCCCGAGCGAACGCGCGAGCGCCGGGTCGCGCTCGCAAATCTTCGGATAGATTTTAAGCCCGGCCAACTCTCGCAGCGCCTCGATCTCGCTCGCGTAGGCATCGCGTCCGCCGAAGCCGACGAGCTGGACGTGCAGGTGCACGGCGCCTTCTCGTATCGCCAGATCGGCGGCACGACGTTCCGCCGCGCGCCGTTCGACGACGGGCAGCTGTGCAAAAAAACGTGATTGCGCGATCCAATTCGCCTCCAAGAACAATCGCCCAGTCGGCGTTCCGCGCGCGTCGCGTTCAATGCCCGCGGAACCCGGTTCGATCGCGAGATGAGCGAACGTTTTCCGGTTCACCAAACACGAGTGCCCGTCGATGCGAACGAGCATCGCAAGCGTCTCGCTGTGATGTTGATCGAGCGGTGCCGCGGTAGCGCTCGCGGCGTCGAACCAACGCGATTCGTCATAATTCCCCGCGACGATGAAACGCTCGCCGCGCGCGAGCGCCGCGACGCGCTGCTCGAACTCGACGGCACCGCGAACGTTCCTTAAATCGCGCACGCCGAGCATGTAGCCTGTGTCGGTGAGGTGCACGTGGCAGTCGGCGAAAGCGGGAACAACCGTTGCACCGCCAAGATCGATCCGCGCAACGCCGTCGCTCGCAGGTGTGGCGTCGAAACCGACGATCCGCTTTCCGAGAATGCGAATCGCATCGTGTACTGCGTACGTCCGCCGCACCGGATCGAACGCGTACGCACGGCAATTAACGAATGACATTTGGCGCGGATCGCGCAAGTGATGCAAGGCTTACCAGCGGTAGTCGTGCAGGGCCGACCACTGATACGCTTGCGTGCCGTCCCACGAGAAGAAACACTCTCCGATCGCGCCGACGGCTTTGCTGGCGTCAAGCGACGCGGCGATCTCCGCCGCCGGTGGAAATCCGTTACGGCCTTCGGCTTGCGTCTGGCCGCCCACGCTTATCGGCATGCGCCGCCGCGCGACGCGAATGAGTCTTGCATACGATGCGCGGAGCACTTCGCGGACTTGCTGCGGCGTCGTGGGCTTACGCCGCAGCATCCGCCAGTAGGCCATGGGCTGCAGCACGCTGCTGTAGCGCGCGATCTGCTCATAAGGGTACTGTTTCTGCGTGAGATGCTCGAGATACGCATCTTCGACGGTCGCTATGAGCAGATACTTCGGTCCGAGAGCCGCATGCACGTAGCGCATGTATTGCCACAGCGCAGCGCCGCCCTGCGGCGCGCCGCCCATGAACTCATCGCCGCGTTCGACGTCGACGGCAAGACCGGTGAGCGGCGTGCCGTTCGCCGTGCGATAATATGCGCTGCGCACGCTCTGCTGCAAATCGTCATAACTCGTATCGCGCGGCACCGTCCAACCGATCGTGCCGATCCGATGCGCCGCAAGTCCATCGACGATCGCGTCGATCGTGGGTTTCGCCTCCGGCGTCACTTCCCAATACGCGCCGTAGGCCGTACGCAGTTCCACGTAATTCAGCCCAGCGCGTACCGCTTGGGCCACGATGGCGCGTGGATCAAGGCGCTTGTAGTAGATCGGGTCGAGCGGGTTTGTCGTGAAAAACAGCCACATCGCTTTACCCGACGCATTCGCGAGCACCGTCGGCGGCGGGATGCCAAGCGTTGTCACGGGCCCAAGCGCAACCGGCGGATAGCCGGCGCGGTAGAGCACGTAACGGTAATGTTTGCCGGCTTCCACACCGGTGTCCCGATAGGTCGAACTCGGGCCTGCGAGCGAGACGACTGTGGTGCGCCGGCCCGTTCCGTCGATACGAACGAGCCGCGCATACTGCCGTTGTTGCGGAAACCAGCCGATTTGCACGAGGTGCGGCCCGAGCGCTCGCGTAACGACGCGCGGGCCACCCCAAGTGCGCGAATCGGTTGCGATGCGCGCGCTTCCCATCTTCGGCACGTTCACGCGAACCGTCATCGCCATTGGCCCCGCATGATTCGAAGCAAGGATCGCAGATGGTGCGCCGTACCGCAAGCGCGTCTGCCATTGCACGTACCCGTCGGCCGAACGCCAATCGATGTCGCTGTTCGCCATGATGCGCGTCGGCTTCCCGCGAGCGTCAAAAAACTTCGCGACGACGAGCCAGCGTGCGTTGCCGTCGGGATCGACACCGAGCGGTCGCCCCTCCACACCGAAGCGCACCGCCGGCTGTCCGAAGTAAACCGGTGCACTCTTCGTTGGCTCAGGTGCCGGTGCGGTCGTCGCCTGCGCGACGAGTACGAGCATCGCAATCACGAGCGAGAAGCTCATAGCAGCTCCACGTTTGAATCGCTCGTGGTCAGAATTTGAGGCTCATGAAACCTTCGAAGGTCCGCGGCGACTGCGTAATGTTCTGGTATATATAACCCACCGGCGCGACCGTCCCGGAGCGCGCGCCCGTAAACGGCGAGCAGCCCGAACCGAGGCCGGTCGCAAGTGCGGGATCCTGGGCGTTGTAGCACGGCGTCGTCGAGTGCTGGTTGTTGCTGACGTTTCGCACGTTGAGGCCGATACTCACGTTCTTGTTGATCTCGCGCAGGATCGTCGTGTTCAGCGAAAAGTATCCGGCACCGATCCCTTCAGGGGCGAGCGCGGGCTTGGTATCGGTGATCGAAGCGCAGTTCACGGGCTGGCTGCTCTGCGTATACGCAAGGAGATTGCCCTTGCCGTCCGTTGGAATACAACCGCCCGAATTGTAAAACGTATCGTATGCATAGTAGAGTACCGGGAGCACATGCCACCCGTGGCTATGCAGGTCAAGCGTGGCGGTCCCCGCGACAAGCGGCGTTTGATAGCTCCGCACGAAGACTCCCTGTTGCAAAAATGGACCCGGCAACGGGAAACCAAGAAACGAAACTTGGCCACCGGTCAGCGCCGAGACTTGCGTCCAATAGTTGTTGTACGTGCCCGATATCCAGAGCGACGCGCCGACTGGATGGTTGTCGAGGTGACTGAAACCGAGTTCCGCGCCGAACGAGCGGATCTTCGTGTTGTTCGAGAGCGTCAAGTCGCCGTAGGTCGGAATCGACGTGCCAGCTTTGAAGCCGGTGAACGGCGAGTACGACGATAGGTAGTTATTCGACGCACGATAGTACGGTCCAACTTTGAGCGACGTATTCGCGTCGAATTCGTGCTCGTACTGGAAATCGGTCACGTTATTGCGGACCGGTTGGTACGCCTGCGCGCCGCGCAACCTCGGATTATAGGTGGCAGAGTTGAGGCGGTACACGAACTCGGTGCCGATGAATTGCAGCGAGTCGGCAAACGAATACCGCAGCGCGTCATGCGAGCTCAAGCGATACGTGCCAAGAATGGACGGCGCGAGATAGCCGGCCGAGACCGTGCCGCCGGCTACCGAGGGTACGCCGTAATTTATGCGTGAGTAGCGTAGGCCGGGTTCGAGCGTCAGCCGGCCGATATTCACTGATGCCGATACGTAGGCATATGGCACGTGCGTCGGGATGTCGGTGTAGGAGTTGGTGCACGGATAACTTGTGTCGCGTCCGTTGCAACCGGCGCGGTTTCTTCCGGTGAAGTTGAACTCATTGAGATACCTCACGTCGCGCAATTGGCGGTCGAACTCCTGGCCTATTCCCGCACGTACGATGACGTTGGGATTGGGCGTTAGCGTATAATCGAGAGCGCCGAAATAGTTGTTGCCGCGGCGATCCTGATAGTAATCCCCGAGGTCCTGCGTACAGGCCGAGCCGTCCGCCGCGAGCGGAAGTGGAGAACCGGGCGCATAGGGATAGGTGGGACAGCCAGCGCTGACTATCGTCCCGCCGGCCGGAGCGTTATTCGAAGGGCTGTTGGGGTCGGTCAACGTTTGGTTGAAAATATATTCATTGAAATTTTCAGCGAAGCGCAGCGCGAAACTCGAACGATCGTTGATAACGTGGTTCCACTGGATTTTACCGATGCCCGAATAATGACCCAGATAATTACCTTGCCCGTTGGCAAGCGAGGTGAAGTAAAGCCCGAGCGGACAAGGCTGACCGTTTGGTGCTTGGCCACCGCTGCCGTTGGTCGCCGTCTTTACGCCGCCCACGGCGCCGGGGCAGCGCGCCAATGCTAAAAGTGGGCCGCCTTGCGCCGTCTCGCCGTAGCTATTATTGCCGTCGTATACGCCGTTCTGAAATAAGAATTGAATGTCGTTCTTTGTATTCGGCTTGTAGTGCAGATTCGCAATCAGATCCGTCGTGTTGATGAATCCGGGATTCGTCGAATTGACGCCGATCTGCGATAGCGGAAAGTTCGCGTTGTAATTACCCGTCCAATACTGATTGTTCGATGCCGCTCCGTCGTAGCCGAAATAGTAGGAGAACCGTTTATCGGGCGTAGCGCCGCCGTATTCGAGGCGCGACAGGAAATTGAAGGTCGGCGCGGTGGCGCCGAATGCGACGTTACCGAAGCCCGGATACGCTCCCGTCTTGATCACCGAGTTGATGACGCCAAGTCCGTTGCCCGCATTCGATGCCGAGAGGCCGCCGGTGTAGACTTCGACATTCGATATCCCGAGATTCGTCAGATTGGAGGTGAAGAAGCCGGTAATGCGTTCGGTGATCGGGATGCCGTCGAGCTCGTAGCCGTTGTCGACATCGTAGCCGCCTCGAATCGACGGCTCGCCAGGATACGCTCCCCCGATGGGCGTCACGCCCGGTACCGTCTCGAGATACTCATACACCGTGCGATGGAGGTTGTCGCCGCCGGTCGCGGCATTGAGCTGCGCGCCGCTAACGTTGTAGACATCGGTTCCACTGTAGGGCTTGAACAAACTGCCCGAACTGCGCGCCTGAACCTGGCCGATCGTCTTCAGGTCCGCCTTGCGAAGCTTTTGATCGACGCGCGACACGATGTCTTGTTGAATCGTGACGCCGGAAACGCTGATCGGCTCTAAGCCGGGGCCTTCAAACGAGATGACGTAGGTATCGGGAATCAGCGCTTGGAGCGAATAGAAACCGCGTGCGTCGGTCGTCGCAGAACTGTTTCCGGTCGGAGCCGTCGCCGCGATTTTGATGCCGGCGAGTGGCTGTCCCGTCGTGGCGTCGGTAACCGTTCCGGTCAGGGTTCCGGTGGTGCCGGCGCCCGCCGGCGCAATTGTCGCGAGAAACGCGGCGAACAGCATGCCGGAGATGACGAAAAAATGTTGCACGGTCGGGCGGGCGACGTTGCGCTGCATCGATTCCCCCTTTGCTTAGAGCGCCGCAACACCGCGCGAAGCGGCATGCCATACGTGCTCCAGAAAATAAAAAGCAACCGGCGTGATCACACGCTCGTCCACCTGACCCGGCCGTTATCACGCGCGCGAGCATAATTCCTGCTGCACTAAAGCATCGTTTTCGTGAGGCCGCGCGGAGCGTCGCTTTCGACGTAACGGAAGCGTCCGACATGGAGAGCGAGCATCTGCGCGGCAACGAGCCACGCCAGCGTATTGAAGGCACTGCCGACCACGGGACCGAGAAGCGGAATCTCGCCGAGCCGCTCGCCGATAACATAGCGCAAACTTTCGGCTTCGAGGGCATCCCGCATCGGACGGTTTACGATCGCGCGCGAGCTTTCATCGACGATGCCGACGATCGCGCAGGCCGCATCGAGCATGGCTGCGCTTCCATGCCGGAACTCACCCGCTGAGAAACCCTCGGCATGGATGTAGCTTGCTTCTTTTAGTTTGAGCGCGCATTCGTCGGCGACGGGGACACCGTATCCGATCGCTACGACGGCGACGCTGCGCCGGCGTGCGATGCGCGCAGCCGCATCGCGCACCGCCTCCACGCCGTCGCCAAGCAGCCAACCGCGGACATCTTCGGCGGTATCGATCAGCGTGACGGCGTTACGCGAATGGGAATCCGCGATCAAGCCGGCCGCCCACAGTAAGATCGCGGCGGTTGCCGTCACGCTCTTGCTTGCCGGGACGGCAATCTCCGCGCCCGCAGCGACATCGATGACGACCCTCGCTCGCTCGCCGAGCGGCGAACTCGGCGAATTGGTCAGCGCGATCAAGTCCGTGGGACGAAGAACCTCGATCGCGTCAAGCAAGTCCGCGGAACGGCCGCTTTGCGAACACGCGATAACGCTTGCACCGCGGTACGCGGCGTGATCGAGCGGAGCTTCGCTCGCATCGAGTGCATGTGCGCGCAGTCCGCGCCGCCGCAGTGCAAGCGCCCCTAAGCGCGCCATGAACAGCGAGCTTCCGCTCCCGAGCAGCACAACGTCGCGGTCACAAATCGCGCGAGCGAGCGTCAACGCCTTGTCGGACGCGGCGATACGCCGCCAAACGTCGGGCTGTTCGCGAATCTCACGTTCGAAGTGGACGCCGAGCATCAGCGCGTTGCAAGCAGCGAGAAGATACGGGCGCGCACGTTCGCAAGCGCCGCAGAGGCGCCGGGCCGATCCTCATCGATCCACTCGTTGATGAGCAGCGAAAACGTTACGGGCCCGTGCGTGTGCGACTGCACGAAACCGGAGATCGTCCGAACGTGGCTGATGCTGCCCGTCTTCGCGAAGACGGTGCGTTCGGCGGGCGTCCCACGATAGGACGTTTTAAGCGTTCCACGGACTCCCGCCACGGGAAGCGCATCCAGGACGATGTCGCGATATGGGCCGTTCCAATCGGCTTGCAGAATCGCGACGAGCGCACGCGGCGTGATGCGATCGTACTGTGAGAGTCCGGAACCATCAGCGATCGTTAGCGTGCTTGGGCGAATTCCGATCGAACGCAAATATTGTTCCTCCACAACGCGCCCGGCGGCGTCCGTTCCTGGTTCGCCGGCCTGCGCGACACCAAGCTCCTTCAAGAGTAGTTCGGCCATTAAATTATCGCTCGGATACCAGCAGTCGGCGAGCAGTTGCGGCATCGCTTCGGACGCGTGCGACCATAGCGGCGTCGTCGCCGCAGGCATGCGGCCGGCGTGGACACCCCCCACGACCGCGATGTGTTCGGCAGCGAGCATTTGCACAAAAACATCGCCCGCGTAACTCTCGGGATCGGGAACGCTCGGCGAAAGGTCGCCCGATTCTCCTGCGCCGAGCGGATAGCTTCCGCGCAATTCAATTCCCAGCGGCTCGTTCCAGGGCCGGACGATCTCGGAGGTATCCTTCGAGCCTTTCAGTCCCGTCGTTAGGCGGTTGGCGAGGTTGAAAGCCGCACTCTGCGGCGTGATGCGCAGTGCGACGGGCGTCCCGGCGGCAGGGCCCGGCGTCATGTAGGCGTGGACGACGCCGTCTTCCAGTTCGAGTGCGCTGACGACGGGCGCGTAGTAGTAGGGAAGATCGTCCCACGACCAGCCGAAGCCGTAGCGTTGCAGATCGAAGTGGGCCGCATCGGTAACGAGCGCCCCGTCGATGCGCGTGATTCCTTCGGCAGCGAGACTTGCAGCCGCGACACGCAGGTCATTTGCAGTCAAGAGCGCATCGCCACCGCCGCGTAGATAGACGTTTCCAGCGATGGCACCACCGTGCCGCGCCGCGTCCATGGTGACCGTCGTCATGTACGCAAACGTGGGCCCCAGTCGCTCTAACGCCGCCGAGCCGACCAGCAATTTAAAGTTTGAAGCCGGCATGAAGTCGCGGTCGACGTTTTGCGCGTACAGAATCGTCCCGCGCGTCGTGTCGCGCGCGAACAGACCGACGTGCGCACCGCGCAAGGTCGGCGCTTCGAGAAGCGCATCGATCGAGCGCTGCAGGGAAGTCAGCTGAAGCGAAGACCAGCCTACGCCGCCCGGAACCGGTTTGCGCACGGTCGCCGTTGACGACATGTCGGCGGCGGACGCATCGAGAAAAGAAACAGCACCGATTAGACAGCATACGAGCGCTGCACTCGGTCTACGCGTGGTATCGCACCATGACGACGCGTTCGGACCACACGCGGGAGGTTCCCATCGACGAACGGACAGTAGAAAACGATCTCGACACGTACCCGCATTGGAAACTCGAAGACTGGTTACCGACCGGACCGCCGGGCCGGATCGATTCGATCTACACGCATTGGTCCGCCCACGATTATCACGCGGTCTTCCCGGCGTACCATTTTTGCATCGCGCTTGCGCAGAGCGGCGAAATCGTCGTCGTCAATACGCACGATGTTCGCGAAAATATGCGCGACGTGACCTTGCAGCCGCAACTGCCGTACGCCGCACATACCCGCGGCCGCAATTCGTTCGCGCTCGGTGTATCGATCATGGCGATGGCGGAAGCGAAGCCCGCGAATTTCGGTGCTTTTCCATTGACCGAACCGCTGATCGACGGTCTCTGCCTTGTAACGGCGAAGCTCGCGCGCATGTACGCCGTTCCGCTCGACGCAGAACACGTCATGTCGCACGCCGAGGCAGCCCGGCGAGACGGTTACTTCGGTACGGGACCCGAGGAGCGCTGGGATATCGCGCGCTTAACAGCGGATCCGCGGCCGCTCGTTCCGCACGACGCTATCGCGGTCGGCGACGTGCTGCGTTCGCGGATGCAGCGTTACCCAACGCCGTGACGAGCTCGTGCGGCGAACATCCCGCTTGCGCGGCAAACGCGTCAAGGTCGGTCGTTTCATCGAGGAAAATCAGGTGCGAGCGAGTCGCGTCGAGCCGCGACGCGTGCGCGATGACGTACTGCATGCCGACCGAGAGGATGTCGCCCGTCCCCGCAAGGCCCTGCGGCAACCCGTCCGCGTAGCCCAAACGTGCCGTAGCAAGCGTGGACCCGCTTGGGACCGTGCGGGCGCCGTAACCGACCGGCAGGGCGGATGGCACGTACTCGACGCCGGTAACGGGTGCGACGACGCGCAACGCACAGCGTACACCCGATACCGGGTGACCGCCGGTCGCACCGAAGAGGCCGATGCCGACGCGGACATGGCTGCCCTGCGCTCCATCGGCCGCAAGCGGAAACGTGCTCGCAAAATCCGTGTCGACAACCCGCACATTTGCGCTCCGCAGGCGCTGTACGGCTGCGCGGAAGAGGCGCGCCTGAATGGAACGATGCTCCCAATCGCTCACATGCGACCACACCTCGACGTGCGCGCCCGCGCGGGCAAGAATTGGCGTGAAGGCGCGCAACGCCGCGGGAGAAAGCCCGCTCCAGCCCGCGGCCAGCCGCAAACCGACGCGCACGCGAAGTGCATCTCCGAGCCGCCTCGCATGCCGCTCCGCCACGTCGAGTTCCGCCGCGGTACCGATGTTGGCACCGGCTCCCGCGCGCAACACGCGCTCCAAACGCGCGAGAGGCACGTCGCCGAGCACGATGGCGGGCGCGGCGGTATACCGGCGTAAGTCGCGTAATTCGGCCTCGTCGGAAACGCAGAACGACGCCACCTCCCCTTCGAGCGCGTTCACAAGCGCCGCGCTGCCCCACCCGTATCCGTCAGCTTTGACGACGGCGCGCACCGGCACACCCGCGAATGCGCGCCATGCGCGCGCATTGGCGGCGACGATCTGGGGATCGAGCGCGATCCAGGGACGGCTCATGATCGTCATATATCATGGAACCCATCGCATGCGTTGTAGAGTCATGCGTGCACGACACTTCAGTTGCGTGCGCCGAAAAGGCTTTCAATATGAAAGACGATTTTCTCGACCGGTCTCGCTCGATAGCGGGCCCCGGCTTCAATCGGTGGCTCGTGCCTCCGGCGGCGCTCTGCATCCATCTTGCCATCGGCCAGGCCTATGCGTTCAGCGTGTTCAGCAAACCGATGTCGATGCTCGTCGGCATCACGCAACCGGCGGCGAGCGATTGGAAGATTACCGATATCGGCTGGATTTTCAGCCTTGCGATCGTCTTTCTCGGATTGTCCGCCGCCTTTGGCGGCAAGTGGGTCGAATCGGTCGGACCGCGCAAAGCGATGTTCGCGGCGGCGCTCTGCTTCAGCGGCGGCCTGCTCATCGCCGGCGGCGGCGTCGCGCTCCACGTCTTACCGCTGGTCTTCTTCGGCTACGGTGTCGTCGGCGGCATCGGGCTCGGTATCGGTTACATTTCGCCCGTCTCCACGCTCATCAAATGGTTTCCGGATCGTCCGGGTCTCGCGACGGGAACCGCGATCATGGGCTTCGGCGGCGGCGCCCTGATCGGCGCACCGCTGGCCGTCACGTTGATGAAGCATTACGGCAGCGCAACCTTCGTCGGGGTCGCTCCGACGATGCTCACGATGGGCGTCCTGTACCTCGCGTTCATGCTCGTCGGTGCCTTCATCGTGCGCGTCCCGGCGCCCGGTTGGGCGCCGGCCGACTACGTGCCAGCAGTCGCTTCGCACAAGATGATCACGACGCGAAACGTGCTCGTCGGTCAGGCCGTGACCACGCGGCAATTTTACCTGCTATGGATCGTGCTGTTTTGCAACGTCACGGCCGGCATCGGCGTGCTCGGACAAGCGTCGCTCATGATTCAGGAGATGTTTCCCGGCAAATTTCCGCACGCCGATCCGGCGCAGACGGCGGCCTCCGCCTCGATCGCGGCCGGCTTCGTCGGATTGCTCAGCATCTTCAATATGGGCGGACGTATCTTTTGGGCGTCGATGTCCGATTTCATCGGCCGCAAGACGACGTACGCGATCTTCTTCGCGCTCGGCATCGCCCTCTACGCCTCGATTCCGGCGCTCGGGCATGCCGGTAATCTCGGGCTCTTCATTTTGTTTTATGTGATCATCTTGAGCATGTACGGGGGCGGATTCGCGACGATTCCAGCGTACTTACGCGATCTTTTCGGAACGATAAACGTCGGCGCGATCCACGGCCGCTTGTTGACCGCGTGGTCCGCGGCGGGCATCGCGGGTCCCGTCCTCGTCAATTACATCCGTCAAAATCAAATCGATCATGGCGTCGCCAAAGCCGACGCGTATTCGATCACGATGTACTTCATGGCGGGGTTGCTCGTCGTCGGCTTCATCTGCAATATGCTCGTGACGCAGTTGGGTGAAAAACATTACGTCACGACCGGCTCGCTGCAAGAAGCGATGTAAGAATGAGCAACGTGCGCGATTCCGCAACCAATTCCGGCAACGGCGTCAAGCTGCTGCTCTCGTGGGCCTTCGTCGGCATCCCGTTGCTTTGGGGCATTTCACTGACGCTCATCAACGCCGCCAACCTTTTCAGATAGCTGGCGACACGCCTGTCGCTGGCGACACGCCTGTCGCTGGCGACACGCCTGTCGCTGGCGACACGCCTGTCGCTGGCGACACGCCTGTCGCTGGCGACACGCCTGTCGCTGCAGCCCGTTTTGCGGCGACGAACGCCAGCACGTCCGGTAGCGGACGTGCATTGAGAACTTCGCCGGGCGTAATCCACGCGCGCCGCGCTTGACCGACCGCATACTCCACGTTGGCGAGATGACTCGTCGCGTGCGCGTCGCTGTCGAGCGAGAACGTAACGCCGAAGGAACGTGCCCGCCGAGCGAGCGCACCGGGCAGATCGAGCCGCCCGGGCTGACCGTCGATCTCGAGCGCCGTTCCTGTCCGGGCCGCAGCCGCAAAGACGACATCATAGTCGAACTCGTATCCGGGGAAGAACTCGACATTGCGTCCCGTCGGATGACCGATGATCGTAACGTACGGATTTTCACACGCGCGTACGAGCCGGGCCGTCATGGCCTCGCGCGAGATGTTCATGGCGTCGTGCACGCTCGCTACCACAATATCGAGTTCCGCCAGCACGGCATCATCGTAATCGAGCGAACCGTCCGTCTTGATATCGACCTCGGCCGAGGCGAGCGTGACGATCCCGTGGCGTTCGCCGAGCGCCCGCGCCGTCGCGCGTTGCGCGCGCAATTCGCTCGGATCGAGCCCCATCCGCCCCCGGCCCCACGAGTGGTCGGAGATCGAATGATAGGCGTAGCCGCGCGCTGCGACCGCGGCGATCATCGCTTCGAGTGAATCAGCACCGTCGCTCCACGTGCAATGCATGTGGAAGTCGCCGCGCAGATCGGCAAGCGAGACGGGCGTGGGCAAGGTTCCGGCGAGCGCGGCCTCGAGTTCGCCGACGCCCAGGCGCATCTCCGGTGCGATAAACGGCAGACCGAGCGCGGCGTACACCTCTTCCTCGCTGGCGCACGCTTGACTACGGCCGGTCGCGAGGTCGAGAATACCATTTTCGCTAACGCGCAGGCCGTTGCGCACCGCATATTCGCGTAGTTGAATGTTGTGTTCGCGCGAACCGGTAAAGTGCTGTAGTAGATTTCCGTAAACGTCGCCGGGCAGCACGCGAAGATCGATTTGAAAGCCGCCATCGAGCCAGATCGAAGCTTTCGTTAGGCCTTCGGCGAGAACGGCGCGGGCCCGCTCCCAGCTCACGAAACGCGCGATGACGTCCCCGGGCGCGTCCGAGGTACAGACGATATCGATATCGCCGACCGTCGCTTCGGCCCGGCGTACGCTGCCCGCGTACGCGAGACCCTGCGCGTTTCCGGGCTCGGCGAGATACGCGATGATCTCGCGAGCGAGCGGTAAGGCGCGCCCGAGCGGCGTGCGCGACTGGCGCCCTTTGAAGGCTAGAATCCCGCGCTTGATGTTTTCGATCGACTTCTTTCCCAATCTCGCGACGCCGTCGAGGGCACCCGCTTCGACGGCGCGTTCGAGATCGGGCAGCGACGCGATCCCGGCTTCGGCGTAGAGCACCTGTGCGGTCTTCATACCGATGCCCTGCACCCCAAGTACATCGATGAGCGTCGGCGGATAACGGGCCGCGAGCTCGTCGCGATAGGCGATCCGGCCCGTTTCGATCAGTTCGGCGATGCGCGCTGCGATCGTTTTCCCAATGCCGGGTAAGCGCTGCAGGTCGTTCGACGCAATCAATTGCGCGGCGGGCGCCGCATTTTCGATGCCTTCTGCGGCACGCTCGTAGGCCATGAATTTGAAGAACGGCTCGCCCGCGAACTCCATGAGTATCCGGATCTCTTTGAGCGTGCGCGCGATTTCGGCGTTCGACAGGCTTCCCACGAGAGGACGACGTTTCGTCGAATACGTACGAACGTCCCATGCTCCGCGTCGAGCGCCTCTCGCCTGAGATCTTCAATCTGCCCGTCGAGAAGATGCGCGCGGGCTATTACTCCGATACGTATTTCAATCGCGCCCGCGAGATTCTCGAGCGCGACCGTCACCGGCCGCGCGTGCGCATGCAGGTCTTCCAGCGAAGCCGCGCCGTGCTCTGCGGCATCGACGAAGCGCTCGCCATCGTCCGGCTCTGCTCCGGCTCGTATGCCGGCGACCGAACGTGGCGTGACGGCTGGAACGAGCTCGACGTTCGCGCGCTCCACGACGGCGATGAGATCGCACCGTTCGAAACGATCATGACCATCGTCGGCGACTACGCGCTCTTCGCCCATTTGGAAACGTGCTACCTGGGTGTCCTCTCGCGACGCACACGCATCGCGACAAACGCGCGCGAGATCGTTGCCGCCGCCAACGGCAAAGAAGTGCTCTTTTTCCCAGCCCGCTTCGATCACCATCAGATGCAGACCGGCGACGGCTACGCCGCATACATTTCGGGCGCCCTCGGCGTATCGACCGATGCCAACGCCGAATGGTGGGGCTCGCGCGGGATGGGCACCGTGCCGCACGCGCTCATTGCCGCATACGGCGGCGATACCGTGCTCGCCACCCTCAAGTTCGCGCAGTACATCGATTCCGACGTGCACGTGATCTCGCTCGTCGATTTCAATAACGATTGCGTCGCGACGAGCCTTGCGGTCGCCAAAGCCCTCGGCAGCCGGCTCTGGGGCGTCCGCCTCGACACATCCAATACCCTCGTCGACCGGTCGCTGTGGTCGCAGATGGGAACGTTCCCGCCGACGGGCGTCGTTCCGCAACTCGTGCGCAATATTCGCGAAGCGCTCGATGCGCACGGCTACGAAAACGTCAAGATCGTGGCCAGTGGCGGCTTCGACGCAAAGAAGATCCGGCAGTTCGAAGATGAGGACGTCCCCGTCGATGCGTACGCGGTCGGCAGCGCCTTTTTCGAAGGCACCGGCCGTTTCGACTTCACCGCCGATATCGTCGCGATCGAACGCGACGGCGTATGGACGGAGTGCCACAAAGTGGGGCGGCCCGAACGTCCCAATCCGCGCCTCGCGCGCGTGCGTTGACCGTCTTACGGGCGACGGATGTCCGCTTCATACGCGCGTCGGTCGATCTCGTAACGCCGTTCACGTTCGCACTCGACGCGGGACAGACGTGCGAGTTACTTCAGCCCACGCTGCGGGCGGCGTCGATCGCGGCCCGGCTATGCGCGGCTATCGTAAAGCCGACCATGGGTAGCGTCGTGGTCGAACATTTTGAAACGCGCTTACAAGCGCCGGAAGCCAAGCGCCGGATCGGCTTTGTCGATGCGGCCGGCTTCGCGGGCGACGCGCACGCGTTTCGCTGCGAGGTCGCCTTTCACGCCGACGTCTGGGCTGTCGCGCCGTCGCTTGCACGTGAACGCACCGGTGCTGCCCTCCGTGCCCTCGAAAGCGACACGCCGTACGCGCGTGGGATCGCGCTCGCCTTCGTGGCGGATGTTTCCGTACTCGTGCTCGATATGCCCGACCCCGGCCTAGCGGCGCGTGTGCGCGCGCTCGCTCCCGAAGCCGCCATCGTCGGAACGCACGCCGGCACCGCCGCAGCGCTGCGCCCGTGAATGAAACGCGCGCGACGATTGCGATCGTGCGCCGGCATATCGACCGCCGCTTCGCGGTGGATTGGGCGATGCAATTCGCGCTCGTGCTTGCCCTTGCGTACGTCTTCGTGCCGCGCTTCGGCTACAGCGCGCTCGTCGTGATCGCCGTGCTCGCGACGACGATTGCCGCGGAAGGAACGCACGTCGCTTCGCTTCGGCGCCTTACTTTTTTCACCGTGCCGCTCTACGGGCGCCAACTTGCACGCGCGCATGCAATCGCACCATCGCTTCTCTCGCTTTCGCTGCCGCTCGGCTACGCCGCCGGTGCGGCCCTGCGTGGCTACGCACCCGAGCCCGAACGTTTCGTCACCGCCGTTCTCGTTGCACTCATCGCGACGCTGGTCGGCCTCTCCGCGACCTTTCGCGACGGTCGCGATCGCGGGCTGTACGCGGCGCTTGCCCTCGGCGCGGGGCTCACGATCGCGCTTACGTATACGGCGGAACACCGCTGGTTCGACGCCACGCTCGTGCTCGCCGCAGGCGAGGGGTTTTTCGCACTGCGCGCCTTCGGTGAGACGCTTGCGCGCTACGATCCGCTGCCGGAGCCCTAACGATCGAGATCGAGCACGTCGTCGAATGCGCCGAAGGTGCTTGGCACGAATCCGCTGACAGCCGCGGCGAACGCATACGTAAATGCACGTTGATACAGGACGATCGCGGGCGCATCGTTATCGATGATCGCCTGAATGCGTCTGGCGATGCGCGCCCGTGTGCGCGGGTCGTAGCTCGCGACGTACGCGTTCATCGCGACGTCGAGTGCGCGATTACAGTAACGCATCTGGTTGAAGCCGCGTGGCGGAAAGGCTCGGCATGCGTAATCCATCGATTCGTCGGCGAGCGGACCACCTGGGAGCGAGATGAGCGCGGCATCGAATTTCCCGCGCGCAAGAACGCCCCCCGAGCTCGCCGGAGCGAAGTACTCATTGGAGCTGTAGCTGCGTGTCTGGACCGCAACGCCGCCGCGCTGCCAAGCCGCACGCAGTAATTCCGCCGCCGTCGCCGATGGCGGATAGCCGCTCGGCAGCGCGAGTTCGATCGAAAGCGAAACACCCGCTTTCGCGCGCCCATCATCGGCGCCGCGCCGGTAACCCGCCGCATCCAGGAGACGCTCCGCGGCCACGGGATCGTATCGCGAGAACGGCAGCGTGCGGTCGTAATCGACGTCGACGGCGGGAACGACGGATTCGGCGATCGTCCCGGCATGGTGGTACACGTTATCGATCAGATACCGGCGATCGGTCAAGAGCCGCAGGGCGCGCCGCACGCGTGCATCTCCGAGGTTCGGTCGCGCGGTGTTGAGGTAAACGGCTGAAACAAACGGCGTCGGGACGCTGATCGCGCGCACGTTCGTAAGGTGCCGCACACGATCCACGAAGGTACCGCTGACGGCGGCCCACAGATCGATCTCCCCCGTTTGCAGCTGCGCGAAGAGCGTGTTTTCATCGGTGATGATCTTATAGACGATCTTGTGCAGCTTCGGGCGCCCGCGAAAATAATACGGATTCGCCTCCATCTCGACGGCGTCTCCACGCCGAAAGGCCGTGTAGCGAAATGGCCCGATACCAACGGGCAATGCGTTATATGGCGCGTCGTTGAACAGCGTGTTGGCGCCCAGCACGTGCTTGGGCAGGACGCACGTGAGCTCCCACGTCGAGAAGAACTTGTAATAGAATGGTGCGTATGGCGCTTTGAGGTGGACGACGATCGTGTACTTGTCGGGCTCGACGACCGACGCTACGCGGTCGAAGGCGTCACGCGATGAAACGTTATTCGCCGGATTCGCGATTGCGGCAAAGGTGTAGGCGACATCGTCTGCATCGAACGGTGCGCCGTCGCTCCAGCGCACGCCGTGCCGCAGATGGTAGGTGATCGCGCGCCCGTCGGCGCTGATGCCACCGTTGCGCTGCGAGGGAATCTCGGTCAGCAGCTCCGGCACGGGCCGATCGTGCGCATCGAAGCGGACGAAGTGCGCCATCGTCAGCGCGGAAAGCGTCGTGATGTTGGCGGTTGTGGCCAGCAACGGATTGAGCGTCGTGACGTCTTGCCCGTCGGCCATGCGCAAGACGTGCGGTTGCGCCGCACGCCCGGGCAGCGCGCCGAGGCCCAGAAGGGCGGCCGCGAGGAACGCGAGAGCGCGGAGGCTCAGGCCGGCTGGTTGACCGATGCTGAAAGTTTCTCGACCATCGCGCGATTGAAAAGAATCATGTCGCCGACGCCGCGCGTCGTGATCCAGTGACCGTCCTGGACCGTCGGTTGATCGCGGAAGAGACCGCCGGCGTTACGGATATCATCGGAGATCGACGGCGAACCCGTCATGGTGCGGCCACGCGAAACCTGCGCCGATATGAGCACGTGCGCACCGTGGCCGATCGCGAACATCGGCTTCTTCGCGGTATCGAATTCCTTGACGAAGCGCTGGACTTCGCGATTGGCGCGCAGGCGATCGGGCGAATAGCCGCCGGGGATCAAAAGTCCGTCGAAATCCTCGGCCGTGCAGTCCGCGACGACCTCTTCGGCCTTGGCGCCCGCGCCGACGGCGTCGTCGGCGCCGCGCTTGCTCCGAATTTTCGCTTTCGCCTTATCGTCGATGCCGACGATCGTAACGATGGCACCGGCTTCTTCGAGCACGCGGCGGGGCTCGCTGAGTTCCGCTTCTTCGAAGCCGTCGCCGATGAGTGCGGCGATGCGCTTGCCGTCGATCCCTGATTGCATGACCGTTGCGTTCACGGATTTGCAGGGTCTTTCCCGTCCGCGTGCTTCAAAGGGTGCCGCCAGTCTTCTGAACCGCGGCGCGCAAGAGGTAGCTGAGTTCGATCTCAAGCTTCCCGAGATCGTCGAGCACCTCGTCTGCGAGCAACGCCCGCAACGTCGGGTTGCGCCCGAGCATATCGCGTTCTGGCACCGCATGACGCGGATTGATCTCGCGCATATAAATGCGTGCGTCCTTACGGATCGGGCCTTCGGGCAGGAAATAGAGCGGATCGAGCCCACGCGCATACACGTCGAGTGAGAGCAGCTTCGTCCTCTGCATGAATTCGATCGCGCGCAGCCGCAAAGCGCGCGCGAAACGCGCGAGTTCGCTCGGCGTCGCGCGCCGGGTTCCGGCGAACACTGCCGCGACGTCAGCTTCGCCGCATTCGCTCGCGCGCGCGAACGCGGCGAGATCGAGCTCCTTGGCGGCGGCCGCCGAACGCAGAGCGTCACCGAAAATCGCGCCGCCCGCCGTACCCGCGCGTCCGTCCCACACCGCCGTATCACCTGAAGTCATGTCGCTCTCACTTAACGATAGGAATCGTGCAGCACCAGAGCGGACTCGATTCGCCCATAGTGGATATATCGCCCGCGGTACACGCGATCGAAGCTCGGAAATCGCGCCATCTCGATATTTGCCTGGAAGACGACGTCGCTTCGGAGCTCGATACCGGCTTCTCACACGTCCGCCTGCAGCACGAAGCTCTACCCGAATGTGCTCTCGCGGATATCGATACGGCCGTGGACTTTCTCGGTCACCGGCTCGCGGCGCCGCTGATCATCTCGTCGATGACGGGCGGGACGGAGCGTGCGCGCAGCATCAACTATCATCTCGCGCTCGCGGCCGAGCGCGCGGGTGTGGCCTTCGCGCTCGGAAGCCAACGCGCCGCGCTCGAAGACAGCCGGTTGCTCGCAACCTACCGCGTGCGCGAGGTCGCGCCGAACGTCGTGCTCTTCGCAAATCTCGGTGCCGTACAATTCAATTACGGCGTGACGGTCGACGACGCCCGGCGCATCGTCGAAAGCGTCGGCGCAAATGGACTTTACCTCCACCTCAATCCGCTTCAAGAAGCGCTCCAGCCAAGCGGCGATACGAATTTTCGAGCGCTGCAGCCGCGCATCGCCGAACTATGCCGGCGGCTCGACGTCCCCGTGATCGTGAAGAGCGTCGGCTCCGGAATCTCACCGCGAACCGCCGGCCGGCTGCTCGACGCGGGGGTTGCGGCGATCGATGTCGCAGGCGCGGGCGGCACGTCGTGGGCTCGCGTGGAGGGTCGCCGGTCCGAGGATTCGACGCGCGAAGCACTGGCCGAAACGTTCGCCGATTGGGGCTATCCGACGGCAGAAGCGACGGAAGCGGTTCGCAGCGCGTTCCCGGGTGCGGTCCTCGTGGCGAGCGGCGGGATACGCTCCGGCGTCGACATCGCAAAGGCGCTCGCGGTCGGCGCGACGATCGCGGGTGGCGGCCTGCCGTTTCTCGAGCCCGCGACGCGTTCGGCCGATGCCGTCGCGCGGCACATCGATGTCATGCTTGCGGGCTTGCGCATCGCCCTCTTTGCGAGCGGTTGCCGGTGTTTGGACGATCTTCCCGGCGCGCGCTACGCGCGCGGTTCGGTTGCAACCGCAATCGTCGAACCGTCGACGGCCACATCGAAAGCATCGACCGAGGTGTAACCGCCGAGCGTCATCTCTCCCGTCGTCACGTCGAAGCACCACGCATGCCAGGGGCAGGTCACGATGGTGCCGTCGATCCACCCTTCGGCGAGCGGTCCCCCTTGGTGGGGGCAGCTGTTCTCGAGCGCGTAAAACGTCCCAGCGACGTTGAAAACGGCGATCTCGCGATCGCCCACGAGATAGGCCCTGGCTTCCCCGACGGGGATGTCGGCGCTGGTCGCAACGTTTTTGAACTCCGGCACGGCAGCATCGGCCCTTCGCCGGGGCGAAACGAAAAGTCATGCTTGATGACTATCGCTCCTGGCTCGAATCCGAGCTCAAGCTCCTCGGAAACGCAAGTCACCACGCGTATTCGTTCGGACAGGCCAACATGGCAAAACGGGCGATCGAACAGCTCGATCAGAGGCTCGCCGGCCGCATCGCGCTCCTGCTCGATGCCGCAGAGGCTGCGGCGTTGCTCGAAGCGCTCGAAGCACGCTCCGGCCACGGCGCTGCAGCCGACGAGGCGCTGCGCGAAGTCCACGCACGCTTGCGGGAGGCAGGGGCCGCATGAGCAGCCCGAACCGTCATTGCACGCATGCCGTCGCTTTGCTATGATCCCCCGGTCGCCGACCCGGTCACGTGAATGCTGCGCAGTCTGCGTTCACGCTCTGGAGCCAAGCGAGACGATCCTTCAGTAAGGAACCTTTTCGATGCCGTTAACCAAAGATCAAAAAGCAGAGCTTTCGACGAAATACGGTCGTGGCGCAAGCGATACCGGCTCGGCCGACGTGCAAGTAGCCGTACTGACCGCCTCGATCAATCAGCTGACCGAGCATCTGAAGGTTCATAAGAAGGACCACCATAGCCGCCGCGGCCTGCTGATGCAGGTCGGTCAGCGCCGGCGACTTCTCGGCTACCTGCAGAAAATAGATCTCGAGCGATATCGCAAACTGATCGCCGATCTCGGGTTGCGCCGCTAAGGCGTGACGCCGCGCGGGTTATGAGCGGCGAGGATCTCGCGCGGCTTCGCTTATCATCACGGCGTGCCGTAACTCACCACCTTCCGCGATCGCCGCGCGAGGCTCTACGCGAATTGCTCGACGCAACTCCCGCCGATCTCGTCGCCGATGTCTACGGCGCGGGAGCGTGGCTCGAGGCGTTCGAAGCTCGAATCGCACGCGAACTCGGAAAAGAAGCCGCCGTTTTCCTTCCGACAGGAACGATGGCGCAGCAGATTGCGCTACGCATCTGGTGCGACCGCGCCGAGAACCGGACGGTCGCGTTCCACCCCACGTGCCACCTCGAAATTCACGAGTCGCGCGCGTATGCGATGCTTCACGAGATGCGCGCGCTCTTGGTCGGGGCGCCGACGCAGTTGATGACCGTCGCCGACATCCGTGCCGTCGCCGATCCGCTCGCAGCCTTACTCGTCGAACTTCCCCAGCGCGAGATCGGGGCGCTCTTACCGGCCTGGGACGACTTGGTCGCGCTGTGCGAGAGCGCACGTTGTGTCACCGGAGCCAAACTCCATCTCGACGGCGCGCGCTTATGGGAAGCCGCGCCGTATTACGGCCGCGCGCACGCCGAGATAGCAGCACTTTTCGACAGCGTGTACGTGTCGTTCTACAAGGGCCTCGGCGGCATCGCGGGCGCGATGCTCGCGGGCGATGCGGATTTCGTAGCCCAGGCGCGCGTGTGGCAGCACCGACACGGCGGACGGCTGGTATCGCTCGCGCCGCTCGCGCTCTCCGCTCGGCACGGCTTCGAGCGCAACCTCGCGAAGATGCCGGCCTTCGCGGAGCGTGCGCGTGAAATCGCGCTCGCGCTTGAGACGATCGACGGCGTCGTGCCGAGCCGCCCGCAAACCAATACGTTTCACGTTTTTCTGCGCGGCGAGAAAGAGATACTCGAAGCGCGCGCCCACGATTACGCACGTACGACCGGCACGTTCGTTCTCGCGCGACTAGGCACCACGGTGGTGCCCGGTATGCAGAAATGGGAGTTCGTCGTCGGCGATGCCACGATGGCGCTGACGATCGACGAGATCGTGGTCGCCGTGCGCTCCGTCGTCGGCGGAGGCGGGGCCTTGCTTTTCGCCGAACCCGGGCACGTTAACAAAATATGAGAAAACGCAGAATTTAGGAGTATCCGTGCCAGAAACCGTCTCGCTCGAGATCGGCGGCCGTACGCTGGTCATCGAGACCGGTGAATTGGCGAAGCAAGCCAACGGCAGCGCCCTCATCCGCTATGGCGACACCAACGTCGTCCTCGCCGCCGTCACCGCCTCCGAGAAACCTCGTGAGGGTATCGACTTCTTCCCACTCACTTGCGACTTCGAAGAAAAGATGTACGCCGCGGGTAAAATCCCGGGCGGTTATATCAAGCGTGAAGGGCGCCCATCCGAACACGGTGTGCTCTCGGCACGCCAGATCGACCGGCCGATCCGGCCGCTCTTCCCCGAAGGCTTTCAGAACGACGTTCAGATCATCACGACGGTCCTCTCGATCGATCCGGAGCTCGATGCCGACGTGCTCGCGGTCTGCGCGGCTGGCGCAGCGCTCGCGGTCTCGGATATTCCCTTCGATAAGAACGTGGCAGCCGTGCGCGTCGGCCGTGACGAGGCCGGTGCGTACATCATCAATCCGACCTTGCCGCAATATGAAACCGGCGGCATGGAGATCGTCGTCGCCGGCACGACGGATGCGGTGATGATGGTCGAAGGCGGCGGGCATGAGATGAGCGAGGAAGATTTTCTCGGCGCGGTCGCTTTCGCGCACGACGAGATCAAGAAAATCGTCAAGCAGATCGATGCGCTCGCGAAGAAACACGGTAAGAAAAAGCGTGTCTATCCGCTGAACACGGTCGACCCGGCGCTCAAAACGTGGGTCGAAAAGACGTTCCAAAAAGATATCACGAAAGCGATGCGCGTATCGGATAAGACCGAGCGCAATGCCGCATTCGAGAAGCTCTCGAAAGACGAAGCGCTTTCGAGACTAAAGAAATCCGACGGCGCGGTCCTTGAGATCTTGAACGATCCCGTGAAGTCGAAAGACTTCGGCAAGATCATTAAGACGATGGAAGAGGAAGAGCTGCGCGTGATGGTCGTGGACGAAAAGATTCGTCCTGACGGCCGTAAAGCCGACGAAATCCGCGCGATCTGGTCGAAAGTCGGTTATCTGCCGCGCGTGCACGGCACCGGGCTTTTTCAACGCGGACAAACGCAAGTTCTCACCACCGCAACGCTCGGCTCGATCAGTGACGAACAGCGCCTCGACGGCATCATGGCCATTCCGAACAAGCGCTACATGCACTACTATAATTTCCCGCCGTACTCAGTTGGCGAAACGCGCCCGATGCGCGCTCCCGGCCGGCGTGAAATCGGCCACGGTGCACTCGCGGAGCGCGCACTCATGCCGATCTTGCCGCCGGTCGAAGAGTTCCCCTATACCTTGCGCCTCATCAGCGAGGTGCTCGAATCCAATGGCTCGTCGTCGATGGCGTCGGTGTGCGGTTCGACGCTCGCGCTCATGGATGCGGGCGTTCCGATCAAGAAACACGTTGCGGGCGTCGCGATGGGTTTGGTCCTGCACGGCAAGAAGCATGCGATCCTCAGCGACATTCAGGGTCTCGAAGACTCGCTCGGCGAGATGGATTTCAAAGTCGCGGGAACCGTCGACGGAATCACCGCGATTCAGATGGATATCAAGGTCGCGGGCATCACGATCGAGATCATGCGTGAAGCCTTGACCGCCGCAAAGAAATCGCGCCTCTTCATCATCGATAAACTCAAAGAAACGATCGGTGCGGCGCGACCCGAACTTTCATCCCACGCGCCGCGCATGCTCGTGCTTCAGATCGATCCCGATAAAATCAAATCGGTCATCGGACCCGGTGGTAAGGTCATCAACAAGATCATCGCGGACACCGGGGTCAAGATCGATATCGAAAATGACGGACGCGTCTTTATCGCCGGTCAAAACGGCGAAGGCGCTGAGAAGGCGCGAAAGATGGTCGAGGCTTTGACCAAAGACGTTGTCGTCGGCGAGAGTTACATGGGCACGGTCACGCGCCTCATGAACTTTGGTGTCTTCGTCGCGGTGCTCCCGGGAAAAGAAGGGCTCGTCCACATCAGCCAACTCGCGCCGGGCCGTGTCGAAAAGGTCGAAGACGTCGTGAAGATCGGCGACGAGATCATGGTGAAGGTTGTTGAGATCGATAGCCAAGGCCGCATCAATCTCAGCCGCAAGGCCGTCCTCGGCGGCGCTTCGGCCGACGAAGAGTACGTGTCCCGTCCGCCGCGCGGCAACGGTTCGTTCGATCCAGGCGGTGGCGGCGGTCGCAGCGGCGACCGCGGCGGCACGCGCCGTCGGCGCGAATAGCCGGCTTTCCGACGGAAACGCGCTTCGCGCGAGCGAGGCAACGATATCCGCAAACTCAGGTAGTTATCTTCGCTTAATCATTTTCATCGCGTAGCTTCCGGCAAGCGTGAGGGATGTCACTTTCGCCGCGATCGGATATCAGCCGGCGCGAAGCCTTCCAACGGCGAGCCGATGGTCGAAAGTGGGCCGAAAATAAGCAATGACGGCGGTCGTCGACCCGAACGAAGATCTTAGCGAACGGTTTGCTTCGCCATTCTCGTGGCGCACGACGGCGATCGCATGCGGGTTCATGGCGCTGGCGGGCATGCTTGCGATCGCGCTCGGTTCGCAACCGGTCGCGATCGCGCCCGGACTATTCGCGCTTTTAGTCGGTTCGACGATCGTAGCGCAATTGAGCTGCGCGTGCGTCGTCCTCGGATATGGCTATGCGAGCCGATCCGCCAAGAACATCGTCGTTGGCGCCGCGTATTTATTGGCGGGTTTGCTCGGCGCACAGTATCAACTCGCCACACCGAATCTTGCCGACCCCGCGAGCGCGCTCGCGTTCGGCGAGCCGTCGCCGCTGTACCTCTGGCTGTGGTGGCACGGTGCCTTTTCGAGCATGGCGGCGGCCGCGATCGTCATCGCGATCGTCAATCCGAACGAGCGGCGTCTACCACGCTTTGCAACGGCGCTGCTCACAACGGGGATCGTCGTCCTGCGCCGCTCGCGGCGCTTCTGATACCCTCGCTCGCGCACGGCATCTACGCCTCGCGGGTTCCAGCTGGGCCCCTCGGACAGTTCAGCGATCCGCTGCAATTGCGCGCCGCCTTCTCGATCTTCCTAACCGATATTATCGCGATCGTCGCGATCGCGTCGATCGCACGTCTCAAAGCGTCGATATCGCGGACGCTGGCCCTTGGACTCTTCGCCTCCGTCGTCGATATGCTCGTCAGCCTGACGTGCGGGTCCAACACCTACGGCTGGTATGCCGGCACGCTGTTCACGACGGTAAGCTCGAGCGTCATTTTCATCGCTTTCGTCTCGGAATTTACGTGGATGCGGGCGATCGAGAAAGCCGATGTCGTCTACAAGACGTCAAACGCCCTCGAGCGGGAACGGACGCAGGAGCGCCTGCTGTATCTCGCCTACCACGACGAACTCACGGGCATGCACAATCGAACGCACTGGCAAGATGTGCTGAGCCGTAACCTCGCAACTGCGGCGAACAGCGAACGTCCCCGCGAACTCGCGGTGCTCTTCGTCGATCTGGATCGTTTCAAAGAAGTCAATGACGGAGCGGGCCACGCGCACGGCGACGCGATTCTCATCAGCGCAGCAGAGCGTCTACGCGCCTGCGTCAGGTCGCGCGACGCGGTCGGGCGCCTCGGCGGCGACGAGTTTGCGATCGTGTGCGACGGAACGAACCCCGACATCCTTGCGCAACGCATTCTCGAGGCAGTGCGCGTGCCGTTCGTCATCGATCGACGCTCGTCGGAACTGAGCGCCACGATCGGTATCGCCCGCTATCCTCAGGACGGCGCTAGCGTCGAGGAACTCTTGCGTAATGCTGACCAAGCGCTGTATCACGGGAAACGGCGCGGCGGCAATTCGTTCAATCGCTACGACCCGCTGATGTCCGAAGAGCGCCGTAACAAACGTATCGTGCGCGAAGCCCTGCTCGGCGCACTGCCCAATAGTGAATTCGTCCTTCTGTACCAGCCGATCTTCGATTTTAAGACCCTCGAGTCCGACAGCGTCGAAGCACTTCTGCGTTGGCATAGCGAGACGCTCGGCAGCGTACCGCCGACCGTCTTCATCGGTGTGGCCGAAGAGAGCGATCTCATGCGCGAGATCGGCCGATGGACTCTCGAAGCGGCAACCGCGAAACTCGGATGCTGGCGTCGTGCGGGTTTGCCCGCGCGCATCGCCGTCAACGTCTCGGTGCGCCACCTCCGCGATGTTCATTTCTTCGATCACCTCGTCACGCTACTGCGCCGCTACGACGTCACACCGAGCAGGCTCGAACTCGAGATAACCGAGTCCGCTGCAATGGCGGATACCGATGCCGCCGTGGAATTGCTACAACGTTGTCGCAAGCTTGGAGCGCGCGTGACCCTCGACGACTTCGGCACGCACTATTCATCACTGACCTATCTGCAACGCTTGCCAATCGACTCGATCAAGATCGATCGTTCGTTCGTCACGGGATTGCCCTTTGAAGACGGTGACGCGGCCATCGTTCGCAACATCATCAACCTCGGTCACGATATGCGCCGCACGATCGTCGCGGAAGGCATCGAAACCCAGGAGCAGTTCCAATGGCTTCGGCGTGCGGGCTGCGATTACGCGCAAGGCTTTCTCTTAGCTCGGCCGATGCTCGACGTCGAGATTGAACGCCGGGTCGAAGCGAAGTCTGCGCAGCACTCGGGCGAGGAAGCCGCGGTACGGTAGGAGCGGCACGGTGAGCGCGAGGGATTGCATGGATTCACCTTCGCGATACGCAAACTCGGAAACTTCAGATGGCTTTCGATTCATTGGGGCAGTTCGTCGCGGCGCTACGCCGGGCGGGCGAACTCGCCGAGATCCGCACGCGCGTTGACGCACGACTGGAAATCTCCGAAATCACCGATCGCGTCGTCAAGGCGGGCGGCCCCGCGCTGCTTTTCCACGATGTGGCCAACTCCGCATTTCCCGTGCTCACGAATCAATTCGGCTCCGCGAAGCGCATGGCCATGGCGCTGGGCGCACGCACGCTCGCGGAAGTCGAGCAACGCGTGCGTAACGCCGTCGACCTCTCAAAGCCCGCGACCATGGCGGAGAGCTTCTCGAAAGTGGCGTCACTGGGCTCGATCGCGCTTTCGTTTCCACGGACGATCGGCGGGCCTGCGCCGGTGCACGAGGTGGTCGATCTGGTGCCGGACCTTACGTCCCTGCCGGTGCTCACGACATGGCCGCTCGACGGTGGACCATTCATCACCTTGCCGCTCGTCTTCACGATGGACCCTGGAACCAAGCACCAGAACGTCGGTATGTATCGCGTGCAAATCTACGACCGCAACACGACGGGCATGCATTGGCAGAAACATAAGCAAGGCCGCGCACATGCCGTCAAATGGGGCCACAAGATTCCGGTCGCCATCGTCGTCGGCGCCGATCCCGCGATCACGTACGCGGCCACGGCACCGCTGCCGCCGGTGCTCGACGAGATGGTTTTCGCGGGCTTCTTACGCGGCCGCCCCGTCCGCATGGTCAGATGCAAGACGCTCGACATCAAGGTGCCTGCCGATGCGGAATTCGTCTTGGAAGGCTACGTCGATAATGACGACCTGCGCGTCGAAGGACCTTTCGGCGATCATACCGGCGTCTATAGTTTAGCGGATTACTATCCGACGTTTCATTGTACGGCGCTCACGCGTCGCCGCAACGCCTTGTGGGGCGCGACGGTCGTCGGCAAACCGCCGATGGAAGATGCCTGGCTCGGCAAGGCGACGGAACGAATTTTCCTGCCGCTCCTGCAGATGGTCGTCCCGGAGATCGTCGATTACAACCTGCCGGTCGAAGGCGGGTTCCATAACCTGTGTATCGTCGCGGTCAAAAAGTCGTACCCGGGCCAAGCGAAGAAAGTGATGAACGCGCTGTGGGGCCTCGGTCACGTGATGATGTTGACGCGGTATCTCATCGTCGTCGATCACGACGTCGACCCGCACGACGTGCGTGCGGTGACGTGGTTCGTCCTCAACAATACCGATCCAGCCCGCGACATGGTCGTCATGCCGGGTCCCGTCGACGATCTCGACCATAGCGGCTCGTATCTGGTCTCCGTCGGCCACAAGCTCGGCATCGACGCGACGCGCAAGCGCGCCGACGAAGGTTACGAGCGCGTATGGCCGCCCGATATCGTCGCCGATGAAGCGACGCGTGAACTCGTCTCGCGGCGCTGGGATGAGTACGGCCTACGGTCGATTCGCACGAAGCCCGACACCTGGTCGGGTCAAGGCGACGGCGCGCTCCAAAAGTTATTGGCCGCGATCCCACTGCGTCCCGGAAGCATCGATGCTTCGACGCTCCGCGCGGACGGCGTACCCGGAGACCACCTTGAACATTAGCCGCGCGACATCGCCTATCGCGATCGTGCAGATTCTGCTGCGCGAGCTTCGCGTCGAGCATACGCTCTTCGCCTTACCATTCGCATACGTGGGCGCCGTCGTGGCCGCACGTGGTTTACCGACGCTGCACCAGTTCGTTTGGATTACGCTTGCGGTTTTGGGGGCGCGAACCGCCGCGATGGCGGCGAACCGCTACGTCGATCGCGAGATCGACGCACGCAATCCGCGGACTGCGCGGCGCGCGCTCGCAAGCGGAACGCTCGCGCCGGGAGTCATGCTCGGCGCCGCCGTCGCCGGAATCATCCTACTGGTCGTCTCCGCGGCGCTCTTGAGTCCGCTGTGCTTGCGGCTCCTACCGCTCGCGGCGCTCGGCATCGTCGCGTATCCGTTCTGTAAGCGTTTCACGTGGGGCGTCCACTTCGTGCTCGGCGCGGTCGACGGCTTCGCGCCGCTCGGTGCGTTCATCGCCGTCAGCAGTACGGTGTCGTGGGCTGCCGTCTTGCTGTTCGTCGCGGTCACCCTGTGGGTCGCGGGCTTCGACGTCATCTACGCGCTCATGGATCGCGACGTCGATCTCGCTCAGAACATTCGCTCGATCCCCGCTCGCTTCGGTGAGCAAAACGGCCGTCGTGCACCGCTCGTGATGCACGTTGCGATGGCTGCGATCCTCGCTCTTGCGGGCATCTTTGCTGGGGCCGGGCCGCTTTATTATCTGGGCGCCATCTTCGCGCTCGTGCTTGCGTTCTACGAGCACCGGCTCTTCGATCGAGCAGAGAACGTGTTCGTCCTCAACGAACGGGTCTTCATCGCCAACATGGCGTTCTCGGTCGCGTTTCTCGCAGCGACGTACGCCGGCTTTGCTTGGCACGGCCTTTAGGAATTTCCATCGTGAATCGACGTTCGCTCATCGCAGGCGCAAGTGCCGGAGCGCTGCTAGCAGCCGGCACAGCCAGCCCCGCCCTTGCCGTTTTCGGTGATACGCCGCTCGGCGGCACGATCACACTCGGGGTCGTCGGCCCGTTCACGGGCGATACGATTCGCCTGGGCGAGCAAATGGGCAACGGCGTCCGGGCCGCGATCGACGACGCCAACCGGTTCCGCGGGTCGCTCGATAAAGCGTATGCGCTACGAACCTTCGACGATCAAAACCTCCTCGCGTCGGGGATCGTCAACGCGCAATTCGCGTGCGACGATACGAACGTGGTTGCCGTCATCGGTCACTTGAGCGGCCGCATCACTGAAGCCGCGATGCAAACGTACGTGACCAATAAGATGCCCGTGATCTGCCCGGCATCGACGTACGACCGGCTGACCGCGCACGGCTACGGCAATCTCATTCGCTTGGGCACCAAAGATTCCACCGAAGGCCACCTCGCGGCGCGCTACATCGCAACGACGATCAAGCCGAAATCCGTCGTCGCGCTCTATCAGGACGGTGACTACGGCGCCGACGTCGTAACGGGCTTCCAAGAGCAGATGCTCGGCGATAAGATCGCGAGTTCCGCGATCGGTTTCGCGTGGGAAAAACCAGACTTCGCTGCCGTCGCGAAAACGGCACTCGCAAAATCGCCCGACGTCATCTTCCTCGCCGGCGTTCCGCGCGACATGGGTCCGATCGTGCCGAAGTTGCGCCAGGCGGGATACACGGGCGCATTTTTCGCGTCGCAGGGTTTTTTCGATCCGGCAACGCTGAAGACGTACGCGAAAGAGCTCGAGGGCCTCACGATCTCATCGTCGACGCCGCCGCTCGCTCTCGCGCCGGGTGCCTTTCGGATCAAGAACGATTACGAACGCCGCTATGGGCCGATGTCGCCGCTCGCCGCGTTCTCCTATGCTGCCGCGCAGATCGTCATTGCGACCGTGCGACGCACGGGCGCCGCCGATCGGATCGCCGTCCAACGAACGCTCGCGTCCTCGACCTCCTTCGATACCGTCGTCGGTCCCGTCTCCTTCGCCAACGACGGCGATCCCCAAAACCCGAACGCTTACTTCTACGTGGTCAAGGATGGCGCGTGGCGCTACGTGACGGCGGCGAACCCGAATGGTTTTGTTGTAAAGTAAGCGTCGACATCGTCTCGTCCGTCGCATCCGCGACGTCGATGCGAAAGCTGACGCGCCACGCGCCGAGGGTCAGGGAGAACGCCGTTGCGAGATACGTCATCGCCTTA